>Ga0070735_10005697_pt1 | contig 10266 bp, 8 predicted proteins | sample Coa_R1_FD_66443 | JGI IMG/M metagenome (GOLD analysis project Ga0070735, IMG submission 66443) | Surface soil microbial communities from Centralia Pennsylvania, which are recovering from an underground coalmine fire - Coalmine... | ecosystem: Environmental > Terrestrial > Soil > Unclassified ... | reverse complement strand
ATTGTGGAAGACCCTGCCAATGTAAAGTCGGCGGCGACGCGGGCAGCGGTCCTTTATTCGGTTGTGATCGGCAACCGCGTGACCGAGCTGCTCGATATCGCGGCCATTCTGCGGGGCGCGGATGTGAACGCGGCGCGAACCAATTTCGGACACACAGCAGCGGAGATTGCAAACTAGTCATGGCAAACACTTCGCAATTTTGCACGTTCTATTTAGACAAGCTGCTGTTCGGAGTGGAATTAAAAGGCGTGCAGGAAGTGATTCGATCGCTTGAAATGACAAAGGTCCCGCTAGCTCCGCGCCTAGTAAGCGGCCTTATCAATTTGCGCGGCCAGATCGTGACAGCGGTGAATTTACGACGGCGGCTTGAACTGGAAGCTGCCCGGCCCGGCACCCCGATCATGAACGTGGTGGTGCGTTCAGCGGACGGTGCAGTCAGCCTGTTGGTTGATGAAATCGGCGACGTGGTCGAGGTCGAAGAAGCAAGTTTTGAGCCTCCGCCTGAGACCCTGCGGGGCAGTGTACGGGCGGTGGTGGTGGGTGTTCACAAGCTCAATCATCAACTGATGCACGTCCTCGATATCGGCGCAGCCTGCGAAATTGATGTTAGCGCTGAGGTCGCGACGCAAATGAGAGGGTAAGGATAAGTGCGAACAATGGCGAAGTGGCGCCAAGTAGAAAAACTTTAAGGTCAGTCAAGACCGCCAGCAAAGTTGAAGAACGATGATCGGCCGCCCCAGCGGATGGCCGTCGAATGCAATCTCCCGATCGTGACTCCAAAGCACTAACCGCAAAGGGCGCGAAGGTTCACGAAGGAAATCCAAAAGCTAAACCGAAAATACGATGGGCCGGGATGTGGTTTCATCGTGTAACTTCGTGCCCTTTGTAGTTATGGTTCAAGAATAATGTTCAACTTCTAATCACGCTGCTTATTCGGGCCTAAACTTCCATTCTTATTCGCCGATTTACTCAATTAGCCGGGACCGCGCGCCCGGCCACTATTACCGGCAAACATCGAAAGATACTTTCGAAGTCGAGGAACGCAATCCGAGTCTAAGAGGAGATCCTGTGTTCAAGCGCCTCAGCCTGCAAAACAAACTAGCAATCGGTTTCGGCATACCTCTGCTCATCCTGAGTGTTATCGGAGCGATGGCGTATCGAACCATCGTTAAGCTCGACGAGGCAGGCGACACGGTCCAGAAGGAGAGCTCCGAGAAAGAGCTGTCTAAAAATCTGAAGGAGTCTCTACTGAAACAGAGCGTGGGAGCCCGCGGTTTTCTCGCCAGCGGACTGGTTCCGATGCTATCGACGCTTGAAGACGGCAGAAACGAATATAACGACAGCAAGGAAAAACTTGTTCCCCTGCTTGATTCCAATGAAGAGAAGCGACTCTATGAGGATATTGAGCACACGACGCAGACATTCAACGAGGTCACGGATACGGAAATTCAGCTCAAGAAAGACGGCAAGAGCACGGAAGCGATTGATTACATGGAAAACCGGGCGCGACCGGCATTCGCTGCCGTGGACAAAGCGACCGACGACTTTGCCGATGCGGTTGAGAAAAGAAAGCAGAAAGTCAACCAGGAACAGAACGCCATAGTAAGCCGCAGCAAGATGCTGATGGCGGTGCTGGCTATTGCTGGAGTTCTCATCGGCTTCATTGCAGCCTGGCTGATTGCTCGGGTGGTCTCGAACAGCATTTCTGTGATGTCTGCGATGGTGCAGGAAATCGCGGCCAATAACTTGACGGTTTCCGATACCGATGTTTTTACGAACGATGAAATTGGCAAAGCCGGAACCGCATTGAACAGAATGAAGAACAACCTGCACTCGGTCATCCAGTCGATCTCAAGTTCGGCGATGCAGGTGGCGAGCGCGAGCGAAGAACTCAATGCGACCAGCCAACAGATTACGGCAAATTCCGAAGAGACATCGGCGCAGGCGGAGGTAGTCAATAAATCCGCGCAGGCGGTGAGCCAGAATTTGCAGACCGTGGCCACCGGCGCCGAAGAGATGGGCGCCAGCATTAAAGAGATCGCGAAAAACGCCACCGAAGCTGCCAAGATAGCCACTTCCGCAGTGAGGGTGGCGGAGGACACGACGGCAACAGTTTCCAAACTGGGTGACTCTTCCACCGAGATTGGCCAAGTCATTAAAGTCATCACTTCGATTGCGCAACAGACCAACCTGCTGGCGTTGAACGCGACCATCGAAGCGGCGCGCGCCGGCGAAGCCGGCAAGGGCTTTGCTGTAGTGGCTAACGAGGTGAAGGAACTGGCGAAGGAAACCGCCAAGGCGACCGAAGACATTAGCCGCAAAATCGAAGCCATTCAGACTGATACCAAGGCCGCGGTCGACGCAATTGGCACCATCAGCGGGGTGATTCACCAGATCAACGATATTTCGAGCACGATTGCGACCGCGGTCGAAGAGCAGAACGCGACTACGAATGAGATGTCACGCAATGTGACTGAAGCGGCACAAGGCAGTGGCGAGATCACCAGCAACATCGCCGGGGTAGCGCAGGCGGCGGAGAGCACTTCGCGCGGTGCCGGCGACACTCAAAAGGCGTCGCAACAACTGGTCGAGACATCGGCCGAACTGCGCCGGCTGGTAGAGCAGTTCAAGATCAAGGGCGGCGACCGGGCCGACCCAGAGCGGCAAACCAGTGGGCGCGCGGCCCACGCTGGATAAAGTCGAGGCGAGCCACAGAACGGAGAAAGGTCCCTCCATCGCATGAAACCTACGTCGAGAATTTGCTCGATTCGCGATCACGCTGCTGGGTACATCCGGCGCAAGCTTCTTCGTCAGTCACAAAAGAATTAGCAATTCTAGATATCGAACCACTACTTTGCGTAACTCACGCAAGTGCCGGTTGGGTGGACTGGAACATCGCGCATGATTGGCGAAGCGGGAAACAGTCCGGCTCTTTGGCTCTTAGGCGTTGGCAGCAGAGGGATGGTGTTGCTTGAAACTAACAATCAAAACGAAATTGTACAGTCTGATGGTGGCCAGCTTATTTTTCGTAGCTGGAGTAAGCGCGAACGGTTACTGGGGCATCAGGTCCGTCGAGAAAATGACGCGCGAGGTAGCTGCGACCGGGTCGGCCATTCGCAACCACGTGGAAGTCGGACCGTACAACGACATGACCCGAGATGATATTTCGGCCGTATTTACGAAAAAGGGCCAGGACCAGCAAGATGGGTTCGATAATCTCAGTCTGCATTCCAAGATGTTGGAACAACGTTCTACCGCGGCACGAGACGCGGTGACGGATCCTTCCCTCAAAGCCACACTCAATGAAGAAGTTAACATGGTGCGGGAGTACGTCAATACCGCCAACTCCCTAGCTAATGCAATTATTCACAACGCGGACAAGTCTTCCTATGCCAGCGATGCTGAACGTTTTGGCCAGCTCTCCAACGCGCTTAGCGAAAAGATCGAAGCCAGCACCGACGAACTGGACCAGGGCGCCACGAAATCAGAGCAAATCGCGCTTTTAAAGGGAACACGGGCCACGCGCATCAGTCTGTTGATATGCGGGGTCTCGCTTCTGTTTTTGTTTCTAGGCAGTTTTAAATTGGTACGGACCATATCGTACTCACTGAGCCGCTTGACTCATATGATTCACAACATTGCCGAGGGCGAGGGCGATGTAACCAGACGATTGGAAACTGCAGGAGGCACGGGCAACGACGAACTTAGCGAAGTTAGCCGTTTGGTCAATCTGTTTATGGACAAACTGCAGGAGATCCTTCGTGGAATCGCCGCTCACTCCCATAAATTGACCACTGCCAGTCAAAAGCTGCTGGAATCAAGCCAGCAGATCACTTCTAACTCCGGCGAGACGGCGGTGCAGTCACAATCTGTTTCACGCGCCACACAGCAGGTCAGCCAGAATCTGGAGAGCCTCTCGAGCGGCGCCGGCGAAATGATGGTGACGATCCAGAGCATTGCCGCCAATGCCAACGAAGCTACCAAGGTCGCGGGCTCGGCGGTCAGCGCGGCCGAAGCTGCAAATATCTCCATAGCAAAGTTGGGCCAGTCCGGGGCTGAAATCGGCGTGGTGGTTAAGGTCATCACCTCCATCGCCCAACAAACCAACTTGCTTGCGTTGAACGCAACTATCGAAGCAGCGCGCGCCGGAGACGCCGGCAAAGGCTTTGCCGTAGTGGCGAATGAAGTGAAAGAGCTGGCCAAGCAGACGGCCAAGGCCACGGAAGATATCAGTCAGAAAATCACAACTATTCAAGTGGATACCAGGGGCGCGGTCGCTGCGATCGAAACCGTCAGTGGGGTGATTCATCAGATTAATAGTATTTCGGCAACCATAGCGGCTGCGGTCGAAGAACAAAGCGCGACCACCCAGGAAATGACCCGCAACAGCAGTGAAGCGGCGAGTGGGGCTGGTGAAATCTCAGTCAGCATTGGAGGGGTGACGCAGGCGGCGGAGGGTACATTGGCGCGGGCGCAAGAATCGCAAAAAGCCGCCCAGGAATTAGCGGAGATCGCATCGGCACTCAGCCGGCTCATGCGGCAATTCAAAATTGAGCGAGGCGAGGCTATCGACCAATATTCATCGGCCGAGTCAGACAAAAAAGAAGCGAAGTTCGAAAAGATTTCAAAAGCAGTGGCCAGCGGAGCTTAGCAACGAGAGAAGCTTTCGCCCATAAGTAAGCACGCCTATGAAACCAATTCGCATACTGGTGGTGGACGATTCGGTGGTGATTCGGAAATTGCTTACCGACACTCTATCTAGTGACAGCGCACTCGAAGTAGTGGGCACGGCAAGCGACGGACGAATCGCGTTGGCGAAGCTTGCACAGCTGAAGCCTGATCTGGTTACGCTGGATATTGAAATGCCGGTGATGAATGGGCTGGAAGCAGTTGCCGAGATACGCAAATTGTATCCCAAGTTACCCGTCATAATGTTCAGCACGCTAACCGAGCACGGAGCAGCTGCGACTTTGGAAGCGCTGTCGTTAGGAGCATCGGACTACGCGAGCAAGCCGAGCAACACCGGCAGCTTTGGCATTGGCGGCGAGCATATTCGCTTCGAACTTATTCCCAAGATCAAAGCGCTCTGCGGCATGGCGACAGCTAAAATTCCTGCGCTGCCGGGAACCCGTCCCACCCCAAAGGTCCGTACACCCACCAATCAACCGGTGGAAATTGTGGCTATCGGCACTTCCACCGGAGGTCCCAACGCGTTGGCCGAAGTGCTGCCGCGCATGCCCGCGGATTTTCCGGTCCCGATTGTTGTGGTACAGCACATGCCGCCAATCTTCACCCGAATGTTGGCGGAGCGATTAGCCAGCAGGTCAGCGTTTCCGGTTGAAGAGGGCAGTAGCGGCACCGCTCTCTCACCCGGACATGCGTGGATCGCGCCGGGAAATTTTCATATGAAAGTAATTCGCACAGGCTTGTCTTCACGCTCGAATCTGAATCAAGATGCGCCGGAGAATTCCTGCCGGCCCGCGGTTGACGTTTTGTTTCGGTCAGTGGCGAAAGCGTACGGAGCAAGCGTTCTCGCGGTTGTGATGACCGGCATGGGTTGTGACGGGGTGCGGGGAGCGCAAGAAATTCGCGAGGCGGGCGGAAACGTGATCATTCAAGATGAGCGGTCTTCGGTGGTTTGGGGAATGCCAGGTCTGGTGCACGCCTCTGGGCTCGACGATGCCTGCTACCCACTGAACCAGCTGGCGGCGGAGATCACGCGGCGGGTGCTGCACAGCCGTCAGCCGCACAATCGTCCCGATGCGAAAAGGAATGCAAGCCTGGAGCAGTCAGCACAATGACACTTGCACGTCAGACCGCGTTCACTCCGACGGCCTCTCCGATCAGGCAGGCGGTAGACCCGGTTTACCGGCAGATCCGCGACCTGGTATACAAAGTCTCAGGAATCTACAAGGCAGAAGAGAAACTCTATTTACTGGCCGACGGTTGCGCCCGCCGGATGAAGCTGGTGAAGGTCCGGACAGCGCGTGATTATTGGGACCACCTGACGGCGCACCCCAGCCGGGATGGTGAATTGCGCCAACTGCTTAATGAAATCACGATTGGGGAAACCTACCTGTTCCGCAGCCCGCCCCAGCTCGATGCCTTACGCAAAGTCATCTTGCCCGAGATTGTGGCGGAAAAAACCAAGCAGGTCACCAAACGGTTGCGTATCTGGAGCGCAGGCTGCTCCACGGGGGAAGAGTCTTACACTCTGGCGATGAACATGCTCGAGGAAAGCGATCGACTGCTAAAGGGCTGGACGGTCGAGATACTCGCTACTGACCTGAATGACAACTCCGTGGAGACAGCAAAAGCCGGCCTGTACGGGGATTATGCTCTGCGCGCCACCACTGACTATTTCAAGCGTAAATATTTTTCGCCTGTAGATGAAAAAAAACTGCAAGTTCGCCCGGAAGTGAAAAAGCTCATCAGTTTCAGCCGGCTGAATCTTCAGGACGACTCGAAAATTCTTTTCATGAAGGGCATGGACATTATTTTCTGTTGCAATGTGCTTATCTATTTTGACGGGCCTTCGAAATCAAAAGTGATTAACCATTTCTTCAGCAATCTGAATTTCGGAGGCTACTTTTTTCTGGGTACTTCGGAGTCGCTGGTGAATTTGAATGAACAATTTCACCTTGTCCATTTTCCAGGAACGATCGCTTATTGGAAACCAAGCTTGAGCAGCGGGAAGCTATGATTGAATCGGTGAACGCGAGAATACGCGAGCGGGTGCAGCGAATCGAAGCCATGCCTGCCATTCCGGCAGTGTTTTTGCCATTGCTAAAGATGTTGAGCGAACCGGCCAAAGAGGTCGGGCTGGACGAAGTTGTGCGCTTAATATCGTATGACAATTCAATTGCTGCGCAGTGCATGCGCGTGGCCAGCTCGCCTTTGTTCGGATTGACCCATGCTCCGACATCTATCAAGTCAGCGGTGATCAGCCTGGGCCTGCGCCGGGTGGAAACTATTCTTCTGACCTGTTGCCTTGGGCAAGCTTTTCCAGCAAAAAAATGGGCGCTGGATCCGGTGGTTTTTTGGAGACATTCGATGGGCTGCGCCCTGGTATGCCGGAAATTGAGCGAAAAGCTTCACGCTGGGGATGCAGAGACAGCTTACATGGGGGGATTGCTGCACGATATCGGATTCATGGTCAACTGCCTGGCCTTCCCCGATGAATTTCTGCTGGCGATGAGGCAGGCAATGCAGGAAGAAGTCACCCTGGACGCCGCCGAGCTGGCGACCATGGGCTTCACGCATTGTGACACAGGGCGTGCTCTGGCTGAGAAATGGGAGCTTTCCCCAGATCTGATTGAAATTATCGCCCACCATCATGCGGTCGAGCAAAGTCAACGCTCACAGCCGCTGGTAGCGTTGGTCCACTTGAGCGACCTGCTATGCCGCACGCGAGGTTTGGGCTATGGATACTATGAACGCCTGCGAGTGGACTTGACCTCTGATCCAGCCTGGGCGGTTCTATTGAAAGCGCAACGTGAGTTGGGACAGCTGGATCTGGTGCGCTTCAGCTTCGAGTTGGACGAAGCCTTTGCCGAAATTTGTGAGTTGGTATGCGCAGTACTCGGACCCGCTCCAGCTAGAGCTTGAGGTTCACGTTTGTGTTTTCATGCCAGACGGCGGCTTACGCGATCATCACTAAGTATGTATTTGAAGAGTAATGACGATTGGCAGGTTTTCAAAAAGCATTCTGACTTGCAATGCCGGGGAATCAGCTAAAGAGCGCAAACTGTAGTTGCTGCCGGTGATGACGCTTGGTGGCGAAAGCATGCATCCATCCGAGAGACCAGCGATCTTGTTTTTGAAATTGCCGGCGACCATGTTACAGACCTCGCCTATAGCATCAGAGAAGTGCGGTCCCACTTTTTCTACCGGCAGACCGAGCATTTTGGACGCCATTAATATCGCGGTCCTCTCATGGCAGCGCACTGTAATAACGCCGCACAGCTGTCCCGCCAGTCCTACCATTGACGTCACGTCCATGCCGGATTCATCAATGCCGGGGACGGGAGCCAATTGGCAAGACAGCATCAGTTCGAAAACTTCTCGCGTTGACATCTCCAACAAGGGAATCCAGTTTTGATGGGTGTTTGCAGTTGCCAAAGCGCGACCTGAGGTTGTCATATTTTCCCCGCCAATACGGGAACGACATGTTCTTTCACCTGCTCCGGCGTAAATGGCTTGCGAATGTATCCCCGCGCGCCACAGGAGAGAGCCTCCACCACGTGCGCCTCGCTGCCTTCAGTGGTGATCATCACTACCGGAACATTTTTTGCGCCCTCAATGCCGGGAAGCTGCTTTATGAATTGAATACCGTCCATGACTGGCATGTTGATATCGCAGAGAATCAGATCGACCTGACTTTCTTTGAGCGTGCTCAGCGCCTCGGCGCCATTGCCGGCCTGGAATACTTCGCTCAGGTCGAGACCTGCCTGTCGGAGCGAGCGCTCGACAATCTTCCTCATGACCGATGAATCATCAATGATGAGGGCACGTATAGACATTTGAGATGTTGGGAAGATCGTCCCGGGCCGGATTGCCTTGTGCGTACCTTGCCTATATCGGCACGTCGGCCGCGAACTTTAGCATTAGAGAGCGATGGGCGAACATTGAAGCACGTACTCGTCACCGGGCACATGGACTTGTATTGAATGAAGCAAGGAATAATCGGCAGACAGAATGCGATTGCCCAAGACCAGCAGGAGCTCTGTGCCGTCCGGCTTTCAAACTGATTGGGGACTAAGGATGGCAGAAAACCGGCTCGGGGGTGGTCTGAACCAAACAATAATAATGGACGGTTCAGACTTGACGAGCGAAAAACCTAAAGAACTCGGAAGCATCCAAGATTTCGAGGAATCGATGAGATGAGCACAGCCGCTTACAGGTTTTCGCCTGACAAAAACGTAATCCGAACACCAGAGCTTGCGAGCCGTCGATTGCAGTTCAAATTGAGCAAAGAATTGCAACGGGTTTGAACAGTCCCACCTACATTCGTGCTAATCACAAGCCCAGGTGGTCATCATATCTGGCCGTGCTCGCCTGCTGTGGCGTGACTGCCCTCGTACTGCTGGTGTTTTTTCATTCAGTGGATTTGAAGCCGAAGGTCGGCGAAAACTTCTTTTTCTCAAAGAACGATCCTCAGGTCCGCGCCGACAACGAGATCTCGAGAACTTTCCCCGAAATGACGGAGATCGATTTGACGGTGAGCGGCGATATCGCGACAAAGTGGTATGCAGATCGCATCCGCGCATTGGCAGATGAGCTTTCGAAGGTACCCGGAGTCACGGGCGTCGTATCGCTGAACCCCGGTCCAAAGGGACACGGACCGAAGGACTTCAAGGATGCACTGAAAAGCCGTCTGTGGACGGACATTCTTATAGGCAAGCATCACAGATCCACTGATGTCATTGCTACCGTCAAAGACAACGTCGGAGCAGAAACCATCACACGCCTGCAGGAGCTCCAGAGGAGATTTGACGGACCCGGATTTCGAGTGGTGATTTCGGGACTACCCTACGTCACCGAATTGATTACACGGATATTGGCGGGAGACCTGCGAACATTCAGCCTGGCCGCAGTTTGTATTTTTGGTGTGGTGTTGTTGGTTATCTTTCGCTCACTGTGGGTGCTGCTGGGCACTTTCCTCGCGTGCGCGAATTCAAGTGCTGCGACGCTCATCATCACTCAACGCATTCATATTCCGATCGGGCCGGTAACAGCGAACGTTTCAACCATGGTGTTCGTCATGACGCTGTCACCGATGGTCTATTTAACCTTCAACTGGAAAAGAATTCGCGAGCGGCAAAAGTCGGCCGGCCCCGCGGCGGTATGGAGTGCGGTGAAAGAAACGGTCCACCCTTCGTTCTGGAGCGCGGTCTGCATGTTACTGGGCTTTATCAGTCTTCTGCTCGTCCCGTCGACACCCATGAAGCATCTGGGAACTGCCGGCGCGATAGGCGCGGCCATGGCATTTGGCGCTGCGTACAGCATTTATCCCTGGTTCCTGGCGCTGGCCTCTCCGCCGCGATCAAAGTTTCAGTGGACGAAGGCCTTGGACTCGCGGGGGCGGGCGTTCTTTTCCGAGCGACACCGCTGGGTGGCAATAGGGCTGGTGATTGTTGGGGTTGTTGGTGCGATCGGCTTGCCGCGCCTGAATACGGACCCGCCACTGTTCTTCTATTTCAAAAAAGGAAGCGACATTCGAAAGGGCATTGAGGCCGTCGATCGCTCCGGCGGCAGCAGCCCGCT
>Ga0070735_10005696_pt1 | contig 10267 bp, 11 predicted proteins | sample Coa_R1_FD_66443 | JGI IMG/M metagenome (GOLD analysis project Ga0070735, IMG submission 66443) | Surface soil microbial communities from Centralia Pennsylvania, which are recovering from an underground coalmine fire - Coalmine... | ecosystem: Environmental > Terrestrial > Soil > Unclassified ... | reverse complement strand
TTCAGCCTCCCCGAACGGTTCGAACTCAATCGCAAATGTAGTGCAGACTTCGCGACTGCCTAAACTGATTCTGAAGGATTTAGCTGCCTATTGGCCTCAGTCGTGACGAACTTCGGCTAGAAGCGCGCGTCGCAGCAGTTGCCGCCGCCGCTTCGGCGGTTGGGGGCTGCGGCCCTGAAGGCTTTGATAGCTCTTTCGTGATCTGCTGAACGCTCGCGGCCGCTCTCCCGAGCGAACCTTTGGTAGGCGCGTGTAGAGCCTCCAGCTTGGAATTGATATTCTCCTGATAAGCGGGTAGCTCACTCGCCACCTCGACGAGTTGGTTCGTTAAAACAAACCCGATTCCACCCGCAATTCCGATGGAGAGAGCGACCGCGATCAGCACCGAGGCTGCCCTGCCCAGGCGCAATTTCTCAAGCCACGAAACGACCGGCGTTAATAGAAACGTCAGCGTCAGCGCAAACGCGAGCGGGATCAGAATATTTCGGGCCAGGCGCAGAGCAATGATGACTGCAGCAATCATTACCACTGGCCGCGCGTTTGACAAGCGTGAAGCCGGCGGTTTGACCATCGATGAAGTTTATGAGCGCGCTGGCGCTTCAGGCACTCGTCTCGTTGAATTTTTCTTTTGCCGCCTGCACGGCTCCTTTGCCGCGTTCAACGAAGTCTTTCGTTTGCCCCAGCACCTCGTTTCCTTTGCTCCGGAGGTACTCTTGACCCTCGCCGATTTTGGCCCGCAACGCGTCTGTTCCTTCGCCGGCCTTCCGGCTGATCAAATCGCGTGTATCGGCGCCCGAGTTTGGCGCAAACAAGATCCCCATCGCCACACCCACCGCAAGTCCTCCCGCAAAACAGCACAGTCCAATGATTCCTGTTTCCGTTGTAGTTGATGTACGCATAATCTCCCTCTTGACGAATTTGGTGTGCGTCCGGCTAAACCGAATGCCGCCTACTCTGCTCTTTCAAAGTTTTCGACCAGGCATCCGCCTGCTTCTCGGCTTCAGCTCGCGCGATCCCGTAGCGCTCCTGGATTCGGCCTACCAACTGGTCCTTCTTCCCAGCGACCCGTTGCCAGTCGTCATCCGTGAGCTTACCCCACTGTTCTCGCGCCGCGCCCGCGAATTGCTTCCACTTGCCTTCGATTTCATCCCAGTTCATGCTGCTGTCCTCCTGTTTTGATTTCTACTCTGCCACTGCTGCGGAGCTTTATTTCGGTTCCTTGCGAGACGAATACCGGTCCAGTTCAGCTCTGAGTCTTTCAGCCGCTGGGGGCGCCTTCACAGTCCCCATGACGATTTGCTGATTCGTCAGTTTCTCTCCATACAGTTCAGCATTGGTGTCCTCGTCGGGCCGCAACGTCGCTCCGTTCAGTGCAACGCCTGCAAATACACCGCGCGCCCGTGAATAGGTCAGGATTTCCGCATGCATCTTGAGATCGGTATCTGCCGAAGTCGTACGGCCTACCGGTCCAGCAGCCACGGACGCATCGCCACCCAGAGTGAATTTGCTCGAGAGCAGCTTTTGGGCGCCGCGTTGATTCATCACCAGCATAATCACGTCCGTCTCGGAACCGCCGATCTGAAAACCAAAGCTGCCACCCTCAACCCTAACCGCTGCCGGCGCCGACCATCCTACCCCCGAATGCCGGCGGCAAAGGAAAAATCCTTTGCCGAATTTGCCACCGACGATAAACGCTCCCTTTTTCATTCCGGGAATGATCACAACACATTGCGCCTTATCCAGCAAATCCTGCGGAATGCCTTTATCGGGCGCTTGCATCACTTCTGTCAGAACGGCGGCTGACGTTTGCAATCGCTCGGCTGCCGTCTCCGCCGCGCACAGATACCCTGCCGTCAGGCAGAGCAGACTAATCGGTAAAGCTGGAACGATTTTCATAAAGTTTGTTTTCCTTCCAAGCGCATAAAGTCCCCTTTGGACCATGCGGGTAAATGGGGCGGCCGTACATCTCCTGCCGCCTATCTCCATATCGGTCGGCATATTAGTCGGCGCGAACGACAGGCAAATCCACCAGATGCTCTGCCACGAACCAGACCTGCAATTCATTCCGGCGCAGAACGCTGCTCACCAGCAGGTCGTTCGTGCCGGCGTCATCGTTTTCGTCCGCAATTTTTGCGGCTTCCCGCACCTCTCGAATAACAATCTCGTGGGCTTCGAGCAAACGGGAAATCTGGACCGGAACTTCCTCCCGCCCACGCGGAGGCCGTTCGATCCTAGTGGTCTCGGCCACGTCGGCCGCCATCGCGATACTGATTCCGCCCAGAAGTTGAATCCTCTCGGCGATCTCGTCCACGAGTTCCGCCTGTTCCTCATAATGCTTATCGAAAAGCAAGTGCAACTGATAAAACGTCTCTCCTGAAACTTGCCAATGGTGTTTCTTGTATAGGTCGCGCAGCGTCATTGTGTCCGCTAAAATCTGATTCAGCAATCCGGCCGATTCACCGCACACCTTTTCGCTCAGTGCGATCGGCAGACGAATCGTCTTGCCATATTCCTGAACAACAGCGCCGCGCTGCCCCACAGCGGGCTCTGCGCCGCGGTGTCCTCTTTTGTCATTGCCGTCGTTCGGCATCTTCTTCTGCATGAGTTGCAGCTCCTCTTCCTGCGTGAAATTGTGGGGCTCCCCCGAACCGCGCCAGACACCCCTCGTCCAGGCTGAATGATTTTACCAGCCGAGGCCTCGCCCGCGCAGACCAGGTGGCTCGCCCCACAAAATTCGGCGGCAATGCGCTAGACCCCGGCCCTCCGCGGCAACGGCTTCTCTGTCTTCGCGTAATCTGCACTCGCTTCGCTGGCCGATGAAATATCCTCTGCACCAGTGTCTTTTAACAGTTCTTTCGCCCGTTTGACCCAATCGGAAGAATCGCAGTGAACCGACAGCAGAATCCCTCCCTCCTTGATCAGGCCTTCGTAACGTTTCGCCTCATACTCCGGAATCCCCATTCCGATCAGCGAACCCACAATGGTGCCGACCACCCCTCCAACTCCCACTCCCGCTAACAGCGCCATAATTGGGCCCGCCGCGATAAATGGCCCCACTCCTGGAATCGCCAGCGCGCCGATTCCCGCGAGCCATCCGAGTGCACCGCCAACTACAACGCCGGTGCCCGCTCCGGTCGTTGCGCCTTCCGGCGCTTTAGTGCCTTTCTCGACGGCAAAATCTTTTGAGCCTTCGTTCGCCGGAAACAGGACGGAAATATCGGTATTCCGGAATCCATCCCGCCGCAGAATATCTACTGCTTCTTCTACCTGACTTCGATATTTGTAGATGCCGTATACGGCTGTATTCGCCATGGGTTCTCCTTTAAGGTGTTTTTCCGTTCTTAGGGGCTACCGACAGTTCGTTGACAACCTTGCCATTACTGCCGACGACCTCATTTGCTCTCGCTTCGACGGCTGCCTTCTCAGCCTCAGACCGGACCGGCCCTTTCAAAGTGACCGTCCCATCCTGGCTTACGACTTTTACATTGTGCGCGTAGGTGGACAGCGATTTGTCTTTTACCAACGCACGCCGGATCTTCCGCGTCAGTTCGCGATCCGAGGCGTTCATCTTCTGCTGATCCGCCGTGGTTGCATCCGCACTTCGATCCCGCTGATTCACTTTCGTGTTGTCCGATTTCGCTCCGCTTGCATCTGTCGCCTGCCCATGGGCTGGAGAAGCTGCCCATGAGGCACAGAGCAAAAGGGCGGCAAAAGTTACAGTTCTTTTCTTGATTGAGTCAGTCATTGTTCACCACTCACCCCGTGACTAGAGTCATATCCGCGATTACGCACGTCTAGTACCTTCCGTATAAGTGGCTGAAGGACAGCAGCTTGAATATGGATGCGGCAGCGCATACACTGCGCTGTCGGTAGAAGTTACCTGCCGGAAGTGGAGAGAATTCTAAACCGCTTCGACTCTTGGGTACGCGTCCCGTAGGGACCGCGCGTCACAATTAGAGCGGCAGCATCGTTTCTACGGTCAATCAGACCCAGACCGCGCTGGACCCCCAGCACGCTCGCTGCGGTCGCCAGGCTATCGGCGTTGATCCCCCTCGATGCAACAACAGTGACAGCAATCCGCTGCGTCAGGCCGAGATTTGTCTTCGGATCGATGATATGCGAATACCGGGTGCCGCCGACCTCCAGGTACTGCTCCGTATCGCCCGAGGTGGAAACAGCGATGTTGTGCACCACCAGCACGCGGGTGAACTTTGATCCCGGCGTGTCCAGGGAATCGATGCCGACCCGCCAGCCGGGCTGGCCTGGAGGAGCATCGCCGATAGCCAGATCTCCACTCGCCGCGACCAGCGCCCGCGTGATGCCATGCGCCCGCAGCACCGCCAGTGCCTCATCCGCCGCGTACCCCTTCGCGATCGCGCCCAGATCGAGCTGCATGTCCGCCAGCTTCAGAAACACTGTGCGATGCGCAGAATCAAGCACCAGATTGCGATACCCGCACCGCCGCGCCGCAGCAGCCAGTTGTTCCGGATTGGGCAAATGTTTCTCGATTCTCGCCTGCCGCCACAGCCGGATTACCGGCCCAAGCGTGACGTCGAATGCGCCATCCGTCGCCTGCGACAGCCGCTCGGATGCCTCCAGCACCGTAAAGAGCTCCGGGCTCACCATGACAGGCGCCGCGTGCGCAGAGCGGCACACCTGCATTAACTCGCCATTTTGTTTGTAATCGGAAAGAATTTCGTCGAGCTTCCGGATGCGTTCAAACGCCGCACTGAAAGCAGCCCGCGCTGCATCCGCATTCGGCGCATACAACGTGATACTGAAGAGCGTGCCCATGTGCGGCTCCACATCCCGGAACCGCGCGAGCGGTGCAGCGCTTGCGAACACAGCGGCGCTGACCAAAGCCAACAGCCGCCAACTGCTACTCGTCCTGCTCAACACCACTGTTCCAGTATTTGTACATTTGGCTGCTGTCCGGCACCTTCAGCGGACGAACCAGCCGGAAGCCCAGCCATTGTGCATCGGTCTCATACCAGATACTCTTCGGCAATTGAGGATCCTGTTCCTTCCAGGAGGGATCGGAGGCCACGCGCGCGCCGCAGCGGCATTTTTCCGCCGCGTCGTTCCATGATCCGCCGCGCACGGCGTGCGGATACGGTTTGGTCGCCTTGTTCCATGGGTCCCGCGCGCCTGCGGATTTGCTGTAAAAATCCAGCGAATACTGATCGAGCGTCCACTCCATCACGTTTCCCAGCATGTCATACAGGCCCCAGGCATTCGGCTTCTTCGTCCCAACCTTCTGGTATTTCTCGTGGCTGTTGGCCTTGTACCAAGCGTAATCCCCGAGCTTCGAGGCATCCTCGCCGAAGTAATACGCAGTGGTCGATCCTGCCCTGCAAGCGTATTCCCATTCAGCTTCTGTCGGCAGACGATAAAACTGGCCCGTTTTCGCGCTCAGCCACTCGGCGTATTTGTTGGCCGCATGCTGCGTCATGCTGATCGCAGGATAACCGTTGAGGCCCATGCCGAAGCTCATCTCCACATACGGCCGCGTAGGACGGCTCACCGCATCTACCACTTCATCCTTATGACTGGTTTCTCCCGCCTGCTCGGAAAACATGAACAGCCGGTACTCGTCCCAGGTGATCTCATGTGTCTGCATCCAGAACGGGTCCAGCGTGACTTTGTGCTGCGGCGATTCGTCCTTCTGGTGCCCAGGCTCACTTGCCGGTGTGCCCATCTCAAATTCACCCCCCGGAATCGGTGTCATTTCATATGACACGGTCGTGTTGGGGATAGTGATTTTATAGGGCTTCATTTCACTCGCGCTGGTCTCCTTGTTCTCGGAAACGATACGCGCGTGAATTTTTTCGACGTTGGCGTGCTCATCGGGCGCGGCCGGCGCCGCAGCCAGATAGAGCGCCGCGGCTAGAGACAAAGCTACAGCTAGACAGAGCGCCGAAGCGGAATAACAAGCCGCAGCCCGCCGGGCGCAGGGGACGAACCGCATGTCCTTAGATTTCCTTGTTGACGCCAGGCAGCGGAATTGGATGCACCGGATGGCTCATACTCATTTCCAGATGGTCGGGGAAAAGTTTCACTTGCGAGTTCATGGCCTGGTCCCAGGTCACTTCCTGGCCGCTGTAAGCAGCCATGCGGCCCATCATCGCCAGCAGTGTACTGGTCGCCATGCGATGTCCATCGTTTACCGGCTTATTCTGCCGGATGGAAGCGAACAGCACGTCGTGTTCGTGCTGGTACATGTCGTCCTTAGGTCCGTCGTAGGCCCAAGCCGTCTCCCCCTCAATACGGGGCACTAGCCCCCGCCCGATGGTACAGGCGCCCTTGGTGCCAAGAATGTAATCTGAATTCTCGTTATAGCAGCCGGTCTGCTGACGCGAACCGAGAAATGCACGTACGTTATTCGGATAGAGATAATTCACTTCAAAGTGATCGTAGATATTGCCGCCGTTGGCCGGAATCTGCCGGCCTCCCACCGCGACACAGCTTACCGGCGGCTGATCGTGCATCGCCCAGGCGATCTTATCCACGCTATGCACGGCCTGCTCGACAATGCTGTCGCCGCACAACCAGCAGAAGTTGTACCAGTTCTTGATTTGCCACTCGACATCGCCCATGCCGTGCGGCCGGTCGCTTTCCGGAGGCATCGGCTTCACCGGGTTTGTATAGTATGTTGCGTAATACGCCACGATATTGCCCATGGTTCCACCATGCACCTGGTCGAAAGTGGCGCGAATCATATTGTTGTAGCGCCAACAAAAGCCCGCCACCAGCGAACGATTCTTTTCCGTGAACATCTGCACGGATTCCAGCACGCTCCGCACGCCCGGTGCATCCGTCGAAACCGGCTTCTCGCAGAACAGGTGTTTGCCAGCCTCCGCAACAGCCCGCACGTGCATCGGCCGGAATCCGGGTGGTGTCGCCAGCAGCACCACATCCACGCTGTCGATCACCTTTTGGTAGGCATCCAAACCGAGAAATTGATGTTCGGGATCCACCTTGACTTTATCGCCGTTGATCTTGCGCAACCGCTCCAGACTCTTGTCGATTTGGCTCTGGGACACGTCGGCCACGGCGAAAAGTTCCCCGTAATCGTCGGCTTTCATCGCCTGGGAAGCAGCGCCGGTGCCGCGTCCTCCACAACCGACGAGCCCGATCTTGATGGCATTGGCCACCGTCTGCGCCCGAATGATCGCAGGGAAGCCAGCGGCAATGGCGCCGGCCGCTCCCGTTTTCAGCAGAAAGTCACGCCGGGAGCGCACTGGAGAGCTGGAGGAAGTATTCGTGTCCATGACTTTTTTATCGTATCCAATTCCGAAGCCCACAGGACGCCCTCTCGGGCGGACGCCATCGTCCACGCCGGACCGCCGGGGTCCGGCTCTCGCCATTTTGGCAACGGATTTTCTAGGGCGCGGCACCCCTTTCTTAGTACCGATTAGGAAAATCGCGTCAGGCAAGAGCGCCTTGCAAATAAGCGCTCTTACTGATTGGGCAGCAATGTGTTCCGGCCTAGAATGCAAGGGAGGAGAGAACTCTTAAAGAGTGTACAACCAGGTGAAGAGGCGAATGATGGTTTCGAAGGCGGCCAAAACAGAATACGCAACCAAGACAGAATACTCAGAAAAAGAGGCAGCCGAGGAACTGGGTATCAGCGTGGAACAACTGCGCACTCTGATTCGGAGCCATATTGTCGAGACTGAAGAAGATCTGTCGAAAGTCGCCGTGGCCAGTTTTCACCCTTCAGACCTTTTGCTGCTCCGCATCCTCTCCAAGGTGCCCCAGTCCCCCTCGGAGGGCCAAGACGCCTAATCACGTCCCACTCAAAAATATAATCGACCCTATTCTCAGTGATTTACAGGAGTGCCGCCGCTACTTCTTCGCCCTCGGAAAGTATCCTTGACAGCGGAATACACCTGTGGCATCCACGATTCATTCACGCTCCCAGCCCGCATCCACTTCACATACGCATTTATATTGCGTCATTGCGTGACACCGCCCGTCGGCCAAGGTTCGCATCCGCCGCGCCAAATCCCCAACTTGCGTCATCGCCTACCCACTGCACCAGCTACCCCCTTCAAAACATGAACTTGAGCGCCAATTGCAGCACTCGCGGCGACCCCGCTGCCGTCGTGGCCGTGGCTGTAATCGTCCCGAAGTTCGACGCCGACACGCTGCCGTTCGGATTCGCCAGGTTCGCATGATTAAACAAATTGAACGACTCCGCGCGGAACTGCGCCTTATACCGCTCGGTAATATTAAACGATTTGATCGCCCCGAAATCCACATCCTCCGTCCCCGGCCCAAACAGGATGTTTCGGCCCGCATCGCCAAACGTCCCCAGCGCATTCACCGTAAATGCAGCCGTATTGAAATACTCCTGGATCATTTGCGCCTTCGACCGGCTGCCACTCAACGCGGGGTTCCCTACCAGGTCTGCCCGGTCCAGATTAAGACCGCTCTGCGAATTATCCACTCCCGACGTCACCGTGAACGGCGTCCCGCTCTGCAGCGTCACAATGCCATTCACTTCCCATCCGCCCGCTACCCAACGCGTAAAGGCTCCATGACTGGTCACACCGGGAAGCTGCCATATGAAAGATGCGACGAACCGTTGCGGAATATCGAAGTCCGAAACACCCCGGCTATTGCGGATATTAAAAGGATTGGCCGCCTGGCTCCCATCGCCCGAGCCCTCGTCAATCGACTTGCTCCACGTGTAATTTACGAGCACGGTAAAGCCGTGATGGAACCTTTTGTTCGCTGTCACCTGTAATGCGTTATACGAAGAATTGGCAACGCTCAACATATCGGTAATCGAAGTAAAATTGGGAGCCAGCAGCCGCCGCGCATTCACCGTCGCGCCCGCTTTTCCATAAATCGCCGGGTCCAGCTCGTTCTGTATAAACAGATGATTTCCTGTGCTGCCAACGTATGCCGCCGTCAGAATCCAGTCGGAAAACAGTTGCTGCTGCACGCTGAAATTCCATTGCTGCACCCGCGCATCGCGAAAATCCGGATCCCACTCGGTAATCGTGGTCAGCGGCAGGAAGAACTTGAAATTTTGCTTTTCCTGGGCTGTCACCGGCGGTTGAAACGGGAACGGATTCCCGGTGTCGGAATACGGATTCACCAGTCCGCCCGACGGCTGACTCACATTCAGCGAGATGGCGTACGGTTCGTTCGACGACAGATTGTTCATCGCCTGCTGGCGAATATCGGAATAAAAAATTCCATAGGCTCCCCGGATGCTGGTCTTGCCCGTCCCGAACGGATCGAAAGCGAATCCAAAGCGCGGCGCCAAATTGGCCCAACGCGCCGGAATGGTCGTACTCGAAACGCCCGCGTCGCCCGGAAACACGTATCCCGAGGGGGCGGTCGGAAACACTGTCGATTGCTGTCCCAGACGAACCTGGGAAATCGCATTGTCCAGATCATGGAACGGCAGGAAGGGATCCCAGCGCAAACCGAGATTCAGCGTCAGCCGCTTGTTCACCTTCCAGTCGTCCTGTATATAGAGATCGGATTCCAGAGTTCGCGGTTTGCCGGCATTCGGCGATCCCTCAATAAATGTCGTCTCCCGGCCGATCAGAAAATCGGCGAGAGGAACTCCCGTATAAGTCGCCGCGAACACCAATCGCGGATCGGTCTGAAAATTCTGATTCTGATCGACCATCGATTGCCGTAGATCGCCGCCAATCTTCAGCGTGTGCGATCCCACGCTCCAGTCGATGCCGTCGGAGTATTGAAATCCTTTGCGGTATTGATCCAGCAGATACCGCGATTCCGCATTGAAATAGCTGTTGACCTCCGTATCGTACGCAATCGGGCCGGGTGCAGACCGGATGATTCCCGAGCCGAAGTCGACCCACGATTTTTGCTGCGGAATCGTCGGCAACTGCTCGCGCGTGATGTCGTTGAAGCCGAAAGTGAACTGATTCACCAGGTGCGCCGAAAATGTGTGAATATCGTTAATCGCCACGTTCCAGTTGCGGTACTCGATCAACGCCAGAAAGCCTGGCAGGGTGGTATTCGTCACCACTTGATTCGTGTTGTTTCGCTCGTACATCAACCGGCCCGAAAGCTGGTTCTTCGACGACAGACTGTGATCGATCTTGCCAATAGCCTGGTCGTCTACGATCGTTTGCTGGCTGGCAAAGGTGTATTGCCCGCCTGGCGTGTTCGGCAGCGGCACGAACGCGTTCATAAAGCTGACTACTGGTTGGCTAATGCGGCTGGCCGGAATAATGTTCCCGGGGAACGTCCCCCCCAGCGGGTCTTTCAAGGCTTT
>Ga0070735_10005695_pt1 | contig 10270 bp, 8 predicted proteins | sample Coa_R1_FD_66443 | JGI IMG/M metagenome (GOLD analysis project Ga0070735, IMG submission 66443) | Surface soil microbial communities from Centralia Pennsylvania, which are recovering from an underground coalmine fire - Coalmine... | ecosystem: Environmental > Terrestrial > Soil > Unclassified ... | reverse complement strand
CAACTCCGCTTCTGACCTGACAATCCATTGGTCAATTAGCCGGTCCAGAATCGCGCTCTCGCTTTCGGATTTGCCGTCTACCAGTTCCTGATATGCCCTCAGTTGGAGAAGGTCACTCTGCAAAACGATGTCGTTCTCCACCCGCGCCACGATGCGGTCCACGACCTCCTGGCCCATCAAGAAGGAAGCCGTCAGCAGGAAAAATACCACGCAGACTGCGAGAATCGGGCCTCGCCTCATCAGAAGGTCGACCCCAAATTGAAGAAAATCTGCAGCCTCGGGAGCTGCGCTCCCTTAAAGCAAAGTGGAGTCACGGGCGTGCCCGTCGTGGAACTGACGCACGGAACGACGAAAAATGGACGGTTGATCTGGTAGCCCAAATCAATGCGAATCGGCCCCACCGGCGTCGCATAACGAATTCCAAATCCCACGGTATGCGCGAAATAGTTCAGTTCGTTCGTGCAGTTGAAGACACACACCGTGGGATTCGTCGCGCTCGGCGGCTGTGAGGGATTCTGCAACACGAAAACGGGCTTCGGAGAGTACGCGCGAAACGTGATGTGATCCAATCGGCTATAGACGTTTCCGCCGTCATAAAAAAACGCTCCCCCCAGAGACGTGCCGATGTACGGCAGTCGCATTGGGAAGCGAAACTCCTGGTTGAGGACAAGCAAGGCCTGGCCTCCTACCGGGAAGCCGGTGCACGGGTCACGCGGGCCAGCTTGGTTCAGCGCAAACCCCCTCAGCGACGTGCCCCCTCCCGCGAAGAACCTTTCCGGCAGCGGAATGATTTCCGGCGTTGGTCCTGGCGTCGTCGCCGTGCCGCTGCATTCCGTCGGTGTTGGCGCTGGAAACGTCAGCGATTCCGTATTTCCGAACGGCTCCAGAATTCCTATGCGGATCGAACGCGCGAAGCTGAACCGCCGTTTGATCGGATGGTAGGTAGAGTTCTGGAAGAAAAACCGCAGAAAGCTGGCGCTCGAACCGATGTGCGTGCTGGCGACGTTAAAATCCGCGCTGTTGAAGCTCCCTTTGGTGGCATCCGCCGGATTGTTTCTCGCGTCTCGCAGCCAAGTCACGCCGAACTCAGACACCAGCGTCGGCTGTTCGAACAGGGGAATTTCTTCGGACGCAATGTGTGAGTTCAGGTTGGACACCAGGACCTTGCGGAATGCGTAGCGGTATAGCACCGTCGTGAATGGCGTCGCCTGGTCCGTCAACTGCAGCGACCCCTCATACCGCATTTCCGTGAATGTGTTGATATCCTGAGTTTTTTCGGTATACGCCGTTGCTTGCGTGCTGTAGTGGGAATTTCCAAATGTGTTTGGGATGGAGTAGCCCAGGAGGGCCCGGTCCTCGATCGTGCTTCCGCGCAGCTTTAGCGAAAGCGAATCAGCTCGTCCGGTTAAGTTCACCTTCGTTAACTCAAAAATTCCGCGCGGCGCCGCTTGCACTTGCCCGCCCGTCGGGTTCGTCGTGCTCGCGAGTCGCTGCACTTCAAATCCTCCGCCATACGCCATCGTGTATCGCTTGGCTTCCTCCACCAAAACCACAATGTCCTTGTCTGGGTCTGATCCACCGGGATTCTGCGGTTCAATCGTCACACGGTTAAATATCCCCAGGTTGTACAAGCGCCTCTGCGATTCCACTACATCGCCTTCGCGCAGGGGCGCCCCCGGCTTCACCCGTATTTCCCGGTCAAGCACCCTTGTTCGCGTCCGTCTATACCCGCTCAGAAGTATTCTCCGCACCCGCGTCTGCGGACCTTCCGTGATGTGATAGACCAGCTTGACCGGAGGGGCCTGCGCCACCTCCGTCTTCGTGCTCTTTTCCTTTTCTTCCTCTTTTTTCTGGCTCTTCTCGTTTCCTGTGGCCCCGTTTGCTCCCTCCGTTTTCCCACTGTCGGCTTTTTCCGGAGTGACGCTGTCCGCCGTCGCTGTAAAGCTTGCCTCTGGAAATCCTTCGTTGAAATACATCGCCAGAATGTTGTCGCGGTCCGTCGTCACGTTGAAATCGGAGTACGGCTGTCCTTCCGTTTCCCCGATCACGCCCAGCAATTCCTCTTCCTTGAAAGCGTGAATTCCGTCAATCGTAAGCGCCGCCACTCGCGTCTGCGCACCTTCCTGGACGACAAATCGCACGAACACGTCCCCTTCCTTGCCCTTGTAGTTGTCCAGAACTTCCCCGCTTACCTTCGCCCCCAGAAAGCCGTTGGCGTCATAAAGCCCGTGCATCGATTCCGCGTCCGAATCAACCAGCCGCCGGCTGAATCGCCCACGCGATCCAAATGCCGCTCCGTAAACTTGTAGCCGGCCGCGTAACAATTCCGTGCTGAAGTAATTATTTCCGGTAATTTCAATTCCCACGAGTCTGTGCCGGGCGCCCCGCTCGATGTGATAGGTGATCAGCTCTTCCGTGCCCTTCGTTTTTTGCTCTTTGCCCTCCACTTCCTTCGTTTCCGTCGTGTAACTTACTTGCGCGTCAAAGTATCCATCGCGCTCCAGCCGCTCCCGAAGATTGCGTTTCCCTTCCTCTAACAGGTCGGTGTCCACTGCGCCTTCTTGATATACGGGGACCAGCCTTTTCAATTCTCCATTCGAAAATTTCGCGCCAGTCACTGCCAGTTGCACCTGCGGCCCTTCGGTCACCTCCAATTCCAATCGCACGCTATTCTTCGCCGGGTCGTAATCCTCTCGTCGCACTGTCGCACGCGCGCTCAACCGTCCTTTTTTCACCAGGAATTTTCGGATCCGGTCGGTTCCGCGTTGTATGCGCGCCGTCGTGACTGGCTGCCCGGGCTTCATTTTCAGGCGAGAAAGAAGTTCTGCATCGCGGTAGGCTGTGCCGTTCTTCAAATCTACAACTTCCACGCGTGCCCGCGGTCCCGGCTTTACGTGCACCAGAATATCCATCTGATGAGTTTCGGGGTGCGGCTCGTTTTCCGCGGAGACTTGCGCGGTATACAGCCCTTCTTCCTTCAGCACTTCCCGGAGCCGATCCAGCCCTTCGTCCACATCTTCCTGTCGAAACGGCCGGCCCAGCGCTAGCTGCATCGCCGCGGCCGCTGATGCATCCGTCGGTGGTGGCGTGAGCCCCTCGATCAGTACTCTGTTGAAGAAGAGATTTTCGCGAACCGCGAAATCCAGCCGAACGCCGCTGCCGACCGGAGTTATTACTGCTTTTAGGTCCGCATAGTCTCCAGTCCCGTAAAGCGCGCGAATACTTCGCGCAACCTGCTCTCTATCCAGCGGTTTACCGATTTCAACGGCAATTCCCGATGGCGATTCGGACAGCACGCGCCCATCTTCCGTGACAATTCTCACCGCCACTACGGGACTTTCTGCCTCCGCCGTCTGCGCCTGTGCAGCAGCCCTCGCTGCTCCCAAAAGCAGCCCGAAGACGGCAATCGCTCGCAAACTTCTTCTCCATCTCGATTTCATGCCCACTATCGCTCAGACGAAGCGTAGCACAAGGGCGTTGCCCATCCCGCTATCTGTAGCGTTATGATGAGTTAAGAGGGACGATGACTGACAATAATCTGCCGGTTCCGCTCGCGCGAGACGCAATTCACGAAAAGTACTCGCGACAAACGCTCTTCGCTCCGATTGGCGAAGAAGGCCAGCAGCGCCTCTTTGCTTCCAGCGTCGTTATTGTCGGCTGCGGAGCCATCGGTGCGGCCGCCGCTGGCCTTCTCGTGCGCGCCGGAGTCGGTCGCGTAAGGATTGTCGACCGCGATTTTGTCGAGCCCTCCAATTTGCAGCGCCAATCACTCTTTGACGAAGACGACGCCCGCTACGCAGTTCCCAAAGCGGTCGCTGCCGAGCGTAAACTGCGCGCCATCAATAGCACTGTAGCCGTTGAAGGCCTTGTCTCGGACCTAAACCCGCGCAATGCCCAGGAGTTGCTCTCTGGCTTCGATCTCGTCCTCGACGGCACTGACAATTTCGAAACGCGCTTCCTCATCAATGACGTTGCCGTCGAATCGTCGCGTCCCTGGATTTACGCCGCCGCCGTCGCCAGCTACGGTGTCACTATGACCGTCCGCCCCGGTCTTACGCCCTGTCTCGCCTGCCTCCTCGAATCCTTGCGGAACGGCCACGGCTTGGAGGAAACCTGCGACACCGTCGGGGTCCTCGGCCCCATCGTCAATCTCATCGCCTCGCTCGAGGTCGCGGAAGCTCTCAAACTGCTCGCCGGCCGCGAACAAGCTCTTCACGGCCGCCTGATCTCTTGCGACGTCTGGAGCGGCCATTTTCAATCCATCCGTGTCGCCCAAAATCCCGTCTGCCGCGCCTGCTCCCGCCGCGACTTCTCTTATCTCCAAGGACAAGCCCAACCCCACATCACCCTGTGCGGTCGCGACTCCGTGCAAATTCACGAGCGCAGCCGGACTTTGGATTTGGGAGCGTTGCGGGCGTGCCTTGCGACTACGGTTTCTGATGTCCGACACAATGAATTCCTGCTCTGCTTTCGCGTTGCCCCGTACCAAATGACCGTCTTTGCCGATGGCCGTGCCATTCTCAAAGGCACAAGGGATCCCGCCGTCGCGCGCTCTCTCTATGCTCGCTACATCGGCGCCTGATTCACTTTTTCTTTTAGGTGGGATTCACTCTTTTTGTTTGCGCATCAACCCTTAGCGATGCTGCCCGGTGCGCCCAAACGAACTCCGCATGTTTGCCCTGTCCAGGTTTTCCCGCAGGTTCATCAGCGTGAGAAACGTGCTCAAGATTCTTGCCTTCAAATCATCGGTCAGGTGCAGTCCGCTGGTGGCCACCCGCGCCAGCCGTTCGCCGCTTTCCGTGATAAATCGCATGATTTCGCGTTGCCGTTCGTGCGGAGCGTTCCCCAGCGCCGTCTCCCGCCGCATCTCCGCGCAGCTTCCCTCGATCGATAGTGTGAAGTGCAAAACACAAACCTGCTGTTGCTCGGCCAGGGCTGGCGGCGAGTCGTTCTTGCATCCCGTTACTTTGCAGGGCATAGCCATGGAGCGCGGAACCTGGGCCAACAAGAAAGGTAACCACTCCTCGCTCCGAAAATCCAGCGCTCTCCCTCTTAAGGTTGCCAATCCTGCATAGCCTCTTCCCGCACCCCGTATCCTTCCCGCCAATCCCAAAATGCGACCGCGACGAAAAATAAATTGCGGGTATCGAAAAATGATTGTATAAAAATGCAGAAGGCTGTATATTTGTGCCAGTTATGAGCGCCGGCAAAACATTTCGTCACGGACAAATTCTGCGGCTGGTCAGCGGCCAGCCCATCGTCAGCCAGGAAGAGCTTCGCCGCCGACTTGCGCAGCAGAAGATGCGCGTCACGCAGGCCACTTTATCCCGCGACCTCCAGGAACTTCGCCTCGTTAAAACGCAGGAAGGCTACAAGCCCGAAACCGCTCTCCCTGAAGATAATGGCGCGCTCCCGCTTCCTCCGCTTGCTCGCGCTCTTCGCGAATTTCTCCTGGACATTCGCCCAGCCGAAAATCTGCTCGTTCTGAAGACGCCTCCCAGCGGCGCTCAGCCTCTCGCTGCCGCCGTGGATGGCTCAAAGTTCCCGGAAATCTCCGGTACCATCGCGGGAGATGATACCGTCCTGATCATCACGCCCAACAAGCGAACCCGCGAATCTCTTCAAAAAAAGATTGAAGCCTTGGTGAAATGAGAGATCCTCGCCAAGTCGCCGTCGTAGGTGTCACTGGGTACACCGGCCTCGAGCTGGCCGGCATTCTCCTGCGCCATCCCGTTGTCGCCTCCACCACATTCTACGTGCGCGAAACGCGCGGCGCCAATTGCATTGCCGAACTGTTTCCGCAGTTCCGAGGTTGGGGACAAGCTCCCCTGCGCTCGCTTTCTCTCGACTCCGTCGCTTCTTCCGCCGCGGGAACCGCTTTTCTCGCCACGCCCCATGAAGTTTCCGTTGAACTCGCTCCCGCGCTTCTGGAAGCTGGCCTGCGCGTCATTGACTTGAGCGGCGCCTTCCGTTTCCGCGCGCCCGAAACCTTCACCTCCTGGTACAAGCTGCCCACGCCCCACGCCCATTACTTGGGCGAAGCCGTCTACGGTCTTCCCGAACTCTATTCCGAGGAAATCGCCAAAGCCCGCCTGGTCGCTAATCCCGGTTGCTACGCCACCAGCGTCATCCTGGCGCTTCGCCCGCTCGCCGAGGCTGGCTTCATCGCTCCTGACCAAAATGTCATCTGCGATTGCAAATCCGGCGCCACCGGCGCAGGCAAGGACCCTCGTCACGATCTGCAATTCGTCGAAGTGGACGAAAATTTCAAAGCCTACAATCTTTTTTCGCACCGTCACACGCCGGAAATTCTCGAGCACACAGGTATCGCCGAATCGCAGCTCATTTTTTCAACTCACCTGCTGCCTTTGGCGCGCGGCATCCTTTCCACCATTTACGTCACGCTCTCCGCCCAGCGATCGGCCGACGCCATCGAAGCCCTCTATCGCAAGTTTTACGCTGGCCGCTCCATGGTCCGCATCTGGCCTGCCGGCACTCTGCCTGAGTTGCAGCACGTCGCCCGCACCAATTTCTGTGACATCGGCTTTGTCGTGGACAAGTCCGGCCAGCGTCTGATCGTTGTCTCCTGCCTCGACAATCTTGGCAAAGGCGCCGCCGGCCAGGCCGTTCAGAATTTCAACCATATCTTGGGCATCGAGGAGAAAACCGCACTTCAATGAAAACCGTAATCAAGTTCGCTGGTGCTTTGCTCGAAGACGACGCCGCGATGCGCTCGCTGGCGCGCCAGGTCGCTACACTTGCCAACGAAGGCCACGAAATTCTTGTCGTCCATGGCGGCGGACATGCCTTCACCGAGGCCCTCAAGCGCATGGGCATCGAGAGCAAATTTGTCTCCGGCCTTCGCGTTACCGATCGCGAGACTCGCGACGCAGCTGTTATGGTCTTTGCCGGCCTCCTAAACAAGCGTCTCGCGGCCGCGATTTCCGCCGAAGGCTATCCTGCGATTGGCATCTCCGCCGCCGACGCCCAGTGTTTTCTCGCCGAGCCCATGTCGCACGGCGAAATTGCTGGCAGCCTTGGTTTCGTCGGCTACCTCACTGGCCTAAACAGCGCCTTCATCGAATCGCTCTGGCGAGAGCGCCTCGTCCCCGTCGCTCCTTGCCTCGGCCTCGGTCCCGATAATGAGCTCTACAACATCAACGCTGACCATATGGCTGCCGCCTGCGCCGAGTTTCTCGGCGCCGACCAATTAATTTATCTCACTGACGTCGCTGGTGTTCTCGACGGGGAAAAAGTCCTCTCCGTCATCACCTGCGAAGAGAGTGAACGCCTCGTCCAATGCCGAATCGTCTCCGGCGGTATGATTCTCAAACTCGAGGCCGCCAAGCGCGCCCTCGAAGGCGGCGTTCGCCAGGTGCGCATCGTCGGTGGCACGGCGCCCGATGCGCTTCTGCTTGCCTTTCACTCGGCCGAACTCACCGCGGAAGACCACTCGTCGCCGATTCCTGGCACCCGCGTTCTCCGCGAGGCTTTCCCTAACGCCCAAACGGCTCTTTCGGCGGCGTAATGCGTAAGCTCGACAAAAAAAAGACAGCAAAATCCGCTGCTCGAACGGCTAAGAAATCCTCTCCTCGCGCGTCGAACGCGAAGTCGATTCTGCGCGATGCGAATCAATTTCTTATGCCCACCTACAAGCGCCAGCCCGTCGTCTTCACGCATGGCCGCGGCTGCTATGTTTATGATTCGCGCGGCAAAAAGTATCTCGATTTTCTCGGCGGCATTGCCGTCAATGCGCTCGGCCACGCGCATCCCCGCATCGTGAAAGTCATCCGCCGTGAATCGGCCCGCGCTATTCATCTCTCCAATCTTTTTCACAATTCTTACCAGGGCCCGCTGGCCCGCAAGCTCGCACAATGGTCAGGTCTCGACCGTGTGTTTTTCTCGAATAGCGGCGCCGAAGCCGTCGAAGGCGCTATGAAACTGGCCCGTCTCTATGGCCGGACTTCCGCCGATGCACCCGGCTTCCCAGCGCCCAAGCACCGCATCTTGGCGCTTGAGAATTCCTTCCACGGCCGCACCTTTGGCGCCGTCAGCGTTACGGCCACAGAAAAATATCGTTTCCCTTTCGCGCCTCTCGTCCCCGGCGTCGAATTTGTTCGCTTCAACGACGTCGCCGACCTCGAATCTAAATTCGACGACACCGTCTGCGCAATCCTTTTTGAAACGATTCAAGGCGAAGGCGGAATCTATCCGATCAGCGAAGAGTTCTGGAACCGCGCGCGCGCCCTGACCACAAGAAGTGGTGCGCTCCTCATCGCCGACGAAATTCAGTGCGGCTTGGGACGCACCGGCCGCTATTTCGCATACCAGAAATTTTCCTCGAAGCCCGACGTCGTTGTGGTAGCCAAGCCGCTCGCCGCCGGTCTCCCGCTCGGCGCAATCCTCACCTCAGAAGCCGTCGCTCAACGCGTTTCACCAGGATTACACGGCACCACCTTCGGCGGCGGCCCGCTCGCGTGCGCCACTGCGCTCGAAGTTCTAAACATCATCGAAGACGAAAAACTCCTCGAAAATATCCGCGAACGTGGAGCCGAGTTGCGCGAAGGCCTCACCGCGCTCGCAGCAAAATTCCCCTTCATCCGCGAAATTCGCGGCGAAGGCCTGATGATCGGCATCGAGCTATCCATCGATGGCGCTCCATTCGTTCAACAAGCCCTGCTTAAAGGATTGCTCATCAACTGCACGCATGATTTCACGTTGCGCTTCCTGCCGCCTTTCCTCGTCACGCGCGCGCAAGTGCGCCAATTCCTGCGTCTTCTTGAAAAAATCTTCGTAACTACCCCGCGAAAGGCTGCTGCCCTGGAGCCCGCGAAGTCCGCGCCTCCGTCGCATGCTGCCCTCGCCGCGGCAAGGTGAAACAATGACTACATCTGCGCTCGTTACTCCTATTTCTTTGTCGAATGACTTGCTCACCGGAGCGGAATGGAGTCCCTCGCACACGCGTGACCTCCTGCAACTCTCCGGGGAGATCAAAGCGCGCCCGGGTCGTTACGCTTCTTCGCTCACAGGAAAATTCATCGCCCTTATTTTCGAAAAGCCCTCGCTCCGCACCCGCGTCACCTTCGACGTCGGCATCCAAAGCATGGGTGGCTCCGTCGTTTTCCTCGACCACACGCAGGCCTCGGCCTCCCTGGGCGCGCGCGAGTCTATCGCCGACGTCGCGCGCAACCTCGATCGCTGGGTCCATGGCATCGTCGCCCGCGTCTACCAACAAAAAGTCCTCGAAGAAATGGCCGCCAACGCCACCATCCCGGTCATCAACGCGCTTTCCGACAAATTCCACCCGTGCCAAGCCCTCGCCGATTTCTTCACTCTCGAAGAAAGATTCGGCGCGCTGCGCGGATTCAGACTCACCTACGTCGGCGACGGAAACAACGTGTGTCACTCCCTGATGTATCTGGCTGCGCGCCTCGGCGTTCATCTGCGCGTAGCCACGCCGCGCGACTATCAGCCCGCCCCGGAAGTCGTCGCCGATTCCAAACGTGTAGCCAAAGAAACCCGCGCCAAAATCGAGCTCATGACCGATCCGCGCGAAGCCGTCTCCGGTGCCCAAGCCGTTTACACCGATGCCTGGACCAGCATGGGCTTCGAAGCCGAAGGCGAAGTCCGCAGCGCCGTCTTCGCACCCTATCAAGTCAACCCGGAACTGATGTCTCTCGCCGCCCCAGAAGCCGTTTTCATGCACTGTCTTCCGGCGCACCGCGGCCTGGAAGTCACGCCCGAAGTTCTCGACGGCCCGCAATCGGTCGTCCTCGACCAATCCGAAAACCGCATGTACGTGCAGAAAGCGATTCTACATACTCTGTTCTGATCGATCGGCGCGTCACTATATCGCCGCTTGTATTCGTAGGGGCACGGCAGGCCGTGACCGTCTTTGAACTCTTTGAACCCCTGAATTCTCAAATTTCTTTTCAAACGAGGAACCGTGAAAACGCAACTGCCAAAACCAAAAAAAGTAGTGCTCGCCTACTCCGGAGGTCTCGACACCTCCATTATCATTCCGTGGCTGAAAGAAAATTATCATTGCGAAGTCATCGCCATGATTGGCGATGTCGGCCAGCAGGAAGACCTGGAAGCGGCCCGCAAAAAAGCGCTAGCCACGGGCGCCTCGACTGCCTACGTTGAGGACCTTCGCGAAGAATTTGTCCGCGACTACATTTGGCCGACGCTCCGGGCAGGCGCAGTCTATGAGCACACCTACCTGCTCGGCACCTCCATGGCCCGGCCCATTCTCGGCAAACGCCAGGCC
>Ga0070735_10005694_pt1 | contig 10270 bp, 9 predicted proteins | sample Coa_R1_FD_66443 | JGI IMG/M metagenome (GOLD analysis project Ga0070735, IMG submission 66443) | Surface soil microbial communities from Centralia Pennsylvania, which are recovering from an underground coalmine fire - Coalmine... | ecosystem: Environmental > Terrestrial > Soil > Unclassified ... | reverse complement strand
CGACGATCGCCCGTGAGTTCGCGATGCTTGCGGCGACGACGGGCCGGCGCCGGACCCTGCTGCTCGACGCCGTACGCGGCGATTTGAAGACCGCGCGCTATTTTGAATGCGACACCTCGCGCGGCCTGATCGACGGCATCTGGATCGGGGTCGACGAAGCAGAGCTGGAGCAACCGATCACCGGCACCTCACTGACCGTCGCCTGCCTGGTCGGCGAGCGCGGCCACGGCATCGCCGATCCGACCACGCTGCGGGCGCTTTATGACCAGCTGCGCGGCCAGTTTGAGCTGATCGTCGTCGATTGCGCGGCGATGGAGCGCGGCGAGTATTCGACCCTGCTCCCCGAAGCGGCAGACGGCATCTTTCTGGTGATCCGCGCCGAGTCGACACGACCCGCGGTGATCGCCCACGCTAAGGCACTTGTCGAGCAAGCCGGCGGCCGCTTTCTCGGCGCCGTGTTCAACCACCGCCGCAACTACATCCCGGGCTTTCTCTACCGCTTGCTGTAGACGGGGCTTTCCGCAAGGTTTGTGCGGGTCTTATCGGTTAGTTAAGCGCTCGCCGGCACAGTGCCGGAATGACCTCGGACCTCGGTGCTCTGGGCCGGCCGCGCACGTGGCTCACCGGCGTGTTCGCTCGTTATCGCTACGCCGTTGCCGCGTTCGACCAGGCTGCGCTCAGCATTTTTGGCTTTGCGCTCAATATCTGCCTGCTCCGCGCGCTGTCGGCGACCGATTACGGCATCGTCTCGCTGTGGATGACGATGGCGCTGTTTGCGGTCAGCGTTCAGGCCGCGCTCGTTACCGGCCCGCTGAACATCTATCTGCCCGGCGCCGAGGACGCAGCCGCCGCGCGCCGTCTCGAGGCGGCGCTCGCGACGGTCAATCTGCTAGCGGTGCTGGCAGCGGCGGCGATCGCCGGCATCGCCAATCTGCTTGGTGGGGCCGAGTGGGCCTCGCACGATCCGCTGACGATGATCGCCATCCCGCTTTTCGTCGCGGCGGGGATGTACCGCGAATATTACCGCAGCACCGCGTTCAGCCGGCGGGACATGACGATGCTGTTGTGGGTCGACGGACCCTATTTGGCGGTCACCACCATGTGCCTTGGCGCGATGGTGTTGTGGCCGCAGCGTTTCGCCGATCTCGCCGCGGCGTTTCTGGCGATGACGATCGGCTGTCTGGTGAGCCAGCTTTGCACCCGTCTGCGCGGCGAGGGCGGTGGGCGTCTGTTCCCCGCTGGCTGGATCGCCACCTACCGCCGGATCAGCGGCGAGGTGGCCTGGTCGCTGGCCGGGGTGTTCGCCAATCACATCCAGGGCCGCAGCTACGTCTACATTGCGACGAGCCTGGCCGGCATGGCCTCGCTGGCGACGATCAATGCGATCGGTCTGCTGTTTCGGCCGGTCAGCGTGCTGGTCAACGCGTGGGGCTCGGCGGCGCTGCCGCATCTATCCGCGGCATTGGCCAATGGGCGGATCGGCGAGTTTGACCGCATCATCGCGAAGGCCTTGGTTGGCGCCGCGCTCGCCAGCGTCGCGATCGGCGCCGCGCTTTGGTTTGCCTGGCCGCCGATCGAACGGCATCTGCTCGCGGGCAAGTACACGGACGGCGTCGTCCTGCTCCTGCCGTGGGCGGTGGCCTCGGGGACCAGCGTGCTGCGTTACGTCGGCGGGATCGGCCTGCTGGCGGCGCGCCAGTTCAAGTTTCTCGCGGTTGCGCAATCGATTTGCGGGGTCGCGACCGCAGTGACCACGGCGGGGTTCATCCTTTGGCAGGGCTATGCCGGTGCCATCTGGGGCGTCGCGATCGGCAATGCTGCCTGTCTCGTCTGGGAGATGGTTCGCCTGCGCGGCGTCCGACAGCAAAGGCTGGCTGCCGCAACAGCTCAACCGAATTGATTGGACAAGGAGACGCTGATGCCATCGCCACGAGGCAAGGTCGCGATCCTCAATCATGGCTACCTGCCGCATTACCGCGTGCGGTTCTACGAGCTACTCGCCGAGCGTGGCGGGTTCGACTATGTGGTTTTTCACGGTGCCCCCCCTTCGTGGGTCGGCACCGAGGAACTCAAGGGCCCGTTCGCTTTCCCGCAGCGGCGCGTCAACAATCATGAGTTCCGCGTCGGGCCGCTGACGCTGGTTTATCAGCCGGTGGTGTGGGAGATCCTCACCGGCGGTTACGACGCGATCGTCATCACCAGCGAGAGCAAGTTCATCTCGAATTTGCTGCTGGCGCTGCTGTGTAGGCCGCGCGGTATCGCCGTGCTGCATTGGGGCTTTGGCTACCACCCGCCACGCGGAACGCGTGAAAGCGATGTGCCGCATCGGCTTGTCGGGCTCACCACGGCGGTCAAGAAGTGGTTCACGACGCTGGCCGACGGCTTTATCGCCTACACCAAGAGCGGCGCCGAGAGGCTGGCCGAAAGCGGCTATCCGCGCGAGCGCACATTCTTTGTCCAGAACACGATCGACATGTCCGAACAGCTGCGGCTTTACGAAGCCGAGCGCGATACCGATGACGCGACGATCCGGCGCGAGTTCGGGTTGCGGCCGGACTCGGTTGTCTTTGTCTTTATCGGCCGGCTGGTGCCGATCAAGCGGGTCGACCAGCTGATCGAGGCGGTGCGCCGCATCAACAGCGGACGTCTGTCCGAGCGGTTTGTCGAGGCGGTGATCATCGGCGGCGGCATGTGCGAGGCCGAGCTGAGGGAGCAGGCGGCCGATGTCCTCGGCATCCATTTTCTGGGCGCGCTGCCGCCCGACGATCGGGTCGCGCGTTGCTTGAAGGTCGGCGCCGCCACCGTGGTCGCCGGGATGGTCGGGCTCGTCGCCAATCACGCCTTCGCCCATGGTTCGCCGGTCATCACCCGCGATCTCGACACGCACAGCCCTGAAATCGAATACATCGAGCACGAAAAGAGCGGTCTCATCGTTCCGGGCGATCTCGATGATTTCGCCGCGGCCTTGGCACGGCTGGCCGGCTCGCCGGAATGGCAGGTCCAGCTCAGCGCGGGCGCACTCCAGGCACGTGATGCGTTGCGTATGGACAACATGGCCGAGCGCTTTGACGAGGCGGTGCGGGTCACGGTCGACCGCAAGAACACGCGCCGCCAAATCGGCGTCGCGCGTCCGCAGCCGGACCGGACGTGAGGAGCACAGCCATGATGACTCGCCGCGGATTGCTGCTGTCGGCTGCCGCTGCGGCGGCCTGCCGGCCGGCCTTCGCCGCGAGCGCTCCGGCGCCGGCCACACCCGGATTGCGTAACGTCGCCGCCAAAAGCGGGCTGCTTTACGGCAGCTACGTCGACCCATGGGAATTGAAGGACGAGGCCGATTACCAGGCGGTCTGCGCGCACGAGGTCGGTCTTATGGTCGATGGACGGATGGATTGGGACCATCTCCAGCCGACACCCGGCCCGCACAACTTCACCGATGTCGATGCCGATTACGGCTGGACGACTGGCAATGACATGAAGTTTCGCGGCCACACGCTGGTCTACGGCGAGCGTGCGCCGAAATGGTATGCCGACCTACCGGATCGCAAGGCCGCGGTCGATGTGCTGGAGAGGCACGTCACCGAAACCTGCCGCCATTTTGCCGGGCGCGTGCAGTCTTGGGATGTGGTCAACGAAGCGATCCTCATCGCCTCGCCACGCCCCGATAAGTTGCGGCCGCATGTCTTCCTCGAAAAGATCGGCCCCGAATACCTCGACATTGCTTACCACACGACGCGCGAGGCCGACCCCAAGGCGTTGCTCGTCTACAACGAGTTCGACATCGAAATGGAGAAGCCCGACCAGCTCGAAAAGCGGCGGGTGCTGTTCGAGCTGATCGACGGGTTCAAAAAGCGCGGCGTGCCACTCGACGCGGTCGGCCTGCAAAGCCATCTGTTCTACGAAGACATGCAGCATTTCGACGAAAAGGCCTTCAGCCGGTTTCTCGATGAACTCGCGTCGCGTGGGCTCGAAATCATGATCACCGAGCTCGACTGCGTCGATAACGGCGCGCCGTCCGACATCGCCGCGCGTGACGCAGCGGTGGCCTCGGTCTACCGGCGCTATCTCGACGTGGCGCTTGCGCATCAAGCGGTGAGGACGGTCATCACCTGGGGGGTCAGTGACCGGATGAGCTGGATCGTCTCGGTCGGCGATCCGCGCACCAAGCGTGTCGACGGTCAGCGGCCGCGCCCGTTGCCGTTCGATTCCGACATGCAGCCAAAGCCGGTCTATTGGGCGATGATCGACGCGCTGAAGAGCGCGCCGCATCGCACTGCCGCCGCGCAGCACGCCGAGGTAGTGGCCAAGCCGCCCGCTAGGCCTTGATCGCGACGATCGACTTGATAAAGCCGTAATAGCGTTCGAGCACGATTTCCGCGTCGGGAAACAGCTCGCGCATTTCCCTGATCGTCAGCAGCCGGAAATCGGCCTGCACCGACTTGATCCAATGCCGGCCAAAAAACGCGAGCAGCCCGATCTGCCAGCGGCGCGGCAGCCAGACGATAAAGAACGGCAGAAAGCTGTGTGGCTCGACCGGAAAATATTTATACGGCGTCTGCACGAAATAGCGCTTGCCGATACGCCGGATCTCGGCCGCGAAGTTCGCCTGCGCCGAGCGCGCCGACGCCGCGAATTGTTTGCTGTCGAGAATATCGAAGATGATTTCGCGCGGCCCGGTGATGTGCTCGATGACCGACGAGCAAAACACCACGTCGTACTGCTGGTCGGCGATTGCAAAGCACGAGGAGCCGTCGAGGCAGACCGTGTTGAAGCCATAGGTATCGGTGGCGAGCTTGAGCACCGCCGGATCGACATCGGCGATCGTGACGTTGCCGCGATAGGGCAGAATCTCGGCGAGATAACCGCCTTTTCCGCCGCCGAGATCGATAATCTCGTCCGTGGCCGAGGGTTTGAGCCGGTCGAGGAAGAGCCGTGCGCGGCGGTCTCGGCAGGCCGTGCTCGAGCGGATCGCGGTGCGCCGCAGCAGATTGCCCAGCCGCGTGGCAAGGCCCGCGTTTGGCGTCGCTTTGGCCCAGCTCGGCGAGCCAATCATCGCCAGGTCCGGCACCGTCGGGAGGGGATTTCTGCTTGCGGGTTCGGCAGAAGCCTCAGCCATTGCGTTTCCTCTGATTACTGGAACTGTCGTATAGTCGCGTTGCGAGACGCAATTTTGTTTGTTGCCACCAACAATAAACTTCCAGAAAATCTATTAAATTCAACTTTAAACCGTCAAGTTGTTTAAAATGGTATGAGACAATTTTAACTATTTTTGAAAAGATGCGACGCCATCCAGTTATGGTTACTTAAGCCCTAACATGGAAGGCGCGATCAGCTATTGCGCCACCAGACCGCGACCCATTCGACGTGGCCAAAGCGGAAACGCTCCTGCTCGCAATGCGGGAGACCGGCGAAGTATGGGCCAAGCGTCCGGCCGTGCTGTTCGTGGTAGGTCGCGAGGCAGCTGCGCCCGAGACACGACATCCGCTCGAGCAGCCGCGGGATATCCTTGACGTAGTAGACCATCTCGCAGGCGACAACGAGATCGGCTACCGGAGGCATATCGGCGAAATGGAAGGCAAACGCGTCGCCAGTGCCAAAACTTGCGTTTGGGCAGCGCCGCCGTGCCCGGCGCACCGCCCGTGCGCTGACATCGATACCGTAGAGATGGCGGCAGAGCCGGGACAGATGCAGTGACTGGTGGCCCTCGCCGCAGCCGATCTCGAGCACCGTACCGGGGTTCGGCAGATGGGTGGAAATGACCCCATTGGTCCAGGCGAACCGGGCCTGTTCCTGGGCGGAATCCATCCGCCACGGATTCTCGACACAGTAGACCCGGTCGAGCTTGCGGACGCGGTCTGCGTAATGCACTTGGCGCAGGTTCCAGCGAACCCAGTAGTCCCGCAGCCGCGGAGGGCGGAGCTGCTCCAAAAGGCTCATCGCGCGGCCGCCCGCATCGGTGCGTAGGCGAGGCGGGCGGCTGGCCGGTCCTGCCGTGCCTTGACCCGGCTCGTACGGGACAGCGCGAGCTCACGCCCGAGATAGACCAGAACGGCGACGAACAGCGCCCACATCAGCCGCCCCGGCCGGAAGAATTCGAATTCGCTCAGATTCTCGAAAAAGATCCCCGCCAGCAGAGCAAAGCAGAACGCGACATGCTCGGCGTGCGCCGCGGCGGCGACGCGCAAAGTGCGGTAGATCGCCGCCAGCCAAGCGAGCCCGGCGATGGCGGCTCCGACAATCCCGACACCGAGGGTCAGCTCCAGCAGGCTGTTATGGGCGTGCGGCGTCTTAAAGCCGAGCGCGTCCCAGAAGATGTTGGCGTCGACGCTGTCAGCGCGCCAGAACCCGCCATAGCCGTAGCCGAACCATGGCCGCCGCACGATATACTCCAGCGCCAGCTGCCAGATGCGGGTGCGGTTGGTGAAGGTCGGGTCGCGGCCCAGCGCCGCCAGCACATCCTGCCAGGTGCCGGCGAGCAGCGCGGCTCCGGCAAAGCCGAGAACCAGCAGCACATAGCCGGCCACCAGCCCCGGCCCGCTGCGGCGGCGCAAGGCGAGCACGACCAGCGCGGCGTAGAGCGCCGCCATCATCACGACGACCGGGGTCTTCGACTCCGACCCGTAGAGCAGCACGGCAAAGGCCGCGATGACAAAGCCGGCGAGCCAGCGCGATCCGTAGCGGCGACGGTAGGCGTAAACCGCGATGATGATCGCCTCGGCGCAGTTCATGCCGAGTTCGTTCTTGTCGGTGAACGCGCCGCGCCAGGCGTGGGTGTAATAATCGCCGGTGACCGTCGCGGCTTGCGGCAACAGCAGGATCGCGACAAACGACGCGATGGCGGCGAGCGCGTAGACCTTGACTAGGCTCGCGACCAGATCGCCGAGATCGCCGCGCGCGGTCAGATAAACCCCGAAAAGGGTCGAGGCTGTCGCCGTGCCGGCGCGCCGGACGACCAGAGCCGGGTCGTCCGACCAGAACGCGCTGACAAAGGCAAACAGCGCCAGCGCCAGCACCGGCCAGGCCCAAACGGCAAGACCCGGAAGGTCACGCCGGTGGGTGAACAACCCCGCCGCCAGAAATGGCAGCAGCAGGGCGAATTCCATGAAATCCCAGATGTTCGAGGCGCCCTGGGGGGTGAGTGATTCGCCGCTGAAATAGGTGTCGGGCGGCCACATGATCCCGACAAAGACGACGAGGAACAGAAACGTCGCGCCATGCTCGGCGAAACCAGCGGCACGGTTCATCGCCTGTCCTCGCGCACGGCGTCTTTTGCCGGTGTCAGGGCATTGCGCCGGCCGGCCGCGAATGACAGCTTGATGCGGCGATGCCGATAAAGCCCGCCCTGATCGCTCTCTCGCTCCTCGCCTTCGCGACGCCGGCTTTTGCCGATGGCACGGTGACGCGGGCCAAGGGCTGTGGCGACGCCATCTTTGTCCTCGGCCAGAACGGGTACTCGGTGCTGGTCGCTTCGCAGCAGGGTGCCGCGGACGATGGCGACACAATCGTCGGCGATATCGACCGGATCGGCTTCGCGTCGTTTTACGACAGCAAGACCGGGCGGCACTTCACCGCCAGCATCGACGAGCGCGGGCTCGACAAATCGGCGGTCACGGTGCGTATCGCCGCGAGCTGCCGTTCGCTGACTGGGTACAATCTCGCCAGCGGCCAGGTCGAACACGCCGAGGGTTGCGGCAACAAGATTTTTGTCGACACGCCGCAGGGCTACGCGATACTCGAACGGCTTTCCGGTGGCGTCATCGCCAATGGCGACACGCTGACCGGCGATTTTAACCGGGCGGGCCGGGCCACCGTGACGAACCCGCAGTCGGGCGCGGAATTTGTCGTTTTCGTTGACGATTTCGGGCTGCCCAAATCGGCCGCCTCGCGCAAGATCGCCGAAAGCTGCCATTAGGGCGCCGCTCATTCTGCAATCGCGGGCTCGAGAATGCGCCCGAGCGCCTCGCCTCCAGCCGCCAGCGAGAAATAGCGGCAATATCGTTCATGGGCCGCTGCGCCCATCGCGATGGCGGCTTTGGGGTCGCGCTCGATGCGCTCGATGACGGCGGGCAGATCGTTTTCGATACTCTTGACCAACAGGCCCGACTCGCCATCGACGATATAGCCGCGAACGCTGCCGAAATCGGTGGCAATGATGGCCTTGCGATGGCGCATCAGGCGCAGCATGACGCTCTGCCCCGACGCCCCGGTATCGTGTTTGAGCGGGATGATGCAGGCCTTCGCATCGCGCAGGTAGGCGTCGAACTGATCGCCCGGCAAATCGCGCAGGATCATCACGTTGGGCGGAATGGCGAGATCGTCCAATTCCTTGTTGAGCGCCGAGCAGACGATCAGCAATTGCGCTGGGATATTGCGGAACGCGGCGATCAGCGCCGGGTAGTCGCGATTGCTGTAACCGCCGGCAAAATAATACCCGCCGTTGCCGCCATCGCCCGCGGTAAGGCCGGCCGGCTCGTCCGCACCCGACCAGTCGCCATAGGGCAGGAAATGCATGCGCTCCACGGCGATGCCGAGATTGGTCTGGTAGAGGCCGATCTCCCATTCGCTAAAGACAATATAATGGTCGCCGCTGCCGTCGAGCTTGCCGAGCGCGCGGAATACCGGGAACCACCGCGGCGAACGGACATGCCAACCAAGGCAGAACGATTTCTCGTAGCGGACGAGACGAAGCCGCTTCAACAGCTTGATCAGATACGAGATCGGGCCGATCGCGATCACGACGCGGCAGCCCTTGAGCCGGCCGCGCGAGCGCACCAGGTCGAACGACTGGCGAATGAGGCCGCGCAGGTGGGCCCATTTGCTTTGCGCCCGGTGGATTTCGTAGTCGCTCAGCTGCAGCAGATCGAAGCCGAAATGCTGGGCGATATAGGCGCTCATGTCGGGAAACGCATTGCGCCCCGGCTGGACGAGAATTCGTTTTCCGGCGGCGTTGGTCGCGATGCTCATGACAGCCGAATTTATCGGCCGGATAGCTTAAAAAACGGTGGATCGCAGTTAATTTGCTAGCGCGCGAAGCGTCCGTTTGGAGCCGTCTCGTCGCGGTGGGGCAGGCGATGCCACAGCCCCAGGCTCGCCCGGCCGAACCGGCGCTGCCGGCGGCCGAACAACCCGTTCTCACCGATGAATTCGCGCAACGCGCTTTCCGCGAGCATGCTGCCGACCGGCTGCTGTCCGGCGCCCAGTCCGGCGATCAGCACATTGTCGGCAAGGACGTTGATCACCCGCGGGATGCCGCGGGCCTCTTCGGCGATGCGCCAGGCAGCGCTCGGCGACATGACCTGGCCGAGCTCGGTAGCGCCACTCGCCAGCAGGCGGTGCTCGATATATTCGACGCTTTCGGTGACGCTCAGCGGCTTGAGGCGAGCGCGCATCGCCACCCGCTGCGCCACCTGGCGCATGTCGCGCCGCGCCAGCGTCGCGTCCAGTTCGGGCTGGCCGATCAGCACGATTTGGATCAGCTTTTCGCGGTCGGTCTCGAAATTGCTGAGCAGGCGGAGGAATTCCAGCGTTTCGGCCGGCATCAGCTGCGCCTCGTCGATCATCAAGACGACGGTGCGGCCGCTTTCATAAATGTCGAGCAGCTTCCACGACAGCCGAGGCACCGCGGCAAAGACGCTCGGCGGGTCCTCCACTTCCAACTCGCGGCAGATATGGGTCGCCATTTCCAGCGGTGCGACCTGCGGTGCGAACAGATAAATGATCTCAAAACAATCGCTGCGTGCCTGGTCAAAAAACGCGCGCACCACGGTGGTTTTGCCGGTGCCGACCTCACCGGTGCAGACGATAAAGCCTTTGCGGGTCTCGATGCCGTAGACGATCGTCGCCAGCGCCTCACGATGGACGCGACTCATATAAAAAAGACTGGGGTCGGGGGTCACCGCAAAGGGCGGCCGGCTCAACCCGTAAAATTCCTCGTACATCGGGCGCTCGCGGCCTCACTCCACCGAGCAACGCGGGGCACCAAACTTATCGCCCGAAGGATCGCCGCGCCAGCATTCGCGGCATCGGGAGATTACTCGGCGGGATCGGCGTGTTCGGGCTGAATGGGCTGGCGCGAACCGAACAGTGGACGGTGGCGGTTGGCCCACGCCGCGTCGTAGGCGGCGAGCAGATGCGGCACCGAATATTCGAACGCCACGGCATTGTGCAACCGATCCCGGCCGAATTCGCCCATCTTCCGCCGCCGTGCCGCATCGTCGAGCAGCGTGGCGATGCCCTCGGCCATGGCCCGCGCGTCGCCAGGCTCGACGTAAAG
>Ga0070735_10005693_pt1 | contig 10272 bp, 9 predicted proteins | sample Coa_R1_FD_66443 | JGI IMG/M metagenome (GOLD analysis project Ga0070735, IMG submission 66443) | Surface soil microbial communities from Centralia Pennsylvania, which are recovering from an underground coalmine fire - Coalmine... | ecosystem: Environmental > Terrestrial > Soil > Unclassified ... | reverse complement strand
CTCGTCTGGCAGCAGAACTCCCCGCCGGCGCAATACATACCGCTGCCGCACGCGATCCCCGGGTCGGCTCCGCCTTCCGGACCCGACTCTGCGCTCGCGTCGGCCGCCGAGTCGCCCAGCGAGCCCGAATCACGCGAGAGACCCGCGTCGTCCTGCGGGGGACCCTGATCGACGTCGACCGTGGCGTCGGGGGTGCTTCCGCTGCTCGAGCCACTGGACGCGCCCGAGCTCGCGCCGCTGCCGGCGGCGTCGTCGCCGCCCAGCGCCGACGGACCTTCGAGGAGCGGCGAGGGCGCCGCGCCGCTGCACGCGGCAACACCGATCACGGACCAAGCGATGGAAAAGAGGGCGACTGAGCGCACCGAGGACAACCTCTATCCTCCTTAGATAGCAGGAAAGCACGCGGCCGTGAGGCCCCGGCGACATCTCATCAGAGCCCCGCGGTCGAGATCGAGCCCGACTCCACGGCTTCGAAGTCGCTTCCGTGGATCTTGTCGAAGTCGCCCACAAGCTGATCCATGAGCGGAGACCAGGCATCGTCACTATCGCCCGATAGGTACCAGTCGCTCCCGTTGTCGGCGAGGATGAGACCGTATTGCTGCAGGGCCACGAGAATCACCTTCGTCGCGCCGGTGAACGGCGTCATGTCGAAGCTCGCCTTCAAGCGGAGGCGCAGGCCCATCGGCGGCAGGGTGGCGTCGGCCTTCCCGGCCGCGTGCGTCGCCGGGTGGATGTAGGCCTGCTGCGTGCTCGACATGGTGAAGCGGATGGCGTGCTGCACCGCCCCCGCCTGGACCTCGGCCACCTTGACCAGACCGGGAAGGATGGGCAGGCCGGCGGCGTCCGCGCTCGTCCACCCGTCCGGCCGGAGCGCGTTCGACGTGAGGTCGAACTTCGCGCCGGAGCCGCACGTCCAGCCGGGTCCCTGGAAGGTGCTGCTCCACGTTTCGAACAAAGTGCAAGCGCCGCTCTCGACGACGAGCACGTGCATGTCCCCCCCCGAGCCGGCGCCTCCCTCGACCTTCGCGGTCGACGGGAACGGGTAGGGTCCGGGATCGCTCTGGTCGGCGTACATGAACGTCATGGGCGCGGTCGCCTGGCCGGCGGCGACCACCTGCCAAGGAATTCCGTAGTGATCGGTCGTCCAGTCGCCCCAGTCCGGGTGCAGGTGCTTCGTCAAGTTCATCGTCGTTTGGTACGTCGCCCAGTGAGAGCTCACCGGGAACTTCGCCGGGTCGTCGACGCGCGTGTTCCACGGGTTGTCCGGCGGGAACATCGAACATCCCCCTAGCGTCGCAGCGGCGCCGGCCCCGGCCGACGCTCCCGTCGAGGACCCCGCCGCGCTGCCCGACGCCGAGCCGCTGCCGGCCCCCGAGCTCGACCCGCTGGAGGAGGCTCCTCCCTCCGGCGACGAGGGCGACCCGTTCGAGTCACCGCCACAAGCCACGACGAGCGCGCACGCTGCGAAGACCGATCGACGCATGGCTGGTCCTCCCGAACTTTGACTCTATCAATGCTTCACGGTGTCACTCGAACGGAAGTTCTGGCGGGGTGCTACGTTGTGCGATGGAGGATGAATCCCGCGGCGACGCCCGAGCGACCCGCTGCCGCCGCCGAGACGCGCACGCTGGACCACGACATCTGGGCGATGGCGTGGCCGGCCATGCTGTCGTTCCTCGTCGTCAACGTCGTCGACGTCACGGACGTCGCCTTCGTCGGCCGCCTCGGGCGGCACACCGTTGCGGCGTGGAGCTACGCGGCCCAGTGCGTGCACCTCGTCGAGACTCTCGTCCAGTCCGTCGGCGTAGGCTGCGTGGCGCTGATGGCGCGCGCGGCCGGCGCCCGAGACCCTGCCCGGGCACGCCGTGTGCTCGCCGGGTCCATCCTCGTTTCGCAAGCGGTCGCCCTCCTTGGGCTGCTGCTCGCCGTCTTCGCGCCGCGACGGATCCTCGCCCTGCTGGGCGCCGAACCCGACGTCATCGAGACGGCGGTGCCCTACTTGCGCCTCTTCGCGTCGTCGATGGTCCTTTACGCGGCGGCCTTCATGTTCGAGAGCGGCCTTCGCGCGCACAAGAGCACGCGGGGCCCGATGCTCATCGCCATCGTCGTCATGACGGTGAAGGCGATCCTCAGCTTCGGTCTCATCTTCGGGGCGTGGGGCTTGCCGCGGCTCGGCCTCGTCGGCGCGGGCGCAGCGACGGTCGCCGCCCACGCCGTCGGCCTCGTCCTCTACGTGGCGATCGCGCGGGTGCTCGCGCGAGAGGGGCTCGCCGTCACGTTCCGCTGGCGCGACCTGCTCGCCGGGCGGCAGTCCGCGTCGGAGACGCTCGCCGTCTCCCTTCCCACGATGGGCGAGCGGCTCATCATGAGCCTCGCGCTCCTCACGTACTTCAAGATTCTGTCCTCGTACGGGACGGCCGCCATCGCGGCGTACGGGATCGGCGTGCGCCTTCTGTCGTTCTCCTGGGCACCGGGCCTCGGCTTCGGCGCTGCGGCGTCGACGTTCGTCGGACAGGCGCTCGGGGCGAACGACTCGCGCGGGGCGCGCCGCGTCGGCTATCGCTCCGTCCGACTGGCCCTGATCGTGATGTGCGCCCTCGGCGTCGCGTTCTTCCTCTTCCGCCGGCAGCTCGCCGGCGCGTTCACGAACGACCCCCAGGTCGTCGAGGACCTCGTTCCGTTCATGATGATGCTCGCCATCGCCCAGCCCTTCATGGGATCGCACTTCACGCTCGGGGGCGTGCTGCGGGGCGCGGGCGACACCGTGACGCCGCTCGTCGGCGCCGCCGTCGGAAACTGGGGATTCCGTGTCCCGCTCGCGTGGCTCTTCACGCGGGCGTTCGGGCACCGCCTCGGGTGGGTGTGGGCGTCGCTCATCGCGGATCACTTCGTGAGGATGACCATCAACGCGGCGGCGTTCGTCCGGGGCCGCTGGGCCCGACGGACGGGCGCCACCCTCCGCGGTCACGGTGGCTCAGTTGCGGATCCGGTGGGGACCTCGAGGGGAGCGGAGGTCGCTCCCCTCGAACAGAACTAGTGACCAGCGGGTGTCCGTAGTCCGATCTCTCGCTTCGCTCGAGCGTGCGGACTACTCGGCCCCGAGCTCCCGCATGACGCGATCGTGGACGAGCGCGATGGGCGGCGAACCGTGCGACAGGAGCGCGTCGTGGAAGCGCCCCAGCGAGAACCGGTCCCCGAGCTTGCGGCGGACCTCCTCGCGCAGCGCGATGATCTGAAGCTTGCCGAGCGTGTACGCGAAGTACCCCGGGTCGAAGGTGCCCCTCGCCGCTTGTTCGTGCGCCGTCGCCGCGTCTTGGTGGCAGTCGCTCGTGAACCGCCGCTCGGCCTCGGCGACCGACGCGCCGTGCACGTGGATGGCCAGCGACGCTGCGAACCGGCAATTGCGCAAGAGCGCGCCGCGCAGCATCGCGAGCCGGTCGGCCGGGTCGTGCCCGCCGAAGCCCTCGTCGATCATCATCTGCTCGGCGTAGTGCGCCCACCCCTCGACGAACGAGTAGCTCCAGAACGCCTTCTGCACGCGCGTCGGCGCGCCCTCCGCCCAGCGTCCTTGCACGAAGTGCCCGGGAAAGACCTCGTGGATCGTCGTCCCCAGGAGGTCGCCCATCGACCCGAGGTACGCCTGGCGCTCGGCCTCGGGCCACGATCGATCGGGCAGCGTCAGCTGATAGAACGCGCTCCTCGCCGCCTCGAACGGGCCGCTCATCTCGATCGACGCCGCGTTCCATCGCTCGTACGGGGGCGTCTCGCGGACGACCACCGCCTCGCCCGAGGGGAGCGTCGCGATCGCGTGCTCTTGCACGAACGTCCGCGCCTGCGCCATCATCGTCCGCGCCGTCTCGAAGAGCGCCGCCTCGACGACCGGCTTGGGCCGCACGGTCGGCGCGAGCGCTTCGTACGCTTTGCGGTTCGCCGCGAGGTCCTCCTCGTTGCGGCGCTCGAGCTCCGCGATGGGGACGCTCAACCCCTCCTGGACGCGAAGGAGTTGCGCGTAGCGCCTCGGACCGAGGACGTGGCTCTGGTCCCCGCGGGGCGCCTCGACCGCGAGCCACTTGCCGAGGGCCTCGGCCTCCCTCGCGAGCGCGAGGTTCGCGCGTGCGAATCGAGCGCGCTGCGCGTCGTCCCCCGCGCGGCCCAGGATCTTCGCCACGTCGCCCCGCAGGTACGTCGCGTATCCGGCGAAGTTGCGCGCGGCGACCTCCGCCACCGGCTTCGAGAGCGGCAGGAGGAGGTTCCCGCGGACGTACCGAACTTGCTCGAGGGCCGCCTCTTCGTGCGCCGTGAGGCGCCGCGCGCGCTCCTCGAGGGGCGCGTAGTCGCGATCCACGTAGGTGCTGACCGCGAACAGCGTCTCGTAGCTCTGCGGGGACCGGCGCGGGGCGTCCACGTCGACCAGCCAGAAGAGCTGCGAGGCCACCCAGCTCGCGAGCTCGGCGCGGTCGAGCGCGTCGTCGTCCGACAGGCCCCGTGCGTCGACCGCGTCGAGGTCGAGCGCCGCCCGTTCGAGGCGCTCGATGCGCGCGGCGAGCGCCTCTTTGGACACGGGGGCCACCTTGCCGTCGTACTCGTGCAGCCCCAGGTCGCGCGCGGTCGCGGGATCGTCCGCGAGGAGCCCGTCGAGGACCGAGTCGCGCAGCGCCGCGAAGCCCGGTGAAGCCCCCGCGTCCTCGGTCGCGATCGGGCTCGCGGGGGCTAGCGGAGCCGCCGTCCCCGCCGCCACGACGGGCGCCGGCCTCGCCCGCGGGCCGCCGCAAGCGACGAGGATCGGTAGAGCGAGGACCGCGCCACGCCTTGGCCAGGGGAACACGAGGCAGAGATTCACAAGAACACGGCCGGATCGGAAGTGAATACACGCTCGAGCGAAGCGGGAGTTCGGGCGAGGCACCCAAGGTCGGGCGCGCCGCGCTACGCTCCGGGCCGCCGATGCCGTCCGACCACCACGGGTTCATTCCCTCCTCCGAGGAAGACCTCCTGCGCCGGCGCGTCAAGGTCGAGCTCCGGAAGCGGATGCGCGGACTTCGCAACGCCCTCCCCGCGACGGCCTGCGCCGAGCGCTCGGCGCGCATCGTCCTTGGCCTGCGCGCCCTGCCCGTCCTGGCCGCCGCGCGCGCCGTCGCGCTCTTCTGGCCGATGCTCGAGCGGCGGGAGGTCGACCTTCGAGACGTCGACGTCTGGCTGAGGAACGTGGGGTGCCGCGTCGCCTACCCCGTGGTCGACCAGGCCACCGGCGCGATGGCCTTCCGCTTCGTCGACGACGTGCGATCGATGAAGGAGGCAACCCTGGGGTTTCGCGAGCCACCCGAGGGACCCGAGGTGCTCCCCGGGGAGCTCGACGCGATCGTCGTCCCGGCCCTCGCGGTCGACGCGCGCGGATACCGCATCGGCTACGGCGCCGGTTTCTACGACCGCGCCCTGCCTTCCTTCGCCCCGCCCGCCTCGTCCATCGCCGTGGCGTTCGACTTTCAGCTCGTGGCCGAGGTACCCGAGACGCAAGGGGACACCCCCGTCGGGTGGGTAGTCACCGACGCGCGCTCGCTCGCAACGGCAAGGCTGTAGAGCCGGAGCTCGCCGCGGTTTCTACTAGTTCTCCGTCCGGCGCCGCACCTGGCACCTCGGACAAATGCCGTAGAGCTCGTGCTTGTGCGAACGCAGCACGAAGCCGTGCTCCCGCGCGACGTGCTCTTGCAGCTCCTCGATGCGGTCCTCCTCGAACTCCACGATGTCGCCGCATTCGACGCAAATGAGGTGGTCGTGGTGAGCCGCCTCGTCGGCGAGCTCGTAGCGGGTGAGCCCGTCGCCGAACCGCCGCTCGTTGGCCACCCCGCACTCGGCGAGGAGCTTGAGCGTCCGGTACACCGTCGCGTAGCCCACGCGCGGATCGCGCGCGCGCACCTGGGCGAGCAGCTCTTCGATGCTCACATGGTTTTCGGCGCGGAAGAACGTCTCCACGATGAGCTTGCGCTGGTCGGTCGAGCGGAGGCCCTTCTTGACCATGTAGGCCTGCAGCATTCCTCGAAAATGCTCGAGCTGCGCCGCCGGCCTGTCGGTCTCTTTGGTCACGCCACGTCCCCGTGCTGGATCGCGATTGTGTACGATCGAGCCCGCCCGCGCACGCCCCTTCGCGCCCGGTTGCGCGATCGGGCAACGTCGAGCTATGCCCTCCGGATAGATGGGATCCCATGCTTTTGGACGAGCCGGCGGAGGGCGCCTCCGCAAGAGACCACGAGGACACGGTGCGGGGCGTCATGGACGCGCTGCGGCGCATCGTACGAGACTTGCGGCTGAGCGCGCGCGGGGCGGAGCGCAGCGCCGGGATGAGCGCGGCCCAGATCTACGTGCTCCAGTCGCTGGGCGAGACGCCGACCGCGTCGCTCCGCGAGTTGTCGCGGCGTACGTTGACCGACCAGAGCTCCGTCTCGGTCGTCGTCAGTCGCCTCGTGGCGCGCAAGCTCGTGGCGCGCAAGCCATCGCCGGACGACGCCCGCCGCGTGGCCCTCAGTCTGACGACGGCCGGCCGACGCGCGCTGGCGCGTTGTCCCGAGCCGACGCAGGTTCGCCTGGTGGCGGCCCTCGAGCGCCTGAGCGAGCCGGAGCGCTCCGCGCTCGGCGTCGGCCTGACCGCGCTCGTGAGGGAGATGGGGCTCGACGCCGGTCGAGCCTCCATGTTCTTCGAAGAGGCACCCTCGCGCGATCGCGACGGATGAGCGCGCGATCGTGAGCCGCTCCGAAGGAACTGGCCTGCCGGTCGCCCCTTCGATGAGCCCGACGCTCGAGTCGGTCAGCCTTCCGCTCCAGCGCTCGCACGTCGATCGCCGCGTCGTCGCCATCAGCGGCCTCGCCATCGGCCTCGGCTTCGTCGCGGGCGTCATCGCGCGGGTGCTCACCGCGCTCATCGGCCTCATCACGAACCTCGCCTTCTACGGGCGGTGGTCGCTGTCGTTCGTCAGCCCGGCGGATAGCACGCGCGGCTGGCTGGTCGTCCTTATCCCCGCCCTCGGTGGCCTCGTCGTCGGCGTCATGGCGCGCTACGGATCGGCCGCCATCCGCGGCCACGGGATCCCCGAGGCGATGGAGCAGGTGCTCTTCAACGAGAGCCGGATCCCGGCGCGCGTCACGTTCCTCAAGCCCCTCTCGGCCGCGATCTCGATCGGCACGGGGGGCCCGTTCGGCGCGGAGGGCCCCATCATCGCGACGGGCGGCGCGCTCGGATCGCTCATCGGCCAGCTCTTGCGCGTCTCGGCGCAGGAGCGCAAGACGCTCCTGGCGGCCGGCGCGGCCGCCGGGATGTCGGCCACCTTCGCGAGCCCCGTCAGCGCCGTCCTGCTCGCGATCGAGCTCCTCCTCTTCGAGTACCGGGTTCGATCGCTCGTCCCGGTCGCGCTCGCGAGCGCCACCGCGTGCGGCGCGCGGATCGCCTTCGTCGGCGCCGACCCGGCGTTCTCGATGCCGACCGTCCGAGCGCCGAGCGGCGAGGCGCTCGCCGTCTACATCGGCATGGGGCTGCTGGTCGGCGTGATGTCGACGCTCGTGACGCGGGCGGTCTACGCCGTCGAGGACGCGTTCGAGAAGCTGCCGATCCACTGGATGTGGTGGCCGGCCCTCGGCGGGATCGTCGTCGGCTTGGTCGGCATCTGGTCGCCGCACACGATGGGCGTGGGCTACGACAACATCGATCACATCCTCTCCGGCGACCTCGCCGGCCGCGCGGTCGTCGTCTTCTGCGCCCTCAAATTCATCTCCTGGTCGATGTCCCTCGGCACCGGCACGTCGGGCGGAACGCTCGCGCCGCTCTTCACGATCGGCGGAGGCATCGGGTCCGCCATCGGGAGCCTCGCCGGCTGGGCATGGCCCGAGGCCTCCGTCGACGTGCGCGTCGCGGCCCTCGTCGGGATGGCGGCGCTCTTTGCCGGCGCCTCGCGGGCGCTGCTCGCATCGGTGGTCTTCGCGTTCGAGACGACGCGCCAGCCGATGAGCCTCTTGCCGCTCCTCGGCGGCTGCACGGCGGCGTACCTCGTGTCGGCGCTGCTCATGCGGCACTCGATCATGACCGAGAAGATCGCCCGCCGCGGCGCGCGGGTCGTCAGCGAGTACACCGCCGACTTCCTCGAGCAGGTCCTCGTCTCGGACGTCGCGGCGGCCCCGGTCGTGGTGCTGCGCGCCGAAGACCCGGTCGAACAGGTTCGTTCGTGGATCGTCACGCACGCCGAGGGGTCGTCCCACCAGGGATTTCCCGTCGTCGACGACGACGATCGGATCGTCGGCGTGCTCACGCGACGGGACCTGCTCGACGGCGCGCAGGAGGGCGTCCCGATCCGCAAGCTCGTCAAGCGGCCCCCGGCCGTCGTCTACGACGACTCGTCGCTCCGCGAGGCTGCCGATCACATGGTGCGCGAGGGCGTGGGCCGCCTTCCGGTCGTCTCGCAGGACGACCCAGCACGCGTCATCGGCATCATCACCCGGAGCGACCTCATCGCGGTCCACGCACGGCGCCTCGACGCCGAGCGGTTGCGCGAGCCGCACTATCGACCGTTGCGGCGCCTCGTCGGGGTGCGCCGCGTCACCGGAACGCGCTGAATCGATACTCCGTGATCCCGGGCCCAAGGACGACCTCGGACTGCCGGTGCACGCGCGGCGTCTCGAGCAGCACCTGGAGCGCGTGCACCTCGCGCGACTCGTCGACGTACACAGCAATGGTGCCGTCGGCGGCGACCGCCCCTTCGAAGTACACGACGCCGAATGGATCGCTCACCGTCACCCAGGCCGCCTCGGCGTCGTGGCCGCGAAGGTCGGTGTACACGACGAGCGACCGCATGGCACCGACCGGATCGAGGGGGCGAACGCGCGACGAGGGCCCGCGATCGGCCTCATCGAGATCCGGCAGCACGAACGGAGCCGGGAACGGACTGGGGTGTACGTGGGCCAACCCGGCCCATTCGGGCACGGAAGAGGTCGAGCGACAAGGGCTAAAAAGATCGCCGGGGGGCGATCGGCTCAAAACGTACAGCGAGGGCAGATGGCGCCTCGACGACCCCCGTCGAGCTCCGTGAGCATGCAGGAGCCCACGGGGGGCCCGCAGGTGTTCGCGCACACCGACGAAGGCAGCGCCCCGGCCTCGTCCGCGACCGCGTTCGGATCGGACAGCGGACGCCCGACGCTCGAATCCCAATCGCACGACCAGTGCTCCAATGGAGGGGCACAGCCGGCCGCGTACGCGGCCACGAGTAGCGCGAGAGCCGGCGTCACCCCACCGTGTTGTAAGCTCGGCTTCATGAAATCGGGCGTCTGGAACCTCGGCATTGGTCTTGTCGCGATCGCGGCCGGCGCAACCGGACAATTCACGCTCCCCGGCACGAGTTCATCGACGCCGCTCATCGTCGCGGGAGCCGTCATCGCCGTTCTCGGCGTCTATCAGCTTTGGCGCTCCAGGGGGAACTAGCCCCGTCGCGGGGGCGAATCTTCTCCCGCGATCCCCCCCGTCATCGTCCTTCTCCGGCCTTGCGCCGGCCGGCCATTGTGCAACAAACTACCGGCGGTCGGTGGTTGGCCCCAGCTGCCGAGGCGGGAACGTTCCCATGGCGAATCAACAGTCTGGACCCCCGAGCTCGCGATCGCGAAAACTGGTCCTGCGAAAGATTCGCAAGGTCGAGCCGGTGGGGCCGCTGCCCCCGGTCGCCCCGCCGCCGCGGCGTGACGGTAGCGTCAGCAAGGCGGCGCCGTTGGCATCTCTCGCGCCGATGCGCTCGCGCCTCGAGACGTTGCCGGGGATGTCGCCGCCTCCGCCGGGGTCGTTGGCGCTCAGTCTGGGCACGGCGACAGAGTTCGTGCGCGTCGCCAAGCCGCTCGTGACCCCGCCCGAGGCGGACATCTCGCCGATGCCCGCGCGTTTGCCGCCGACACCGCTCCCGGCGCCCCTCCCCCCTCCGGCGGCGGCGGTTGCGGCACCGGCCGTCCCCGCTGCGCCGACTCCTCGCGTCGTCGCGCCGGCGCAGGCGGCTCCCGCCTCGCCTCTGCCTTCGCCGCCCGGCCTTCGCCCCCGCGAGGCGCCGGGCCAGTCGCTCTCGCCGGTCTCCGCGTCGCTTCCGCTGGGATCGGACCTCGCCCGAACGTCGCTCCCCCCGCCCCCGGCGCGCTCGCGCGGCATGATGATCGCCGCGGTCGGCGTGGCCCTCGGCGGGTTGCTCGTCGGGACGGGCTACCTCGTCGGGGAGCACACCGCGGGGAGCCCCACGGCCACGGAGCCACCGCAAGCTCCCG
>Ga0070735_10005692_pt1 | contig 10272 bp, 10 predicted proteins | sample Coa_R1_FD_66443 | JGI IMG/M metagenome (GOLD analysis project Ga0070735, IMG submission 66443) | Surface soil microbial communities from Centralia Pennsylvania, which are recovering from an underground coalmine fire - Coalmine... | ecosystem: Environmental > Terrestrial > Soil > Unclassified ... | reverse complement strand
GGCTGAGCAGCTCGTCGAAGAAGCACCGGGCGAATTCCATCGCCAGGTCCTGGCTGACCTTGACCTCCGTGCCTATCACTCCGGCGGCGTGACCCATGCCCACGAACGCGTCGATGTAATTGAACAGGGCGGCTGGGTCTAGTTCGGCCGAGTGGCAGGCGTTAATGAAGATCAGCGGCCGGATCTGGTCCCAGACGCGTATGTGCTGGCTGAGGAACGCGTCCTGGACCCAGCCGATGAAGTCCGCAGGGGTCAGGTGCTCGCGGTTGCCTATGCCGAGGAAGGTTTCCGGGCTGCCTGCGCGCGGGCGTTCGCCATGGCAGAGGAAATAGATGACGGGCAGGTCGGCACAGATCAGCTGTTTGAGCTGATCTTTGCTCGCGGCCTCCGCGACGTCGATGCCAGGCAGCCGGCCGAAAGCTTGCCGGAGGCCGGTCACATGATGCTGCAGCGCTTTGCGGTCGACCTGGTAGGCCGTCTCGGCGATTACCACGCGGGAGCCGGACGGAGCGGTGATGGTGACGACCGGGCGGTCGGCTGAGTTGAGTTGCTCGATGTCGTGGCGGAATCCGAGGAAGCCGAACGGGCAGAGCAGGTCGGCGGTGTGCGAGATGGAGCCGGCGTACGGGCAGGAAGTCTGCCCGCTGCTCACCAGGGGCGTGCGGCCATCCCAGTTGCTCAGGAGCGGGCAGAGGGGCACCGACTGGAAGCCGGGGCCGTGCCGCGAATCGATGCTCGTGGTGTAGAGCAGGGCCCACGGCACGCTCAGGGTCACCCCGGCCGGTCGTGCCACATGCAGGACCGCCGCAGCAGGTCCGGCCTGCAGCGAGTACAGGACCTCCTGCAGCCCTGGGAACAACGCCGCGCATAGCTGCCAGCCGAGCGGGGCGATGGTTCTCATGGCGGTGATGAGCTGAGCCCGGCTCTGCGTGATGGTTGCCGGGGCGACCGGCTCTCCGGCCAGTGCCCGGCGCAGGTCCCGCACTGCGCTGCCGATGGCTGGCGGGAGGCTGACCGCGGCGGTCGGCCGCTGCCCGTCGGCCAGTCCTGGCAGCCGTACGTAGATCTCGTGGCCGGCGCCGTCTCCGTTGAGCACGACGGACAGGCGCGGCCTCCGGGGGATGTCCACGACCCCGGGCAGGGAGTGGGTGATCGTGTAATCGGTGACCAGGGACCAGGGCGGGGTCTGGCCTCCGCGCAGGGCAGGCCCGGCGATCACTGCGCTCAGCAACTGAGACTGGATTATGGCGCCCCGGAAGTAGTAGATGATGCGCAGCCTGGCCGGACCCGGGCTGCGCGGCGCTCCGAGAACGAAGGTCAGGTCCGGGCCGCCATCGGCCGCCCGGGCAGGTCCGCCGTCACCGGGAAGCACGAAATGGCTCGCGTGGGCGTGCTCGGCCGGAACGAGCAGGCGGCCCGCACCGTCGGCGACGGGGCCCACGGTGAATGTCGTGCTGGTGACGACGACATCGATCACCAGATCCCCGGCGGGTAGCTGCCAGTCGGGGAACGGTACCGGGTCCTGGACCTGGCTGTGGGAGGAGGGCGGCCCTATGTCCACCCGCAAAAGCAGCAGATCCTCAGGTTGAATGGCCCGGCTGAAGCTCCAGGGCTGTCCGCTGCGGAGGTCCAAGATCGCCGCGTTGGCGTAACGCGACTCGCCAGCGGGGCGAGTGCTGTAACCGCCGTAAGTCTGCTCGCCCCGGTCCTGCGCAGGCTCGGCCTCGCCGGACAGGCGCGGACCGCGCCCCCGGCGGGGACGCCGCAATCTCGGTAGCCCGCCACGAGGAAGCCGCAGCCTCGGGCGCCTGTCCTTAGAAGCCGGCGCGGGCGGACCTCCAGCCGGGCCCGGCCATGGCCCCGCGGGCGCCGATGGAGCCGATGGAGCCGGACCCGGTGCCGGCGGAGGCGGCGCGGCCGGGGACGGAGCCCGGTACGGTTCTGGCGCGGCCGGCTGCGCGGGTCTCGCGTCACTCGGCGGGGTCGGCAGGCCGGAAGATGTCCTATCGGAGGGAGCGCCTGAAAGCCCGCCGGTGGCCGTCGGGGAACCCGCCGCGTCAGGTTCGGGCTCCACGGCCGCCCGGTAGGATTCCCATGCCGGGGCGGCCGGGTAGCTGGTGGTCGGCTCCGCCAATACGGAACCCGCGGGGGCGCCGATCTCGCTCAGCCGGGTCATGATGGCGGCCAGCGTGGGCCGCTCGTCCGGCGACTTGGCCAGGCACTCGCTGATCAGCTGCCGGAACCCGCGCTCGTCCGGCACCCCGGCCAGGTCAGGCGGCGCGGCCACGATGCGGTAGAGAGCGGCGATCTGTTCGCCGCCGAACGGGGCGCGGCCGGTCGCGGCGAAAACCAGCGTGCCACCGAGCGCGAACACGTCGCTGGCGGGTCCGGCGATCTCGCCCTGGACCTGCTCCGGGGACGCGTAGCGTACGTGCTGACCGCGAAGTCGCCCGTGGTTATCGAGGTTGTCGCGCCCGCGCCGGCGATCCCGAAGTCGATGATGCGCGGCCCGTTCTCGGCCATGATCACGTTGCTCGGCTTCAGGTCGCGGTGGACCAAGCCGACCGCGTGGATAGCAGCCAGTCCCTCCGCCAGCCCGGCACCCAGCGCGCGCAGCCGCTCCAGGCCGAACGGCCCTCCCCTTTCGACCGCGTCCTGCAGCGAGGGACCCTGGATGTAGACGGTGACCATCCAGGGTGAATCCGCGGTCGGGTCGGCGTCGATCACCGGCGTCGTGTGAAACCCGCCGACCTGGCGCGCCGCCTCGATCTCCCTGGCGAACCGCTCCCGGAACCGCGGATTGGCGCGCCCCGGGTGGATGAGCTTCACCGCGACCTGGCGGCCGCCCGGGGACAGGCCGAGGAACACCACTCCTACCCCGCCCTCGCCCAGCCTCCCGATCAGCCGGTATCGACCGACATCGCGAGGATCACCAGGTCTGAGAGGATCCATTCCCGCGCCCACCCCACCCGCTCTGGACGGCAGCAGCCGATGCTAGATGATTAAGTGTCCCCCGTTGACCGCGGCACCGGAAAGGACGGCGCTCAAGATGGCGGTCACTAGCTACCATCGCCGAGCCAGGTAACGTTCCGCAGCAGGGTAGCGGCAAGGATGAGGTATCCGAAAAAGCCAACCGCCAGTCCGATGCAGTACCAGCCGAACAAAGATCCCTGGAAAATACCGGTAACCGCCGCGCCGCCGACCGCCCCGACCACCGAGGCAATATTCGATACCGCCACGGTCTCTCCGGTCCGGCGCAACGTCCGATAGGTCACCCAGCCGATGATCACGCCAAAGCAGACAGCACCAACCGTGTTGACGGTCATGTTCCGCATCCCGCACCGTGTGTCATTCTTACCTATCCAGCACTTAGATACCGCACCGCCGTCAGGGCGGTGTCTACCGCCAGCGTGCCCTACCACGACGGACAGCGCCGTCAATAGCGATCTGCCCAGCACCAGATGCAGGAGTCCAGCCGCTGCGTAATGGGCCACCATTTGATCACAAACCAAATCAACCTGGCAATCTCTGGTCCCGAAGCACCCAGGTCGGCGCCCCCGGCGCGATTTCTGGACGGGTAACTCTTGGTACGTACCTGTATCTGCCGATCGTGTCGGCGCGGCAGCGCGCTGGTCGGGTGTCGGATTGTTTACACTGGTAGGCCGGAGATCAGTTGAGAGGAATCAAGCGACCGTGGCCCAGAAGATCCAGACCTTGTTCATCGATGACCTTGACGGCAGCGCCGCCGAGGGAACCGTCCGTTTCGGGCTGGACGGCACCGAGTACGAGATCGACCTGAACGAAGAACACGCCAAGGAACTGCGCGACGCGCTTGCGCAGTATGTGAGCGCTGCGCGGCGGGCCAATGGCGCTGCTCGCCGCCCAGCGCGGACCGGGCGGCGGGCTCCGGCGGGCGGGCTGAACACCACCGAGGTCCGCGAGTGGGCCAAGGCCCAGGGCATCGAGGTCAAAGACCGCGGCCGCGTCCCTGCCGAGCTGGTGGTGAAGTTCAAGGCGGCTGCCGGGCAGTAAGACCCGATACCCGCCATCCCCGGCCGGTACGGCTGCTGCACCGCCGGCAAGCTGCCATGCCCGCCTTGACCTGCGATGTTTCCCGAAGAGAGGCACCGGCCCTACAGGCCTCCTCACGCACGGTGACGGCGGCCAATGACAGGCCACGCGCGTACCCGCCTGCATGGTTGGGGCCGGGCCCGGTGGAGCGCGGTCCGGGCTGCGCGAGCCCGGACGGCGCTGCGCCGTGTCTGGGGCCGGTGCCGGTGTCAGGCACCTTCCTGTACCTGGTAGACGGCATCGGCTACCAGGCCGTGGGCCTTGCGGTGGACCTCGGCCGCGGCCCCGGCATCAGGTGCCTCGACCAGGCAGAAGATCTGCCCCTTGTGCTCATCGACCCAGTAGCGCAGGTAGCTGACGTCATACTCGCCCTGAGTGGCCAGGTCGGCCTGGTGTGCCTTGGCGACATCGTCCATCGAGACACCGTTGCCGAGGTTGTGGACATCCATGAAAAGCGGCATCCGGAGAACTCCTTTATGAGCGCGCCCGCCACGGCGCAGTGGTGAATTGGCTGTATTCAGCCTCGGCCCGCCGGGCATGCGATTCATCGGTCAGGTGCCCTAATCGGCGGGTGCCGGATACTTAACTGCGAGGGAGGTGCGCGGTGCCGGCTCGCGGCGTGATCCAGTCACCGGTCCTGGCCGGCCGGGATGCCTTCGTGACCCTTATCGAGCGCCGGCTTGCCGGTGCAGCAGCCGGTTCGGGCCAGTTGCTGTTCGTCGCGGGCGAGGCGGGCATCGGCAAGACCCGCCTGCTCGGCGTGATCGCGCGGCAGGCCCAGGCCGGCGGCTTCGCCGTGGCTCGTGCCGCAGCGTTCCCCGGCGACGTGCAGTCGTTCGCGGGCCTGCTGCTGGACCTGGCCAGCGATCTGATGCCCGCACACGAGCCGGCGCTGGCCGCCCTCGGGCAGAGCCTGGCGTCACGGGTGCGCCACATCACCGCCGGTGCCGGCGATGCCCACCACCGGCGCCGCCTGCTGGTGCAAGACGTGGCCGACCTGCTGGTTACCGCGGATCCTGGCACTGCGGTCCTGATCGTCCTGGAGGATCTGCACTGGGCCGACGAGCTGAGCCTGGATGTGCTTGGCCACCTGGCCGGCCGCCTGGCGGCCAGGCCGGTACTGGTCATCGGCGCCTACCGAAGCGACGAGCTCTACCCTACGCGGCCCATGCGTGAGCTGCGGGCCCGTCTGCTGGGCCAGCGGCTGGCCGAGGAGATCCGGCTGCCGCGCCTGGGGCTGGACCAGACCGCGGCCGTGGCCAGCGCGATACTCGGCCGGCCGGCGCCTGCCCAGGTGGTAGCGGCGGTCCACGAGCGCAGCGACGGGATCCCGCTGCATGTCGAGGAGTTCCTCGCAGCGATCGATGAGGACGCGCTGACGCCGAAGTCCAGCGTGGCAGTGCGGTCAGCCGCGGTGCCGGACACGCTGGGCGACGCCGTGCTGAGCCGCGCCCGGCAGCTGGCCCCGCGCACGCGGCAGGTGGCGTCGGCCGCCGCTGTCATCGGGCGTTCCCTCGATTTCGACCTGCTGACTGCCATCACCGACGTCAGCCCGGACGAGGTGGCCGCCGCGCTGCGCGAGCTACGAGACGCCTATTTCATCCTCCCCGGCAGTGACACGGTCAGCTTCGACTTCCGGCACGCGCTGATCCGCGATGCGCTCTACGCGGACACCGACCTGCCGACGCGGCGCCGTCTGCACGAAAGGGTGGCACGGACCGCGGCCGAGCGTGGCTACCGCGGCGCGTTCATCTCGGCGCACTTCGAGCAGGCCGGGTGTCCAGGACCCGCCTACGAGCACGCGGCCGCCGCGGCGGTTGAGGCCGCCTTGATGTCGGCCCACGGCGAGGCGCTGGACCTGTACCGCCGGGCGGTGCGCAACCTGCCCGCCGGGCTCGCGGCGCTGGACCGGGCCGCATTGTTCGCCGCGCTGGGCGACGAAGCCGCCGCCACCGACGACAACACCGCTGCCGCGCAGGCGTACCGGGCCGCCCATGAGCTGGCCACCGACGCCGGTGATGTGCGGGCGGTGGCCGTGCTGGCACCGCGTATGGCCGCGGTCGCGCACCTGCTCGGCGAGGGCCTCGATGCCCGCCTGAGCACGCTGCAAGCGGCGCTGGACAGCCTGGACGCTGTGGTCGGCGCGGATCGTGAGCGGGCCAGGCTGCGCTCTGCCATGGCCGCTGCCTACCTGCTGGATGACCGCCTCGACGAGGCCGTCATCCACGGGGAGTTCAGCCGGGCTGAAAGCCAGCGGCTCGGCGACGATGAGGCCGCCCTCAACTCCGCCGCCACGCTCGGAACGGTGCTGGTCTTCGTCGGCCGGATGGACGAAGGCTGGCGGCTGCTCGAAGACGCGATCGCCCGCGCCGTCGGCACGCAGCAGGAGGTGGAGGCGGCACGCGGATACCGCCTGATCGGATCGGCCGCGTCAGAGCTGGTGGAATACGACCGCGGTGAACGCTGGCTCGCTGACGGCATCCGTTATGCCGAGCAGGCCGAGCTATGGAATCACCGGCACTTCATGGCGTCGAACCTCGCGCACGTCCAGTGGGCCACCGGCCAATGGGCCGCGGCCACCCAGACCGCGCAGCAGGCCCTCGCCGACGGGCGCGGTGGCATCACCACCCGGATCACCGCGCAATACGTCCTGGGCTTCCTGGCGATGGGCCGGGGTGACTGGACCACCGCCGAGACGCTGCTGCGCGAAGCGCTCGCCCAGGCTGAGGAGATGGCCGAGCTGAACCGGCTGTCGCCGCCGCTATGGGGACTGGCCGAAGCCGCGCTGTGCCGGGGCGACTACAGCACGGCGGTAACCCTCTGCGAGCGCGGCTACCAGGCCTCGGCCGGCGTCACAGGCGCTGCCTACCTTTTCCCGTACCTGCTCACCGGCGCGCGGGCCTACCTCGCGCATGGCGACATCGCCGCCGCCGGGAACTGGTCGGACCGGGTCGCCGCGGTGCTCACCACCCGCGCCATCCCCGGCACACTGCCCGCGATCAGCCACGGCCGGGGACTCATCCTGCTCGCGCGCGGCGAGCTATCCGCAGCCCGCCAGGAACTGGAATCCGCGAGCGAGGGGTGGCAGACCCGGCGCCGGTTCTGGGAAGGCACATGGGCCCGGCTGGACCTCGCACAGGCCGCCGTCAAGGCACGGCGCCGCGGCGAGGCGGCCATCCTCTCAGACGAAGCCCGGACCATCGCAGCCGCGGCCGGCGCCACTACCGTCATCGATGCCGCCGACCAGCTCACCGCGTCATCCGGCCGCGGCTGGCAGGCCGAGCCGTGGCACCCGCTCAGCGAACGCGAATTCGAGGTCGCCCAGCTCGTCGCGGTCGGCCTCACCAACCGGCAGATCGCCGAACGGCTTTTCCTCGCGCCCAAGACAATCTCGGCACACATCACCCACATCCTCACCAAACTAGGCGCCGCACGCCGCACCGAGATCGCAGCATGGTGCACCACCGTCCGGCAGGCCGCCCCCAGCGACCAATGATCAGGCCCGCATCAGGTGGTCCCCAATGCCCGGCATCCCGCTGCCAGCGTGCCGTCATCGCTGCGCCTGATCAATCACCTGGCAAGGAAAGAGGCGGTTGCGCGAATCTGCACAGCGGCGCGGCAGGTGTCGTCAGAGCGGATTCTGCCGTAGGTGCGCGCGGATCTCGTCGGCCACCGCGTGCGGCGCTTCCTGGACAAGGAAATGGCCTGCATCCAGTGCGCGGCGCGGAAGGCATCTTCTCGGCGTGCTCGTCTGGTACGTCGAGGCGCTCGCCCGCGCCGGGCGTCTCGACGAGGCGCGGCTGGCGTTCGAGAAGATGCTCACCCACGCCAGCCACGTGGGCCTGTATGCCGAGCAGATCGGCCGCGCCGGCAGCAGCAAGGGAACTTCCCCCGGGCGCTGACCCACCTGGCGCTGATCAGCGCCGCGTTCAACCTCGGCCGTGGCCTAGGCACGTGAATCACCGGGATCGGGTGATGACCGCTCACCCGCCCGGCGGCCAGGCTCGGTCGCGGAAGGCTCGCACGGCCATGCGGGTAGCCCGGCAGTACCCGAAGATCGGAGCCCTCGGTGAACCCCGGCTGGGTTCACCTGTATGAGTAAGGAGGAATCAGGTGGTATCCCAGATGGAATCACAACAGGTGGACGCAAATGAGGAGCTTCTCCTGGAGTTGAAGTCGAAGAACACGACTAGAAGCATCAAAGACTTCTCGCCCGAAGGCATCAGGCTCGAGTCCAATCTTGAGGGAGAGGCCAAAGGCGTGTACGACGCCATGTTCTACGCGACGATCACCATGCTGGTAAAGCCAGATCGGACCATCGACTACGAAGTACGGCAGATCCACACGACCGGCGACGGCGACACTGTCCTGGTGTACTACAAGGGGACGAGCATCATCGAGAGCCCCGCCCACAATAAGTTCGTGGGCGAAACCACGTTCCAGACCTCATCAAAGAAGCTCGCATGGCTGAATGGAATGAAAGCTCGGCACGAAGGAGAATACAACCCAGTCGCGGGTGAGAATGACTTTCGAGTGTACGGGAAAAGGTAGCTTATCTCTCAGGGCGATGCGGGCACCAAAGGGCCGGCGGATGGACCGAGAAGGTGATACCGGTTGCCAGCATCAGGGAAGCCTGGAGATCTTCGCAGGTGAACTTGAAGCGGTGATCGGGGAGCTGCCGGAGCTGGAAGGCCAGGGTGGCGGTGATGTACAGAGACAATGGTGGGTCGGCATCGCTGTCCATGCCGCGCCGAGCGGGTCAATCTGGCGCAGGTCGAGCCGGCCCGGACCTGTTAGCTAGCGGGCCTGTCGCGGCCGTACAAAACCACGCAGCATCTTTCCGCCGTTCTCCTGTTCAGCCATGAGCTGATTCCTAGCCCCGGGCGTTGACAGCCGAGCCGTAGTTAATAGTAGTTTGCAAGTTACTAGCTACTGGAGGCGGTAGCAACGATGACAATTCCTGGCGAGATCCAGACAGGCATCAGGCAGCACGCGGAGGGGCGCCGGTTCCTCGGTGGTGGGCATCGGGCAGCGGTGGGGGCGTCGGCTCGGGCCAGCCGGTCGGCGGCCTCGACGACCTGTTCGGCGCTCCAGGGGGCGCGGGGCGGCACCCCCGAGCTCCGCGTCGTGCACGGCGCCGACGAGCGGGCCGTGCATGTGGTGATCACTCCAGATATCGAGGGCCAGTGATGGACGACAGCATCCGCGTTTCCGACGCCGACCGGGACCGCGTCACCGGCCAGTTGCGCGACCACTTCGCCGCGGGCCGGATCACCCCCGGCGAACTGGATGAGCGGCTGTCGGCGGCGCTGAACGCCAAGACCTTCGGCGACCTGCGCCGGATCATGGCTGACCTGCCCGGACCCGTCCCGGCGCCGCTCGGTGCGGCGCCGCCCTCACTGCGGGCCACGCCCGCCTGGGCCGTCCGCCGCTACCCGCGTTTCCCGCCGCTGATTCTGGTCGCGCTGACCGTGGCGCTGCTGATCCCCGGCACTGGCTGGTTGCTGGCCGCGTTCGTCAACGTGATCCTGCTGTTCTGGCTGATGACATTCCTGGTCGGCGCCTTTGCCTTCGGCCGGTCGGGGCGGCGGTGGCACCACCACGGTGGCTGGCAGCGGCCCCGGTACCCCTCGGGGCGCCACGACACGTGGCTATGACGGCGTCGCGACCTAGTGCTGGTCCGGTTCGCGGCTCGCGCGAGCACGGCGACGCAGCTATACGTCTCGCAGGTGACCTGGCCAGCCACGCAGGACAGTTACGTCACGGAAAGGACGCGGCATGACCGCCAGCACTGCGGGCTACTACGGCATCCTTGGCCTGACACCAGACGCCACCCTGGCCGATGTCAAGAAGGCCTACCGTAAACTCGCCCGCCAGCACCACCCCGACCGCAACAACGCCGATCCAGGGGCCATCGACCGGTTCCGGCGCATCACCGAAGCCTACGAATACCTGTCCGCCCACTTGAAGCACAACGCCAACGGCAACGGCCATAGCAGGCCCGGCCCGACCGCCCCGCCGAAGGCCGACGTCGGCATGCCAGGCGAGTACTCCGAGGCCATCATCATCATCATCATCGGCGGCAGCACCGGTCGGGACGCCAGATGGGGCCGCTTCGACCTCCAGCGGTGGACCGTCCACGCCACCGGCACACTGACAAAGATCCTTCTCATTCAAACCACCCCAGTCGCACATCCTCGA
>Ga0070735_10005691_pt1 | contig 10275 bp, 9 predicted proteins | sample Coa_R1_FD_66443 | JGI IMG/M metagenome (GOLD analysis project Ga0070735, IMG submission 66443) | Surface soil microbial communities from Centralia Pennsylvania, which are recovering from an underground coalmine fire - Coalmine... | ecosystem: Environmental > Terrestrial > Soil > Unclassified ... | reverse complement strand
CTTTGAGAAGTGCGCCATGTTCGGGACGCGCATCTCGCCGCTTCTGAGTCAAGGTGCAGTTTCCACCAAGCTGTATCAGCTCACCGCCCTTGCCAAGCGTTACAAAGTCGAACTGCTGGCGGGAACGGGAAGCGGCGACGCATACTCCGCGACACGCGGAAATCTGCAGAATGAATTGGTCCAGTTGGTCGCCGCGGGATTGTCTCCCAGGGAGGCTCTGGAATCGGCCACGCTCGCGCCTGCGCGCGTTCTCGGCTGGGACCACGTGATGGGGTCGGTTGAGACCGGCAAGATCGCGGACCTGGTTCTGCTCGATGGAAACCCGCTCCAGGACATCAGCAACACTCGCCGCGTTGCCGGGGTGTTTGCGCAGGGGCGCTACTACTCGCGCCAGGACCTCGAAGGAATGCTTGCATCGGGCCGCCAGATCGCGCAAGCGATCCATTAAGGTTCCCAGACGTCCTGAGCACGACTCTTCTTCGCCTGCCCACGATGGCGAAAATCGATATACTGTGTTTTATGCGTTTAATCGCGTTAATTGCGGCCTTATTCGTAGCGCAGTCTGCCGGGGCGCAATCTGCTGCGAGCGCATTGTGGACTGAGCTGAAAGCCAAGCGTGAGAGTTCGCCGGGCACCCACCAGGAATTCGAGGTTTCCCGGACCGTCAAGAATGCCAGCACGAGCCAGTCTTCGGTGCGGCAGATCGTCCTCGATATGTCTCACCGGCAATGGCGTGAGAAATCTGTCAGCGGATCAGGCAACTACGTCAAGGTCTTCGACGGCAAGGATCTTTTCGAGTTTGAAGAGGGCGGCGATGAATTCATGCGCACCAAGCGCGGTTCTAAAGGGGAGGATCCGCTGCCGAATCCCTACAGCTCCACCGATCTGGATTGGTCGAAGGCCGTAGAATTGCAGCGACTGAACTGCGGAATTTCGGAGGTGGAAGATGTATGCGTCGTCCTGGAAGCTCCTGTCAAGAATAATTGGCAGATGAATGCGTCCTCGATCAGGCAGAGGATATTGGACGGCCGCACGCGAGTGACGGTGGATATCGAGACAGGCATGCTCGTGGCACTTAGCAGCGCTCAGATCATCGACAACAACAAGAACCCGTACCGGTCTGAGGTCAGCTATGTCTTGAAACGCGTGAGGATGGGGAACGCGATCGACGTCAGTCTCCTCACGCCACCTGGCACCATGCATGAGGTGAAAAAGCTCTCATCCTGGAATGCCGCGAAAATCAAGAAGGAACTGGGAAGTAAGCCGGCTCCTGAGCTAGCGGTAACCGACATGGCGGGAAACCCCGTCACCCTGGCCGCCTTCAAAGGGAAGACCGTGCTTCTCGATTTCTGGACGACGTGGTGCCCTCCGTGTCGTGCCGATGCGCCGGCGCTAGAGAAGCTGTATCGCAAGTACGGCCCGCAGGACCTTGTGATCCTCGGAATCTCGGTCAGCGAGGACCGCGCGATTGTCGAGAAGTTCTTGAAGGAGCATCCCCACAGCTTTCCGGTTGTCCTGACAACGGAAAATGAGATGCCGCGGCCCTATCAGGTGGGGGCTTTCCCGACCTACATCGTGATTGACCGCGACGGCACCGTGACGTCGGCTGCGGAGGGAGACCAGGGCTTTGACGATCTGCGGAAACTGTTGAAAAAGGCAGGTCTGGAGGTCGATTAACTGGATTCTTCAAAGACGATTCATTAAGCTGGCCGCATAGCCGGCGCCGAAACCATTGTCGATATTCACCACCGTCACATTGCTGGCGCAACTATTCAACATTCCCAGAAGGGCTGCGAGGCCCTGAAAACTTGCCCCGTAGCCCACGCTGGTCGGCACAGCGATCACCGGCGCGGTCACCAGCCCGCCAACCACGCTCGGCAGCGCGCCCTCCATGCCCGCGCACACGATCACCACCCGGGCCTCTGACAAGCGCTCGCGATTCTGCATCACGCGATGGATGCCGGCGACGCCGATATCGTGGATGGCGATCACCTCGTTGCCCATCACTTCCGCGGTGACCTGCGCTTCTTCGGCCACAGGCAGGTCGCTGGTGCCCGCGCACACGACGGCGATCTTGCCCTTGCCGCGCAGAGTGCGGTCGCGCCAGACGCGCATGGCGCCAGACGCCGGGAAGTACTCGGCTTGAGGGTGTTCGCGCTTCAGACGCTCGGCCGTGGGCTGATCGGCGCGCGTGATGAGAACATTCTGGGCCTTGTCCAGCAGACTGGCCACGATGGCGCTGATCTGGTCGGGCGTTTTCCCCTTACCGAAAACGACTTCCGGGATTCCGTGCCGCAGCGCGCGGTGATGATCGACCTTGGCGAATCCCAGGTCTTCAAACGGTAAGTGGCGCATGCGTTCGATGGCTGCATCGACGTCCACCGCTCCCGCGCGCACCTGTTCGAGTAAACCGCGCAAATGATCCTGATCCATCTATCGTCCTTTCGACATGACTACCCTAAGCACGTTGTTGATGCGCGTGGAATACCCAGCCCCGTATTTCTGCAGCCATTCGAATACGTCGGCATCCAGACGCACGGCGACCAATTTCTTGGGAGGACGCCGGAACTGGGTGAGCTGCTTATCGGTTAGCGCCGGAATATCGGAATAGTCGATCTGAGAAACGTCCGCGCGTTTCTGCCGCCTTGCGACGCGGTCTAGTGCCGTCTTCTGGCGTTCAGTAAGGGGCTTGTTCCAGATAGATTCGGCGCTCCCGCGGATCTGCTTCCCGGGCCGAGAGGATGCGGATAACTTCTTCGCCATTTGGGTTCTCCTCACGATACACATGGACCACGAGCAACACAGCCTTCCGTACTGCACCGATCGCGTGCCAACGCTGCTCACCGTCGACTACGCGGTCTTTGCGAAGCATCAGACTTGAATCCGCGAATACGCGCGATGCGGTTTCAAAATCAATGCCACCGTGCTTCGTTTGGTTTGACCGGTTCTTCTCGGTATCCCATTCGAAGCGCATGTGTTATACATAACGTATAACACACTTGTGGAAGGCCGTGCTACCTGAAATATAATGACCCAAAGTGTAGTGCCAAAGAATAAGATCGATTTCGACACGGTGCGGAGAATCGCGCTGGAGCTGCCAGATGTGGAGGACGCCTCAGCTTACGGCGCGCCGGCCATCAAAGTTCGCGGCAAGCTGTTGACGTGTATTCCTACCAACAAATCCGCCGAGCCTGACTCGCTGGCGGTTCGCATCGGTATCGATCAGCGTGAGGAGCTGGTGGCAGGTGCTCCGGAGGTGTACTACTTTACCGATCATTACGCGGACTACCCGATGGTGCTGGTGCGGTTGTCGCGAATCCACCCGGACGCGCTACGAGATCTGCTCGGCGCAGCGTGGCGCTTTGTGACCGCGAAAACACCTGGCGGCAAGAGGCCCGCTCGAAAATCGGTACGGAGGCCGAATTAGGAGCCAGCGCTGGGAATCAGCAACATTTCTGCTCCCGATTCGCGTACTAAAAGATCCACCAACCCCTGCGCTTCCGTGGCGGCACTGAAATCACTTCACCCACCGATGGAAGGCTGAGGGTGGCCCAGACCTTCACTTCTTTGCCACTGCTGATGGTCACGGTGACAGGGATCGTCGGGAAGCCCGGAGATACCACGGTAAATCGTGCAACACCCATTGGAAGACCAGTGAAGACTGCCGTCCCCGCGCTATCCGAGTGCAGCGTCAAAGTCGCCTCATTTTCCTTATTGAGTAGCGAAATCTCAGCGCCCTGAGCCAAAGCCCCCGTCTGGTCAGTAATTCGAAAACGCACCCGCCCCGATTGCGCCAGCAACGGTGAAACCACCGTAAGCAGCGCTCCCGTCAATATGGCGCGTCTGCTACGAGGTGGTGTGAAGGATTCTCCAACCAGATAACCACAGAGACGGCCCGATTCTCGCTTGAGGGCCTCTATCTCCTCTGCAGAGTACTGATCGAGCCCGTGGATATCGGTTTGGCAATCCTGGCAGAAACGCTTACGGCCTTCGCCGGGTTGGTCCGACCAGCGCTTGCGGCACGGATTCAGGATGGTAAATCGCGCAGCCACGGGCTCAATTGTATCGAATTGTAGTTCTACTTCACTCTCAGCAGCCTCGGCATGTTGCCGCAAGCGTGCCCGCTCATAGCGCAACGGCGCCCGCTTGTGAGAAATATTGAGGGTCTTCTTGGCCGAAAGGCTTACAATAGCCGCAAAAGGGATCCACGATGGAATCCTCGGCCCATTCTCCGGCGAAGAAGTCGGCGAGGGTGGTACTCACCGTTGCCGCGGCGATGAGCCTGGCCGCTCGCGGCCAGCTGGCTCCGGATCCGTGCGACGCAGGAACCTTCAACGTCAAAGCCTGCAAGGTCGCCGTGAAACACATGGGATACTGCGACGGAGCCAACTTCGTTCCTATGACCTATTCGCAGCCCTATCCCAACTATTACGATTCCTATCAGGCTTACCTTTCGAACGGAGGCGTGGCCACTGCGGCGGAAGCGGGGAACTGCCGGCCTCTGTACGGCGGCTTCTTCGGCGCGCACGGATTCTCGCGGGGAGGATTCGGAGCCACCGGCTCGGGGCATCACGGCGGAAGCTAAGTGCGGCGTATCGAGTGCAGCCCAAGGGCCGGCTGGCAGCAGCGAGTGGAAGAAGCCGGACTATTGTGGCACTCGGGAAACCAGCCGTACTGGAACGAATCCGCATTCTACGAATTCACAGCGCAGGAAATCGAGCTGCTGGAGTCCGCTACAAATGAGCTGGCGGAGATGGCGCTAGTAGCGGCGCAGCGGATCATCGACACGAAATCGTACGCCAATCTCGGCATTCCGGAAAACGCAAATGCCCTGATCGAGGATTCCTGGACGGCCGAGCCGCCGTCATTCTATGGTCGCTTCGATCTCGCCTATGACGGCGTTCATCCGCCGAAGTTGCTGGAATACAACGCCGATACACCCACATCGCTTCTGGAGGCCGCGGCCGTGCAATGGTTCTGGCTGCAGGACGTGTTTCCAAACGCCGACCAGTTCAATTCCATTCATGAACGTTTAATCGCCCGGTGGAGGGATGTGGCGCCGTACCTCCCCACCGGTCGCATCGACTTTTGTTCGATGGACGACCTGGAAGATGGAATGACGGTGACGTATCTGATGGATACGGCGCAGCAGGCGGGACTCGCCGCGTCGCTATTTCCGATAGACGAAATTGGGTGGGATGGCGAGCGGTTTGTGGGTCCCGACGCGCGGCCTTTGGACGCGGTTTTCAAGCTATATCCGTGGGAGTGGATGGTGCGCGAGGAATTCGCGGACCACCTCAGTAGAGCGAAGACGATATGGATCGAGCCGGCGTGGAAAATGCTGCTCTCAAACAAAGGCATTCTGCCTGTACTTTGGGAGCTGTTCCCGGGGCATCCGAATTTACTGGAAACTCGCTTTAATTCTTCCGGCGAGATGACGCAATGGGTCCGGAAGCCTTTGCTGGGACGCGAGGGCGCGAATATCACCCTGCACAGTTCAGGTACAGACGTTGAGACCAGTGGCGAATACGGCGCGGAAGGGTTCGTCTATCAGGAGCTCGCTCCGCTGCGGCAGTTTGATGGGAGGTTCCCGGTGATCGGAAGTTGGGTGATCGGGGAGAACGAGGGGTCAGCGGGAATTGGCGTTCGCGAATCGGAGAGCCCGATCATTACCAATACCAGCCGCTTTGTACCGCATAGGTTTCAGTAGAAACTAGCGTGGTTCCACAAATTCCCGGATCACCGGACCCGGCAAATCCGGCTCCGGGCGGCCCATCAACTTCAGGATGGTCGGGACGAAACTGAGGCTGTCGTAGGGAGTCTCGACGCGTAGACCCGCAGGAATGCCGGTATCCTTGCCGCCGGCGAACAGCAGGACCGAATGCGTCGATATACGAAAAAATGACCCGTGGTTGCCCCCGGGGTTGAAGCCGCGGACGTTGAAGTTCCAGTGGTCGTTGGCGAGCACCAGCATATCGGTGCGTCGAAGATCGAGCTTGCGTTTTTGGTATGGATCCACGACTTTGGAAGGAGGATCGAGCAATTCCTCGGTCAGGCCGATGATCCCATTCGAGTAGCGCGTGCGATGGACGGCCTCCAGCCAAGTGCGCTCATCATGCCATTCATTGAGCCACGCTTCGCGATCGCTCCCCGCTATGTTGAGTTGCGGATCTTCGAACAAATCCAGCGGCAATCCCGGTCCCCACGCGGCGGGTTCGAGGTCTGAGTTTACCGGCTGGTAGCGAAGCTCGCTGCCGCGAGCGAGAATCAGTGCCTGATGCGCATCATCGCGCCACAGCAGGATCGCACTGCGTTCTGGGATTCCGACGGCGATGAAGTCCACGGGCTTCGGCGCCACTCCCGCCTGGACGTTGTTTCGTACCGAAATCGAGCGCAGCGCGGAGAAATAATCCACCGTGAGGAAGCTGCGCTCCCAATCGAGGGAGCCATCCTCGGCGACCACTAGCCCGCCTGGCGCGAGTCCGGTTACGTAATGACGCAGGTCCGGCAACGAATTCAGCGGTCCCAGCGATTTGGGCGGAATCAGCTCGGTCATTTTGAACTTGCCGGGATCGAAGTCGGCCGGCTTGAGATCGAGCAGACGCGAGATAATTGCCGCGTATTCCGAGTAGGCCTTGCGATCCGCGCGCCACGCGGCCAGGCGAACGACGTCGCGGCGGGCGTCTTTATCCAAGCCGAGGCTGACCTGTTCACGGGTCCATTTTTTCTTCTTAGGCTGCGCGCCGAGTTGTTTTTGCAGAGTTTCGATGCGGCCATCCAATGCGGTGAGTTCCGCGGACAGATCGTCTATGTCCCGCGACCATTCCATGCGGACTCTATCGAGTGTCGAAAACAGGGCGGACAAGGCCGCGTTCCGGACAGCGCCCGGCACCTTCTTCCGGATCAATTCGTCGAGCAGAATCTGCAGGACGTTGAAGGTGTTGTTTCGCAGGCCGATGCTCGCGCGTTCATTGCCGTCCAGATCGAGCATCACGGTGGGGTATTGCTCGGCTTGGCCGGCCAGATAGTGCGAATCCGGGCTGGGCGTAATAACCTCGTTGACGAATGGGTCTAGTCCCTTGAGCTTGAACTCGGTGAGCGGATGGCGATTGGTGAGCACGTGATGCGCTCCGCCGGCCGAGCTGTTGAACCAGTCCACCAGGCTGAATCCCTGGCTGAAAAAGGTCTCCGACGTGTTCATGCCGTGATCGGAAACCAGCACCAGTGCGGTGTGCGAGGCCAACGGGCTGGTGGAGATGGCGCTCCACACGCGGCCCACCAGCGCGTCCAGGTCCTCCAGGGCGTGCAACTGGGAAACAGGATCTCCAGTCAAGTGCCCCAGGTGATCGTATTCGCCGGTGAAGTAATCAAGATAGCGAACCTGCGGATCCTTGAGGTTGCTGATCAGATCCGCTTCGTTTTGGCGATACCAGGATCCAGCCCAAGGGAGACCGACATTCCACTCGTCCAGGAAATCCTTGGGCGAACTCGCGGCGATGGCGCGCTTCAAGGCGGCGGGAAGCGAGGCCAGCCGCAGTCCACGTTGAAACAGCTGCGGAGACTGGAAGCGCTGTTCATAAGGAAAACGGTCGACCAGCAGCGGCACGCCGGCCTCGTCCATCAGCTCCGCGGCGGGCATGTCCACTTGCTTCGAAGCCGCATAGCTGAAGTAGAACGGAAAGAAATTCAGGTAATCGTAGGGGTGCAGCGTATAACGGTCGTATTCGACGTTGCCGCGGATCTGCAGATGCTGGCCGCTATCGAGCAGCGACCAGGAGGGAGCCGACAGGCTCAATCCGCGCACGTAGAAGTTTTCCATCCAGACGCCGTTTTGTGAAAAGACGTGTTGAATCCACGGCAGACGGCTGTGGCCATCGTGGCCAGGGCCGGTCTCTTTGACGGACCGCTCCAGCAAGCCCTCGGGCAGTCCGTCGACTTTAAGAATGACGACGCGCTGGACGCTGTTTGGTTCGGAGCCCTGCAGGAAGGTGGCGCACAGGAGCAGCAGCGCGAGCGTTCGCACTATGTTATCGTCCCGCTCATTACTGCCCAGCCGCAACGCCCGCGCCGGCGAGTGCACGCGCGCAAAGTTCGCGGGTCTCCGCATCGGTGGTCTGCTGCATGAGCCGCGAAATCACTTGTGTGGATCGTGCCGGTACACCCGTTTCGATCAATTCATTCACGGCGCTGCGCACCTCGCCGATAGTCCAGACCGCATCGGGCTGCGGGCTCGATTTGGCCACTGTCTCGAGGAATCGGATCTGGTGTTCCGCCCGTCTCTGGCGGCCGACGGCCGCCGCCAGGCTCGTGCTGTCTTTCATCTCGTGGTGCGAATAGATGCCCAGACTGAACAGGTTCGTCATCCGCAGGCCGGTACGCGCGGGTACGCCATGACGGCGCGCGGCCAGCTCAGCGTTCCGGTCGCGATCCAGGCGCGCGGGCAATCCTTTGGGATCGTCGGCATAGCGCAGGAGGGCATCGTATTGCCGCTCGGCGATCTGGGTCTCCTCGAATACGCTTTCTTCCAGAGGATTTACCCCCAGAATCTCCAGCCGCCGCTGCAATTCCGCACGCAGAGCGGGGTCCATCGAACCGTCGAGTGTCATCCAGCGCCGCACCTGGGAGAAGGCTTTAAGACGAGCCGAGCGATTATTGGGATCGCCATGGCGCGAGCGCACGAAGTTCCAGGTCATGGAACCGGCAAGATACGGCCAGTTGCCAAACTTGGAGACGCCGAGCACGCCGCTGACGGCGTCGTCAGTCGCCAACCGCAGCATTTCCCGGTTCTTGGGTTTGTGGGTGTCGCGAAAATCCACCAGCACGAGCGGGACTTTCGGATATTCCAGCGCGTAGAGAGCCAATGGGATCAGCTCGCGGGAAGTGGCGCCCGGCGTATTGGCGGCAGTTTCCGCATCCAGAGGCAGGCCGGACTCGTCGAAGTATCGCGTTTTGGTGTACCCGGTCCAGTTCTTGAGCCGCGAATCGTTGAAGGGATCGGCGATGCCGAGAAAACGCCCATCCCACTTGTGCGGCTGGCCCTCGCCGATGGCAACGTCTTCGCGCGCGATCCACAGCAACGCGTGCGTCCGGGAGCGGGCGAATCCCAGTGGATCGAAATACAAGCCGTTGGCCTCCGCGCGCTGCCGCAGAAGCTCCCAGTTGTGGCCCCGCGTTTCCTCGGTTTGCACCCGGTTCTTCATGTAGGCTTCCGGGAGACGTCCGGTTGTGACCAATCCGCCCAGAGTCTTTCCTGCTAGCGACAGGCGAGCCTGTATTTCGAGCAATTCCGGCTCGCTCAGGAGAACCTCTGCGTTCGGGAGCTCCTCCAACTGCGAGATTGCGGTCAGACCCTCCATCAGGCCCACTTGCCGCTGATCGGCAAGATTGGCACGATAACGGCGCGTAGTTGCGCGGACCAGCGCGCCGTTTGAGTCAATGGCCGCAGCCTGCACAATGGATTGCGCCAAGGCGTTCCAGACTACTTTGCTGGTGTTGCCCAGGTCCAAGATCGCGGCTGGTTTCCGATCCGGGTTCTTTCCCAGGTCCGGGCGCCAATAAAAGAAAGGAATGAACGCCGCGGCGTGTTGCAGGACGGTCGGCCGCGCGGAGGTGAGCACCCAAATGTAACGCAAACGGTCATTATCCGGATCGTTATCGCCCAGCGTGTCGCGCAGGAGGCTGACTAAAGGGATATCGCCGGCGCTATCGGGAAGGGAGCTAAAGACCGTCAGCAGCTCGGCGCCATTGGCAACAGGGTGGCGTTCCATCCGGAAGTCGGGCGCCTGGAAATCCGGCGTTGCCGCTCGGGTGACGACCGGTATAACGACTGGTACAACGACGGGGAAAATGAGCGCCGCCCAGTGCATGCCAACTCCTCTTCAGCACTCATGATACCAACGGCAAGGACCAGGGGTACCCCGAGTGGATACCCCCAAAAGGGCGTTGTCAAACCCACCTCAGAGTTCTTGGCCGAATGGTGGTACTACGGCATACTAGGACCTCACTATGACGGCATACGACGAAACCTACCCGAGCGTTTGTATAGAAGTCGGACTGACCTGCGAAGCGTGCACTTCCTTTACGGCGCGCGAAGTCGCTCGTGTTTGTAAGGGGTTACGTGGGAAAGCGTTGGGGCAGATGTTCGTGCAGCTGTATCCCGATCCGGCTTGTGCTCAGGCGCACAGTAATTTCGCCCAAGTTTATCGCGACTCCTCGCCCAAGGAAGTGCAGCGTGAAACCTCTCCGGTCCGGATCGCGGCCGTAGCGTAGGGGTAG
>Ga0070735_10005689_pt1 | contig 10277 bp, 8 predicted proteins | sample Coa_R1_FD_66443 | JGI IMG/M metagenome (GOLD analysis project Ga0070735, IMG submission 66443) | Surface soil microbial communities from Centralia Pennsylvania, which are recovering from an underground coalmine fire - Coalmine... | ecosystem: Environmental > Terrestrial > Soil > Unclassified ... | reverse complement strand
TGATCCGAACCTATCGCACATTGCAATCCGGACTTGTCTATGAAACGCGCCCAACGAATATGGTGGCAGCGGTACTCCATGAGCGCATGCAAGCCGCCGTCCAGGAATTTCGACGGCAGTTCACCGAAAACACCGGCCTCAGTACGCTGAGGGATGCGGAGATCCTCGGTGTCCTTGCTTTCCTGCAGCGTATGGAGATTAAGCAGGCGAACGGCCGCCCCCGGGGACGAGCATTTCTCGATCATCTGCGCGGATATTTCGCTGGCGAGCCGGCCCCGGAAATCCGCCCGCTGATCCAACAATGACCGGCATGACAGGCTATATCGTATTTGCGCACGGATCGCCCATAGAGGCCGCCAATGAGGCAGTGCGCGCGGTCACAGCGGAGTTTGCCCGCAGCGGTGGTTACCTGCTAGTTGAACCGGCATTCCTTGAGCAGGCTCAGCCTGATCTTCCCGCCGCCGCCGCACGGCTGGCCGCCAGCGGAGCCAAGCGCATCGTCGTGATCCCCTATTTCCTCACGCTTGGTCTTCACCTGCAGCGCGACCTGCCTCGGATCGTTCAGTCGATCGCCGGCCTCTATCCGGAGCTGCAGATCGAAGTCACTCCTCCGCTGGATGGACACCGCGGCCTACTGGAGGTCCTGCTGGACCGTGCCGGAGCGGCGGCTGCAGATGAAGGCTAAGCTGATCGAGGCCCTCGAAATCGCGCCTGAAGTTCGCCACTTCGTCTTTGAAGTTCCGGACGAGCGAAATCTGATATTTACGCCCGGCCAGTTCGTCTCGTTCACGGGAACGTTCAACAGCAAAAAGATCACGCGAGCATATTCCATCGCCTCACCGCCATGCGGCAACCGGTTCGAACTCTGCCTCAACCGCGTAGTGGAAGGACTCTTCTCGCCCAGGCTGTTTGAGATGAAGCCCGGCGACGCCATCGAGATGCGTCCGCCGGTCGGCTTCTTCGTATTGCGCCATCCGCCGCGCGAAGCTGTGTTCATTGCGACTGGCACCGGCATCGCGCCGTTCCGCTCCATGCTGCTGGCGCAGCTGGGAGCCGCCGACCCGCGCCCATTCACCCTTCTCTTCGGAGTTCGCTATGAGCGGAGCATCCTCTATCGCGAAGAACTGGAACAACTAGCGAGTGAGCATCCAAATTTTCGGTTCTATCCCACTCTGAGCCGGCCCGAACCATCGTGGACCGGCCGTACCGGACACGTTCAGGCCCATATTTACGAAGTCATTGGCAACCGCCGCGACCTGGACGTCTATATCTGCGGCCTGAAACTGATGGTGGATGATGTCCGCGCGATTCTCGCGGAAATGGGCTTCGAGCGCCGGCAGATCGTCTACGAAAAATACGACTGATTGCTACCATGGAAACTAGTGGCCCGGTACATTACATTGGGTGCGGGAGCGATCGTCGTTTTCGGGATCGTCATATCTGTTCTGCTCGCCATCATGCCGGTTCCGCACCGCCCCATCGATTACATGGTGGCGGGCGCCGTCGCAACACTCATGTCGATGTTTATCGTTTTTCTGGCGCTGATCGGCACGACTATGAAGGCTCCTGGCCTCTTTTTCAAGAGGCGGAATAAATAAAAGCCGGCATCCGGGAACCGTTGCGGGAACCGTTGCGCGATCCGTCGACTCGATTTCCGGCCATTCTAAGGGACGGATTCGCCAAGTCTGCGCTGCGGCGCCATCAAATCGCGCGTATGTAGTTATGATGTAGGCTCGACGTTGCCGACCACGATGCGTGGTGGGGTTCGTTTTCCGCGCATCTGAGAGGAGGCTTCCTTAATGCACGTTTACGCCCGCTTACTGGTTGCAATGGCAACACTATCTGTTGCAGTGGCGCAGCCCGTTAAGCGTAGCCAGGCGAGCGCATCGGACCATGCCAGCTATGTCTCCCAGGTCATCGACCAGGTGGTCAATCCGTCCCAGTTACCCGCTGGATTCAAGGGGATCATGATCGGCTATCTCGATAATTTTGGCCCCGTTTACAAATCCTACGGCGTAGCCACATTGGACGGCACTGTGCCCCTCAATGAGAAAACAATGTTTGGAATTGGATCTCTGACCAAGCTCTTCACAGCTACCCTCTTGGGACTGGCCAATGAAAAAGGCCTGGCGCTCGAAACACCGGCCCTCTTATTGCTTCCTCCCCAATTCTCCGTTGCTCCAACCGAGAACCGTTACGGGATCCGTCTACTAGATTTGGCCGACCATCACGGCGGGCTCCCGAAAAACGAGGGCCATCTTTTCAACTCGCTGAACGATCTGTATGGCGACTACACGGCCGATCCGATCACTTGCGACCCAGCCACCCCGGAGCTGATTCACGACTGCGGCTGCTGCGACCCTGTCTACATGTCCTTACTCGGCCTTGCACCGGCCTGCGGCGCCACCGTCGGCAGTCCGGTGTATTCCTGCCCGACGCACGCTCCTACGCAGGGGGCGCAAGGATGGGTGTACTCGAATTTGGCGTTCGAGGTGTTGGGTAGCGCCGTCGCGACCTGGCTTGGCTATTCAGACTGGAATCAGGCGAACCTGCAGGAGATTACGCTCCCACTTGGCATGCAGGACACGATGCCGTTGGAATCGTTTGGCCAATCGCAGATAGCCCGCGCTGCCGATCATTGCAGCCCCGCGACGCGCACGACCAATTCGAACTGTCAGCTCCTCGATTGGCTTCCTGTGGGAAATGCGGCCGGCGGACTCTTCTCGACCGCCGAGGATATGCTCCGGTTCCTCTCCTACAACGCTTACGGAACTACTGGCGATCCGCCCAATCTGCCGCTTGCGAATGCCTTACCTATCGTTCACCAAACTTATGAGCATTCACCCACCGGCGGTCAAGAGCTGGCTTGGCAGAGCGTAACGCTTCCCACCGGCGAGTTGGAACGTTGGAAAGATGGCTCCAATGGCCCGTTCAATTCTTGGGTCGGCTACGTGACCGGACCGCTGACGCGAATGATTGTCTTGCTCGACAATTCCGGCGCCTCCGGTGTGGATCTGGGAGCGATTGGCGCACAGGTGCTCGCACGCACTGGTGTCTCCATCACTTCGGTCGCTACGGCTAACGGGGGCCCGGACATCGCAGAGAACACCTGGATCGTGATTAAGGGCAACAATTTGGTGCCCGCAAATACGCCAGCGGCAGGTGTCGATTGGAGCAACGCTCCCGACTTCGCCTCTGGAAGACTCCCAACGGCGCTCGGCGGTGTCAGTGTCACAGTTAACGGCGCACCAGCTTACATTTATTTCTATTGCAGTGCCGCTACAAGTCAGGCTTGCGCCAGCGATCAAATCAATATCTTGACACCGCTGGATAGCACGCTGGGCACGGTCCAAGTGGTCGTCACGAATGGGACGGCCTCGAGCTTGCCATTTTCCGTAAGTATGAAGAGCGCGGTTTCATCGTTCCTCCTCTTCAATTCGAGCGCCTATGTCGTGGCGACGCATACGGATTACAGCCTGCTGGGGCCGGCGAACCTCTATCCAGGTCTTTCGACGCCCGCAAAGCCTGGTGAGACGGTGCTTGTCTATGCGGTTGGCTTCGGCTTGCCCGTGGGTTCTCTCGTAAGCGGTTCAGCGACTCAATCCGGATCGCTTCCATCGCTCCCGGTTTGCCAGATTGGTGGAGCGCAGGCGGCAGTAAGCTTCGCAGGACTGATTAGCCCAGGGCTTTACGTGTTATCGATCACGGTGCCTGACGGAACGATGGACGGTGACCCGCCAATCGCTTGCACGTATAACGGTGCGGCGACGCCTGCCGGCGATCTGATCGCTGTGCAGCGCTGAGTTGAAGCGGCTTGTGCTCCCGCCTCCTGACAAAGGCTTTTCCATATAGATTGGTTTATAGGTGATTTCGGGAACTAAAGTTCAGCCTGCCAGTAGCCCGCGCTTTCGAGAGCGGAACAAACTGCATTACCGGCTGGCGCATTGGCCGATCTGGATCTTTGTGTTCTTCATCGCGCCGGGCCCATTGACGTTCGATCTGTTTCAACAAGGCTTCGATCGGCGCATGGCGGTATGGCTCGGCATCGTGTTGTTTGCGACCGGAATCGCCGGACTGTGTGGTTGTCTGCCCGGCGTCGAGCCGAAGCCGTACATCCTCCGGTTCACCGAAGATAAACCGAATCTCTGGTATCGCCGCCTGTGTTATACCATGGCATGGAGCGACCTTCTCTCCTTCGTCCTGTTGAATCTTGCCGGGCTTGGTTACGCGGTCCTAACCGGCGCGTGGAGACTGCGCCAGTTCTATGAGTACGGTTATTTTCCTATCGCCGTCACGCTGTGGATTCTGGGCGCTCTAGGCCAACTGCCACGCGTAAAGGCCTCCACTGTTGGTGAAGGCACGGAACGGCGCTACTTCTACGGGACAGTGTGGGCAGTGTGCGCGGCCCAGCCAACACTTGGACTGTTGTGGAAAGTTTTGCCGCGGACGCATTCAGCGGATTTCGTAGAGTTCATCGTGTTCACCGGCATTCTGGCCGGGATGGGGCATCTCGCGAAGCTCGGCGTATTGCCGCGGACGCGGTCGATTGTGCCTGGCGAATGGGCGATTTCGGACTGACGTTGGAACTTTTCCTGGTCCCGATCGCGCTGGTCGTTATTTTGCTGTTGGCGGGTGTGCTGTATCAGTGGGCGAGCATTCGCAGCGACGCGCGGCGCTTTCCTCCCCCTGGCAGACTCGTGGACACGGCTGGATGCCGTTTGCACATTCACGTTTCGGGTAATGGTGCGCCTCCAGTCGTGTTCGAGGCCGGCATCGCGGCAACTTCACTCAGTTGGGCGCTGGTACAACCTGAGATCGCGAATTACACCCAAACGGTCAGTTACGATCGAGCCGGTCTCGGCTGGAGCGACCCTTCAGGTTCTGCACGCGATCCGGCGCGAGTCGTAGAAGAATTGCGGGCGCTGCTCCATCGCTCTGGGGTCGCTGCGCCTCGGGTTCTGGTGGCGCATTCCTACGGCGCATTGATCGCACGGGTCTATGCGGCGCGACATAGTGCGGAGATTGCGGGTCTGATCCTGCTCGATCCGGTTTCCGCCGCAGAGTGGTCCCATCCGTCCGAGTTGTCCCGACGGATGTTGCGGCGCGCTATTCTGCTGTCGCGGCGCGGCGCCACGCTCGCACGCCTGGCTGTGGTGCGACTCGCGTTGAACTTGTTGGCGGGAGGCGCTCGGCGGCTACCGCGCCTTGTGGCGCGTGCCAGCAGCGGAGCTGGCGTCGTCTTCACGGAGCGGATCGTCGGTGAGATCCGCAAACTGCCTCGCGAACTCTGGCCCATCGTGCAGGCGCACTGGTGCGATCCAAAATGCTTCGATGCTATGGCACAGTATCTGGAAGCGCTTCCTGCAACCGCCGTCGAGGCCTCGCAAGCGAAGAGTTTGGGAGAGATGCCACTGACCGTGCTCTCGGCTGGAAACTCCAGTCCAGCGCAGCGTGCTGAGCACGAACGGCTGGTGTGTCTCTCTACACGTGGGAAGCTGGAAATTGTGCCCGACAGCAGGCATTGGATCCAACTCGACCGGCCCGATATCGTAATTCGCGCGATACAAGACATGCTCGCGCTACGGAAGAGTGAATGCGAATTCTGATTCCGGTTCTATTCCTTTCCATGATCCTCTCGCTGCTCTGCGGCAGGCTGCAGGAGGGTCTCCAGCGCACGCTTTCAGCCCGGCCCGCTCTCGTGTTTCTGGCGCCGGCTGTGCTGTCGCTCCTGTTCTGCGGCATCGCATCCGCTATGGGCGCATTGAGTATTCCGTTGGTTACCCTGATTCTCATCTATACCTTTGCTCCCACTGTGTGCTGTTACTCTGTGCAGCGCTTGCCGCCACCCGCCTGGCCCGATTTCCTCGTCATCCTGTTACTGTGGATGCCGCTTGAGTTCGGGGCCGGCGCGCGATGGGTTCCCAAACCGGCGCAGGGATTGCTGCACATGGCCGCCTACGGTGTGTCGGTCACGCTGGGGCTGGTTTTATTTTTGCTGTTCCGGCGCCTTGGCAAGATAAAATATAACCTGCCGCGCAGCGGGGAGGATCTGGTCAACGTGCTGATCGGTTTTGCTTGTGTCGCGCCCGTATTGATTGTGCTGGGGCGCGCGCTCGGATTTCTAGCCCCATTCCATGTGCCGGTCCGTCTGTCTGCGGCTCGGCTGGTCGCGCAGTTGCTGATTATCCTGGCGGCCACGGCGCTACCGGAAGAAATCCTATTTCGCGGCTTCATCCAGAATGGACTCATGCAGAAATTGGGGTCGAAATTCACCACCTTGCTGCTCGCGGCGCTTGTTTTTGGATGCGCGCATCTGGACAACGGACCTGAGCCTTTACCAAACTGGAGGTACATGATTCTGGCGACGATCGCTGGCGTCGCATATGGGAAGGTCTATGAGAAGAGTTCCAGCATCTTCGCTTCCGCCACTCTCCATGCCATCGTCAACACCATCCGGCACTCTTTCTTCTGAGGCGCCCCAGTGCCGGAGCGCACAGCGCGGGACGCGCTTGCTAGTGGAAGGAGACGCTCGCGGCCCGCTGCGTTGTGCGCGGCATTCACCGAAGACCGCACAGGACGCGGTATCCTCACTCGAGTCAGAAATACTCACCGCCGCATTCCGTTCTGCGCGTGTTATTGCAGAGCGTACAGCGCCGGACGCGCTCGCTGATGGAAGAAAACGCTCGCGCCCGGCTGCGTTTTGCGCATCTTACTGCAGGGCGCACAGGACGCGGCGGCGTCCTCACTCGGGTGAGAAACACTCACCGTCGCGTTCTGTTGTGCGCGTGTTGTGAGGAGGCGCGCCGCGGCAACGGAGGCGCTCTGCGTCTTCGGGTTAGTGATGCTCGATATCTGGTGGCTGCGTTTCCATTTCCCTTGGGCGTGGACCTTGATCCTCGCGTTGGTGATTGCGTCGCAGATGGCGCGTGGGGAAACCCTAAAAAGCCTTGGCTTCCGCTGGGACAATTTGCAGGAGGGCCTGAAAATTGTGCTCCCCTTTCTTCTGCTGGTCTGTGCCGTGGCATTGGTAGCGGGTGGGTTGTTTAGAACGATTCGGAACGTGCGCTCAGATAATGCGATTTTGAGCTTCGGCTATTATTGCTTCTGGGGTTTATTCCAAGAATATGTGCTGAACGGGTATTTCACTAATCGTGTGGGCGCATTCTCGCGGCGCCCTACCGCGCATCGCACCGCGCTGTGGGCGGCGGCGCTGTTTTCAGCCGCACATCTGCCGAACTGGTTTCTGATGCTCATCACGCTGGCCGGCGGCTACTTGAGCGCACGCTTTTATCTGGCATACCGGAATCTGTTCGTACTGGGATTGGCGCATGGCGCGATCGGGTCAATCCTGTACCTGGTTGTGCCGGAATCCATCAGCCATCACTTGTACGTCGGGCCGAAATGGTTCCAGCACTAGAAACCGCAGCCACGCACGCTGCGCAACTCCCCCCATTGTGCGTCGGTAGTATCATAGTCACACGCGCATGACACTGCCCCAAGTAGCCCTGCAGAAACCGACGCGGACCCGCAACTGGGTGATTGTCTTTGCGATCGCGCTGGCAATCCTCTCTTATATCGACCGCGTTTGCATGTCGCAAGCGGCGCCGCATGTCTCGGCGGATCTAGGCCTCTCCAAAGTGGAGATGGGTTCTATTTTCTCGGCGTTCGGTCTGGCTTACGCGCTGTTTGAGATTCCCAGCGGCTGGCTTGGCGACTGGATGGGACCGCGTCGCGTGCTGATCCGGATCGTTTTGTGGTGGTCCACATTTACAGCTCTCACGGGCGCGGCCTGGAGCTTTGTCTCTCTTTGGGTGATCGAGTTTCTCTTTGGTTCGGGCGAAGCCGGCGGCTTTCCGAATATCACACGGGCGTTCACCACCTGGCTGCCGGCAGACGAACGCGTTCGGACGCAGGGCTTCATGTGGACGTTCGCGCGGTGGGGCGGAGCGTTCACGCCGCCGCTGGTCGTTCTGGCATTGCATCACATGAGCTGGCGTTTGGCGTTCGTTTGCGCCGGCTCGCTCGGCCTGATTTGGGTCGCTGTCTTCAGTTATTGGTTCAAAGACGATCCTCGCGAGCATAAAGGCGTGAATGCTGCCGAGCTGGCGCTGCTGCAGAACGTTGATCAGTTGACGGCGCGCCACACCAAAGTGCCGTGGAAGAAGCTCGCATCCTCCCGCACAATATGGCTGCTATGGGCGCAGTATTTCTGCTCTTCCTTTCCCTGGTATTTTTATATTAGCTGGTTGCCCACGTACCTGCAGGAAAATCGCCATCTGTCACAGGACCAAAGCGGACATCTGGCTATTCTGCCGCTGCTGTTTGGCGGCTTCGGGTCCTTGTTCAGCGGCTTGATTGCCAGCCATCTGGCACGCTGGACGGGCAGTGTCAGCCTCAGCCGCAAGCTTCTCAGTTGCACAGGATTCGCCGGCGGCTGCTGCTTTATTCTGCTGTGTACAGCCGTGAAAGATCCAACCTGGGCGATGCTCGCGTTGGGCCTTTCAAGCTTTTGCAACGACCTCAATATGCCGGGCGCCTGGGGCACCTGCATGGACATCGGTGGGAAATATGCTGGTACCGTTTCCGGATCCATGAACATGATGGGCAACCTGGCCGGAGCGGTAGCACCTGCTGTCGGTGGCCTAATTATTCAACGCACCGGCAACTGGAACCTGTTCCTATATCTGATGGCCGGTATGTATTTCTTGGGCCTGTTCTGCTGGCCGTTTATCGACCCGGTGACGCCGCTCGAAAAAGAGATTGCGGCGGCGCAGTAAGCGCGGGCGCTACTGTTCCTTCACATACCGCATCAGCATCTTCACGCGATCCTTCAGCTCGTCGCTTGCCTCCGTCAGATCGTTCATATCGTAGATCACGTGCGGCGTCATGAAAAGAATCAGTTCCTGGCGGGAATGCTGGTAGGACCGGCTCCCGAAGGCCGCGCCGATGATTGGCAGCCGGTGCAAAAGCGGAATGCCAGCCGTGCTCATCGAATCCGACTCACTGATGATTCCACCGATGGCGATGGTGTCGCCATCCTGCAAGGTGATCTGAGTTTGCACCGTCCGCTGCGAAAACGAGGGGGAGTTAATCGCAGAGCTGGCGCCGGCGGGCGGCGGCTCGGGAGCGCTGACCTGCTGGTTGATTACTAGCGTCACAATGCCGCTGGGGTTCACGCGCGCCATCACGTTCAGCGTCGTACCCGTGCTGACGTTACTGATCGCCTGCGCGAACGTGGTGTTACCGCCCACTTGCACCCCCGAGGGCGCTTGTGCCGATAGAGTTGGCACTGAGTCGCCCACGTTGATCGTAGCCGGAATGCTGTCAGTGGCGATCAGGCTGGGCGCCGCAATCACTTTCGCCCGGGTCTTATTCTCCTGTAACGAGAGGAATGCGAGCAGTTCTCTGCTTCGCCCCACCAGCGCGCCGGCGGAAAAATTTACCGCGCCATTCGCGAGGCTGGCCAGCGGTTGCAGCGTGTTCAGGGTTGCCGAACCGGTCGTACTCGTCGAGGAATTTTGACCCTGCTGCTGCAGAAACGCCGAGACGCCGCTGGCAAAAGCCCCGGTCAGATCCACTTCGTAAATCTTCGCCTCTAACAGGATTTGCCGAGGAGGAATATCGAGCTGGTCAAGCAGCTTCATAATGCTCTGGTATTCTTGCGGCGTCGCCTGGATCAGCAAGCTATTGTCAAACGGATTCGGCACGATGCGCGGCATTCGCGCTGTTTCCGGCCGGTTCTGATTCCCCAAATACGATCCCGTCAGATCCTGTTGAGGTATGCCCGCCGGCGCACCGCCGTTCGCAGTGGGCGGGGTATAAGGGATGGGGGTCGCCGAGGTGGCCGAAACGCCGTTCCCGCCGCCATAGCCATAGCCGCCATAACCTCCACCGTAACCCCCGTATCCTCCGTAGCCGCCTCCCATTCCGCCGCCCGCGCAGCCGCCAACACTGCCAAGTGAGCCGAAACCGCCGATGTTACTCAGGCCGATCTGGCCGCCAAAACCTCCAGCACCAAAGCCTCCAGCGCCACCATAGCCTCCAGCACCATAACCGCCATAGCCCCCGCCGCCATAGCCCCCGCCACCGTAGCCCCCATAGCCGCCCCCTCCATACGCGCCACCCGCGCCTGGGTATCCGCCGCCATAAGCGCCCCCTGGGTTTATGCCATAGCCGGGTCCATAACTACTGCCGGCGCCGTACCCTATCGAAGGCATGTAGAGTTGCATCAGCGCCATCCCGAGACATTGGGCGTCGCCGTACCTCACGCGATATAC
>Ga0070735_10005688_pt1 | contig 10278 bp, 7 predicted proteins | sample Coa_R1_FD_66443 | JGI IMG/M metagenome (GOLD analysis project Ga0070735, IMG submission 66443) | Surface soil microbial communities from Centralia Pennsylvania, which are recovering from an underground coalmine fire - Coalmine... | ecosystem: Environmental > Terrestrial > Soil > Unclassified ... | reverse complement strand
CCTTCCGTGATGGTGCGTAGAGCCTGTTACGAAGAGATCAGCACATTTCCGCTGGACATGCCTCACCAAGGCGATTGGTATCTCTGGTTCAAGTGGGCGCTCGATTATGATGTCGCGTACTTTTGCGAGCCGATGGTAAACTACCGCTCTCATGATCTAAACATAATGAAAGAGTTACTCGCACGCGTGCCAGATACCGTGTTCAGAGATGAAGTAACTGTATTGTCGCGGACAAAACAGCAGTGTAGAGAGAGAGGATTTCGCGCGCTGGCCAACACGTGTGGGGATGCCTTAGCAGCAAAATACGCGCGGGCGGCGGTTTCAGTCATTTACTCAGATGTTTACTCGCACCGTCGCATGAGCATAGATGACTGTGTTCAGGCGCTGCGTGACGAATCGGCGAGTGTTTCAGAGTACAGGCACATTCGATCGAAGTTCACCGCGTATATGGCGAACCAGCATTGGCGCCACGGCGCGTTCGCCTGTGCGCGCCGAACGTATGCTTTGGCACTCCGCGATCACTGGGCAATGCCGGACGTCTGGATCAAGATGTTGTTGCTGTCAGCGGGCCTAGGCCGCTGGTGCGTTCTCGTGAGAAATCTCAACCAGCGGACGGCTACAGCGAGTTGATACGAAGCACCCGCGCCGCTGGTCGCAAACGGGCAGCGTTATGGCGCACGAGGAAAGGATTAGAGGTGGCAGCGGAATGGGACGAGTTGCGGAAAATCGTGTCAATGGCCAGCGTTGACGTCAAACATGGCAACCATGTTGTCATGGCCTGTGACGAGGGGTATGCTGTACCTCTGGCCACCAGTATCAGGTCCATAGTGGATGCCAATCGCGGCAATCAGGAGCTTAACATTGTTATCGTGACATCAGAGTTTTCCACCCACCTGAAAACTAAGGTTACCAGTTCCCTTACTTCAGCTTCGACCTCTGTCAATTGGGTGCACGTCGATTTGTCGGCCTTCGCCCAGTTCTCAACACGGCCATATTTGTCCAAGATGACTTATGCACGGCTGCTGCTGCCTGACGTCCTTCCCAGAGGTGTTTCGAGGGCCCTGTACTTGGACACCGATGTCTTAGTTCTGGACGACCTTACGGCGCTTTGGACTCTTGATCTGCAAGGCGCCGTGGTAGCCGCAGTGCCCGATATCGATTCGCAGACGAATGCTGACCGGCTGAGGTCAGACCTAAAGGCAGACAGTCCTGTTTATTTCAATGCTGGAGTTCTTCTGGTTGATATCGAGCGATGGCGAGAACAGCAAATTTCGGAAAAAGCCTTACAGTATTTGCAAGCGAATCCTCACACCTTCAACGCCGAGCAAGACGCTTTGAACGTTGTTTGTAGCGGATGCTGGAGACCGATAGACGAACGATGGAACTGGCAAACTTTCGACGAAGCAGCTGGCGCGGTCTATTCTGCAGCAACGAGAGCATCCATCATTCATTTTGTTGGGCCGTTCAAACCCTGGAACGCGAGTTCGCTCAGCGTCAATGCCGACCTATACAACTCTTTCAGGAACCGTACGTGCTTCGCTAGAACTCCATGTGAAGCCGCAGGCGACAGATTGATCAACGCTTGGTACCGATCAAAGCGTAACCTCAGGCAGTATAAGCTGATGCGAACGATCTGGCGAATCGCCATGAAGCGAGAACTCCGACGGCCGGGGAATTCGCCGGCTCAGAATCATTCCCGCATCTAAAAAGTTTAATCCGGTGTTTGTTGGGTTTTCGCTGGACACGCGCGAAAAAACAATATTCGCAGGAGCACGAATCGTTGGCAAACAAGAATGACGTAGTTGTGGTTGGACTCTAGTAAACCGCGTCTCAGTTTGGCGATGATTCTGCATAGTAGGCTCCGAGTAGGACCAGGAGACGGCTCTGGCATAAGCAGATTTTACGTGCCAGAGCGGAAACCGAGGTGAACATGCTTCCGGCCGACAAAGTCACGCTGAATCTTGGCAAATTCAACCTGCTTCAGTCAGGAACTGTCAGTTGGCTATACGCCCGGGTTGCGAGCAATCAACCGAGCGCGTTGCTCCGGAGATTGCTTCACTGCCGATACACCCGCAACTGCGGCCAGACCACGAGCAGGAAATTGTAGGCACCTAATTAGGTTACGCGTAGACTTTCTGACGACAGTTCAAATTCCTCTTAGTAACTCGAGACTTCTTTAGCTGGAGCATAGGCAGGCTCTTGGTAGCAAATTCATAAGAATGGGCTTGAGTGCAATCTTGAGACTGAGCAGCGACTCGAACGGGACGAGCGAGCACCAATTTTGTCACATGCGACTGCGCGCCGCCGCGCGAGCCCGCTCGAATGCAGTCATGCACGGCGATACTAGCCAGATTTCCGAGGCCTCGGCTCCGGCCGTTCTGTAACTGATAGCGGAAAGGAACCACTTTGCGGATCTCGATTTTTGGACTTGGGTATGTTGGTACGGTATCGGCGGGATGTCTTGCCAGCACGGGGCACGTGGTTATAGGTGTCGACCCGGTTCAGGCCAAAGTCGATTTGATCAACAATGGGCTTTCACCCATTATCGAGGCCGAAATAGGCGAGATCATCGCGTCTGTTGTGTCGGTCGGTCGACTACGCGCAACGGCCGATACCGCTGAGGCTATCAACGAGACGGATATATCTTTCGTTTGCGTCGGCACGCCAAGTCAATCAAATGGCAATCTTGACCTACATTATGTCCAGCGGGTATGCGAAGAAATTGGGCAGGTTATTAAGAGAAAGGACACATGGCACACGGTAGTGATCCGCAGCACAATCCTCCCGGGCACAATGGACAACGTTGTGATCCCGAGTCTCGAACACTCCTCTGAAAAGCAGGTCGGAGTTGACTTCGGTGTTTGCCACAATCCCGAATTCTTGCGCGAAGGTTCTGCCGTCCGAGATTTCCACTGCCCGCCGAAAACGGTCATAGGAGAATTGGACCGGGCGAGCGGGGACCTGTTAGCGAGCCTTTACGCGGGGCTACCTGGTCCGCTGCTCCGCACAGATCTGAAAACTGCGGAGATGGTCAAGTATGTTGACAATAGCTGGCACGCGCTCAAAATTGGCTTTGCGAACGAGATCGGTAATGCCTGCAAGTCTTTTGGTATCGACGCTCACGAAGAGATGAAGATCTTCTGCCAGGACCAGAAACTCAATATTTCAACGGCTTATCTTTCACCTGGATTCGCCTTCGGCGGGTCCTGTTTGCCGAAGGATCTACGCGCCCTTGCCTATCATTCCAAAACTCACGATTTGCAGCTTCCTATTATCGAGTCCATCTTGCTGAGCAATGAAATGCAGGTCAACAGAGGGCTGCGCTTAATCATGGATAAAGGAAACAAACGTATCGGCGTATTGGGATTCAGCTTCAAGGCGGGCACAGACGATCTCAGGGAGAGCCCGGTCATCGAAGTAACCGAGCGGCTTATCGGCAAAGGCTATGACTTGCGTCTCTACGACAGCAATGTGAAGATTGCGAGTCTGGTCGGGGCGAACCGCGATTTTATCCTCAACCGTATCCCGCACATATCGCGGCTCATGGTCGCTGGCATCGATGAAGTCCTGGATCACGCTCAAACGATTGTGATCGGCAACAATGATGCCGAGTTCAGCAGTGTGCCTGGCAGACTACGTGATGATCAGGTCCTTGTCGATTTCGTACGAATTGCCAGCCGCCGGCGCGAGCAAGGTAAATATGACGGCATCTGTTGGTAATTGCTTCTTGGAATTGCCGGGCGCGAGCGTAGGCCCACGCGCGGGGTTGCGCTGAAGTCTCCTACGTGCTCCAAGCCAGGTCATGAAACCCAAAATCCTCATCATCGTTGAAAACCTGCCGGTGCCCTTTGATACGCGGGTGTGGAAGGAAGCATGTGCTCTGTATCGGAACGGCTATGATGTTACCGTTCTTTGCCCTCGCGCCAAAAACTATGAATGCGGCCGCGAAGTCATTGATGGTATTCATATCTATCGGCATCCCATGCCTAAGGCCGAGGGAAATAGCCCATTAGGATACCTTCGCGAGTATGGATGCGCATTGTTTTGGGAGTTTATTTATGCATGGTGGATCTACTTCCAGAGAGGATTTCAGATCATTCAGGGTTGTAATCCGCCAGATAACATCTTTTTAGTGGCTCTGCTATTCAAGCTGCTCGGGGTGAAATACATATTTGACCAGCACGATGCGAATCCGGAGCTGTACCTCTCAAAATACGAGAAACGAGGATTCTTCTACAAGCTGCAATGCTGGCTCGAAGCGCTGACATACCGTTCTAGTGACGTCGTTATCGCGACAAATAATAGCTACAAACAAATTGCCATTATGCGAGGGCGTCGTGACTCGGCACGCGTCTTTGTTGTTCGCAATGGTCCCGATTTGTCGACTTTCAAGCCCGTCCCCTCAAACCCAGCATTGAAATATGGAAAGCGCTGGCTCGTTGCATACGTTGGAACCATGAGTGTGCAGGAGGGATTAGATATTCTACTAGAAATCGCCCTGTACATTAAGATTCTGGGACACCGCGACATCCATTTTTCCTGCATCGGCGGAGGCCCCGGCCTGCCGGCGCTACGTAGGATGGTACAAGAGAAGCAGTTAGATGACATGGTCAACTTCACAGGGAGGGTCCCTTTTGAGCAGTTGCTCGAGACACTCTCAACGGCTGACATTTGCGTCAACCCGGATAAACCTTGTGAGATGAATGAGATCTCGACCATGATAAAGACCATGGAATACATGGCTCTCTCCAAGCCCATCGTTCAGTTCGATCTGAAGGAGGGTAGAGCAAGTGCTGGCGAGGCATCTCTGTACGCTGACAAAACGAATCAAGTACCAGATTTTGCGGCGAAGCTGTTGTGGTTACTGCAAAATCCGCTTGAGCGAGAAAGAATGGGTGCGATTGGCCGCAATAGAGTCGAACGAGAGCTAGCGTGGGAATATTCGGTCGGGAAGTTGCTCGCGGCATATCGGATGGCTTTAGGTGAGGTGAGTATAGACAGTATGTCGACATCCACCATTTCTGATATTGCTCGCTTGTAGATTGGCTCGGCGTTGTAATCACTCGACACCGAAGTGAGGCGCAACACCGTTGCTCTCGAGGCTATGAGTTTTTGGAGAGGTCGCCGCCGGCAAGGCAGCGGTCAGCAGCTTGCTGGCCGTGGTGGGTTAACCACCCGGGGGGTTCGAATCCCTTCCCTCTCCGCCAGTAATAGCCAAATGTCGGATTTGCGAGCTGCGTGCCATTAAAACGTACGTATTACGGCTGTGGCGGTCGCGAATTGGTTTTGGGGCATCGGCCTCTCCTGGAAAATGAGGAATTATTTTACTTATGGATTCATCGACAATCACTGTTTGCGAAAGACAGGTCAGAATCCGAGGACGAGCGCTTCGGATTGCGCGGATTGAAGGAGACGGCTACCGTTTCCTCGATGAGCCCGAAAGAATGATTTCAGGCTTATGGAACTGCAGTACGAGAATTGACCTCTTTACGTTTGTACAAAGGCTTACGGATACGACACCCAGATATAATTACTGGATGCAATGGGACAATGTGGCGGCCATTCCCGTATCCACTTTCGATCACTGGTGGAACGAGACGTTAGGGTTCAAGGGACGGAACAAGGCAAAACAGGCGGAGAAAAAGGGTGTCGAGCATCGACAGGTATCCTTCGGCGATGAGCTTGTCGAGGGAATCTGGCGAATCTATAACGAATGCCCCATCCGGCAAGGCAAGCGTTTTCCCCACTATGGAATGACTCGAGAACGAGTACGCGAGCATGCGGGCACATTTCTCGACTGCAGCATTTTTCTCGGCGCATTTTTTGACGGTGCTTTGATCGGCTTCGCCAAGTTGACGACGGACGAAACTTGCACGCAAGCCGGACTAATGCACATTGTTTCGATGATCAGGCATCGCGATAAAGCCCCAACGAATGCGTTGATTGCGCAGGCGGTGCGGGCGTGTGCAGCACGGAAGATCTCTTACCTCGTTTACTCACAGTTCGCCTATGGCAACAAGCGACGAGATAGCTTGAGCGATTTTAAAGAACGCAACGGATTTCAGCGCGTGGATATACCTAGGTATTATGTGCCCCTCACGGGGTTGGGAAAGCTAGCTTTCCGCTTGGGGTTGCACCGAAGTCTCATTGAATGGCTGCCGGAGTCACTCATTACATCACTTCGCACTTACAGAGCTGGCTGGTACGCAAGAGTGCCGTCGAGACTAGAAGCGAGCTAATCAGTGCCTGGGATCGTCGGTTTTATTACCGAGCAGCCGTGCTCAAGCGCGAAACTACAGTTGGAAGGCATGCTTAAAGCTGTCCAACACGAGAGCTTCTACAACAGTGGAACTTGGGTGGAAGAATCGTTGGGTGTGTACGTCGCTTGGACAGCGCTACAACGTTCATTCGCCGACGGCATGCCTCTAAGCAACGGGCGGCGAGATGTTTGTTTGATCTTCTCCGGCGACGAGTATCCGGATCCTGGACGCGTGCAGCAAGTGCGAACCCATGGTCACCAGCTCCGATCGACTGAATCCGCATACCTTGTTCACCTGTACGAAGAAGATCCAACATTTGTGCGAAACCTGAATGGGATGTTTCACGGGCTTCTTGTGGACCGTAGGCGCGGCATTGTCAACCTGTTCAATGACCGGTACGGTATGCACCGGCTTTACTATCATGAGTCAAAGGATGGCTTTTACTTTGCCGCGGAAGCCAAGGCCATTTTAGCCGCCCGCCCGGAACTCAGGACATCGGATCTGCGGAGCCTTGGTGAGTTTGTTTCTTGCAGTTGTGTTCTCGAAAATCGCACGATTTTCAAAGGCATTCATGTCTTGCCCGCAGCATCGTCGTGGACGTTTAGACACGGCCAATTAAGTTCGAAGGCTACGTACTTTGAGCCTCGTCAATGGGAAGAACAGACTCCGCTGGGAATCGAGTCGTACTATCAGCAACTTCGGTCTGTGCTATCGACGGCATTGCCTCGATATTTCGCCGGCCCGCTGCCAATGGCAATGGCTATGACCGGTGGTCTCGATACTCGAGTTATCTTGGCGTGTCACCCACCCGTTTGCGGGTCACTTCCCAGCTATACGTTTGGCAGTAAGCTCCGCCATACCTATGATGTGCGGATCGGAAAGAAAATTGCGGATATATGCCGGCAGCCGCACCAAGTCATAGAAGTTGGCGATGATTTTCTGAACGGCTTTGCGGATTATGCCGAGCGCAGCATCTATCTTACTGAAGGGACAGTTGACCTATGTAGAGCACCCGATCTATATCTCAGCGAAAGGGTTCGGGAGATCGCCCCTGCAAAAATCGTGGGCACATACGGCAGTGAGATAGTGCGCCATGCCGTCATGTTCAAACCGGTACAGCCTCCGAGCGGGGTATTCGATTCAGATTTTCTCTCCTACGTTCATGCCGCGGAGAATACATATAGTGCGCTGCGACGGCAACACCCCGTGACGTTTGCAGCATTCCGGCAGTCGCCCTGGTACCATCACGGGATCCTTGCACTTGAACAGAGCCAGTTAACGGTACGCTCTCCCTTTATGGACAACGAGTTTGTTCGAACGATTTATCGAGCGCCCAAGGACAGCGTTAAGGATGATATTCGGCTTCGCCTGATTCAGCAGGGAAGTCCCGCCTTGGCGCAAATTCGGTCTGATCGTGGTGTAAGTGGTAATGGTACGCGGCTAGGTTCTTTTTTTGCACGTGCTTCTCGGGAATTCACTTTCAAAGCTGAGTACGCATACGATGAGGGAATGCCGCAGTCAGTGGCCCGCATCGATCACTTCCTTTCGCCGCTGCGCCTGGAACGGCTATTTTTAGGCCGTCATAAATTGCTGCACTTCAGAATTTGGTATCGCGATCAACTCGCGGAGTACGTACGCCAGATCCTGCTCGATCCTTTCACGCTGTCGCGTCCTTACCTGAATAAAAAAAAAATCGAGGTTCTGGTCAGGAGCCACTCAAATGGAACACAGAACCATACTGCGATGATTCACAAATTACTCACGCTGGAACTCTTGCAGCGCCTTTTCCTAAACGGGCGATGATCCATGCTGTCGCTGAAGCTTCGCAGGAAAGCAAACCTTGAAACCGCTTGTTTCGATTCTCATTCCGGCGTTCAACGCCGAGAAGTGGATTGGCGAGACGCTACGTTCTGCCATTCTGCAGACTTGGGTGCCCAAGGAAATTGTAGTTGTGGACGACGGCTCGAAGGATCGGACGTTGCATGTAGCCAAGCAGTTTGAATCGCATGAAGTCCGAGTGTTTACGCAAGTCAACCGGGGGGCTGCTGCGGCCCGTAATACGGCGTTCAATCTGAGCCGGGGCGAATACATTCAGTGGCTCGATGCCGATGATCTTCTATCTCCCAACAAAATCGCCAGCCAGATGAGCCTGGTGGAGCAATTCGGGAGTAAGCGAACGCTGCTCTCGTGCGGCTGGGGTCAGTTCCTGTACCGCTATGACCGCGCCACATTTACTCCGACTCCGCTCTGGTGTGATCTGCCGGCTTCGGAATGGCTGGTGCGCAAGATGGGGCAAAACCTTCACATGCAAACTGCCACTTGGCTCGTAAGCCGTGAGCTAACCGAAGCTGCCGGTCCATGGGACACGACACTAGCGGTCGACGACGATGGAGAATATTTCTGCCGGGTGCTGGTGAAGAGTGATGGCGTACGGTTTGCCCCGGGCGCTCGCGTTTACTATCGCGCCTCCGGCGCAGGCAGTCTCAGCTACATCGGCGATTCCAATCAAAAGCGTGAGGCACAATGGCGTTCCATGCAGCTGCACATCGGCTACTTACGATCATTGGAGGATAGCCCGCGAATACATTCCGCTTGCGTGAATTATATACAGGGCTGGCTGAGTTACTTCTATCCCGAGCGGCTGGATCTAGTTGACAAGATGCAAGTTATGGTCTCCTCGTTGGGGGGGGAACTAGAGATCCCTCGATTGCCCTGGAAGTACTCCTGGATAGAGCTCTTTTTTGGACGAGAGATCGCTCGCACGGTGCAGATTCGCTTACCTCGATTGAAATGGGCCTTGGTGAGATCTCACGACCAACTCATGTTTCGGATCGCCAAACGCAACGTGTAGAGCCGAATTCGCTCACTCGTGCGAACCTGAAAGCTGCCTTTGAGAGCTAGTGGGTAAGCACACTCGTTAGACGCCACTCAGGAGTTCGTGTGACCACAACACCCCAAATTTCCAAAGGCGAGAAGGTACAAACGGCAGTTCTCCGGTTCCTGGACTGGCTCGATCGCTACGGAGAAACTTCTTACGATTTCCAGAGCTTTTATGCAGGTCGCTTGGGCCAGAGCGCCAAAGCTCTGTATTATCGCAAACCGTTGCTTGGAACGGCGGCAGTCTCTCCTATGATCTTCTGTGAGGCATTCCTGCCTTCAGCCAGGAAGCTGTTTTCGAAGCCACAACGCTTTCCCATAGCCGATGCGCATTACGCGATGGGATTCCTTTTTCTCGCCGGGCATCTCGAGGGAGGCAACTATTACAGACAGGCCGTCCAGTTTCTCGAGACTCTTGAACAAACTCGATGCGCTGGCTTCGATCATTACTGCTGGGGATACCCCTTTGACTGGGAAACTTTGCGGGGCACCATCAAACGAGGTACGCCACTAATTACAACCGTGCCTTATGTCTATGAAGCGTTCAAACAGGCCTATCAGATGGACGGGAATGATAGATGGTTTGGCATCATGCGGTCCATCGCTGAACATACCCTGCATGACTACAAGGACATTGAGACCTCTGCGACTGCATCCACCTGCTCGTATACCCCCGATCCGAAAGACTCGCTGTATGTCGTGAACGCGAACGCTTACCGAGCTTTTCTCCTGATAAGCGCAGCCTTGGACTTCTCAGAAGAAAAATACCGGAAGGTTGCTGAAAGAAACTTGGACTTTGTCCTAGAGTCCCAGAATCCGGAGGGATCGTGGTACTACGCCAACGATGGATATCGAGACTTTATCGACCATTATCACACTTGTTTCGTCCTGAAAGCCCTTTCTAAAATTGAGATCCTGACAGGTGATCCGAACTGTCGAAACGCAATTCAACGCGGAATACGCTACTATGTGACGAACTTATTTGACGAACGAGGGTTGCCCAAACCTTTTTCGCGTCCCCCCCGATTCATCGTATACCGGCGAGAGTTGTACGATTACGCAGAGTGCATCAATCTCGGCACGTTGCTGAGAAGGCGGTTTCCCGATTTTGATCGCATCGTTTCGATGATTCTTAACCAGG
>Ga0070735_10005687_pt1 | contig 10279 bp, 8 predicted proteins | sample Coa_R1_FD_66443 | JGI IMG/M metagenome (GOLD analysis project Ga0070735, IMG submission 66443) | Surface soil microbial communities from Centralia Pennsylvania, which are recovering from an underground coalmine fire - Coalmine... | ecosystem: Environmental > Terrestrial > Soil > Unclassified ... | reverse complement strand
ATCGCAAGAGCGCAGTGCGGCTGGCAAGCGCCGGCGGTGAAGTGAAGAAGTCGGCCCTCAATGACATGCAAGCGGGCTTGGGTCGATGTTTGCGGGCCGCCGGTCGGATCTTTGATCGGCTGCTGGCAATCAACTCGGAGCGCGCCTTCAAGAGCTTCGCCAGCTTGTGCGTGAAAGTCAACCAGGTCCTCAGTACTCCGCAAATTCGTCGTGTGGGTAGCAATAGAGCCATCGCTCGCCGACTTCAGCCGATGCAATAACAGGATGACCGCTAGCGTGAGCGTGCTTCGACGCGTGCTGATTCGGCGAATCATCGCAGCATCGTGTCGTGCCACACTCCTGGCAGGTCCTGAGGTGAACCCAGGCATCACCGGTCTTGATGCACTCTTCGCAGACCCGACGCTCGGGCCCCTTGACGCTCGTGATGATGGTTATGTGTTTGCAAAGGGTCTTTGCCATCGAAGCTCCTCCCCGTGGGACCACCTTTACGGCCGCGGCCTGCGCAGCGTACCTTGAAACCGCTCTCGATACTCTCCCGGAGAAACTTTCAATTCCCTCCGAAATGCCGCGTGCATCGACTGAGCATTTACGAACCCGCATTCGGCGGCAATGCGCTTCAAGCTGTAGCGGGTCTCCTCGAGCCGCCTGCGGGCCACCTCGACGCGCATGCGCTGCACGTACTTCGCAGGAGTTACGTTCATTTCCCTGACAAAGGTGCGTGCGAAATTGCGCGGGCTCATTGCCACGCGGGATGCCAGTGTCTGTACGCTCAGCGGCTTACCCAGATTGTCGAGGATCCAGGCCGCCAGATCAGGCAGGGGCCTGCGGTCACCCAGTTGCAACGATAACGCGGCACTGAACTGAGATTGTCCTCCAGGCCGACGCAGGTAAAGGACGAGCTCGCGGGCTACCTGCAGAGCCAACGGCGAGCCGTGGTCCTCTTCTACTAGAGCCAATGCGAGATCCATCCCTGCCGTCACCCCCGCGGAGGTGTAGACATTCCCGTCACGGATGAAGATCGGGTCCGGGACCACTTCAATTTGCGGGAATTCTCGAGCCAGTAAGTCACACCACTTCCAATGGGTCGTGGCCCTGCGACCGTCCAACAATCCCGCGCGGGCAAGCAACAGCGCGCCGGTGCACACCGAGCCGATCCGGCGAACCTGCGGGGAGATTTGCTCGACCCAACGGACCAGATCGCGACCTGTCTGATCCGCCTCGATGGCAGCGCCACCCGCGACCAGCAGCGTGTCAATCTCCCCGCGCACCCGCCGAAAGCTCTGATGAGCCGCCACTCGCAGACCACAATTAGTCGTCAGCATCGGCTGTGGCGAACTGTTGATCACCTCGACACGATAGAGGGCGGATGTGCGCGGCCGACGCTGTGCGAGCAGCTCCGCGGCCCGCGCAAAGACCTGATACGGCCCGACCAGATCCAATATCTCCGTGCCCGGCGCCGCAACCAGCAGGACACGGCGCATGCGTTCCTCCGGAGCCACCGAACCAGACAAGCGTTTCATCCGGTAGATTCTAAGCTATCCGCCCGCTCGTCACTTGTCCGGCCATCTGGCGAGGCGGGCACCTTGGCAGAAATCCGCTGCTGGTTGTCATTACGAGCTCCGCCGACCCGGCGAAACTGTCACCTTCGCAGAACCTCGCCAGAGAGCAGTACCGTGTCAATTGAAAAAGCCTTCACTCCCAGGACATTCGAACACGCGGCGTGCGCACTGGCCATTCTCATGGCGGCACACCTTTCACGGCAGGCACATGCGCAAGACAACGCTCACTCTGCCACCAGCGCCCAGCCGGCCATGACCGTCATATTGCCGGAAAGCGAAGAGATCCAGCTCGCGCTGAGGGCCGGTCCCGAGCAAGTGCGCGCCGGGGCCGCGATCTACGTATTCGGAAATACCGGTTATCGGCTGGCTCGTTCCGGCACGAACGGCTTTACCTGCCTGGTCAACCGAGACGGCAACCAGTCTGAGGATCATGATCTCAAACCAACTTGCTGGGATGCGGAAGGCAGCCGCACGATCGTTCCAGTGATGCTGCGGGTGGGGGAGCTGCTGGCGAAGTCGAGCACCGCGGAGCAAATCCGGCGCGATATCGACGCAGGGTTCACAGCCGGACGCTTCACCAGTCCCCGGAAGGCTGGAATCGCATACATGCTCACTGGGGACATTGCCTACGACCCTGAAACGAAGCGCATTGTGAAAACGGCGTTTCCGCCACACTTCATGCTCTATGCACCAGGCCTCACAAGCGCGGACATTGGTGTAGCGGCCGCGCCCGGTCCGAGCGACCCCCAACTCCCCTTCGTATACTCCGGCTACTCAGGGGGCACTCGAACTGCATACATCATCATCATGGCGGCACCGCGCTTGCCGATAGCACGCTTTCTGGCACGAGAAAACCCGCCAGTCATTGCAAAAAGATGACCAGGGGTGGAGCCAGCGATGACATCCTCCGTGTCCGCCGAACAGCATCGGCTCTGCCCGGGTGGCGCTGGAACTCCGTGTCAAGTAACGACAATTGGCCCTTTACCGGTGACAATCAACGTGTGCTCGAACTGTGCACCGAGGCTTCCGTCGCACGAACGCAGGGTCCACCCATCGGCGTCCTGCACCGCCATCGTTGCGCCCATCGTCAAGAACGGCTCTATCGTGATGACAAGCCCGGCTCGCAATACGGTTCGATCCTGTCGATGAAAGGTGTTCGGTACACTTGGATCTTCGTGGATGTGGCGTCCCACACCATGTCCGCACAGATTGCGAATGACTTGGAAACCGCATTGCCTCGCTCGCCGCTCGACGGCGCGACCGATGTTGCGCAGAGGCGCACCCGCCCGCGCCCTCGACATGCCATCCTCCAGCGCAAGACGCGTCGCTCGCAGTAACGCGCTTGCCTGCGCCGAGACCGTCCCGACCGGGAAGCTCGCGCCCGTGTCAGCCCAGTAGCCGTCGAGCTCCGCAGACACGTCGATGTTGACCAAGTCCCCTGCGCTCAGCACACATTTCGGCGAGGGGACCCCATGAGCGAGTCGATCATTAACGCTGATGCAGGTGACTCCCGGGAATCCATATGCGAGCTGTGGCGCTGACCTTGCACCGTGGCGCTCCAGTATCTCCTTCCCGATGGCATCGAGCTCGGCGGTGGTTACGCCCGGTGCTACATGAGCGCCCATGGCATCACGCGCCGCGGCTACGGCAGCGCCAGCGCGCTTCAGTCCTACAATGTCCTGCTCGTCATTGATCGACATCGCTAGTTTTCCGACCGGAAGACAGTCTTCCTTTTACCGCATCACCGTCCGCGTGACTACCGGCGTGATTACTGTACCCGCAAATGGCAGGGATCGGCGGCTGCCAGGAATTCGAGTATGACCTGCGCCGTCCACTGAGGGCGCTCCAGAAACAAGTGGTGCGTGCTGTGGGGGACCTCCACTGCTACGCCGCAGTGAGAGTGCTCGATGAAGTCAGCTTGAGCTCGCAGCATCCAAGGGCGGATGACGCGGATTGAATAGTCCAGGAACGCCGCGCGCTGTGCTGGGCTCGCATCCGGCGGAACCTGGTCGGTGACGTCCTTGGACGTAAAGAGGGCCAAAGAGGGGGCTGCTATCTTTTCCCAACGCGCGACCGCTGCGATATCTCCAGCCAACACGACGGCACTGATGGCCTCCGAGGTACGCGGTACCCATCCGTCGCGAGTGTGCACCATGATCTGGGCCAGATCATGCCGCACGGAAGGCAAATGAACACCGAGCGCAGCCTCACGCCAACGGGTCAAACTGTCCAAATCCCGCCGAACCCCGGCGCTTGGAGGCGGGAGCGTCGGCACGCCCGCCATCAACTGAGCCACCCGAGTGCGATCATACGCAGCGTCGATGTAGACAAGCCGATCAACTCGATCGGGGTGAGCCGCGCCGAGCGTGGCGAGCTCGCCACCGGCAATGCTGTGTCCCACGAAGGACGCCCGAGTGATGTCCAGTGCATCCATGAGCCCCAGTGCGTCGCTGACCAGCGCGCGGTTGGAATAGTCCCCATCGGTTGGTGTGCCGGATGCGCCGTAACCGCGCCGGGTAAACGCGAGCACTCTGTGGCCCTGCCTCAGAAGCGGTGCGAAATCATCGAAGGTGTGCGCCGAGCTCCCAAGACCAGCCAACAGCACCACGGCCGGGCCCGCGCCACCCCAGTCTATGTAGTTCAGCTTGAGTCCTGAGACGATGCAAAAGCTGTCCTGCCCGGCTCCAGCGGGTGTGCAGTGCGCCGCTTGGGCCCTCGTGTCCTGCACACCGCCCTGTGCCGCAACAGTACCCTGCACCGTGCTGGCGACGCCGAGAGCGACGAGTATTGCTGCGGAGGACCCTCCAACGAAGTGACGGACGCCACCTCCCCTCACAGTCTGTAGTCCAGAGAGATCCCAATCGTGCGGGGCTGAATTATGAATTGCACCGGACCGTGCACGCCGCTCACCGCCTCAGACACGCCTCGGGTATTACCAACATTGTTGACATACAAAGAACACTCGACGCGGCGCAGAGCAACACCAGCCCGCAGGTCTACCACGCTGTAGCCACCCTGTTGCTGGGGAACAGGCATGAGCTCTCCCGGAGTCCTGGAGAGATACCGGTGACTCACGGTGAAGGTAGGCGAGAGTGTGGAGGCGGCCGGAGAGTACACCATTGACTCCGAGACCTGCCAGCGCGAAGCGCCTGGCAGACGCGTACCGGCCGGAAGCAATCCCGCACTCGTGCCGAAGTCACGTCGCAGCACGCCATCGAGGTAGGTCACCGCGGCCTGCAGCGAGAAGCCGTTCACGACTAGATATTGCGCCGTTGTCTCGAAACCCCGATTGCGCGCGCGGCCGGCGTTAGCCGTGTAAATAAAGCCGCCCGGGCTGGTCTGTGTCACCTGGATGTCACGCCAGTCGATCCAATACAGGGTGCCGTCCAATTGCAGGCGCCTGTCCAGAAACGTGGTGCGAGCGCCCAACTCGTAGTTCCAGAGCGAGTCCGAGTTGAACTGCGAGGGTATGGAGAAGTTTGCATCGCGTGCGATATTAGGGCCGCCGAATCTGAAGCCACGAGAGGCCAGCGCGTACACCAAGGTCTCGCCGCCGGGCTGCCAGGTCACGGACGCCTTGGGTGAGAAACCCGTCTGTCGCGAGCGACCCTCGGTCGTTGAGGCAGGGCCCACGAAAGGCCCACTTGTGCTTGTGGTGGTTGCAAGGCGCGTCTGGAACAGGCGGCCGCCCAGAGTGAACTTGAGTTGGCTGTTGAAGTGCCAGGTCCCCTCGCCAAACAGCGCGCTTTCCCGCCCTTCGATCCGCACCGGCGCATCCAGCAGAGTACTGGTGCCGAACAGCGGTAGCGCTGCAGCTGCAACGAGCTGATCCAGGATGTGCTCGCTGGTCGAGTCGCTGAATGCCCCGATCAGGTACTCGAATCGCTGTGCGGCGGGCGAGACCAGGCGCGCCTCGAAGGTTTCTCCGCGGCTGCTGCCGGGCTCGAGAAAACTCACGGGTGCGAAAGGTGGCACCAGTGCAGAGTAGTCCTGCTGAGTCGAAAAGACCTTCTCATGGTATGTAGCCGTCGCGGTCAGGGTCGAAAATCCCAACTCCTGGTCGAGGCGCACGTTGTGCAGCGTTGTACGGTAGTCGAATGGCTCGGGGAGAACTGTGCTCTTGGCGTAGGGTCCTGCGGCGGGTTGCGTCGCCCCCTGGTCTACCGTACTGTCGGTTTGTGTCAGGAAGAGATAGTTGACCGTCGTACCACTGACGGGAGTGAATGTTGCCAGGAATCGCCCGCCCTGGATGGTGGTCTGGTTGCTGTTACGCTCCCCCGTGCCCACATTGTCGACGTACCCGCCTACCTGGCGCCGCCCGTAGACGGCGCGGATCGCAAACACACCTGGGGCGATCGGCGCATTGAACATGGCATGGACACCATAGCCGTCCTCCTGGGCTGCGTTTCGATCCCAACCGCCGCGAAAATGCGCGCCGAATTGTGCCAGATCGGGGCGGGCCGCCTGGTAGTTGATGGCTCCACCCATGGAGGCGGAGCCGAACAGCGTGCCCTGCGGTCCGCGCAGTACCGTCACATTATCGACGTCGAAGACGTCGATATCCGCAATGCCAGCCGAATAGAAAGGGTCGGTGAGCGGCACCTCGTCGATGAAATAACCGGTCGTGCCCTGCGCCTGAGCGATGCCTGTCGTGGTCGCTACGCCGCGAATGATCGCTGGAGAGTTACCCGGCACGCTGGCGTTGAATACTACCCCGGGCGTGCGAGTGAGGTAATCAGCATAGGACTGCGCGCCCAGGGCCTCGAGCCCAGCCTGATCGAACGCGGATACGGAGCCGGAGATATCCCGTACACGCTCGGGTCGCTTTGTAGCTGTAACTACGATCTCCTCCAGCAACCCGTGATCCTCTACGGACGTCGCGGCGACAGCGGCAGGTGGAGTCTGTGACCACACCAACCCCGGGATGCTCGCGGCGACCGACGCAAGCAACGTCGGCGCGAATCGGCGGCTCATTCCGGCTTCCCCCTGCAAGATTTTTCTTTTATTAAAATGACCGACTAGTCGGTTTTTGTCAAGAACTGGCGGCCTCCCGTATCCACCATGTATGTTGCCGCCATGCCCAAGATATCCGCCGCCGCGGCAGCCCGCCGCCGTTCCCACATCCTCGACGCCGCCCGTCAGTGTTTTGCGGAACACGGCATCCATGTCTCTGTGGACGAGATCTGCGCCAGGGCCGCAGTGAGCAAGGGTGCCTTCTACGGTTATTTCGACAGCAAGGACGCAGCCATCGAAGCAATCGCGCAGGATCATGCGCAGCGTGTGGTCAACACCTTTGCGCTGCTGGACAGCCCCGAGGCGCTGATCGAGCGGCTTACTCAGCACACTACCGGGCGCGACATCAATTCGCTCCGGCTGGAGCTCGAGACATACAGTTACGCGCTGAAGCTACCGTCGCTGCGAACTGCGCTCCAGCACAATGTCGAAAGCTTGCGTCAGGCCCTCGCAACCAGCCTCGCCACCCTCTCGGGCGATGGCAAGGCGCCCGCCTCGCCGGCCGTCTGCGCGGAGATCCTCACCTTCTTCTGCATGGGACTGATTGCGTCCTCGGCTCTGGGCCCCGAGAGAACCTCCCGCTCTGCCAACGCTGCGCTCAAGGCGCTCGTTGCCGCTCTGCTCGGCACCAGGCCTGCGCAGGCCGGCCGGCGGCCCCCAGCGCGCTCTGTTTCCGGATAGTGCCGATTTCAAACTGGCCGGGCTTGCACGGCGTAGGCCCGGGAGCGACTTCCAAGAGAAATCGCGACAATCCACGCCGATGCGGCCAACACCAGTGTGATGGCAAGCTCTGACCATTGATGTTCCGGCGGCGTCGCCCATTGAGGCCGGGGCTGCTCGAAGGCGCTCGGTACCCATACCAGAAGGCCGAACAAGCTCATCATCACGGCTTCCAGGACTGCCGCCAGGCGAGGAAGTATCCCGAAGATGATGGCAATTCCCGCGGCGAGGTGACCAACTCCTGTGAGGTAAGCAAATGCCACATGACCAGGCAGCCAGCCAGGCACCATGACGGCGGTGTAATCCGCGTAGAGAAAGTGCGACCCTCCGTAGAAGACACAGGTAAGGCCGTACAAAACCTGTGCGATGCGCACGGCTCCCCGGCTGGCGATCAGCATCCCGCCCGGTCCTCGAGACTCCCATCGCAACATGGCGTAAAGGAGCGATGCCCCGGTAAGTGCCGTAAGGGCCTCGCAAAAGGGATACCACGCGCCAACGCTCAATGGTTTGGAGAGGATCTGCGGCACGGCAATCGCAGCCCCGAGCGCCTGGTACACGCCGATTGTCAAAACACTCGGCAAGGCGGTACGCGGGAACCACAGTCCGGTGCTAGCGGCCAAGATGCTCAGGGCAGATGCGTAAACCCAAGTTTCCCGCCACGGAACTGCTCCCCACGCGAACTCTCCGTACTCGAGGCTCCAGAGGGCTAGGCTCGCTGTTGCAATGGCGAACAAGCCTTGCCCGACTCCGACAATGCGCATGGGCTCTTCCTCCTGAGGCGGCCGTCGGCGGCGGGGTTGTCAATCCTCATCCGCGACGTTGAGATCCCTGGGGGGTGCCAGGTCGGCGCGGATCAGCGGCAATCCCGCCCGCTTCAGTGTTTGATTCAGGGCCGGCAAGTCTGCCTGCAGCTGCTGCCATTGTTGATCCAGCTTTTCAACATCGCGCCCGGCGGCCTGCGCCGCGACGACTGCGGCCGCGTTAGGGGCCGCCTCGCCGGCTATGACTGCCTTATAGAGCGCATCGAGCCGGGACTGTGCCTCGGGAAGCAGGAGGTGAGGCTCCTCCTTGGTCGCCTCCGGCCGGGGTGGCTGATCGGCAGCGCGCGCTTCCAGCAATGGCGACAGTCTCGCCTGGTACTCCTTGACGGCCTGCGCGGCCACGCCCCGGGCCTTGATGGCCTGCAATTGGCTTTGTTGCGATTGCGCCTGCAGCAGCTCTTTGGAGCTTCGGGTCAGCAGTCCGGCGATCGTCGTGGCGAGTTTGAGTTGCTCTTGCAGGGCCTCGGTCGAAGCATGGACCCGTGGATCGGGCAGCAGGGTCAGATGTTGCTCCAACTGGCGTCCGTCTACCGTTAGTCGGACGAGATACTCACCCGGAACCGCCATCGGACCCAGTGGCTCCCGTGGCGTTGCCTGCGGCACCGCCGAGATAGGGAAACCGTGGGTCGTGCTGGTTGGCGCCGGATAGCGCAGGTCCCAGACCCACCGATGCATTCCGCGGGTCGTGGAAAGAATGCGCGGCAACGCGATCCAGTAACGGGGGATCAACTCGCGCGCCAGCTCTTCTGCGGAAGGTTCGGGCAAATCGTCGCTACGGTAGCGGCGGACCAGCTCGCCCTTACTGTCGATAATTTCGAGCGAGACGACGCCTTTCGAGTCCTTGGGCAGGAAGTAGTCGAGAACGGCGCCCGCCGGGGGATTTGTGCCAAGGGGCTCATCCGGCGGGATGGGAGTATCCGTCCAGGTGCTGCGCAATACCCTGTAGGCCGGTGTCGGAGACAACAGGGTGGCCTGTTTGGTCTGAGCAACGTTCATTTGCCGCAGGGGCGTAATGTCGTCGAGAATCCAGATCGATCGGCCGTGCGTGCCGACGATCAGGTCGCTATCGTGAATCGTCAGGTCGCGCATGGAGGTATGCGGCAGATTCAACTGTAGTGAGTCCCAATGATCACCATCATCGCGCGACATCAGTACGGAGGTTTCCGTCGCGGCGAAGAGCAGTCCCTGACGCTGAGAGTCCTCGCGCACGGCGTTGACCGGGGCATCACCCGGCAGGCCGTTGGTGATGGATTGCCACGTCTTGCCGCGATCGCGGGTCCGGAACGCATACGGCTGCAGGTCGTCGACGCGCATGCGGCTCACGGACACATAGGCTGTGTCGGCATCGAAATGCGAGGCCTCGATCTGTGTGATTTTGCTCCACGGCATCAGTGACGGGGGCGTGACGTTGGACCAATTCTTGCCGGCGTCGCTGCTGACCCAGATCAGGCCATCGTCCGTGCCAGCCCACAAGGTGTCGCCATTACGTGGCGAGATGCTAACTGCATAGATGACGCCACGTTGGCGCTCCATCCCCGAAGCATGCATCGTCCCGACACTGGTTGGAATGCCTGGGCTCTCCCGCGTCAGGTCCGGACTGACAACCTCCCAATTCACACCGCCATCACGGGTCCGATAGAGCTTGTTGGCCGCATAATAAAGTGTGTGTGGCTCCGTGGGTGAGAACAGCAGCGGCTCGGTGCGATCCGCCCGATCGTCTGAGCCCTTCATGGGTATCGGCGTCACATCTTCCACCACTCCCGTGGACCAGTGGAATCTCGAAACGGTTGTCCGGCCCGCGCCGTAGATCAGGTCGGGATCCAGGGGATCCGGTGCAACAAATCCATACTCGATCACCCCCACCGGATGCCAGTCACGCTCGGTCACCGAGCCGTCATTGCCGCGGCTGGAGATGCATAGCGAGCCGCTTTCCTGCTGGCCGGCGCAGACTCTGTATGGAAATGTCGGTGAGGTGCTGACGTGATAGAGCTGCGCGGTGGGTTGGTTGAACCACGAGCTCCAGGTCCTGCCGCCATTGATCGTGATGACGGTTCCCTGGTCGCTCGCGAGCGCGATAATGTTCGGGTGGTTGGGATTGACCCATAGATTCTGATAGTCATCACCACCCGGGGCGCCGCGTATCGGTTCCCACTGTCTGCCGCCATC
>Ga0070735_10005686_pt1 | contig 10280 bp, 6 predicted proteins | sample Coa_R1_FD_66443 | JGI IMG/M metagenome (GOLD analysis project Ga0070735, IMG submission 66443) | Surface soil microbial communities from Centralia Pennsylvania, which are recovering from an underground coalmine fire - Coalmine... | ecosystem: Environmental > Terrestrial > Soil > Unclassified ... | reverse complement strand
GTGACCCACGGCGCTCCCATGCTCTCGCTCGAGAACGCCTTCGAGGAAAGCGATGTCCAGGCATTCTTCAAGGGGCTCCATAATTTCTTTCGCGCGCCCGAGGATCTCGCGCGCGTCGACCCTTCGCGCATCGAGGTGATGGCGGAGCTCAAAATCGACGGGCTTTCCGCCTCGCTTCTCTATGAGGAGGGGGTCTTCGTCCGCGGCGCGACGCGCGGCGACGGGGTAGTGGGCGAGGATGTGACCGCCAATCTGCGCACCGTCGCCGGCGTGCCGCACCGCCTTAAAGGCGCAGGCTGGCCCAAGCGGATCGAGATCCGCGGCGAGGTCTATCTCGATCGCGGGCGTTTTTTTGCGTTGAATGCCGCGCGCGAGCAGGCGGGTGAAACGCTTTATGCCAATCCCCGGAACGCCGCCGCCGGCTCGCTCCGCCAGCTCGATTCCCGCATCACCGCGGCGCGCCGGCTCGATTTCTTCGCCTATGGCTGGGGTGCCACAACCACGTCTTTCGCCAAGACGCAAGACCAGGCCAGGGCCATGATCGGGTCCTGGGGCTTCCCCCTCGAGCGGCAATCCAGGCTCTGTCACGGGGTCGAGGCGCTTCTCGCCTTCCATCGTCAAGTGGGCGAGGAGCGCGCCCGCCTCCCCTATGACATCGATGGCGTTGTCTATAAGGTGAACGCCATTGACCTGCAGGAGCGTCTGGGCCAGGCGAGCCGCGCCCCGCGTTGGGCGCTCGCGCACAAATTCCCGGCGGAGCGGGCGGTGACGGTACTCACCGACATTTTGATCCAGGTCGGGCGCCAGGGCTCGCTCACCCCGGTCGCGGTCTTGGAACCGATTACGGTGGGGGGCGTGGTGGTGAGCCGGGCGAGCCTCCATAACGAGGATGAGATCGCCCGGAAAGATGTGCGGATCGGCGATTCGGTGGTGCTCCAGCGCGCCGGCGACGTCATCCCGCAGATCGTCGAGGTGCTTCTCGACCGCCGCCCACCGAAGAGCCATCCCTATCGCTTCCCCACCCATTGCCCGGTGTGCGGCAGTCTCGCGGTGCGCGAACCCGGCCAGGCGGCGACACGCTGCACCGGCGGCCTCATTTGCCCAGCACAGGCGGTGGAACGTTTGAAGCATTTCGTCTCGCGCGATGCGCTCGATATCGAGGGCTTGGGCGGGAAACATATCGCCTCGTTCCTTGCCGATAAGCTCATCACCACCCCCGGCGACATTTTCCGCCTCGACCCGGCGCTCATCGCGACGCGCGCGGGCTGGGGCGAGACTTCGGCGCAGAAGCTTCACGCCGCGATCGATGCGCGCCGCAGCGTGCCGCTCGACCGCTTCATTCTCGCCCTCGGGATCCCGCAAGTGGGCCAGGCCACCGCCAAGCTCCTCGCGCGCCATTATCAAAGCTTCGCGCGTTGGCGTCGGTCGATGACGGAGGCCACGAGCAAGGACAATGACACCTGGCGTGAGCTTAACGATATTCACGGGATCGGCGAGGATATGGCCGCGGACATTGTCGGCTTCTTCGCCGAGCCACATAATCTGACGCTTCTTGACGATCTCGGGCGCGAGATGGTGGTCACCGATTTTGCCGGCGTCACCCCGGAAACGTCCTCGCCGCTCGCCGGCAAGACGATCGTCTTTACTGGCACGTTGACCTCGATGTCGCGTTCGGAAGCGAAGGCCCGCGCCGAGGCTTTGGGCGCGCAAGTAGGCGCCAGCGTCTCCTCCAAAACCCATTATCTGGTCGTGGGCGCGGACGCCGGCTCCAAGGCCGAAAAAGCCCGCGCCCTCGGTGTCGCCACCCTCACCGAGGAGGAATGGACGGCGATGAGCCGCGGGGGCTGACGCTCGGGAGGCGAAGGCGCTAAATTCTTGACGAGACCACTGGGGGCTGAAGCGCCGTGCTGACACAACTGACGGTTCGCAATTTCAAGGCGTTCGATTCCATCGATATCGAGTTGGGCGAGCGCGTGGTATTTATCGGCCCCAACAACTCAGGCAAAACTTCCGCGTTGCAGGCGCTTGCCTTGTGGGATATCGGCCTCAAAAAGTGGAATGAAAAACGCGGGACGGGCACCGTTCCAAGGAAGCGGTCGGGTGTCACCATAAACCGGCGCGATCTGATCGCGGTACCGGTTCCCAAAACCAACTTGCTCTGGCGCGATCTCCATGTCCGCACCTCCGGACAGAACAAGGAGACGCCCAATGTCTATGTCGATATCATCGTGAAGGGCGTTTCCGAGGGAACAAGCTGGGAATGCGGTCTCGAATTCGATTTCGCCAATGATGAATCACTTTATTGCCGTCCATTGAGAAATAATGATGGACCAGGGGCGGAGCGCATGTCCGTGCCGTCGCAAGCAGTGCAGGAACATGTTGTGTTTCTGCCGCCGATGTCCGGCCTCACGGCGACGGAAACACGGTTGGACGAGGGCGCGATCAATGTTCGGCTGGGCGAGGGGCGGACCGCCGAGGTATTGCGCAATCTCTGTTATCAGATAACCCAAAAGCCGGACGGCGACGAGCGATGGCAAGCGCTGGTCGAGGAGATCAAGGGTTGGTTTGGCGTCGAGCTCGAAGAGCCCGAATATATCGCCCAGCGTGGCGAGGTAACGCTTGCCTACCGGCAAAACGGCATTCGATTGGACATCTCCTCATCGGGACGCGGACTCCAGCAAACACTTCTCTTGCTGACCCATATGGCGGTCAATCCCAAATCCGTCCTTCTTCTCGACGAACCGGACGCCCATCTCGAAATACTGCGGCAAAGGCAGATTTATCAGCTTCTCACCGACACCGCGACGAAAAGCGGAAGCCAGATTATCGTCGCGAGTCATTCGGAGGTTATTCTCAACGAGGCCGCCGACCGCGACATGGTCATCGCGTTCGTCGGCAGAAGACCTCACCGCATCGATGATCGCGGCGCCCAGGTACTGAAGTCCCTGAAGGAAATTGGCTTTGATCAGTATTACCAAGCTGAGCAAAGGGGATGGATTCTCTATGTCGAGGGTTCCACCGATCTCGCGATCCTGCGTGCCTTCGCCAAGGTGTTGAACCATCCCGTCGAACGCCATCTCAACGCGCCGTTTGTGCATTACGTGCTCAATCGTCCGAGGAGCGCGCAGGAACATTTTTATGGTCTAAGGGAGGCTAAATCCGATTTGGTCGGCATTGCTCTCTACGACCGGCTGGATCGGGCCCCCCCGGCCGATCCCCATCTGCGACAGCATATGTGGCGTCGCCGAGAAATCGAAAACTACCTGGCGGATCGGGAGACCATCATGGTATGGGTACGAGACTTCGCACAGGAACAATCGGGTGGAGATTTGTTCACCGCGCCTTGGGTCGCACTCATGGAAGGATCGATCACCGAGATCAAGCGCGCCGCGCGGACCCTTGGCAAACCCGATCCCGAGGGACCCGATATCAAGGCCAGCGACGACTTTCTCGATCCCTTATTCGATCTTTTCTTTCAGCAAATTAAGCTGCCAAATTCACTCAGGAAAACCAACTACCATACGCTGGCGCGATTCGTACCCGCTGGCAGGATCGATGACGAAATTCGCCAAGTGCTTGATCACATCAGAGATGTTGCCGAGCGAGCCGAAGCCACAAAATAGGATCTGTTTTTCCCGACGCTCATTCCCCGAGCGGGCGCGCTGCTTGCTCGAGCCACATCGCCGTCCTCGCATCGAGGCTGGGCGTAAGCGCCGCGCGAACTTCGGCGTGATAGGCGTCGAGCCAGGCGATTTCGGCTTGGGTCATGAGGGCGGGGTCGATGAGCGCCCGGTCGATGGGCGCGAGCGTCAGCGTCTCGAAGCCCAGCATCTCTCGCTCACCCCCCGGACGCGCCGTCACCGCGACCAGATTCTCGATCCGGATGCCATAGGCGCCGGTCTTGTAATAGCCGGGCTCGTCGGAAACGACCATGCCGGGCAGAAGGGCTTGAGCATTGGCGATTTTCGAGATTCTTTGCGGCCCTTCATGGACGCCGAGATAATGCCCGACCCCGTGCCCGGTGCCGTGATCGAAATCCAATCCCGCTTCCCATAACGGCGCCCGCGCCAGCGCATCGAGCTGCGAACCGGTGGTCCCTTTCGGGAAGCGGCAGGAAGCAAGCGCGATATGCCCCTTGAGCACGCGGGTGAAGCGATCGCGCATCTCGGCCGTGGGTTGCCCGATCGCCACGGTGCGGGTGACATCGGTGGTGCCATCAAGATATTGCGCGCCCGAATCGACGAGATAAAGCGTGCCGGGGGCAAGTTTGCGCTCGCTGGCCGGGCTCGCGCGATAATGGACGATCGCGCCATTGGCGCCGGCCCCGGAGATGGTGGGGAAGCTCAGATCGCGGAAATGCTCGCCTTCCCGCCGGAACGCCTCGAGCCGGTCGGCGGCCGCGATCTCGCCGAGCCCGCCCTTCGGCGCCTCCATTGCAAGCCAGGACAGAAACCGCACGAGTGCCGCGCCGTCGCGGCGATGCGCGGCACGGATGCCGGCGAGTTCGATGGCATTCTTGCAGGCCTTGGGGAGCTGGCAGGGATCGGCCCTACGCTCGATCCGGGCGCCGCCCGCCTCGAGGAGATCGAACACCGCGCTCGGGGCACCGGCGGGATCGGCGGCGACGCACTTTCCCTTGAATTGCCCGAGCCTTGCCGCGAATTCCTGCGGGGCATGGCCCCTGACCTTCGGCCCGAGATGCGCCTCAAGCCCCGGGGTAAGTTTCCGGCCATCGATGAAAAGCTCGACCGTCGCATCGGCGTGAAGGATGGCGAAGGAGAGGGCCAAGGGCGTGTGCGGCACGTCGCCGCCGCGGATATTGAGGAGCCAGGCGATCGAATCGGGGGCGCTTAAGATTGACGCCTCGATCCCCTCACCCGCGAGCATCATGGCAAGCTCCCCGATCTTCTCCGACGAGGCCTTGCCGGCAAAGCGCGCTTCATGCGGCACGGCGGGCGCGAGCGGCGGGGCCGGCTGGTCCGCCCAGATCGCATCGATCGGATTGCCGGCAAGCGCCACTAGCCGGCCCCCGGCGCGCTCGGCAGCGGCGCGATACCGTTCAACCTCCTGGATGGTATGGAGCCAGGGATCGTAGCCCAGCCGCTCCGCCCCCTCGAGCGTTTCGGCGATCCAGGTGGCGGGCGGCGTCTCGCTGATATGAAGGTGGCGATAGAGCGCGCCATCAACCTCGGCCGCCGCCTGAAGCGTATAGCGGCCATCGACGAAGATTGCGGCGTCCTTCTTCAGGATGACCGCCGTTCCCGCCGAGCCGGTGAAGCCGGTGAGCCAGGCAAGACGCTGCGCCCGCGCCGGCACATATTCGCCCTGATGCTCATCGGCACGCGGCACCAGCACGCCTTCCACCCCACGCCGCTGAAGCTCGCGCCGCAATGCACCGAGCTTTCCCTTGTGATCCATGCCTCGTGCCTCCCGACCTCTCTTGAAGCTAGGCGCTCAATGGCGCGCACACAAGACCGGCCTTGCCTCCCCCCGCCATGCATTGGCGGTAGAGCTGCCTTGCGATGTTATCGCTTTCAAATCTGTCATAATGGCTTACCTTTTGTGCAGTGCGAAATTGTTTTCGCCTTTTGCTGACGGAGGTGCTTTCATGTTGTCCGCTCTTTCTCTGACGCTTCGGCCGCTGGTCAGTTTTTTCGCAGATTGGCGTGCCCGCGAACGCGCTTATACCGAGCTTCAGGCGCTCGATGACCGCTCGCTCGCCGATATCGGCCTCACGCGCGGCGAGATCCCCTTTTTGTTGCATCGCAGCAAAAAGGACCCGGACGCAGTGCCGCAGCATCCCGAGCTGACCGTCGACGCGAAAGCGCAGCGCGTGGCGTAAAGAGGCGACCCGCGCCATCCTCTTTCCCCTGATCGGGCAGCTTCCTGAAGCTGCCCGATTTGTTTTGAGCTTCCGCCGATCCCTCTATTATACTCGCGAACTGACCTCCTTCCTCAGGCAACCGCAAGGATATTTGCGAAATGAGCGTCAGCATATCGACCGATGACCGGGGCACCGAAGCGACCCAACTTTCCTATGACGGGAACGCCGGCGAACTTCTCGGTCTCTGGGTCAAGATCATTCTCCTCTCGATCGTCACGCTCGGCTTCTATCGCTTCTGGGGCGAAACCAGGCTCCGGCGTTATTTCTGGAATCATACCGGCCTCATGGGCGAACGATTCGATTACGACGGAACCGGGGGCGAATTGTTCGTCCATTTCCTGATGGCCTCGTTCGGCCTCGCGGCACTCCTTATCCTCCCCTATGCCGCGCTCTTCTCGGGGGCGCCGCTGCCAATTTTCATCCTGCTCATCCTTTTGGATTATGTGGCGTTCATCTTTCTCGCCTTCATGGGGATTTATGGATCGACGCGCTATCGCGTGAGCCGGACCCTGTGGCGCGGCATGCGCGGCGGGCTCGATGGTTCGTCTTTTGCTTATGCGTTGCGCGGCTTCGGCTATCTCCTCCTCGCCGGCATCACCGGCGGCTGGAGCACGCCCTGGCAAATTGTCGGGTTGTGGCGATATCAGACCAATAATCTCGGCATCGGCGATTGGAAGGCGAGTTTCGAGGGTGAGGGCGGCAAGCTCTTTCTTCCATTTCTCGCCATCGTGGGATTTAGTGTCCTCGGCATCATCACCGGCGTGATCATCGCCACCACCTTCATCGGGGCCTCCGGCGGCTTCAACTCTCTGGACTCCTCTCAACTTCCCCCCCAGGCCGTTCTCGGAATTGTCCTTGGCGTTCTCGCCTATTTCACATTAGCCATGATCGGATGGGTCTTTTTCCAAACGCGCCAGATCACCTATTTGGCTGCCAACAGCCATTTCGGCCGCGTCGGATTTTCCGCCGATATCGGCTTTGGCCCGCTCTTCGGGCTGGTTTTCGTCAATGCGCTCCTCCTGGTGGTGACGCTGGGCCTGGCCAGTCCCTTTGTCCGGCAGCGGACCTTGCGCTTCGCCTGCCGCTCCTTGAAAATTTATCGCGCCGAGGAGCTGCTTCAGCTCACCCAGGCACCGGGACGGCGGGAAAAGGCCGGAGGCGAAGGCCTCGTGCAATCTTTTAACGTTTAAGAGGGAGCATGGCACGCTTCGAAGGATGGCTTGCCGATGGGCGGCAGGCCGTCCGGCAAAAGGTCGCGATCGACTTCACCGACGAGGGGTTGCGCCTCAACCGCGGCGAAACCTGGCCGCGCGCTTCGATCACGCGGGTGGAGCGTGAACTCCGCGAAAGTGCCATCGTCCTTGCCTCAGGCGATGCCAGGCTCGAAGTGACCGATCCCGACTTCGCGCAAGCATTGCACGAGGCGATCCCCGAATTGCGGCAGGCCCGGCGGCGAACGTTGCGCCGGGCGTCCATCGCCACCCTTCTCGCCGTAGGAATTTTCGGTGGGATCTGGTGGAGCTTGCCGCTGCTGGCCGCCCGGATCGTGCCCTTCATCCCGCCCGAGGCCGAGGAGCATCTCGGGGACGAGGCCTTGGCGCTTCCGATTCTGGGCAAGCAGTGCGTGGACCGCGAGGGGCAAGCGGCACTCGATGCGCTGACGCAGCGTCTCACGGCGGGGATGAGCTTGCCCTACCATCTTTCGGTCACGGTCCGCAGCAGCCACACCGTCAACGCCATGGCCTTCCCCGGCGGCCGGGTGGTGCTCCTCGAGGGCGTGCTCAAAGAGGCGCAATCCGCCGACGAGATCGCCGGCATTCTCGGGCATGAATTGACCCATGTCCTGAAGCGCCATTCGACGCAGGCCCTCATCGCCAATGCCGGAAGCCTGGTGCTCATCGACGTGGTGCTGGGCGGCGGCACCGGCGGGGCACTCCTCTATGGGCTCAGCACCCTCTCCTATTCGAGGGACATGGAGGCGGAAGCCGACCGCGGCGCACTCGATCTCTTGGCCCGCGCCCATATCAGCAGCGAGGGCTTCGCCGACTTCTTCGAGCGGCTGGCGGCCCAAGGAAGCGACACGCCCCCCTATCTCGCCTCGCATCCGCCTTCCGAAACGCGTGCCGCCCTCGCCCACGCCCCACCCTCCCCCCGCGACCTTCCCGCGCTTTCGGCCTCCCAATGGGCGGCGCTCAAGAATATCTGCAAAACCGTCCGTTAGATTATCGGCGCCCACTCTTGCGAGGGCATTTCTCGCGGGTCATATTCCTTTAAGATCGGATCATGACGGGAAACTCTCGAGAATGACGCCTGTGCCGCGCCCGCTGGTTCTGTGCATCCTCGATGGCTGGGGCTGGCGCGAAGATCGGGCCGATAACGCGATCTTAGAGGCCGCCGCCCCTCACTGGCGGCACCTTCTTGCGACCTGTCCCCATTCGCTCATCGAGGCAAGCGAGCTTTATGTCGGCCTGCCGCGCGGACAAATGGGCAATTCCGAAGTCGGCCACATGAATATCGGCGCCGGCCGCGTCGTGATGCAGGAATTGCCGCGCATCGATGCCGCCCTCGACAATGGCGAGCTTGGCCGGAAGCCCGCCATGCTGGACTTTATCAAGGCGCTCAAAAGCTCCGGCGGCACCGCCCATCTCATGGGGCTCCTCTCCCCGGGCGGTGTTCATTCCCATCAGGATCATATGCTGGGTCTCGCCCGCCTCCTCGCCGCGGCCGGAATCAAGGTCGCCATCCACGCCTTCCTCGATGGCCGCGATACCCCACCCCGGAGCGCCGGCCCCTATCTCAAGAAATTCATGAGCGATATCAAGGGAGAGGCACGAATTCACCTCGCCTCGATCGGTGGCCGCTACTACGCCATGGATCGCGATCAGCGCTGGGAGCGGGTCGAACGCGCCTGGCGCGCCCTGGTCATGGGCGAAGGTGCCAGGGCGCGTGACTGGGAAAGCGCGCTCAGGGCTTCGTATGAGCGAGGCGAAAGCGACGAATTCGTGGCCCCTACCGTGCTCGATGGCACCTCTCCCATGAAGGACGGTGACGGGGTGGTGATGGTGAATTTCCGCGCCGATCGCGTGCGCGAGATTTTGGCGAGCCTCCTCGATCCCGATTTCAAGGGGTTCACGCGGCCCGCCGTGCCGCGCTTTGCCGCCGCTCTCGGCACGGCCGAATATTCGCAAGAGCTCACCCGCTTCATGAAGGTGCTATTCCCGCCCTCGCGCCTCGAGGATGGGTTCGGCGAGGTGGTCGCGCGCGCCCATCTCACCCAGCTCCGTATTGCCGAAACCGAGAAATACGCGCATGTCACCTTTTTCTTCAATGGCGGCCGTGAAACGCAATTTCCCGGCGAAAGCCGGATCCTGGTCCCTTCCCCCAAGGTCGCGACCTATGACATGAAACCCGAGATGTCGGCCCCGGAAGTGACCGACAAGCTGGTCGAGGCGATCGCGGCCGGGCGCTTTGACGTGATCATCGTCAATTACGCCAATGCCGACATGGTCGGCCATACCGGCGACCTCGCCGCCGCGGTGAAGGCGGTGGAGGCGGTCGATCACGCGCTCGGCCGGCTCGAAGCGGCGGTGCGGAAAGCGGGGGGCGTCCTGCTCATTACCGCCGACCATGGCAATGCCGAGATGATGCGCGATCCCGAAACCGGCGAACCTCATACCGCCCATACCCTGAACCCGGTGCCGCTGGTGCTGGTGAACCCGCCGGCTTGGATCACGGGCCTCGACAATGGCAAGCTCGCCGATCTCGCGCCCACCGCCTTGGCCCTCCTCGGTCTTGAAAAACCGGCGGCGATGACCGGTCATGCCTTGGCTCGCGGCACCTTGATCATTGAAGATCAAGGTGGATAATATCCGTCTTTGGTGGGCGAAGTCGCCCACAATGAAAGGTAACTGACCCATGCGCTTCGCCCTCTCCGCCGCCGCGATTCTCGTTCTTTTGGCGCCCACCGCCATCGCCGCGGCGCCGCAAGGTGATTCCGAAACCTATCGCCAGCTCGATCTCTTCGGCGAGGTGTTCGAGAAGGTGCGCGCCGATTACATCGAGCAGGTGAGTGATGAGCAGCTCATCGAGGCCGCGATCAACGGCATGCTGAGCTCGCTCGACCCGCATTCAAGCTACATGAATGCCAAGAATTTCCGCGATATGCAGGTGCAGGTGAGCGGCGAGTTCGGCGGCCTCGGCCTCGAGGTCACCATGGAGAACGGCATCATCAAGGTGATCTCGCCCATCGATGACACGCCGGCGGCGCATGCCGGCATCAAGCCCGGCGATTTCATCACCCATATCAATAACGAGCCGGTAACCGGCCTCACCTTGACCGAAGCCGTCGAGAAGATGCGGGGGCCGGTCGACAGCGAACTCAAGATCACGGTCCGGC
>Ga0070735_10005684_pt1 | contig 10282 bp, 12 predicted proteins | sample Coa_R1_FD_66443 | JGI IMG/M metagenome (GOLD analysis project Ga0070735, IMG submission 66443) | Surface soil microbial communities from Centralia Pennsylvania, which are recovering from an underground coalmine fire - Coalmine... | ecosystem: Environmental > Terrestrial > Soil > Unclassified ... | reverse complement strand
GTCGGTGCACAAGGTGCACCGAGTCCTCCGGATCGCTTTCCGGCGCGCGGCGAAGCTGGGTTACATCCTTCGGTCTCCGACAGACTTGGCCGAGCCGCCACGGATTGAGCCGGGGGAGCACGTGACTCTGAGCGCAGAACAAGGCCGCGGTTTTCTGGAGAGTACGCGCGGCGACCGCTTTCATGCCCTCTGGACTCTGGCGCTGCTGCAAGGGCTTCGATCCGGTGAGCTGCGCGGACTCCGATGGTCAGACGTCGACCTTGACGCCGGGCGGGTCACGATCCGCCAGACAGTCAGCGATCTCGGCAAGGCCGGCCTCGCTCCAGGGACACCGAAGACGCCGAAGAGCCGGCGGGCGCTTGCCCTGTCGGCGGCTGCGGTTGAGGCGCTCCGCGCCCATCGCACGCGCCAGCTCGCGCAACGGCTTGCGGCTGCCACATGGGAGGATCGTCCCGAGTGGGCCGATCTTGTATTTACAACCTGCACCGGAGGCCCACTCTGCTGCACGGCGCTTCACAAGCCGCTGCAGCGAGCACTCAGCGCCGCCGGTTTGCCTCCTATGACGCCGCATGAGCTACGGCACAGCTACGCCACGATCCTGGCCGAGCACGGCTGTGACCTCATACACGTCCAGCACCAGCTCGGACACAGTTCGTACCACCTCACCGCCGATACATACACCCACGCGCGCCAAGGGCGAAAGAGTATAGCGACCGAGACGGTTGACCGTCTCTTTCCGGTGGACTCAGAGACTGGGTGAGCCGCGGTTGGTATACCGGTTGGTATATTTCCCGCAGTACGGAGCCGGCAGGCTTTCGGCATGGCTCCGTTTTTGGCTTAGCTATGCGAAAGGAATGGTGGGCCCAGCAGGATTCGAACCTGCGACCAGCGGATTATGAGTCCGTTGCGCTGCCGCTGCGCCATGGGCCCGCGTGCGGCTCGATTATACGCCGCTGCCTAGAACATCGGTCAGGTAGTCATTTTGTTCTAACAAGGCGGCGCCTGCCGAGCCTTGCTCGGGCCGAAAATCGTCATCTGTGCTCCGGGTCGCGGCCCTCCGTCAAGGGCTCCGGCGACTACTTGACCGGTGTTCTAGCGGGCGGGGGGCGGCGGTGGGGCCGGCGCGCTCGACCCCTTGCAGCCGGTCAGCGTGAGGCGCGTCGAGATCGGCGACTGAAAGCGGCCGTTGAAAATGTAGAGCGTCGCACCACCGCATCGTGGAAAGACGGGAATCTTGACCATCGTGTTGATGCTCCCGCCCTTGTTCGATCGGACGATACCGGCAAAAAGCTCGGTCTTGTTACGCTGCTTCGCGTCCGGCACCGCGATCAGCACCGGAAAGTAGGAGTTTGGGTGAACGTTCGTCGCCGTGAGCCGTGCCTTGTGCCCCACCGTGACCTTTGCCGGCGAGACATGAAGGGAGGGATGCTTGGCCGCCAGGGCCGGCGAGATTCCCATGGCGACTACCGACGCTGCCAGCGCGGCAGCACAGATTCCGATGCGCATATACCAGGATCTCCTGCAGATTGGAGCGGGCACGCGGGATCGAACCGCGACCTGCTGCTTGGAAGGCAGCCGTTCTGCCGTTAAACCATGCCCGCGCATTGATCTATCTCCGACGAGACTCGTAAGTCTACCCCATGCTAGAGGACGATGTCGTGAGGGTTGCTCTCGTTGACCCCCGCGCCCGTGATCTGTATGAACTCCGCATGCTCGCGAAACTCGCAGAGGTTTCTGGCGCCCAGGTAGCTCATGCCGGAGCGCAGTCCGCCGACCATCTGGACCAGCACATCCGCCACGTCTCCCTTGAACGGAACCATCCCTTCCACCCCTTCCGGCACCACGTCGGTGAGGTCGGTTTCGCCCTCCCACCCCGGTTTCTCTCGCTTGCGGCGTTCCAGCGTCGCGCCGGCCGATGCCATGCCGCGGGATGCCTTGTAGCGCGTGCCGTTGCGCACCACCACGATTCCCGGGCTCTCGCGGGTTCCGGCCAGCGCGTTTCCGACCATCACGGTGGAGGCACCCGCAGCGAGCGCCTTGCTCACGTCGCCCGCCTGCCGGATGCCACCGTCGGCGATGATCGGCACGTCGTACCGTTCCGCCTCGCGCGAGCAGTCCATCACGGCGGTGAGCTGCGGGACGCCCACGCCCGTGACCACACGGGTGATGCAGATCGACCCCGGCCCAACCCCGACTTTCACGGCGTCGGCTCCGGCCTCGATCAGGTCGCGGGTTCCCGCCGGCGTGGCCACGTTCCCCGCGATCAGCTCGATTGAGTCGAGCCGCTTGTGAATATCCCTGACCGCTCGAATGGCGTTCTCGGAGTGCCCGTGCGCAATGTCAAGCACCAGCACGTCGCAGCCCGCCTGCTGGAGCTCGACGGCACGCTCCATGAAGTCCCCGACCACGCCGATTGCCGCGCCAACCAGCAGGCGCCCCTTGGCATCCTTCGACGACTCCGGATAGAGCGTGCGCTTCAGGATGTCGCGAAGCGTGATCAGCCCGCCCAGCCGGTCCTCGCCGTCCACCAGGGGCAGCTTCTCGACCTTGTGCTCCTGGAGAATCTCCTCGGCCTGCGAAATGCTGGTGCCGAGCGGCGCGGTTACCAACCGCTCGCGCGGCGTCATGACGTCGCGAACCAGCCGGCAGTCGTCGTGCACGAAGAGGATGTCCCGTCCCGCCAGCAGCCCGACCAGCCGGCCGCTGCCGTCGACCACCGGAAGCCCGGTAATGTGTTTCTCCTCGAGGATGTCCCGCGCGTCCCCAACCGTGCTTTCCGGCTGGATGGTGTAGGGATTCTCGATGACGAAACTCTCGGAGCGCTTCACCAGCCGGACCTGATTCACCTGTTGTTCGACGGTGTTGAAGCGGTGAATGATCCCGATGCCGCCACGACGCGCCATGGCAATCGCCATCTCCGCTTCCGTTACCGTGTCCATGTTCGCGCTGACGATCGGAACGCGCAGCTGGATCAGTCGGGTCAGCCGCGCCGACGTATCGACGTCACGCCGCGACCGGATCGCCGAGTAGCGCGGCACCAGGAGCACATCGTCGTACGTCAGGCCCTGGCGGATCATTCCTTCCATGCTTGTCGTGTCGCCTCCAGATCGCGGTGAAAAGCGCCCCGGTCGTGGGGCGCTTGACGCAGTTGATAGGTTGCTCACCCGTGCCATGATAGGCATTCGTCCCCGGCCCGTGCACCCGGGCGGGCGTGTTCCGGCGTCCGGCAGTAGTCGCTTACGACGTCGTATCTTTCGCCCGGTTCCGCAGCTGCGCGATGACCGCGGGGTCTTTCACCGCCTCGAACGGGGTGCGACAGACGCGGCAGTAGTACTGAACTGTGAGAAGCTGCTGCCCGAACATCGACAATACCTCGGTGTCCCCGCTGCCGCAGAACGGGCAGCGCGCGCTGGCCTCCTCGGAATCGGTCACAGCGGCGGCAGTCCCGCGCCCTCGAGCACGGGGTTCACTCGCGCCACCAGCGACGCGCGCAGCTCGTCCGGTCCAGCTGAAAGGACACCGTCCGACACAAGTCCGGGAGCCGCGATGTCGAGCCATTGCAGCGTCTCGGGAGCGATCCCGGCGACGGCGCGGCCCAGCGCCGCCCGGACCGGGGCGGAACGCACCGACAGGCGGCGTACCCAGCCCTCGGCATGGAGCCAGTGAAGTGGCTCCTCTTCCAGAATTCGCCTGGCGCGCTGCGCCAGCTCCCGAAACGACGCGTCGCGCGCCGCTTCGAACACGACAGATAAGGCGCTGTCGAACAGGAGATTAGTGGCGATGAAGTCAGGCCAGCCGCCGAATTCATGCGATAGGAAGCTGACGTTTGTAAAGTGCGTGCGCGTCTCTGCCTCGTATTCGGGAGAGTCGCCCGCGATCTCTCGCAGCAGCGGATACAGGCTACGGGCGTGACCGATCTCGTCCTGCGCCATGGCGGCGGCCGCCACCGCAGATTCTAGCGTCGGCGCCGACGTGCACCACTCCGCGTAGCGCCGCCCCAGAAAGTACTTATTGTCGGCCAGACCCGCGACGAGGACGCCGAGATCGGTGTCGATACCCGCCAGCGCCGCGGGACGCGTCTCGCTCACGTATCGAGCACCGACAGCGCGCTGACCCGGGGATAGAGAACCATCTCCACCCAGGTGAACTCGTTGAAGATGGTGCGCGCGTACACCTGTGCCAGGTCCGGTTCGTCTGCCGCGACCGTGCCCACATGCGACAGCGGTTCCTCGAACTTGCGCCTGGCGTAGACCTCCCACATCGTTCGGTCCTCAAAGCGGTCGACAGCGCTCTCCTTGCTCACACCGCGATTCCCCACTCTCGCAGTTGCATTCTGCCGTCCTCGCTCAGGCGCTCTTTGGTCCAGATCGGCTCCCACACGATCTCCACCGCGACGTCTTCCACGCCCGGCTCGCGCAGCACACGTTCGCGCACGTCCTCGACGATCATGTCCAGTGCCGGGCACCCCATGGAGGTGAGCGTGAGTTTTATGTCCACTTTGCCGGCACGCGATTGCACGTCGACCACCAGCCCCATGTCGACGATGCTGATGGGAAACTCGGGATCCGTGACGTCGTGGAGCGCCTCCCAGATGCCGGCGACGGCGCTTCCGGTCTCGATCATGCCCGGGCCAGCTGTTCGAGGGCCCGCTTCCCTCGCTGGATTGTCTCGATGTAGCGGTCGTTCATCGGGCCGCGGCCCTTCCATCGGACTAGGACCTGGTCCCAGCCGATCGCCCCCTCTTCGAGCAGCCAGCGCTTGTTTTCGGCGTCGAACTGGGCCGGGAAGGAGCAGTCCAGCACGTACCGCTCCGTGGCGGCGTCGTAATGTGCCGGCACCCGGAGCCCGTGCTGCTCGCAGAGCGGCACCGCGGTCGACATCCAGGTCTGCCGGAGCTCGTCGTTCGATTGGCCCTTGAAGCCGAACTCGAGCTGCTCGGAGTGGCGCTTCAGGTCGTCCGGCAGGCCGAACCATTCCACGGTGAGCAGGAACATCCAGTCGATCGCTCGCTGCAGATCGTCCCTACCCTCCGCGCTCTGCACGATCTTGCGCATCCAGTTCTCGCCGTGGCGCAGGTGGAACGTTTCCTCTTTGTCCACCTTCACCAAGGCTCGCTTCCACGGACCGAACGTGGTGCTGCGAAACACGTCGCCCAGCAGGCAGAACCCGGCACGGTCATAGAAGGCATTTGCCACCACCAGCTCGACCCAGCTATCAAGCGGCACGTCGAACGCGTACGGATATTTGAAGCGCTCCGGGGGACGTTCGTAAATCAGCTGTTCGGTGTCGACCCCCAGGTCGCGCATCAGGCGGTAGGCGATGTGGGCGTGCCCCAGCTCGTCCTGGATGATGGCAGTTGCCGATCCGAAGGCATTGAGCGTGGGCGCGTGCTGGGCGGCGTTGTAGTAGGCGGGCGCGCTGATCAGCTCGGTGTCGGCCGACACGGTCAGGATCCGGATCATGCCCTCGAGGTATGCCGGACTCATCTGCTCGACGTGCTCGATCAACTTTCCCGACCTGATGCGTTCGAGAATTTCGCCGTCTGTCACGGACGCACTCGCGACTGCCATTCCGTTCCCTCGCTGTGCCTCTGCTAGGCGATTCTACACGGGTCGGTTCCACACATTCGCCCGACACGTGCCCTTTCTGCCGCGGGGTACGCCGCGCTCGGGCGCGATCCCGCGGCCCTCTGCTAGGTTGAGGAGCGGTGCGAGCAACGCTCACGCCGACAGAGCAACCGAGGGTGGACCGTGAACGAGATCGTGCGTGCCAAAGTCGGCCAGGCCGTCGAGCTCCTCCGCGAGCTCGACCTCCCGCTCTGGATTGCGCAGTTTGCGCGCGAGACCGGCGACCACCCGGAGCTGGTGCAGGGATTGGTCGTGGGCATGTCCGTCACCTGGCCCGCCGCCTTTGTCATCACCGCGGCCGGCGAGACGACCGCGATCGTGGGCACCGGAGATCGCTCGTCGGCGCGAGATCTCGGCGCCTACGCCGATGTGGTCGGCTACGTCCACGACGTGGGACCGCCGCTTCTCGACCTGCTCCGCCGGCACGACCCGGCGCGGATCGGTCTCAGCTTCTCGGTCGACGACGATACCGCCGACAACATGACGCACGGCATGTATCTCCAGCTCGAACGCATACTCGCGGGCACGTCGTACGCGGGGCGCCTGACCTCGGCAGCGCCAGTGTTGAGCGCGCTCCGGGCTCGGAAGCTTCCCGTCGAGCTCGACCGTATCCGGGCAGCCATCGAAAGCACACACACACTTCTGGCGCGCGTGCCTGACCTCCTTCAGATCGGCGCCTCGGAGCGGTCCGTCGCGGACGCGGTACGGCGCGAGATCGAGCAGGCCGGCCTTGGCCTTGCCTGGGATGCGGCTCACAACCCGATCGTCAACTTTGGAGCCACGTCCAGTACCGGACACGCTGCTCCCGGCGACACGCGACTGGATGCCGGCATGCTGGCGCACATCGACGTCGGCGTGCAACGCGAGGGCTATCGATCCGACCTGCAGCGGACCTGGTACATCCTGGAGGAGGACGAGGAGACGGCCCCGGCGGACGTGCAGCGTGCCTTTTCCACGGTACTGCGGTCGATGCAGGAAGGCTATCGCGCGCTTCGGCCCGGAATCGCGGGATGGGAAGTCGACGCGGTGGCCCGGTCCGTCATCGTCGATGCCGGGTACGACGAGCCCGAGTTTGCCTTCGGGCACCAGCTCGGCCAGCTCGCGCACGACGGAGGCGGGCTGCTCGGTCCGCGCTGGCCGCGCTACGGCGCAAGGCCGGAGGTACCGCTCGAGGCCGGCAACGTGTTTACCATCGAGTTCGGACTGCCCACTCGGGCCGGGGCGATCGGGCTGGAGGAAGATGTGGTCGTCACGTCCGACGGCGCCGAGTACCTCTCATCGCCGCAGACGGAGCTGGTCTGTCTGCGCCGCTGACCGCTACCAGCCTCGGTCGATCCATTCCTGGAGATGCGGCCGTTCGGCGCCGATCGTGGTCGAATTGCCGTGCCCCGGGTAGACCGTGGTCTCATCCGGAAGGGTGAAGAGCTTCTCTCGTATGCCGGCGATGATCTGCTTGAATCGCGCTGGGTCGCCCCGGGTGTTGCCGGGTCCGCCGGGAAAGAGCGTATCGCCCGCGATCAGGATGCCGTCCGTGACGAAGCACAGGCTGCCCGGTGTGTGGCCGGGGGTGTGTAGCGCGCGCAGGTGAATGCCGCCATACTCCAGCGACTCGCCGTCGGAGATGAAGAAATCCGGCTTCACCGGCAGGCGATCGGCGTCGTCCGCATGCACTCCCACGGGAGCCCCGGTGGTGCGGCGTACCTCGTCCAGCGCCTGGACGTGGTCCGGGTCGGTGTGCGTCATGAGTATGGCCGCGAGCCTCGTGCCGTCGAGCTCGCGCAGGATGCGCTCGGCGTCGGTCGGCGCGTCGAACAGCACGCTGGTTCCAACTGCCGGATCGACCAGAATGTAAACGTTGTTGTCGAAGGACCCCACGGAGAAGGATTTCAACTCAACGCGAGCCGCCATGTCTCCCTCCTGTCGTCGCACCGAGATCTACCTCGTCCGGCACGCTGAAGTGCACAATCCACGCGACATCGCCTATGGGCGCTTGCCTCGCTTTCGGCTGAGTGCGCGGGGCCGGACGCAAGCCGAGAGGACTGCGATCTTCCTGTCGGCGAGACCGCTGTCCGCCATTTACACGAGTCCACTACTGCGCGCGCGTCAGACCGCCGCGATCATCTCACAGTACCACCCTTCGGCTCCGGTCCGGCAAAGCCGGCTCCTGCTGGAAGTGTTCACCGGGTACGAGGGAAGCCCGAACACAATCTACACACCGGGCTTCAGCTTCTACGAGCCACTGGCGCGCCCCGGGGACGAGACTATGGAAGATGTCTTCCGCCGGATGGACGCGCTCGTGCGCCGCATTCTCCGGCTTCATGCCGGCCGTTCGGTCGCCGTGGTCTCGCATGCCGATCCCATCGCCATCGCACGAGTCGGGCTCGAAGACCGGCCGCTGACCGTGGCGAACCTGCATGCCACCGTCTACCCATATCGAGCTTCGGTTACCCACGTCATTTTGGACGCGGACGAGCTGCCCCGTCTCGCCTACTTCAACCCCGCCGAGAGCGAGGCGTGAGCAGCGCGGTCAGTACATGCGAATCCGCCGGAACGCTTCCGCGTACTCGAAGCCCTGCGCCGCGCCCACCTGCTGGGCCCGCTCGGGAATCATGCGTTTGATGCGCTCCGGATCGACCTGACTGTGGTGGGCCAGCAGCGCTTCGAGCTTGCGATCGATTGTCGAAGTGATGTCGACGTAGTAGTCGGGGACGCCGGTGCCCACGACCCAAACTTCTTTCACCGCGTGGGGTTCGAGTCCCTCGCTGAGTAGCTCGGGAAAGGTCATCCGGTCGCGGGCACAGGGGTACACCGCCGCCAGGGTGGCTTCCCCTGCCGCCAGGTGGTCGGGATGCTGCGCGAAAGGGGCGACCGTCAGGTCGCGGGTAGGCGTCTGGCAAATGACGACATCCGGCTTGTGCCGTCGGATACACGCGGCGATCGCCTTGCGCAGCTCCAGCGTCGGCTCCAGCAATCCATCGGGAAAATCCAGAAACTCTACAGCGCGGCCGCCGGCGATGCGCGTCGCCTCGCGCTGTTCGTCCTTGCGCGTGGCGGTGAGCCGCTGCGGTGTCATGTCGGGGTCGGAGCTGCCCTTACTGCCGTCGGTCACGACGACGTACGTCACGGGCTTGCCGTCGTCCGCCATCCTGGCCACGGTGCCCGCGCTGCCGAATTCCGCGTCATCCGGGTGTGCGACGACCACCAGTGCGCTTCCAATGTCTTCCCACTCCATATCAGCTACCATTCTCCCTTCGCGGCGTCTCGTGGACTCCAGGCGCCGTGGGTGCGAGAGACCCGGCGGCCAGTGATTGCGGCAGGCATCGGGGCTGCGTCCCGCCCTGGTGTGCTTACCCGCCGCGTCGGTCAGAGGCTACGATGAAGCCAAGAGTGCACGATGACATCCGATGGTACCAACCAGGGCGCCGGCGAACCGTCCCCAGACGCCGGCTCGCCGGTTTCGGAGCCCGGAAAGCCGGTATCGGCTTCCCAGGTGGTGATGGCCCGCCAGATGATGCCCGATGATGCGAATCCATGGGGGTACATCCACGGTGGAGTCATCATGAAGATGGTCGACGAAGCCGCCGGATCTGCGGCCATACGTCACGCGCGCTGTCGGGTTGCTACCGTCGCCATCGACTACATGAGCTTCCTCAGCCCGGTACACATCGGCGACCTGGTGACGCTCAAGGCGTCGGTGAACGACGTAGGATCGAGCTCGATGGAAGTCGGCGTGCGAGTTGAGTGCGAAAACATGATGACTGGCCACGTGCTGCACACCTCGTCCGCCTATGTCGTGATGGTCGCGCTCGACGAGGCCGGCAATCCGGTTCGTGTGCCTCCACTTCGCGCCGACACCGCCGACGAGAAGAGACGCATGGCCGCCGCCCGCGTGCGTCGCGCGCAACGCAAGGTGCTCGAGCAGAAGATCAAGCAGAGCGCCGACGACCTGGTTCGACCGGCCCCGGTCTCGTCCAGCATGGTCTCCGCCGCTGCCGGCGCCGAATGAGCGCCTCGACTCCCGCCGACGGCGATGCGAGTGGGGCCGACCCGCACGCCTCGCTGCGTCCGGCCGCGGTCAGCCGCCATGTGCCGGAGGCGAACCTCGAGGCTGCCGGTCGCGAGGGAGCGACCGCAACGAGCCCGACGGATCGCGAGACGCTGGTCATCCTCGACTTTGGCTCGCAGTACAGCCGGCTCATCGCGAGGCGCATCCGGGAGGCGAATGTCTATTGCGAAATCCTCCCCCACGACGCCCCATGGGAGAAGCTGCAGTCGCTCCACGCTCGCGGCTTCATTCTCTCCGGTGGCCCGGCCAGCGTCTATGAGGAGGGCGCTCCGCGATGTGCCCCGGAAGTGTTCCGGGCAGGCGTTCCGCTGCTCGGCATTTGCTACGGCATGAATCTCATGGCGCTCGAGCTCGGGGGTCAGGTCGGGGCGGCTCAGATACGTGAGTACGGACCGGCGGATCTGGAGATCGTGGACGATGGCGGCATCTTCGAGGGGATCCCGCGCCGCACCCGCGTCTGGATGAGCCACGGCGATCAGGTCGACGCCCTCCCTCCCGGATTCCATGCCCTGGCAAGCACCGCGAGCTCCCCGTTCGCGGCGTTTGGCAACGGCGTCGGTATGATCGGCTTGCAGTTTCACCCCGAGGT
>Ga0070735_10005683_pt1 | contig 10283 bp, 9 predicted proteins | sample Coa_R1_FD_66443 | JGI IMG/M metagenome (GOLD analysis project Ga0070735, IMG submission 66443) | Surface soil microbial communities from Centralia Pennsylvania, which are recovering from an underground coalmine fire - Coalmine... | ecosystem: Environmental > Terrestrial > Soil > Unclassified ... | reverse complement strand
TGTAGAACGCGATCACGTAACTGACCAGATGGCCTGCCTGCTTGCCCAGCTGGGCGGCCAGGTCGGCGGCTGAGGCGGGATCGGCGACCGCAGACAGCGAAGGCACCGTCACCTGCAGGACCAGCAGTGTGAGGGCGAAGGCCACCACGTTGTCGGACAAGCCGATCAGGCGCTCTACGCTGGGCAGGTCATCGTCCCGGCGGAGCCGCGGACCAGTATCGATCATGTTTCATTGTCCAACGTCGCCTATCGGGACTGCTCTACCGCGTAGACGATGACGTTGCTCAGGTAGGAACCGGTGCTGGCGTCGAACGTTCCGCCGCAGGTGATCAGCCGCAGTTCCGCGTCCGGGGTCGGGTCATACACGGACTGGGTCGGGAAGGTGCTCTTCAGGTACGTCTCGACCTTGGTGACGCTGAAGACGACGAGCGTCCCGTCCGCCCGCCGGATGTACACCGTGTCACCCCGTCGCAGCTTGGCGAGCCGGTAGAAGACCGCGGGCCCGGTGCGCGTGTCGATGTGCCCGGCGATCACAGCCGGGCCGATCGCGCCCGGCCGCGGGCTACCGGTGTACCAGCCCGCGACCGACCAGTCTGACGGCGCCTGCAACGCCCCGCCTGCCGTCAGTCCGAGGCGGACCAGCGTGGTCTGCACGCCTATCACCGGGATGGTGAGCCATACCGGCCTGGCTACCGGGCGGGAGTCTGCCGGCCGCGGCGGTGCCGCGACCTGGCCCGCTGGCACGGGCAAGGATGCGATCAGCGTCGCCGGAGTATGCCGCTGGGTCCGCAGCAACCCGACGACACCGACCGCGGCCACGACAAGGCCGGCCAGTACCAGACAGGCCGTGAGGCCGACCGGAGTGCCCGCCTTGCCGGCCTTCGCTTTCAGGCCCGCACCTTGCGCGGCAGTCGCGTCAGCCGTGTCACCCGCCAGCGGCGCAGCAGCCAGGCTCGCGTCCCGCCGGCCAGGACGAGCGTCGCGCCCGCGGCGACGAGCGCCAGCCACCAGACCGCCGTGGCGGGCGCGGGCGAGGCGGTGCCGCCCAGGCCAGTCGCCACCCCGCTGGCCGGTATCGAGGTGTTCCCTGCCGCGTCCTCCAGGTCGACGATTTCCAGCCTGCCCGTTCCGTCTAGGACGACGAACGTGTGCACGGTCTCGGCGGCGAGTGTGACTGTCTTGTTCGCATCACCGTCGGCCGCCGTGACGCGGACGATCTCGGTTCCCGGGGCCACCGCCAGGTACGCGCTCACCGTAGCGAAGGCCAGGTCGGGCGCCACCGTGCGCCCGCCGAGGGCGACGTTGACCACGTGCTGCCGCAGCGACGCCTGGATGACGCGCACCAGCGCGTGGCCCGCGGGTGTCGTCAGCTGGTCGGCCAGGATCGCCAGCCTGAGCCCTCCCGCGGGGCCCAGGCCGGCCACCGTGTACGCGTGACCGGACTCGATCTGGGCGCTGGTCGACAGGACAGGCGAACTGGTCGCCGCGGCGCCAGCGGTCCGCATGGCCACGCTGTACGTGCCGGCCGATACCCGCTCGTAGGGCGACACATCGCCGTAAGCGACGTGCCTGAGCACGATCAGGGCGCTGGAATCCCCGAAGGAGTACAGGTATACGTCCACCGCTGGCGTGTTCGGCGACAGGTGCGCAAGCCGGATCCACCCGTCAGTCGAGCCAGAACTGGCGCCTGTGGATGCCTGGGCCGCCAGCGGAGCGCCGAGACACAAGGCCGGCACCGCCAGCAGCATCAGAATCCGTCTTGCGAGCCCACTATGTTTCACTCGAATCCACCCCTTCCTGCGTTGCTATGGCTGACAGTTCGATCAGGGTCCGGCGGACAGCCCAAGCGGACTCGGCGCGTCGAACTGGACGTTGACTACGTACTGGCCATCCGCTTGCCGGACGAGGTGCGCCTCGGCCGGCTGAAATGGCGGCTGCTGAGCGAGCAAGAATGACAGCATCGCATGCGCGCCGACCGGTGACCCGGTCCCGATCTCGGCGTCACGCAGCGGGGCGTCGGTTACCCCTGGCGACGAATCCCCGAAGGCCACGACGCTCATCTGCTGCTGCACCACGGCCGGCTGCGCCGCCAGCGCGGCGAGCGTGACCAGAAGACGCGGGTCGACACTGCCCGCGGCCAGCGCGGTGCGCGCCGTTTGGGAGGTAAGGATGCGCTGATTGCGCAGCAGTTGCTGGCCGGCCGCGGCCCGGGCACCGCGATCCGCGGCCTGGCTCGCCTCGGACGCATGCGCCACGCCGGGCGCACCATACCGGACTTCGATCCTGGTCGCACCAGAGCCGAAGATCGCGATCACCTCAGGTGCGTACACGCTGGCCAGCCTGGCTCCGAGCAGGCTGCGCACCGCCAGGGTAGCGACGACGATCTCGGCGCCGCGCGGATCAGAGGCCGGCAGCCGCAGTACCAGCAGCCTGCCTGCGTGGAGACCGGCCGTCCGCAGCACCGAGCACATCTGCGGGTCGCACGCCACTGTGGTGCCCGGGCCGAGCTGGCGCGCCATCCATTCGCCCGCCTGTACACGGGCAACCGCCGCCGCCGTCTCGGACTGCGTGGCCGGGTGCCGCGGCGAGGTGGCGCCTGCCTGGTGGGTTCGCGTGGCCGAGGTGCGCCCGGACCCATGCGACAGCACGTTGAGGGTCACGAAGGCGCTTGCCAGACCGACCGTCACCAGTACGGTCACCGTAACCAGCCGCTGGCGCCCTTCCGCCGTCCACCCGGATTCCTTGCGGCTGTGCCGCCACGAGCGAAGCGCCGCCGCGTTAAGCGCCCGCCGCGACGGCGGGTCCCGCCCTGACGCGGTTCCCTTGCTGCTCGTGATCTGCCTTCTCGCCGTCCTGCCCCCACGCAATCCCGCCGATGAACGGACTGATTGCCCCCAGTATCACACAATGTCGCCGTTCGTACCATACGCGTGGCGGGCTTCAGCGGGCCCAGTGGCGGCGCAGGTGAGGGACGAGGTCGGCGGGGCGCTCCTCGGGGAAGAAGAGCTTGGCGCCATCCACCAGTACCAGCTCGCGGACGCCGGGAATCAGGTCCCGCAGCTGGTGCGCCCACGAGACGTCGAACGGCGGGTAGCCGGTGCCCCAGACCAGAAGGGTGGGGACCCGCAGCGCGCTCAGGTCGTCGTGTACCGCTGCCAGGTGGCGGGAATCCATGGCACCGAGCAGCCGCTCGAAGTCCCGGGCGCGCTCGATGTCCGGCGGGCCGAAGTAGGAGCGCCATTCCTCGTCGGGGATCAGGCCGGGGTGCTCGTAGCCTTCGGCGAGCGGGCTGGTCCGCCACGAGGAGGGATCGCCGGCGATCGCGACCAGCAGGTCGGCGATCTGACCCGCGGCCGCCGCCTTGATGAGTGGCGCGAACTCCGCCGGCGGGAAGTTTCCCTCGGTGTCGCAGTTCGTGAGCGTCAGCGTGCGCAGCCGCCCGGGATAGCGGGCCGCGAAGATCTGCGCCACGGCGCCGCCCGTGTCGTTGCCGATCAGGTCAACCTGGTCCAGGTCCAGCGTCTCGCACAGGTCCGCGACCGCCTCGGCCAGGCCTGCCACCGTGAGGTCTGGCCGAGGCGGGGAGCCGCCGTGCAGCGGCAGGTCGATGGCGATGCACCGGCTGGTGTCGCGCACCTGCTCGATGACGTGCCGCCACAGCAGCCCGTTCGTGGCGACCCCGTGCACGAACAGCGCGGCCGGTCCCTCGCCGAACTCGGTGTACGCGATCTCGCCCCCCCTGGTCGCGACGGTCCTGCGGCCGGAGGAGAAGGTAGTGACATCCATAGGTGAAACTCTACATACCGACAGTCGGTCTGTCAATTTAGGAACTCACACTGGGGTACAACTGATGCATGACGAAGCGGGCCGCGCAGGGGCGGGCCACCCATGACCAGCTGATCGAGGTGGCGACCAGGCTGTTCGCCGAGCACGGATACGAGGACACCGCGATCGAGGAGGTGCTCGCCGCGGCCGGGGTCAGCCGCGGCGCGCTCTATCACCACTTCGCGGGGAAAGAAGCGCTGTTCGCGGCCGTGGTGCAGACGCTGGAGGACCGGATACTGGCCGAGCTCGCCGAGCTCACCCGCGACGCGCCAGACGCGGTGGCCACGTTGCGCACCGCGTCGCTGGCCTGGATCGACCTGGCCAGCGACCCGGTCATCCAGCAGATCCTGCTCATCGACGCGCCGTCGGTGATGGGCTGGGAGAAGTGGCAGGCGATGAACGGCGATCGCGCCCTCGGCGCGATACGCGGCATCATGACGGCGATCGCGGACGAGGGACGCCTGAAACCGGAGTTCGCCGACCCGTTCGCGCACATGATCCTCGCCGCGATGGACGAGCTCGCCCTGGTGATCGCCCGCGCCGACGATCCGGTTGCCGCCAGGGAGCAGGGCCGCGAGGCGATAGCCGAGCTGCTTCGCCGCCTCACCACGCCGTAGCTACAGCAGGCCGGCCAGGATGCGCACGGCCGGACCGATGTCCTGGTCAGGGAGATTGCCGTAGCCGAGCACTAGGCCGGGCTCGTCCGGAGCCGGCTCCGCGCGGTATGTGTCCAGGTTCGCGACGCGTACGCCGCGGCGCAGAGCCGCGGCGCGCACCGAGGCGGCGCCGGCGCCGGCCGGCAGCCTCAGCACGAGGTGCAGCCCGGCCAGGCGGCGCACCGTGTCCGCCCAGGTCCGCGGTGCTACTAGCCACCCGATGCCGACAGCGGGGGACAGGGTCTTGCTGACCGAGCCGAGCAGGACGACGTGTGCCGGATCGGTACCCTGCATGGTGCCGACTGGTCTGCGGTCGTAGCGGAACTCGGCATCGTAGTCGTCCTCGATGATCAGCCCGCCGCTCTCGCGAGCCCAGGCGAGCAGCGCCGCACGGCGGGTGGCGGACAGCACCACGCCGGACGGGAACTGATGGGCCGGAGTGACCACGACCGCACCCGCGCCGGCGTCGCGCAGCCGGTCCGCCACGATGCCCTGCTCGTCTACGGATACCGGCACGACACGCAGTCCCGCGCTGGCCGCGACCTCTCGGACCCGGTGCCAGCACGGGTTTTCCACCGCGAGTACCTGGCATCCGCTCGCGCGCAGCGCCAGGCAGATCCGGGTCAGCCCGTCGGTCGCCCGGGCGCAGATCGTCACACTGCCAAGACGCGGATCGGCCCCGCGTACCCGGGCGAGGTACTCGCCGACTACCTCGCGCAGCGCATGGTGCCCGGCAGGGTCAGGATGGCCGAGGTCGGCCGCCGACAGCGCGGAAGCCGCTGCGCGGATCGCGGCCGCCCAGCGGGCCAGCGGAAACGAGCGCAGGTCTGGCAGGCCTGGCGCCATGTCGATCACCCGCGCCGCGGTCCGCCGTCCCGGTCCCGCGGGTCGGCCGACCGGTCCGTCCGCGCCGGCCCTTCCGTCCGCGCCGACCGCGCCGGCCGCCCGGATCCGGGTGCCGGACCCGACGCGCCCTTCTGTATAGCCGGCGGTGGCGAGCTGAGCGAAGGCCTCGGTCACCACCCAGCGCGAGCAGCCGAGTTCCGCGGCAAGCACCCGGCTCGGCGGCAGCAGGCTGCCCGGCGGCAGGCGCCCGTCGCGTATCGCCCGGCGCAGTTCCGCGGCGAGCCGGCCGTGCAGGGGACCGGTGCCGCTCACGTCGAGCAGCAGATTGGCCTGGAGTTCGGACATCGGATTGGATAGTACCCGCATACCACTGATTGGCTAGCTTGGTCTCATGCGCACCATTGAAATCAGCGACGGACGGGTGAACCTGACAGTCAGCGAGCTGTGCCTTGGCACGATGTATTTCGGGTACCGCACCGACGAGGCCACCGCGTTCGCGATCCTGGACCGGTTCCGCGAGGCGGGCGGCACGTTTCTCGACACCGCCAACAACTACGGTCAGTGGCACGGCGACGCGGGGGAGAGCGAGCGGGTCATCGGCCGCTGGCTGCGGTCACGCGGCGCGGCCGGCGCCATGGTCGTCGCGACCAAGGTCGGCGCGCGCACCAGCGTTCCCGGCGACCCGGACCCCCGGCACTGGCAGGGTCTCGGCGCCAAGGCCATCGCCGAGGACGCGGAAACCAGTCTGCGCAACCTGGGCACCGGCCGGCTCGACCTGTACTACGCGCACATCGACGACCGGGCCACGCCGCTGGAGGAGACCGTCGACGCGCTTGCCACCCTCGCCGAGAGCGGCAAGGCGGGCCTGCTCGGCGTCAGCAATACCGCCACCTGGCGGATCGAGCGCGCCCGCGGTCTCGCCAACGGCAGGCCGAGTTACAGCTGCGTCCAGCAGCAGTACACCTATCTGCTCGCCCAGCCCGCGCCTGGGCAGCTCAACCTGGTCACCGAGGAACTGCTCGACTACGCCGCGGCCGAGGGCATGACCGTGCTCGCCTACACGCCGCTGCAGTCCGGCTACTACGCCAGGCCGGGCACCAGACCGCACCGCGCCTACGACCACGCGGGAAATACCGAGCGGATGGCGGCCCTCCGCGCCGTGGCAGACCGGGTCGGCGCCACGGCGAACCAGGTGGTGCTCGCCTGGCTGCTGCGCCACGGGATTATTCCCATCCCGGGCGCCAGCAGCGTGGCTCAGCTCGACGAGATCATCGGCGCGACCAGCCTGACCCTCGACGACGCCGACCTTGACCAGCTCGACGGTGCCGGACGACCTGACTGACCGCCGTTCTGCTGAGATAACCCCGGACCCGGAGCTGCGGACGACGGTAAGCGACGAAAGGTCCGCTGGGCAGTAGGGTCGCTGCCGCCCAGCGGACGGATCGCGGCTAGATCCGCATGGATCTAGTTAACAGGCGGTGCCGTTGATGGAGAAGCTGGCCGGGTTGGTGTCGTTGCTGGTCCAGCTGCCCTGGAAGCCGTCCGTGATGCTGGCTCCTGGCGCGATGGTCCCGTTGTAGCTGGCATTGGTGAGGGTAGCCTGCTCGCCGGTCTGGGAGAAGCTGCCGTTGAAGTTGCTGGTGACCTTCTGGTCCCCGGGGAAGGTGAAGGTCAGCGACCACCCGTTGATAGTGGTGGTGCCGGTGTTGGCGATGACCACCTGAGCGGTGAAGCCACCGGGCCATTCGCTGTTCTTGGTGTAGGTGACATGGCAGGTGCCGCCGCCACCGCCGCTGATGTTCCAGGCGAAGCTGACAGTGCCGGTGACGCCCGTGGTGTCGGTGACGGTGACGTTGACGGTGTTGTTACCCGACGCTGTGGGGGTGCCGGAGATCAGGCCGGTGGAGGAACCGATCGTCAGGCCGACGGGCAGGCCGTTCGCGGCGTAGGACAGGGTCTGCCCCGACGCCGAGTCCGTGGCCCGAATCTGGAGGCTGGCGGCGGTGCCGACCTTCCCGGTCTGGGTGCCGGGGTTGGCCACCGTCACCATATTGCCGCCGCCACCTGCGGCGAGCGTGTTCTGCACCGAGGTGAAGGCGGGCTTGGGGTTGTAGTTCTGGTCGAACATGGTGGCGGCGCCCTGGCCGGAGAACGCGCCGGGGATCCAGGAGTCGGCGTCGCCGATGGCCCACTGGGTCACACCGACGCAGCGGGATACGCCCAGGCAGTCCTTCACCACGGCGGAGAAGTCGCTGGCCTGCTGGGTGAGGTTCGCGCTGGTGGCCGGGAGCTGCGTCACGCGGACGTCAAGCTCGGTGACCGCGACGTCCAGGCCGAGGTTCGCGAACCGCTGCATGTTCGCCTGCATGTCGGACGGGATCTGGCCGAGGATGAAGTGGCTCTCGAAGCCGATGCCGTTCAGCGGCACGCCCTGTGCCAGCAGCGACTGCGCGAGGCTGAACATCGCGTTGCTCTTGGCGTTCTCGCCCTCAATGTTGAAGTCGTTCAGGTATAGCTTCGCGTTCGGGTCGGCGGCGTGCGCGGTCCGCAGCGCGTCGGCGATGTAGCCGCTGCCCATCGCGGTGAGGAATGGGTCCGACACGAATGACCCGTCGCCGTTGAACGGCTCGTTGACGACGTCCCATGCGTAACACGAGCCCTTGAAGTGTGTGGCCTCAGTGGTGATATGGGTCTCCATCGCCGCCTGCACCTGGCTAGACGGCAGGCTGGACACCCACGAGGGGAGCTGGCTCTGCCAGACCAGGTTGTGACAGCGCACCCGCTCGCTGTTCGCCTTGGCATAGGAGACGATCTGGTCGCCCGGGCCGAAGTTGAACGACCCGTTGGACGGCTCAGTGGTGTCCCACTTCATCTCGTTGCCCGGCGTGAGCATACTGAACTGCTGGGACTGGAGCTGGGTCACCGTCGACTGGGACAGCAGGTTACCGGTCATGTCGCTGCCGAAGTACCGGCCGCCTGCCGCCTGGGCTAGCGTCTTCAGCGGCGTTCCTGGCGCCGCCGCCTGCGCGACGGCGCCTCCGATCACCAGCGGTGCCATGGCTGCCACGGTCGCGGTTACGGCCCCGGCAGCGAGAATCCGGCGCCGCAACGCGCTGCCAGGGGACCTGGTCGTGCTGGGGGCCGGGCAGGATCGCCACATCTTCATGCGTTCTCCTCATTTCGAAACTTTTCGGAGAGAGTTGCGATATCTCAATGAGATTGAACGCCGTCACCGGGGAGCGTGCAATGGCCCAGTGTATTTAGCCTGGATAAATGCTTGTTTGGTCATGAAATTTTCACACTATTTACCCGATACTTTTCGAATCTCCCGGCGTCGTAGTGGTGTCGCACCGACCACAGCGCCCCGCCTGCTCCGGGACCGCTCAGCAGCACTGTCCCCGCCAGAACCTCCAGCAGCGCAGCCGCACCGGTACCAGCAGGCGGGGACGCCGGGAAGTGCGCCGGTTTCGCGCGCGATACTGCAGATATGGAACTGCTGACTGAGGAGCAGATAGCCGCTGAGCTGGCGGACGTTCTGGGATGGCGCAGGGACGGCGGCTCGATCGTGCTGATCACCAAGCACCAGGATTTCCGCGGCTCACTGCTGTACCTGAACGCCGTGGGCTACCTGGCCGAGCAAGCCGGGCACCACCCGGACGCGGAGATCTCCTGGGATACGGTAACGCTGACCCTGTCGACCCACTCGGCTGGCGGCCTGACTGGTAAAGACTTCGCCCTGGCCCGCCGCATATCGGCGCTGTCCTGAGCGGCGGTGACGTGGACGGTGGCTTGGTGTATGGCGTTGCTGCCGTAGCCGAAGGACCGATTCCGGATACGGCGATCCTGGCCGGGAAACTCCCGGCCAGGATCGGGGCATCAGTGGTTCACATGTACCCGTGCGGATGCCCGGTTAGCTGGCCACCTGCGGGAACGCGACGGGACTGGCGTGGCCGTCCTGGTCGACGGCGCGGATGCCGAACTGCAGGTTGTCTTTGGAGATGTCCAGCGTCACCGTGGTGACGTTTCCCACGTCGAAGTAGTCGGTCCACACCGGTGACGTGGTTTCCCGCATCGCCACCTGATAGCCGGCGATGTTCGCCTCCGGGTTGGCGTTCCACGTCAGCGTCGTCAGGTTGGTGCCAGGGAAACCGGCCGGCGGCGCGGTGTGGATCTGGACACCCTTGGGCGTTCCTGGTGCGGTCGCCAGTGCCCACAGGGCCGCGCCGTTCACCTTGCCCGCCCGGGCGGTGTAGTCGAAGTCGACGAACTCGACCAGGTCGCCGAACTGCTGCCCGTTCACCACACGGACGTCCTGGTGCTCGTGCGAGAAGTTCTCGCGCTGCTCGGTGAACCGGGCCGCCGGGTAGCCCTGCGCCTGGAACGAAATATGGTCGCTGCCACGCAGGTACCGGTCGCGCCGCCAGACCACGCGGACATGCATCCCGGTCAGGTCGAACGGCGCCGCGTCGGCGACGAACCTGGCCAGCTGGCGGGTGGCCCCGTCGTTCTCGCCGCCGACGATAGTGATCAGCGAGATCTGGTTGGGCGTCGCCGCCGTCGGGAGGCCCTCGACGAACAGCCGCAGCGTGTGCGGGTCCGGCGGGTGCCCGTCGAAGGAGTGGCTCGCACCGACGATGTCGTTACTGAACATGCCCTGCACGTCGTTGCCGGCCGCGGCCATCTGCTTGGCCATGAACGCCGAGCCGAATAGGCCCTGCTCCTCCCCGGCAACGGTGGCGAACACCAGCGTGCCAGGGAACTGATGGGTCGCGAACAACCTGGCGAGCTCGAGCACCACCGCGACTCCGGAACCGTCGTCATCGGCGCCAGGCGCGTCGTCGGTGAAGTTCAGCACGTCGGACACCCGGGAGTCGAGGTGACCGGTGATGACGTAATACCGGGCTGGCGAGGCAGTGCCGCGCAATGTCGCGATGACGTTAGTGATGGTGGTGGGCA
>Ga0070735_10005682_pt1 | contig 10283 bp, 8 predicted proteins | sample Coa_R1_FD_66443 | JGI IMG/M metagenome (GOLD analysis project Ga0070735, IMG submission 66443) | Surface soil microbial communities from Centralia Pennsylvania, which are recovering from an underground coalmine fire - Coalmine... | ecosystem: Environmental > Terrestrial > Soil > Unclassified ... | reverse complement strand
CAGATGTATCCTTACATCTTCCACTTGCGGTCCCGCAAACAGGATAGGATCGCCATCATAGTCTACCAGTTGCGCCATATTGGCCTCTGACTGCTGTTCTACCGGTGTGAAGCCGAGGCGGTCTACATAAAATGCAACGCTGGTGGCGAGGTCACTCACAATCATTGCGAATGCAGGAAGTTTTGGCATGGGAATTTCTCTCCTCAAAATTTTAACAATAGGATTCGTGTACCTGGCACCGTCTCAGTATATCGCCCTGTTCACTGTATTGCAACCGCCATGCTACTTTCGCAGTACCAACTTTCATCGTTGCACCAGCATAGCTGATTGCGAACCACGTTGATGGTACCGCAGAATCATTTGCATTTCTTCAGCAGTACAACCGAGCAATAATTTGACTTCCATATCCCGTTTCGCTAAATCCACGGTATAAATCACTGCTGTCAACGTTTTTTGAGATAAACTGCCTACCCATACATCAATACCATCGCCATCATTGGCCGTTGTACGCGCCAGATACCCATAATCTAATGGATACACAATGTCTGAGTGACGAGGATGAACAGAACCACGTGGACGATCAATATACAATTCACTGGATGCAATCAAATTATCTACAGCAAGCCAAAAATCACCATCTTGCATCATTCCTCTCCTGCCGAAATGGTATCTTTCCAATGGCTATAGGAAATATCATCTGTCACCCGCTACAGGTGCCTCTTCCAACTTCATTGAAAGAAGACGCGAAACGCTGTCATTGCCCATTGAGACGCCGTAAATCACCTGTGCGGATGTCATGGTCACGCGATTATGCGTAATCATAATAAATTGCGTGCGTTGTGCCAGCCGTTTTAAGATATCACAAAAGCGCGTGACGTTCGATTCGTCAAGGGCCGCGTCTACCTCGTCAAGCAGACAGAACGGCGGCGGATTAATCTCTAACAATGCAAAGAGCAACGCGGCAGAGACCAACGCTCGCTCGCCGCCTGAGAGCAACGATAAATCCTGCACTTTCTTGCCCGGAGGCTGCACAATTACATCAACACCAGCTGGCATATTCGACGGAGCCAGTGAACCTGACGTACCGGGTACATCGTCATCGCTTGCTTTCGCTGTTGTCAATTCCAGGCGTGCATTGCCCCCGTTAAAAAGTGTTGTGAAATGTTCGCGGAAACGTGCGTTGACGGCCTGGAAGGTCGTCTCAAATTGGCGGGCCATTGTTACGTCGAGTTGCCCGATAATGGAACGCAGGTGTAGTGCCGCCTGTTCCATATCCGCTATTTGCGTCGAAAGAAACTCAAAGCGCGTGCGCGTCTCCTCGTATTGTTGCGGCGCATCCGGGTCATAGCCTCCCAGCGATTTTATACGACTGCGCAACGTGTCCACACGCCGTCGCAAACGCCGCAATTGTGTCTCCTCTTCTTCCGATAGGGTTTCAGGCTCATCAGATGCCGTCCCATTATTATTACGCTCAGGTGTTTCAGAGGAAGCGTCAGCCTGCGCAGCATAACGGTGCAATTCTTTCGGGTCTGTTACGCCCATCTCTTCCTGCAGTTGTTGCAAGAGCGTTTCCAGTGCGTCACGGGCCTTTTGACTCTCCAACAGAGAACGGCGATAGACCCCTTCCACACCCGTCATAGTGTGGCGCAGTTCCAGGTTTTGCTTTTCCAGCGTCGCAATATTCGTATCAATCGTCGCCGCTTGCCCTTCAGCGATCCGTAATTCTTCCGTCAGCTTACCCACCTGCGCCTGCACCTTTTCGTGTTCAGAGCGATAACCCGCAATCGCTTCCTCCAGCGCTTTTCGCCTCTGGTCAGACTCTTTTACCCGTGTAAGGTGCTGCTCGATCTGCCCTTTCAAATCCTGAGCCAGTCCCTGCTGTGTCGCCAATTGTTGGTGCAGCGCCTTTGCCTCCTGGCGTTTCACTGCCAGCGCAGTGCGTGTGCGCCCCAACTCATCCTGTTGGCGGCGAAAGACAAGAGCGCGTTCCTCCATCTCACGTTGGAATTCTTCAACCAGCCCCGCCATCTCTCGCTGTGATTTCTCGTGCGCACGCACACGCTCCTGTGCAGCCTGTACTTCTTGCTCTAAACCAAGAACCTCGGCGGCTAACTGTTGCTCCACCGAAGATGCCAGTTGCAATTCCGTCTGGACACGCTCAAGGTCACGCTGCGTCGTATTTACCACTTTATTCAGTTCATTGATACGCGCTGTCAGCTTCTGCAACTCTTTGTCAATCTCATTCTGTTCCACTCGTCGCGCTTCCTGTCCGCACTGCACCTCGTTTACCATTGCATTCAGTTGTTCGATCAACGCCACATGTTTGCTCAGTTGCTGCGGAAGCTCACGCAATTCGCGTTCATGTGCCAGCAAGCCATGCTGCCCATTTTGCCCACCCTCCTTGCTGCTACCACCTGCCAACCAACCATCCACATGCAACACCTCGCCTTTCAACGTCACAATGATCTTGAAAGGCAGGTCATTGAAAGATGCAGTTGGCAGCAACTGTACACATGAGAGTAACGCTTGCGCCGTCTCTATGTCCTTCACTATGACAATGCCATGTAAAATGCGCCGGAAGAGCGGAAGATAACGTTCCTCACACTGGATATGCCTCCATGCAAACCCTTGCATTTGTTCGCCTGATGCTGCCTGTTCTAGCAGGAAAGAATTGAGCTTTTCCTCCTCATGTTGCCAGTGAGCCTCGCTATTACTGGTAATTTCTTCTTCTTGCTGGTCATTATGCACATCACGCATCCATACCACCAGCGCCTTACCCTGCGATGCCGACTGTAGGTAGCGCAAACAGGTATAGGCGTCATCAATGGTCTCAACTACCACTGATTGCAAATACTGACCCAGAGCCGCTTCCATCGCAGCCTCCATACCAGCCGGGGCAACGCCAAGCTGTGGAACGGGTGCAATCAGGCCGGTAATCTTGCCAGCGGGAGCGCGTAACAACGCTCGCACGCCATCGCTATAGCCACTTAAACTTTGCCGCCAGTTTTTGAGCATATTGAGACGATCAGAAACAGTGCGCCGTTGCCGTTCCGCTTCGGCGAGCATCGTTTTCAGGCGTTCCATCTCCTGTTGCGCGTCCGCGATAGCGCGGGTGATACTCTGCTTGCGCTGCGTAACCTGTTGCTCTTCGTTGCGGGCAGTATGTAAGTGTGCGCGTTCATCCACAATGCGCGTCTCCAGCGTGCGCAGAGTCTGCTGTGATTGCGCTATCGTCTCTCGCCGCGCTGCCAGCGTGCGGTTCCGCTCACCCAGGTGCTTTTGTTGTCGTCCCAGGTCGGATTGACTGGCACCCAGACGCGCCTGCACCTGAATCAGGTCGCTTTGCGCTCCACGCAGACGACGCTCATCCATCTCGTATTCTTTTTGCGCCTTAGCAACCTGCCCTTCCAACGTTGCCAGCGCAGCTGCTTCGCTATCAAGGGTCTCGTCGGCGATAGCACACTGCTCTTCTTGATCAATAATCTGCCGCTGTACAGTAATCAGACGTTCGCGTAGTCGCCGCTCTTCCTGTTGCTGCTCATTCTGTTGTCGTGTCAGCCCGGTGATACGCTCCTCACTGACAGCAATTTCACGCTCAATCTTCTGCGCAGCATTATGCGCTTCAATACTTAAAGCCCGTACATCGGCAATATGTATGTGAGCGTGCTGGCGTTGCGAGCGTAACGTATTGCCCCGTTCATCCGCCGCTTGAATGGCACGCTCTAACTGACGCACATGCTGCGCCTGTTCTAACTCGGCAACCTCTGCCCGTTCTTTCACCGTTCGCAAGCGCCGCCATTGCAAGGCATACCATGTCAGCAACACATCCTGTAGCTCACTATTGAGTTGCGTGAACTCGGCAGCACGACGTGCCTGCTCCGCGAGTGGTGCCAGCCGTGGCTCAATTTCACCAACGATATCACGCAGACGATCAAGATTCTGCTCCGTTGAACGCAAGCGATTCTCCGCATCGGCGCGTTGTACCTGAAATGGACGAATACCGGCGGCGTCCTCAAACAGGCCACGCCGCTCTTCGGCCCGCAAACTGAGGGCCGCATCAATCAACCCCTGTCCCACTACTGTATAGGAATCATGACCGATACGTGCCTGTGCCAGCAGCAGCACGATATCTTTGAGGCGTACTTTCTGCTTATTGATGAGGTATTCGTTCTCACCGGAACGATAGCTACGGCGCGTGACTGTAATTTCGCTATATTCTGAAGGCACCCACCCGGTGCTATTATCCAGCGTGAGCGAAACCTCCGCCATTCCCAGTGGCGCTTTGCCATGTCCACCTACGAAAATAATGTCGTCGCTTTTCTTACCGCGCAACTGGCGCATACTTTGCTCGCCCAGTACCCAGCGCATTGCGTCAGCAACATTCGACTTGCCAGCGCCATTTGGCCCAACTACCGCCGTTATCCCGGTACTAAATTCCATTTGTGTGCGTACAGCAAAGCTCTTAAATCCCAGCATATCCAGACGTTTGAGGTACACTACGCAGCCAATGCCTCCTTAGCTATGTTTCCTGCCAGTGCGATAATACCATAGTGCGCTACGTGCGTCTAGCATAGTAACTGGATGTTTCTTTGTGAACCACAACAACGTATAGTAAGTAGTCGTATAAGCACAGGTACATTCCTACCCACATCTATATTTTCTGTGCGTCACTTATCCGCATATAGCACATTGAGGAAACCCATTTATGCTACTGTTCTTCCATATACCGGCGCTAACTACCACGCTACTCACGGTAATCATCGCGATAGTCACGTTGCTTGGTATCATGATACGCCCCTACAGATGGAATGAAGCCATCTTCGCGCTTTCTGGCGCGGCATTATTACTCATTATTGGCCTCATCAGTCCGGTAAAGGCGTTCCTCACGTTGTATAGTGACTGGAATATTTTCTTTTTCTTTCTCGGCATGATGTCCCTCTCTGCGTTAGCCGAAACAGCAGGTATGTTCGACTGGCTGGCGGCACAGGCGGCGCGGCTCGCCGGAGGCAGTACGCGCCGCCTCTTTCTCAACACCTTCCTGCTGGGAACGATGATTTCAATGGTTCTCTCAAACGACGCGACCGCGCTTATTCTTACCCCTATCGTCTACACGCTGGTCACACGCCTGCGTCTGCCAGTGCTGCCATTCCTTTTCGCCTGCACATTTATCGCCGACACCGCCTCTTTTCTCCTGCCAGTCAGTAACCCCATCAATATCATTATTTTAACCAGATTTCAACTCGATCTCTGGACATTTCTACGTCTCCTGTTGCTACCGAGTATACTTGTCATCGGCATGAATATCGGGCTGTTCTTTCTGCTCTATCGCAAGCAGATTCGGGGACGCTTTGATGCAAAACGCTTGCCATCCGCAGATGAATCCATAAAGCACGCGGCCTATTTTCGCTATACCTGTAGCGTGCTGATCATTGTTGCCATAGCCTACATCACCGCTTCGGCGCTGCAAATTCCGTTATCGCTCGTATCTATATCCGGCGCTCTGTTGCTCTTGCTGGGTGCGTTAAAATGGAGGCAAATCACCGTGCGCGGACTGGGGGGACAAATTTCATGGTCTATTTTCGGCTTCATCGCGGGTATGTTCATTGTTGTGCAGGCCGTTGAAGGAACCGGATTGACAGCACAATTCGGGCAATTACTATTGCATCTCTCAGGTGGCAGCAGCTTTGGCGCGGTAATGGTTGGCACAGCAGGTGCGGCAGTTGGCACCAATATTATCAACAATCTGCCAATGGCGGTTGTGCTGCGCTCTTCACTTGTGGGAGTGCAGCACATCGCACCGGCAGCACGTTTGGGGTTTATCGCCGCCACCATGTTTGGTTGCGACCTGGGGCCAAACCTCACTACCGTCGGCTCCCTCGCAACCGTTCTCTGGCTCCTGATTTTACGCAGACGCAACCTTGATGTGTCGGGATTGGATTATTTCAAAGTCGGTATTCTCGTCACGCCTTTAATGTTGGTAGCTGGCGCACTACTTATCTGGCTACTACTATTACTTTAGGAGGAACCTCATGCGCGTACTCTGTTGCCTGGATGGCACAAACATCGAGCAAATCAGTACAACGGTTTCAACCATGCTACGTGCTGACAACCTGACGCTAGCACTCGTTTACGTCATTGATCAGGGACCGCGAGGAGAAATGGAGCGACAACGCGAACGCTTTTTCCGTTCTCCAGAGTTGAAACCCCGTCACAAAGAACAGATGCAAAAGGCAGAAAATGCTACTGCGCAGGATATTCTCGACGAAGGCACTCGCTATCTCTCCGGCGCAACGCTCTTCAAGCGCGAAGGGAACCCGGAGCGCGAGATTGTTCGGCTAGCTGATGAATGGTTAGCCGACCTCGTCGTTCTCTGCTCTCGCTCTACTATCAGTGACGGCCCCACTATTGGCCCCAAATCAGTCGGACATACTGCCCGCTTTGTCGTTGACCACGCGCCATGTCCCGTGCTATTAGTACGAAAGCAGTTTCGCGCTCTGGTTTGACAACGCATAACTGCTTTAATCTCATTAGAATATCCTTAGAGATACGACATACTAACAAATGTTGCACATTTGTTAGTATGTCTCGCTCTGCTTCTAGCCTTACTTCAGAGTGTTTCGACTGTGATTGATAGAACATTTTGGTACTGAGCAATGTTTGACAAAGCATGCTATAATTCGCGGAAAGAGCAACTTTGACAGCGACCGAAATTGTTGAGATATCGGTCAAGAAATAAGTAACCCATGTTCGGAAAAAGCCAGCACACTCAACTGTTACCCATTTCGTGTGTCGGCTTTTCTCTCAGTTGTGTATTACGTACTAGCAACGGAGCTGGCGCATGCCTCAAAATGATGGACAGAACCCGGATGAAGCGAATAGTACAGTCAAAACAGTTTTAGTGGTGGAAGACGATACAGGCATCGGCACATTTCTTATTCAAGCTATCCAGCAAGAGACACACCATCAGGCCATGTTAGTCACAGATGGTTTCCAGGCACTAAAAGCTGTCGCCAATATAAAACCAGAGCTATTCATTCTTGATTATCAATTGCCACGCATGAATGGTATTGAATTATATGATCGCCTCCATGCTATTCAGGGTATGGAGCATATTCCTGCGATCATTGTTAGCGCACGCCTTCCGCGCTACGAAATCGAAAAACGCAAGATTATTGGTATCAGCAAACCATTAGAGTTAGACGATTTCTTGCAAACCATCGAACGTTTGTTGGGGTGATTATCGCTGTACTACAGCAACCCACCCCTTCTTACACTGTATCCATAACTCCTTTTCCAACCCCACCTGCTTCTCATCTCCATCAACCTTACTATCACGGTTATAAGAAACTGCGTCACGTACCTCTATCTGCTTATTGTGGACAATAAGCGTGACCGGTTCCTCATTGGTCGCTATACCACGCACAAAATTATAGACATGCCGTGCGCTCCACTTGTTTACATCAACAACGAAATCTTCATGCGTTGGCAGTGTGTGATACTCGCTTTTTGTCTCATCCTGTGGGAAAGATGTCGCCAGACCCTTATAAATATCCCATACCGCTTGCGCCAGTAAATATCCTCCCTGGACAGCGCACTGCGTCTCTAATTGCTTATAACGGATGCCATCGGGTATATCAATGATTGTTTGTGCGACGATATCGCCCGTATCCATCCCTTCATCCATATAATGAATGGTGACTCCCGTTTGATGTTTTCCTTCACGCAATGTCCAGAAGAGGGGGTCTGGCCCACGATTGGCAGGGAGCCGCGAAGGATGTAGATTCAAACATCCATATTGCGGGATATCCAACACAACTCGCGGAATATACAGGGAAAAACAGGCGACACACAGTATATCCGCTGAATAGTTTCGCAACGTAGCTATGGTAGCTGGGTCTGCTAAACGCGCTACTTCCCATACAGGGATGTGTTGCGCCTCCGCAAGTTGTATAATAGTGTTATGCAGCGAAGAATGAAGCAAAGGTAAGAGCGAATGCCCTGTGCGTACAGGCTCTTTTCGTCGGATAGCAGGTGCAAGCGTTTGCTTATCACTGCTACTCAATGGCGCGGGGACAACCACTGCACACACCTCGATACCTTTCTCGAGTAAGGCTTTCAAAGGTGGCAGCGAAAAATCGCCTTGCATACCGAAAAAGAGGACTCTCGGTGGGCGTTCTAAAGGGACACCATTTGACATTGAACATCCTATCCTGTAGTATCTTTATAACGAAACATCTAACCACACATTTGGAGTTTTATCATGCCACGAATGGTTTACTGTGTCAAACTTGGTCGCGAACTCCCAGGGTTGGAAAAACCTCCATTCCCCGGCGAACTGGGACAACGCATTTACGAGCAAATATCTCAAGAGGCTTACAATATGTGGCCCGCACAGAGTACGCTCCTTATCAATCACTATGGCCTTAATCTGGCTGACCCGGAGGCCCGCAAATTGCTGCGCACACAGATGGAAGAGTTTTTCTTCGGCGCTGATGCGATGATGCCAAAGGGTTGGACACCTATTGAGCCTGCTGGTGCTGGTTCAAGCAGCAAAGGCGGAGGCGGGGCCGCTCGCAAGAAATGAAACAGCCCGGTAATATTCTGCTCATTTCATGTTATGAGCTGGGCCATCAACCGCAGCATCTTGCCATGCTCTCCACTATGCTTCAGCGGGCAGGCTATTATCCTGTACCCGTTGATACTGCGATAGAAGCGTTATCCGACGAGGCCATTTTGCATGCCCGCTTCGTCGCTATTGCTGTTCCCATGCACACCGCATTACGTCTTGGGCAAAACGTTGCCAAACGTGTGCGCAAGCTCAACCCGACAGCTCATATCTGCTTCTACGGACTTTACGCCCTCCTCAACGCCGATTATCTCCTGCGCGAACACATTGACTCGGCCATTGGCGGCGAATACGAGGAGCCATTACTTAGGTTGATTTCCGCTCTTGAACAGGAGGAGCCCCTTACTCTGCCAGGTGTCTTCACCCGGCAATCCAGTAGCGGCCCATGGATACAGCGCACAGCATATGTCACTCCCCAGCGGCACCAGTTGCCTTCGTTGGAACAGTATGCACGTTTAGAACGAAATGGCATAGCGATGCTGGCAGGTTACACTGAGACGACACGTGGCTGCAAACATACCTGCCTGCATTGCCCAATCACGCCAATCTACAACGGTCGTTTTTTTGCCGTACCTGCTGATATCGTCCTGTCAGACATCCGCACACAGATAGCCCAGGGTGCGCGTCACATCACTTTCGGTGATCCTGACTTCTTGAACGGTCCAACACATGCCTTGCGAATCACTCGTGCGCTTCACAGTGAATTTCCAGACGTTACCTTTGACGCAACGATCAAAGTTGAACATCTGCTGAAGTATCGGCATCTCTTGCCAGAATTAAAAGCAAACGGTTGTGCCTTCATCGTCTCAGCCGTCGAATCTCTGAATGAGAACGTGTTACGGCATCTCGACAAGGGCCATACCAGCGAGGATGTCGCAACTGTTTTTGCTATCATGGAACAGGTAGGCATACCGTTACGACCATCGCTCATGCCATTTTCTCCCTGGGAAACACTTGACAGCTACATTGCACTACTTTCATTTTTTGAGGAACAGCACCTGATCGAACACGTTGACCCTGTTCATTTCTCAATTCGCCTGCTTGTTCCTCCGGGTTCCGCTCTGCTCGATTCTCCCGATAGCCAACACTGGCTCGGTGAACTTGACGCAACCGCCTTTACCTATCGCTGGCATCATCCCGATCCCAGGATGGATGAGCTACAACGCAACATCGCTCAGCTTGTCGAACAAGCAGAACGCAACAAAGTCAATCCCATCGAAACCTTCTTCTCAATTCAGGCGCTGGCTCTTGCTGCCAGAGGGGAAGGACTTGCTCTATCCGCTCTCTCCAATGCAATCGCGAGTTACGGTACCCGCAACATTCTTCCTCACCTTACCGAATCCTGGTTCTGCTGAGCAGAACCAACAGCGGATCAGTTGGATCCGGCACATTCATAGCAAGTGTCCGAGACGAGGATAGAAGACGAAATAGCTTGTCCTTAAAGCAACTTTCTGGTAAGATGTATCTCATCACTACTCTCATTTGAAAGGAAGCCAGATGAACACCTCTGAACAACGACTTCAAGCCTATCTTCAGGAGCAGCAAATCCAGGCCGAGCATCTGTCATTCGATCAACCCTGCCATTCAGTTGCAGAAGCGGCTCGTGCTGTCAACGCATCTCCTCAAGAGCTTGTGAAAAACATTTGTCTTCTCGATA
>Ga0070735_10005681_pt1 | contig 10284 bp, 8 predicted proteins | sample Coa_R1_FD_66443 | JGI IMG/M metagenome (GOLD analysis project Ga0070735, IMG submission 66443) | Surface soil microbial communities from Centralia Pennsylvania, which are recovering from an underground coalmine fire - Coalmine... | ecosystem: Environmental > Terrestrial > Soil > Unclassified ... | reverse complement strand
ATGCCGAGCAGCCTGTCGGCGGCGACCAGGGGCAGGCCGATGGTGGCCTGGACCTGGTAACGGCGGACGAAGGTGCTGTCGATGTCGACCGGCGCGTTTCGCGCGACCAGCCGCTGGCGTGTCACCGTCAGCCAGACGGTCGAACCGTACTGATGGACGCCGAGGTCGTCTGGCGCTTTGCCCTGGCGCGCGTCTTCCAGGTAGCGGGCGAGCTGCTCCCGCATGTCGGTCAGCGAGTCGAGGAGGCTCTCCTGCGGCTGGCCGGTGGCGAAGGGGGCGTAGTAGGTGTGCGTCCCCTCCTCGTAAAGGAAGATGGACACGATGTCCGCACCGGATGCGTGCTGCAGGTCGGCAACCACGCCGCGCAGCACGGCGGACAGGCCCGCGGACGTCTCCAGTGGCGCGCGCATCTGGTCCTGTGATGGTACGTCCTGAATACCCGCGGCCCAACTTCCGGCGCGACCGGTGGCTGAACCTCAACGGCGAGTGGGAGATCTCGTTCGACGGCGAGCCGCGATTCTCGGGGCGAATCACGGTGCCCTTCTGCCCGCAGGCGTCACTGTCCGGCTGCGGTTCCGTCGAGGTGGGGGACGTGCTCTGGTACCGCCGTTTCTTCGACGCGCCCAAGGCCGGCCGCCTGCTGCTCCACTTCGGCGCGGTCGACTATCGAGCGACCGTCTTCGTCAACGGGAACGAGGTCGCGCGCCACGAGGGCGGCCACACGCCGTTCACCGCCGACGTGACGTCGATCTCGGGTCACGCGCGCAACGAGCTCGTGGTGCGCGCGGAGGACCCGGCGGCCGATCGCACCATCCCACGCGGCAAGCAGGCGTGGACGCCACGGCCCGACTCGCCGTTCTTCTACACGCCGACAAGCGGGATATGGCAGACGGTCTGGCTCGAGCCGCTGCCCGCCCGCCACGTGGACTCGCTGCGCCTGCGTCCCGACCTCGCGCGCGGCATCGTCGACGTGGAGGTCGTGGGGGACCTCGCCGGCGACCCGGCTGTCGAGGTCCGCTACCGCGGCAGGCTCGTCGGCGCGCGAAAGGGTTCCGGCGAGGTCCGGCTGGCGGAGGTCCACCCGTGGAGCCCGGAGTCGCCTGCCGTGTACGACGTTTCGGTTTCAGCCGAAGGTGACCGCGTATCCGGCTATTTCGGCCTTCGCACGATCGAGGTGGCGGACGGCAAGGTCTGGCTCAACGGCGAGATCTATGTCCAGCGGCTGGTGCTCGACCAGGGCTACTTTCCGGCCGGTCTGCTCACCGCGCCCACGGACGGCGAGCTGCGTCGCGACATCGAGCTGGCGAAGGCGATGGGCTTCAACGGCGCGCGCAAGCACCAGAAAGTGGAGGATCCACGCTGGCTGTGGTGGGCCGACCGGCTCGGCTTTCTCGCCTGGGGTGAGATGCCGAACTTCCGCCGGCACTCGGAGCAGGCAGAGATGCGGCTGTCGCGGGAGTGGGAGGAGGCCGTGGTGCGCGATCGGGATCATCCCTGCGTGGTCGCGTGGGCGCCGATCAACGAAGGCGATGGGCTCGGCCCGGACCCCGCGCGCTTTCTCGAGAGCCTTCGCGCGCGCACCAAAAGTCTCGACACGACGCGGCCGGTGGTCTCGAACGACGGATGGGAGCACGCGACGACCGACCTGTGCACCCTGCACGACTACGCGCCCGCCGGAGAGCTTGCGTCACGCTACAGGACGCTCGAGCAGGCCCTGCAGGCGGGAGCTCGCACGAGGCCGGCGTACCTCCCGGGCTACTCCCATCGCGGCACCCCCGTGATCGTGAGCGAGTTCGGCGGCATCGCGATCGGCGGTCATCAAGGCTTCGGCTACAGCCGCGTCGCGAACGCGGACGAGCTCGCGGCCACGTACCGCCAGATGGTCGAAGCCCTCATGGATGCAGGTCCGGTCGAGGGCTTCTGCTACACGCAGCTGACCGACGTCGAGGACGAGCGCAACGGCCTTCTGACGTTCGACCGCCGGCCCAAGGTCGACCCCGCGGTCTTGCGTCCGATCACGCGGGCCGCAAAGCGCCGCTGAGCGACCTCGCCCTGGCGACCCCTCCCAGCCAGGAGGCGCTGGGCCGCGGATGACGCGCGAAGCTCTGCCGGTCGACCTCCACCAGGCCGAAGGTCGGGCCGTAGCCGAACGCCCACTCGAAGTTGTCGAGGAGCGACCAGTAGAGGTAGCCGCGCACGTCGATGCCCTCGGCGATGCATTCGAGCACGCTGGTCAGCGCCGTCTCCATGTAAGCGATGCGCCTGGCGTCGTCCGCGGTGGCGATGCCGTTCTCGGTGACTACCACCGGCACGCCCGGACAGGCGCGGTGCGCGCGACGGATCGCGCCTCTCAGCGCCTGCGGGTAGTACTCGTAGCCCATCTGGGTCGTCTCGGCCGTCTCGGACAGGTCGCGCAGGGTGTCGCTCCAGTCGTGGCCCGGGCTGCGAGCTCCCTCCGGGCCGTAACGGAACCTCGTGTATGTCTGGACACCGACGAACTCGTCGGTGCGCGCGAGCTCCAGGAACCAGTCGCTCACGCGAGCCTCGAGCTCCAGGGAGCTCTGCCCGGGCTCCGCGCCGTCCTCGTACTGGAGGTCGGGGATGGCGAGCGTCACACCGGCCGGGATGCCGGCGCGCGAACGGATGGCCGCCGCACCGCGACGGTGCGCCTCGAGCAGGTTGTCCACCGCGCGCTGGGCGCCCTCGCGATCGTCCGTGTGCCCCGGAGGGTTGATGCCGAGCAGCCAGCCGCTCGAGCCGAGTCCCTGCGGCTCGTTGATGGTGCAGGCAAGCCCGATGCGGTCGCCGAGAGCCTCGGCGACGCGGCCGCAGTAGCGCTGGAACAGCTCGGGAAACCGCTCGCCGGCCAGGCCGCCCTGCTCGTGCAGCCAGCGGGGGAGCGTGAAGTGATGGAACGTGACCAGCGGGACCACGCCGTGGCGGCGGCAGGCGTCGAGCGCGCGCCCGTAGTGAGCCAGAGCCGCGAGCGAGAACTCGCCTTCCGCGGGCTCGATGCGGGCCCATTCGATGCCGAAGCGAAAGGCGTTCATGCCGAATCCCGCGAGCATCGCGATGTCATCCGCGTAGCGGTGGTACAGGTCGCACGCATCACCCGAGGGCTCGCGGCACGGCGTCGCCGAGATGTGCTCCCACCACCACCAGTCGCTGTTGGTGTTGCCGCCCTCGGTCTGGTGCGCCGACACGGCGGCGCCGAAGAGGAAGCCGTCGGGGAAGCTCGTGGTCTCGCTCATCCGGCCGAGTGTTCCACATCCGGGGCCGCCCGCGCGCGGCCGCCCCAACTCCGGAGTTGACAGCTCGAATCGGCGGCAATAGGATTTCTAAACCGCTTTACTAAAGCGGTTTATCGCTCACTCGGAACCTTGGAGGCGCGGGGATGTCCAGGGTCACCATCTCGGACGTGGCAACCGCGGCCGGTGTGTCCAAAACCTCGGTCTCGTTTGCCTTCAACCAGCCCGAGCGTCTCGGCCAGGCCACTCTGGACCGTGTTCTCGGGGTCGCCCAGGATCTCGGCTACGCGCCACTTCCGGCCGCCCGCGCCCTCTCGACGCGCCGGAGCGGGACCGTCGGCCTGCTCATCCCGCAGCGCCTGTCGACGCTTTTTGCCAACCCGTTCGCGAGCGAGCTCATCCAGGGTCTTGGCGAGCTGTGCGAGGAGCACGACCTGACCCTGCTCCTCGTCCCACCGCTCGACGGATCGCTGCAGGGCGCCATCCGCCGTGCGGCGGTCGATGGATTCATCAGCCTCGGGCTGAGCCCCGACGACCGCGAGCTCGACCTGCTCGAACGGCTCGGCATTCCGACCGTCCTGATCGATTCCGAGTCCTCGCCCGGGCACACGGTGGTCAACGTCGACGACGCCGGTGGCGCCGAGGCGGCGGCTCAGCACCTGCTCGACCTCGGCCATCGGCGGCTTGCCATCATGGTCCTTCCGCCGGCACGCTCGCGGATGAAGCACACGCCCACGGCGACCCGGCGCCTGGCCGGCTATGAGGCGGCGATCGCAAGGACGGAAGCCGAGCGCGCCCACACCGTGATGGCCGGGATCTCGGTTGCGGCGGGCGCGCGCGCCTTCGAGTCGCTGCCCCGCGGCGGCCGCCGGCCCACGGCCGTGCTGGCGATGAGCGACATGGCGGCGATCGGCGTCGTCGGCGCCGCCCGCGAAGCCGGGTTGAGGGTGCCGGAAGACCTCTCGGTCGTGGGGTTCGACGACCTGCCGCTTGCGGCGTGGACCAATCCGCCCTTGACGACCGTGCACCAGCCGATAGTCGAAAAGGGCAGGCTGGCGGTCGGCCTTTTGATCGAACGCCTCAGCGGCCGTACGGTGTCGTCACCGCCCCCGTTGAGGACGAACCTCGTGCTGCGGAGCTCTACATCAAAGCCCATCGGTGGCAAGGAGGTGGTCGGCGCACAGGCCTAGCCATACAAACTGGCGATTTGCCATTTAAGGAAAGGGAAATAGAATGAAGAGTCCGGGGCAGGGATTTCGTCAACTCGGAACTGATGGGGGAATTACATATGCGCTCTAAGTGGTACGTGCGCACCCTGGTTCTGCCGGTCATGGCTGTGCTCACCGCGGTGGCGTGTGGCACGAGCTCGACACAGAGCGCGGGTACCGTGCACGTCGTAGCGGTGTGGTCCGGGCAGGAGCAGGCCAACTTCATGGCGGTGCTCAAGCCCTTCGAGGACTCGACGGGGATCAAGGTCTCCTACGAGTCGACACGAGACGAGGACGCGATCCTCACCTCGCGAGTTGCGGCGGGCAACCCGCCCGACCTGGCGGCGGCGCCAAGCCCGCAGCTGCTGACCAACTTCGCGAAGCAGGGCAAGGTCATCGCGCTCAACGACGCGGTCGACATGAGCGCCCTCCAGGCGAACACCGCGGCGAGCTGGATCAAGCTCGGCGAGCCGCTGAACGACGGAAAGCTGTACCAGATCTTCTCGTGGGCGGCCGTCAAGGGCCTCATCTGGTACAACCCGAAGAGCTTCCAGGCCAAGGGCTACAACGTCCCCAAGTCGTGGGACGACCTGCTGAGCCTGCAGAGCCAGATCAAAGGCAGCGGCACCACGCCGTGGTGCCTCACGGTCGAAAGCGGTTCCGCGACAGGATGGATGGCCAGCGACTGGCTCAAGGAGATCGTGCTGAGCCAGGCCGGTCCTGACGTCTACGACCAGTGGGTCGCGGGCACCATCAAGTGGTCGTCCGACCCGATCAAGCAGGCCTTCCAGACGTTCGGCAAGATCCTTGGCCCGAACGACGGCAACGTATACGGCGGCAAGCAGTACATCGTCGCGACCAACTTCGGCGACGTCGGCACCCCGATGTTCCAGAGCCCGCCGAAGTGCTACATGCTCAACCAGGCGTCGTTCATCACCACGTTCTTCACCAGCGCCAACCCGAGCCTGCAGGCAGGCACGGACTACAACTTCTTCCCGCTTCCCGACATCAGCTCGCAGTACGCCGGCGCCCACGTCGTCGCCGGTGACTCGTGGTCGATGTTCAAGGACACGCCGCAGGCACGCAAGCTGATCCAGTACCTGACCACCGCCGACGCCCAGGCGATCTGGGTCAAGGCCGGCGGCAAGCTCGCGGTCAACAAGCAGGTTCCCTCGTCCGACTACCCCGACGTCCTGTCGAAGGAGTCGGCGCAGATCGTCGTCAACACGCAGGTCGCGAAGTACGACGCGACCGACAACATGCCGGCCGACATGAAGGCCGCCGCGTGGGCGGACCTCGTGAAGTTCATCCAGGACCAGGGGCAGCTCAACTCGATACTGGCCCACCTGGATTCGGTCCAGGCATCCGCCTACAAGTCGTAATCGAATAGGAGAAGGACGGTGGACTTCAGCGTTCTGCTGCAGGACATTCCGACGCTTCTGCTCGTGATCCTGGGTGTGCCGGCGGTCCTCGTCGGCTACATCTTCGGCGCCGAGTTCCTGGTCCGCCGTCTGCCAGACAAGAACCGTCCGCAGGTCCGGCCCTGGATATGGGTCGGACCTGCCCTACTCCTGGTTGCCGGCTTCCTGTTCATCCCGGCGGTCGCCACGCTGATCCAGAGCTTCGAAGACAACCACGGCAACTTCGTCGGGCTCCAGAACTACGCCGACCAGCTCGGCGGCTTTCCGGGCGGCGGGGCGTGGATCGCCATCCGGAACAGCATCATCGTCTGGCTCGTGGTCTACATGATCCTGGTCCTTTCGTTCGGCCTGATCATGGCGGTGCTCTTTGACCGGGTTGGCTACGAGACGTTCGTCAAGTCGCTGATCTTCATGCCGATGGCCATCTCCTCGGTGGCCTCGGGAGTGATCTGGAAGTTCATGTACTGGTACCAGCCGGTGGGGGCGCCACAGACGGGGACGATGAACGCCGTCGTCACGTTCTTCCATCACGACCCCGTCGCGTGGTTGCAGGACGAGTGGCCCAACAGCCTTTCGATCCTCAACAACCTCGCTTTGATCACGGTCGCGACCTGGGGGATGACGGGCTTTTCGATGGTCATCCTGTCGGCCGCCCTCAAGGGCATCCCGGGCGAGCTGCTGGAAGCCGCCCGCGTCGACGGTGCCGGCGAGATCACGATCTTCCGGCGCGTGATCTTCCCGCTCATGATGCCGACGATCGTCGTCGTGGCGACGACCCTGGTGATCTTCGCGATCAAGGTTTTCGACGTGCCGTACGTGATGACGAACGGCCTCTACAACACCGACGTGCTCGCGCTTCGCATGTACAACCTCCTGTACCTCTCGCACAACAACGCCGCGGCGAGCGCGGTGGCGATCGTGCTGCTCATCGCCGTGGTGCCGGTCCTGATCTTCAACGTGAGACAGTTCCGGGCCGTGGAGGCGCGAAGATGAGCGTCGCGACAGCGTCTCGACGAGAGTCGACCGCCGCCGCGTGGTCGATGGCGTGGGTCCTGCAGAGGCTTCAGCGATCGCTGCTGCACATTGCGGTGATCCTGATCACCCTGGTGTGGATCATTCCCACCCTTGGCCTTCTCGTCAGCAGCTTCCGGCCTTCGTTCAAGATCATCACGACGGGCTGGTGGACGGCGCTGGCGCCACCGTTCGAATTCACGCTGAAGAACTACAACGACATGCTGGCCCAGAGCAACATGGGCTCGGCGATCTTCAACAGCTTCATGGTCGCGATCCCTTCGACGGTCATCCCGGTCACCATCGCCGCGTTCGCCGCCTACGCCTTCGCGTGGATGAAGTTCCCGGGACGCGACTGGATCTTCCTGGCGTTCGTCGGCCTGCTGGCCGTGCCCCTGCAGCTGACGTTCGTACCGGTCCTGACGTTCTTCGTCGCGCACGGGATCGTGCCGGACAACCTCAGCCACATCGGCCTTCCGCCGTGGGTGGGCCTGTGGCTCGCGCACTCGGGCTACGGGCTGCCTTTCTCCACGTACCTTCTGGCCAACTTCTTCCGCCAGCTGCCGAGCGACCTTTTCGAATCGGCGGAGATCGACGGCGCGGGGACGCTCACGGTGTTCTTCCGCATCGTTCTTCCGCTCTCGGTGCCGGCCCTGGCGTCGCTCGTCATCTTCCAGTTCCTGTGGGTCTGGAACGACCTGCTCGTAGCGCTGATCTACGTCGGCGGCGCCCCCGAGGTCGCGCCGCTGACCGTCAATCTCGCCGACCTCACCAACTCTCTTGGACAGGGATACCAGCTCCTGACCGCCGCGGCGTTCTTCTCCATGGTCATCCCACTCCTCGTCTTCCTCAGCCTCCAGCGCTATTTCGTCCGCGGCATCCTCGCCGGTTCAGTGAAGGGATAGAAGAGATGGCATCAGTCACCTACGACCACGTGGTCAAGCGCTACACAGCGGACCTCACAGTCGTCAAGGACTTCAACGTCGAGATCAAGGACAAGGAGTTCATGGTCCTTGTCGGTCCATCCGGATGCGGCAAGTCGACCGCACTGCGCATGCTTGCCGGCCTCGAGGCGATCACCGAGGGCCGCATTCTCATCGGCGACCGTGTCGTCAACAACGTCGCGGCCAAGGACCGCGACATAGCGATGGTGTTCCAGTCCTACGCGCTGTATCCGCACATGAGCGTCTTCGACAACATGGCCTTTCCGCTGCAGATGCAGCACATGAAGAAGGCCGAGATCGACAAGCGCGTCCGCAACGCATCTCGGATCCTCGGCCTTGACAACTTCCTGCAGCGCAAACCGCGCGCCCTCTCAGGCGGCCAGCGGCAGCGCGTCGCGCTGGGCCGCGCCATCGTGCGCAGCCCCAAGGTCTTCTTGCTCGACGAGCCGCTTTCCAACCTCGATGCGAAGCTGCGCGGCCAGACCCGCGTGGAGCTGCAGAAGCTGCACCGCGACCTCGAGACCACGTTCATTTACGTGACACACGACCAGGTCGAGGCCATGACCATGGGCGACCGGATCGCCATCATGAACGCCGGCATCCTCCAGCAGGTCGGGAGCCCGGGCGAGATCTACGACCACCCCGCCAACCTCTTCGTCGCGGGTTTCATCGGCACACCGACCATGAACTTCGTGCCGGCGGCCGTGACGGACGGCACCGCCAAGGCGTCGGGCTTCGAGGTCAAGCTTCCGAAGTCCCTCAAACCCGGCAAGGGCACGCTCGGCTTTCGACCGGAGGCGCTCACCGACCGCGTGGCCGACGGGAGCCCCTCGCTGGACATGAAGGTCGACGTGGTCGAGCGCCTCGGCTCCGACCAGTTCCTCTACGGGTCGGTCGGGGGCGACCAGGTGACCGCTCGGGTCGATCCACGCATGCAGGTGCAGCCGGGGGACCAGGTCAAGCTCGGGCTCGACACGCGCACGCTGCACTTCTTCGACGCCGAGACCGAACAGGCCCTCATCTAACCGGACCTCCGTCTCGGCGTGGAGCGGATCCGTGCGCTCGAGGACTTCGATGCCGCCCGGGCGCGGGCGTTTCGGCGCGCGGTCCGCTCCATCCTGACCGGCCGGACGCGGCGGCTGCGGTCCATCGAGCCGATGCTCAAGGCCGCGGGGCTCGAGGGCCGGGCGTACGGCGGGGTCCGAGAGATCCCCGTCGACAGGATCGTGGGCTCGGTCGCGCCAGAGGCGAAGACGCTCGATTTCGACCGGGCTTTCCTGCCCGTCAACCGGCGCCTGCGTGACCGGTGGACGCGCATCTACCAGGCGATGGTCGAGGGCGACGAGCTGCCGCCGATCGACGTCTACCGCGTCGACGACTGGTACTACGTGATCGACGGCCACCACAGGGTGTCGGTGGCCAGGAGCCTTGGCCGGCCCACGATCAACGCGCGCGTCATCGACATCAAGACGCGCGCCCCGCTCGGCTCCGACGTCGACGCGGAAGCGCTCCTTCGGGCCGCCGAGTACGCGGCATTCCTCGAGACCACGCAACTCCATAGGACGCGTCCGGAAGCGCGCCTGGAGTGCAGCCGGCTTGGTCGCTACGACGAGATCCTCAAGCACATCCTCGGCCACGCCTATTTCGCGAGCCGGGACAACAACCGGCAGCTCTCGCTCGTCGAAGCGGCGGCAAGCTGGTACGACAACGTCTACCGGCCCGTCGTTGCGGCGATCCATCGCCATCACGTCCAGGAGCGGATGCCCGGCTGGACCGAGGCGGACCTCTACGTCGAGATCACGCGGCGCTGGCTGGAGATGAGCAAGGCGGGCGTCGAGTCGGGTCCGGACCCGGCCGTGGAGAAGCTCCTGGAGCAGCACGCGCACAACTGGTGGCGGCGCCGCCGGCGCATTCGTCTCGAGTGAAAGAGCGCTCGCCACTCGTCGATGGCGGCGTTAGGCTCTGTCGGTGATCGGCATCATCTTCGGCCCCCCCGGCAGCGGTAAGGGCACCCAGGCCGCAAAGCTGCAGGAGGAGCTCCTGCTCAACCACCTCTCGACAGGCGAGCTGCTGCGCGCGGAGGTGGCGAAGGGCACGCCGATGGGCAATGAGGTGGGGCGGATCATGGCGGCCGGTGACCTCGTGCCCGATTCGCTGATCCTCGACATCGTGCGTTCTCGCCTCCCCGAGGCGGAATCGGGGACCGGCGTCCTTTTCGACGGCTTTCCACGCACCGTGGCGCAGGCCGTGGCGCTCGACGAGATGCTCCAGGCGGAGGGCCATGGCGTCGGATTCGTGCTTGCGCTGGAGGTTCCCGAGGCCGAGCTCGAGGACAGGCTGCTTCGTCGCGCCCGCCTGGAGGGCCGCTCCGACGACACACGGGAGGCGATCGCCGAGCGCATGCGCGAGTACCGCAAGCTCACCGCCGCGGTGCTCGACCACTACCGGCACG
>Ga0070735_10005680_pt1 | contig 10286 bp, 7 predicted proteins | sample Coa_R1_FD_66443 | JGI IMG/M metagenome (GOLD analysis project Ga0070735, IMG submission 66443) | Surface soil microbial communities from Centralia Pennsylvania, which are recovering from an underground coalmine fire - Coalmine... | ecosystem: Environmental > Terrestrial > Soil > Unclassified ... | reverse complement strand
GTGCTCGAGCTCCCGGATGTTTCCCGGGAAGTCGTAGTGCATGAGGGCTTCGGTGACCCCGTCGTGCAGGCGCGGCCGAACGCCCATCTTTCGCGAGTACTTCTCGAGGAAGTAAGAGAGAAGATCGGGGATGTCCTCCCGCCGTTCGCGCAGCGGGGGCAGCTGGAACCTTGCGACGTTCAGGCGGTAGTAAAGGTCCTGGCGGAAGCGCTTCTCGGCCACCGCGGTCAAGAGGTCCTGGTTGGTCGCCGCGATCACGCGGACGTTGATACGGATGGGTTTGTTCTCTCCGACCCGTCGGATCTCGTTCTCCTGAATCGCGCGCAGAAGCTTGGCCTGGAACGTGATGGGGGTCTCGGCGATCTCGTCGAAGAAGAAGGTGCCGCCGTCGGCTTCCTCGAAGAGGCCCTTTCGAGCGCTCACCGCGCCGGTGAACGAGCCTTTCGCGTGCCCGAAGAGCTCGCTCTCCAAGAGCGTCTCGGTGATCGCGGCGCAGTTGACTGGGACGAAGGGTCGTTCGCCGCGCTTGCTGTTGGCGTGGATCGCCTTGGCCACGAGCTCCTTACCGGTTCCGCTTTCGCCGGTGATGAGAACGATCGCGTCGGTCGGTGCGATGCGCACGATGCGACCGAGGACCTCACGGACGGCGCGCGACTGGCCGATGATGTTCTCGAACCGGTACCGGTCCTTGAACTCGTTCGCCAAGAACGTCACTTCGCCCGCGAGGCGCCGGTTATCGAGGGCCTTTGCGACCTTGACCAGAAGCTCCTGCTCCGTGAACGGCTTCTGGATGTAGTCGAACGCGCCCAGGCGCATGGCCTCGACCGCGCTCTCGATCGTGCCGTAGGCGGTCATCACGATCACTTCGGTGAGGGGATGGGCGTCCTTGGTGGCCCGCAGGACGTCGATGCCGTCCTTCGTGCCCATTCGCAAGTCGGTCAGGACGACGTCGTAGGCTCCCGTCGCGCCGCGCTCGGCCCCCTGCTCGCCGTCGGCGGCCTCGTCGACCTCGTAGGATGCGCCGCGCAGCATCATCGCCAGCGTCGTGCGCATGTTGCGTTGGTCGTCGACGATGAGAATCTTCGCCATCCGCCTTAGTCGCTGCCTTCCCCAGTCGAGTTACGGTCCGTGGCGTCCTCAGCCGGCCGCCCCCGCGGGTCCCCTCAGTTGTTCTGGGCCCCCTGCGAGATCCAATCGGTGATGCATTTGAGGTCACTCTGCGAAAAGACGTATCCCTTGTCGGCGATCGTCTTGCCGTTGAGAGGCATGCTCCCCGTGTGCTTGCCCGTCGTCGGATCGACCTTGTTGATCCATATGTAGAGGCCGGTCATGGTCGGGCTCCCGCTCGACGTCACGAGTGGGCACGGCACCATGGCGCTGTTCATGCAGCTGCTTCCCGTCACGCCCTGGTAGCACGAGTCTTTCGTCGTGCCGCACAGGAAGCCGCTGAAGGACGTGCCCTCCGCGGCGGGGTTGTCGTGGCACGACGTGAGGGACGTGCAGCTCGCGACGCCGGTCGGCCCGAAGTAGTCGGCGTAAAGGGCGGTCCATGTCGGCGAGCACCCGGGCGCGTCGGCCAGCGCGGCGTCCGTCGACGCGGTGGACACGCTTCCGCTAGCGCCCGCGCCGCCGTCGAAGAGGGCATCGCCGCCCGAGACGTTTCCGGAGGCGACCGCGCAGCCGCTCGCCATACCGCACGTGACGCCGCTCGCGATAACGACGGGGAAAAGGGCGGAATGCTTCATGCGGGGAGCCGAAGCTCGTTATAGCGCGACCGAGCCGGCGTCAGTAGACGATGCCCAAAAAGAGGCGGACGATCTGAGCGGCGGAGAGGCCCGCGTCGATGTTCTGGGGGTTCTGGTCGGGCAGGTAGTCGAGGCCCCCGAGGGGGAAGAACACGCCGTACTGCAACATCGTGTAAAAGCCGCCGATCTTGCTCGGGTCGTCGTTGAGCGAGCCGTCCTTGGACTGATAGTAAAGCTGCAGGTCGAGCTCGACCCCCAGGTCTCTCTTGTGTCCTGGGGCCTGTACGAACTCGCTCGCGCGGCTCCAGATGACGGCAGCCCCGCCGCCGAATTTCTCGCCGTCCGCGTGGCGCAAGAAATCGTAGTCGACGCTCGGCCGGAAGTAGTACGAGCCTTCGACCCGGCTCAAGATGTTGCGGTAAAAGATGAGGTCCACTCGGTAGTCCGGGTGGAACGCGAACGTCGAGAGTGGGCCGAACGTGTTGAACTCCTGGCCCGGGCGCAGTCCGCCGGCGTACGGCTGCAGCGCGCCGACGGGGTTGCCGCCGGGGCCAGGGTTGTTTGCCCACTCGTCGCCGCTCGCCCAGCCGAAGCCGAACTTGAGGTCGAGCTTGTCGTCGACCGCCCGAAACTCGGTCTGGGTGGCCACCCCGAACTGCAGGACGTCCACCGGGTGGGTCACGTCCTGGTTGATTTGGGAATAACCGATCTGACCGTAGACGACCGCCGCCTCGGCCTCCACGCGCAGCTTGCGCCACAGCGCCTGCACCCAGAGGTCGGGGGTGAAGGCCCACGCTTGCCGCGGCTCGAGGCCGTTCTGCGTGCTGCCGGACGTGTTGGACGTCACGTCCGTCTGCGGCGTGTTCGGAGTCTGCGTCGAGATGTCGATGTTCTGCGACCGAAGCTTCGCGTAGAGGCCGCCGTTGAGGGCGATGTCCCCGTGGGCGAGCGTCAGCTTCTGCTGCTCGGCGGTCAGGCGGCGCGCCACGAAGGCCGCCCATTCGTTCACGTTGCAGAGGTTGCAGGTGTTGTACGGCTGGCCGCCGTACACGTCGAACGCGTTCGCGTTGGTGGGGCCTGTCGAGACGAAGTCCCAGGCGCCGCCGAAGTAGAGGTCGATCGATTTTATGCCCGTGATGAACATGATGCGATCGAGCGTGGTCTGGTAGTCGCTGTCGATCCCGTCGCCGGAGTTCTCGACCATCCCCAGCCCCCATTGGCCGGGCATGCGGCCGAACCGGAGCTGTCCGAGGGGCGTCATGTACTCGCCCCACGCGCGCTTGACGTTGATCGAGTTCGACCAGCCGTTGACGCCCGCCGTGGGCGGTCCTTGCGTGGTGGTCAAAAAGCCGATCGGCGCGTAGGGGTTGGCCCCCGTCGACGTGTACCCCCTCGGGTTCGTGCTCGAGGGCTGCATCGCGTAAGCGTCCGGCGTGCTGCCGAGCACCAGGTTGTCGAGGGCGTCAATCTGCGTGACGATTCGCAGGTTGTCCGAGATGTGGATCTCGGGGTCGAAGCGCAGCCGAACGTTGGCGCCGGACTCCGTCTTGTCGTAGCAGGCCTGGTTGCCGCCGGGTCCGCAGACGCCCGCCGTGTACGCGTTCCCGGTCAGCGTTCCGTAGCTCTGGTCGAGCGGGAGCGGCCATAGGTACTGCGGATCGTTCCCCTGGTTAATGCTCGAGTGCCGGCCCAAGAAGAAGTTGTGAAACAGCTCGGCTCGCGTTCGGAAGTACCCGTGAAGCTCGATCACCGGCCGAGCGCGTCCCCACCAGTCGTCGCTGAAGACCTCTTGCGGTTGGCTGGGAAGGTCGCCCGTGGCCGGCCGCTGCGCGCCTTGAGACCCGAGCTCCTGCTGGTCCCGCGACGGATTGATGCCTGTGGGGGACACGGGCGCCGCGGACGGCGGTGGGGCGGACGCCGGCGCGACGGGTGCCGCGACCGCCGGCGGACCGACGAGGTTGGGGCGTGCCTCTGGGCTTGCCGGGCTTGCGCTCGGGGGCGGTGCCGGCGCGACGGAACCCGAGCCGGACGGGGGCGGGGAGGGCGTTGCCGACGTGGCGGCCGGGGGCTGCAGTCCCTGCGCGTGCGCAATCGACGTCAAGAACAAGGGCGCGACGAGCGCCAACGAGAAGAACGATTGCGTACCACGGCACCGCATGGGCTAGGGCGCGCGTTGTATCACTTCTTGGCTCGATCGTGAGCGAAACAACCGACGGCGTGCCCGCCCGGCTCGCCGTGGGCGATCAGCTGGGCGCGCCCAGCTCCGCGAGGAAGGCCTCGATCTCGGCGCGCATCGCGAGAAGCTGATCGCGCGCCCGAACGCGCGCGTCGCCTGCGAGGGACGGCTCGCCGACGTCCTTGTCGGTCGTCGGCTCCGCGTGCAAGAGCTTCTTCTTCGCTCCGGCGATCGTGAAACCCTCTTTGTAGAGAAGCTCGCGGACGCGCATCAGGTTCTCGACGTCTCGACGCGAGTAGACGCGCTGGCCCTTGGCGCTCTTGGAAGGTCGAATGGTCCGGAACTCGCGCTCCCAATAGCGCAGTACGTGCGGTTCGACGCCGACCAGCTCGGCCACCTCGCCGATCCGGAAGTAGAGCTTCGGGGGCAAGCCGCCGCGGCTATCCGGCACGCGTCAACCCTTCGCGATGTCCCCGCCGTCCACGACGAGCCCGGAACCGCTTCCGTTCTGCATGGCCAGCCGCTGGTTGAGCACCTGCTTCAGGATCTGGCTTGCCTTGAACGTCAGCACACGGCGTTCGCTGATCTTGATGGGCTGTCCCGTCTGGGGGTTGCGCCCAGGGCGCTGTCGCTTGTCGCGCAGGACGAAGTTGCCGAAGCCGCTCACTTTGATCTTCTCGCCGTTGCCCAACGTCTCCTTCATCATTTCGAAGACGAGGTCGACGAGCTCGGCGGACTCCTTGCGCGAAAAACCGCCTACCTTGCTGTAGAGCGCCTGGACGATCTCGGCCTTGGTCATGATCGTCTGTATCTCCCCATCCCGCGCGGGCACGAGCTGCCGTGCCCAAGCGCCCGCGAGAAGTCTAGGCGTGATTTTGGACGATAGCCATACCGCCCCGCAAGGGGCGGTATCGTCCGCCCGCCTAGGCGGCCTCCCCGGAGGCGGCGGTCGGCAGGGTCGCCTCATGACCCTCGCCCCGTTCGCCCCGTTCGCTCCCCAGTAGGGAGGGCAGGGACGGCAGCGCGGGCAGGCCCGTCTCCTCGGCGCCGGCCCGGGCCGCCTTGCGCCGGGCGAGCTGCTCGTAGGCGACGAAGAACGCGACATACCCGTAGCCGAAAGCGAAAAGCATCGCGAACGGAGTAGCGAACCAGTGGCCGGTCTCGAGCGATGCGACCACGCTTGCCCCGGAGATGAGGCAAAGCGCAATCTCCACCAGCGGGAGGTCCGCCGCGGCCCGATAGCGACCTTGAAGCGTCCCCTTCTTGGGGGTGCGGATGAACTCCCCCGACATCGAGTGCAGGCCTTCCCAGACGGCCTTGCTCAAGTGGGGCGCCAGCCCCGCCCCGAGCGCCAAGAGGGCCGGCAGGCGTCTCAACGCGTCCAGGCTCGAGCGGCCTTGCGCGGTCTCGGCCATCGAGTAGAAGGCGGCGAGCGACCCCGTCGTCCCCACGACGAGCGGCAGGTCAATCATGAGCATCGTCCGCGGGTTCGTCGCCGGCATCAGCACGAGCGCGGGCAAGAGCAGCACGCTGAGGAAGACCATCAGTGGGTAGGCGAAGTGCGGCGTCATGTGGAAGACGGCCTCGATGCGCTGCATCGGGGTAAGCTCCGCCCGAATGACGCGGGCCAGCAGCTTGCGCGCCGTCTGGACCGTGCCCTTCGCCCACCGGAACTGCTGCGCGCGAAAGGCGCTGATGTCCTCCGGGAGCTCCGCGGGCGTCACGACGTTCTCGCGATACACGAAGCGCCAGCCGGCGAGCTGGGCGCGGTAGCTGAGGTCGAGGTCCTCCGTCAGCGTGTCGTGCTGCCAGCCGCCGGCGCCCGCGATGGCCTCTCGTCGCCAGATACCGCCGGTGCCGCTGAAGTTGAAGAGCCACCCCGCGGCGGAGCGGGCGCGGTTCTCGACGAGGTGATGCCCGTCGAGCATGAGGGCCTGCGTCCGCGTGAGGATCGAGTGTTCGCGATTCAGGTGGCCCCAGCGCGCCTGGACCATCCCCACGCGGTCGTCCACCATGAAGTGCGGGACGACAGCGCGCAGGAAATCCGGCTGCGGCAAGAAGTCCGCGTCGAAGATGGCCACGAGGTCGCCCTTCGCCACCTTGAGGCCGTTGTCCAGAGCTCCGGCCTTGTACCCGACCCGCTCGACCCGGTGGATGTATGCGACGTCGAGCCCACGGTCGCGCAGCGCATCCACCTTGCGCCGAACGAGCGAGCGGGTTTCATCCGTCGAGTCGTCGAGCACTTGAATCTCGAGGAGATGCCGCGGCCATTGCACGGCCGCGACGTGGTCGAGGAGCCTCGCCGCCACCGTGGCTTCGTTGTAGAGCGGCAGCTGGATCGTCACCCTTGGCAGATCCGATCGAGCGTCGAGACCGCCCGCGTCCAGGGCCGGCACGCCTTCCTTCAGGGCGCGCAACGTCCGGCGGTTCCGCAGGACGGTGAGGACCAGGTGCGACCGGTGCAAGCCGTACATCGCGAGGACGAGGAGCACCGCGAAGTACGCGGTACACAACGCGAAGTGCATGCAAGAGGGGGTAGTCGAAACCCCGCCCGACAATTGTCAGCACCTTGTATTTCGTTGCAGGGACTTGTCGTCGCACCCGACGTCCGCAGGCTCGAGCGAAGCGAGAGTTCGGACGACACACCCGACGTCCGCAGGCTCGAGCGAAGCGAGAGTTCGGACGACACATCCGACGCGCGTCCAGCAGCGTCATCAGAGGTCGATGTTGTAGAAGCCGGCTACGCCGAGCATCACGAACGCGTGTGTCTGGTTCGAGTCGGACGACTTGGGGCCGAACGTGCCGAGTCCGATCGTCGCCTTTGGCAGGATGCGCAGCTTCGTCCCGGCCGGGAGCCAAAGCCCCGCGCCGAAGTTGACCTCGCCCGTGTTGAACGAGTTCGACGGCGGGTTGCCCGCGCCCGTGGTCGTGAAGCTGAACCAACGGCTGCCGAGACCGAGCTCCGCGTAGAAGCTCGCACGATCGGGGTTGACGATGAGGCCGAGGACCAACCCCACGAGTGTGGTGTCGCCCGACGAGTGGCTGACCTGCTGAACGACCCCGCTGAGGTTGCCCCCGCCGAGATTGGCGTGCTCGAAGACGACCCCTCCGTACCACTGCCGCGCAAACCGCAGCCCCCCGTCGAACGCGAACGCGAGGCCGCCGCCGGTGAGCGCGCTCGTGTCGAGAGCGTTGCTCCCGTTCGCCACGATGGGGTTGCTCGCGTCGATCGGAATCTGTCCGCTGCCGATTTCCCAACCGAGGTGGGCGCCGACGAGGATGCCCGTTCCGGATCGCCGCGGGGCCGGCGTCGTCGTCTCGTCGACCACGGGAGGAGGGGGCGGCGGGACGGCGGCGCTCGCGCCTTCGGCCGGCGGAGTCGGCGTGTTGGTCGCGTCGACGGCGGCGGCGGGGGCGTACGTGACGCCGGCGACCGCCTTGAGCGCGAAGGGCACCGTCTTGGTGTCGCGCTCTTTCAGCACGACTTGCTGCTCGGCGCTCGCGTATCCTTGGGCCAGCACGACCACCCGATGCGTCCCCGGGTCGAGCGGGACCGGCTCGCCGATGAGGGCCGAGGGGACGCCCTGTCCGTCAATCTGCAGCTGCACGTTCTTCGGCGCGGGCTGTTCGAGCACGACGGCGAGCTTCGGCACGCGCGGCTCCACCTGCACGAGCTCCGCCTTCGCCTGATCGACCGCCGCTTGAAACGCCGGCGGGGCGCCCGACGGCAAGGGCGTGCGCGCCACCTCCCGGTACGCCTCCGCGGACTCCACAAGACGACCGAGGGCCGCCTCGCACTCGGCCACCCGCAGGAGGTTCGTCGGCGCGCTGAAGACTTGCTGCGCGCGCTGGAACTTGTCGAGCGCCTCGGCGAAGTGTCCCGCGCGCTGGAGCTCGTCACCCTGATGGAACAGGTCGCGCGCTGCGGCCCGCTCGGAGTCGCTCACCTGCGCCGAGGCGGTCGACGCCCACAGGAGGGCCGCGACTGCCCACGACCGAGTCGCGCGCGCGACTCGCATCAGTACCCAGGATCGGCCGCGGCAGCCGACGGCCTCGCGGGTTTGACGGCCACTCCGGCGTCGGGCCTCACCGCAGCCCCGCGACTTCGTGGGGCCGCCGGCGCGGCAATCGCAGGGGCGGCGGGCTGCAGCGTGGCCGGCGAGTTCATCGGCGGGGGCGCGCTTGGGGCTGCTGCCGGGACGACCGCCGGGCCGCTGCTCGCACCGATCGCGGTCATGGCGACCGGCGAGGTCGTGGCTGGTTTCTCGATCGCGCCTGGGGGGGATGGCTTCGGCGGGGCCGAGAGCTTCACCACGGCCACGACCCCCAACGTCGCGCCGAGGACCGCTGCCCCCACGACGGCCAAGAGCTTGGAAGGCTTCGGAGGCGTCGCGGACGCGGTCAGCGGCGACGACGTCACTCCCCCCGCCGCGAGCGTGGCTTGGCCGCCGCCGTGGCTGGCTCCGCTCGTGGGGCCCGTCGTCGGCGCCGGGGGGGCCCCCCCTCGAGCCGACATCGCGCCCCGCCGCGTGCTCACGCCGGCGACCAGGGCCAGCGCGTCGGCGAGCTCGGTCGCGTTGCCGAAGCGCTTGACCGGCTCGCGCTCGAGGGCGTGCGTGAACCACGCGTCGAACGTCGCCGGAAGACCCGGCAGCGTCATCGACGGCGTGGGCAGAGGGCCGGTGCAGATCTTGACCAGCAAGTCGCCCACGCTCTCGCCGTCGAACGGGAGGACGCCCGTGACGCACTTGTAAGCGATGACGCCGAGCGACCAGAGATCGGTCCGGTGGTCGATGCCGCGCAAGCCCCGGGCTTGCTCGGGGGACATGAAATACGGCGTGCCGAGCACCGCACCCGTCTTCGTACTGCTGCTCAGGGCCGCCCCGCCGGGCGGTCCCTTGATCTTGGCGATCCCGAAGTCGAGCACCTTCGCGATCTCGTCGTCGTCGTCAGGCGATCGAACGAGGAAGATGTTCTCGGGCTTGAGGTCCCTGTGGATGACGCCGGCTTCGTGGGCCCTCTGTAGGGCCCTGCAGACGTGAAGGAGGATCCGCGCCGTCTCGCCGAGCGACAACGTTCCGAGCCGCTCGATGCGCTTGTCGAGGGCCTCGCCGACCAGAAGCTCCATCACGATGTAGGGTCGGCCGTCGTCGGTCACTCCATGGTCGAAGATCTGGATCGCATGCTTGCTCTCGATGGCGGCGGCGGCCCGCGCCTCGGTCACGAAGCGCGCCTTGGCTTCCTCGCTGTCGGCGTACTCGTGGTCGATGAACTTTACCGCGACGCGCGTGCCCAGGCTCGCGTGCCGCCCCTCCCAGACCGACCCCATGCCCCCCCGGCCGATGAGCCGCAGGACCTCGTACTTGCCGGCGACCAGGCCGCTGACGGGAGGAGGGGAGTCGTTCATGGCGGGAGCGCCTCGACCTCGGCTTGGACGAGCCATGCGCCCGCTCCATACATTAGACGAGTCTCCCCGGCGCGGCTAACACCGAGGTACTGGGTCTGCCATGGCGAGTTTGCCTCCCTCCGGCACGGGCGACGTCCTCTACCTCGTTGACCTTTCGGGGTATGTCTTCCGCGCCTATCACGCGCTCCCTCCGCTCTCGAGCTCTCGAGGCGAGCCGACCCACGCCGTGCTCGGGACGGTCAACATGCTGCAGAAGGTGGTGGCCGAGCGGCGCCCCCATTTGCTGGCCGTCGCTATGGACTCGAAGGGGGCGACCTTCCGGCACGCTCTCGATGCGCGGTACAAGGCGACGCGCCCTCCGCCGCCGCCGGACCTCTCGCAGCAGATGGGGCGCGTCGAGCAGATCATCCGCGCGTGGGACGTGGCTTGCTTCCAGAAGGACGGGCTCGAAGCGGACGACCTCATCGCGGCGGCGAGCGCGCGCGCCCTGGGTGAGGGGTGGAGCGTGGTCGTCGTCAGCGCCGACAAGGACATGATGCAGCTCGTTCGCGACGACGACGATCGCGTCGTGCTCTGGGACTCCATGCGCGACCGTGTCTACGGGCCCGCGGAGGTGAAGGAGAAGCTGGGCGTCGTCCCGAGCCGCGTCCGCGACTACCTCGCGCTCACCGGCGACACGAGCGACAACGTCCCCGGCGTCCCGGGAGTCGGGCCGAAGACGGCGGGGGACCTGCTCGCCCAGTTCGGCTCGCTCGAGGGCATCTACGAGGGCCTCGACCGCGTGGCCCGCCCCAAGCTCCGCGAAGCCCTCCGGGAGCACGAGTCGGACGCGCGCATCTCGCAGAAGCTCGTGACCCTCGACGCCGCCGCGGTCGTCGAGTGGGATCTCGACAAGCTGCGCTGGGGCGGTGCTGACATCCCCGCGCTGCGCCGCATCTACGGAGAGCTGGAGTTCGGG
>Ga0070735_10005679_pt1 | contig 10287 bp, 4 predicted proteins | sample Coa_R1_FD_66443 | JGI IMG/M metagenome (GOLD analysis project Ga0070735, IMG submission 66443) | Surface soil microbial communities from Centralia Pennsylvania, which are recovering from an underground coalmine fire - Coalmine... | ecosystem: Environmental > Terrestrial > Soil > Unclassified ... | reverse complement strand
TGACCCTCATGGCCTCCATGGCCGTGCCACTGCTCTCCGTGCCAAACGCGATGGTCGAAATGCCCGTCGTGATGTCCGTACCAATAGCCGTGCGGATAAACACCGTAGGGGTAAATATAGGCAGGTCCGGGATACGGCGGGTACGCGTAATAGTCATACGGGGGAACATAAGAATACGGATACGGCGCTGGATAAGCATACGGGACTGCAGGAACGACATAACTCGGCCCCACGTAAAAGCCAAAATGTACTCCGGCCTTGGCTGGCGCCGGCATAGCTAGAGTCAACAGCGCAGCCAAAGCAAGAACTGGAAGACCAAGTTTCCGCAACATCTTTGTATCCTCCTCGGAGGGCTCACTTCACCCTCCAGTTAATTAGACGCGCAAGAAATGAGCCGGGATTCCCGGCAGCGGCAAAGCGGAAAGCAAGCCCCTCTAACAATTTGAAAGCATATAACGTTCGGCTGAGCGAGATTGACAGCACCCGCCGCCCAGTCATAGAATTAACGCAGATTGTATTCAGGTGTCGCCATTCCAAGGGGCTTGTTCAGGGGTACTCGAATGAGACCGTTTGCTCTGCCAGTAAGTGAGGCTTTGTGATTTTTACAGGAGGTTTGTCATGCGGGCTATTATTCTAGTTCTCGCTGTGTCGATGTGTGTATACGCGCAGGAATTCCGCGCCACGTTAGCCGGCCGCATTACCGATTCCGTGGGTGGAGGTGTTGCAGGCGCAAAGATCACGATTAAGAACGCCGATACAGGTGAGATCACCTCAACCACATCGGGTGACGATGGCAATTATCAGGCGGGATTTCTAACACCCGGAAATTATGTCGTCACCGTGGAAAAGCCCGGGTTTAAAACCAGCGTTCGCTCTGGCGTTACGCTGCAAGTCGCTCAACGCGCCACCATCGAAGTTCAGTTGGCATTGGGCGAAGTGACCCAAAGCGTCACGGTTACGGGGAACACGGCGCTGCTCGAAACAGAATCAGCCGACCGCGGATTAACGGTGGAGAAGGACCGGGTACTCGATATGCCGCTGCAAGGGCGCAACCCGTTCGCGGCGGCCTGGTCCGCGCCCGGCGTGATTCTAACAGCCGGAGCGCAGCGGCTGCGGCCCTTTGATATTTCCGGGTCGTCCAGTATGGCGATAAACGGCGGGCGGCCTAGCTCCAACGAAGTGCTGATTGACGGTGTGACAGGCTTGTACGAAGCGTCCTCGGTGTCCTATGTGCCAACCGCCGACGCGACCAGCGAATTCCGCGTGCAGAATACGAATTACGATGCCGAGTACGGCTGGACGCTCGGCGGCGTCATCAACATTATCACTAAGAACGGCACGAATGAATTTCACGGCGCCGCTTGGGAGTATTTCCAGAATACCCATCTGGATGCGAACACGTTCAATAGCAACCGGACCGGGGTGGCGCGTTCGTCGTCACACATCAACACGTTCGGCGCCGATTTTAGCGGACCCATCAAGAAAAACAAGCTGTTCTTTTCCTACACCTACGAAGACCTGCGGCAGGTAATTCCCGATCCGTTCAGCACGTCGGTCCCAACTCCGTTACAGAAGCAGGGCAACTTCTCTCAAACTTATTATTCTCGCGACGCTTCCGGCAATCCGCTGGTCCAGACTATCTACGATCCATTTTCGACCACTACGGGCTCGAACGGCACTTTGACCCGGACGCCGTTTCCTGGAAACATGATTCCGGCTTCGCGCCTCGATCCAGTGGCGGTGAAAGTTTTTTCCTACGTTCCGGCGGGCAATGTAGCGGGCGACCCGCTCACCGGCCTCAACAATCTGACCAATAGCGGCAGCACTCGCAAATTCACCGACTTCTTCCCGGAGAACACCGCCCGAGTGGATTACAACCTCAACGAATCGACGCGGCTGTTCGTCCGCTATTCGCGAAACGCGTTGCAGGAGGAGCGAAGCTTCCACTATTCGACAACCTCTACCATCAACCCCGCCGATACGGGACAAAACAACCCGTTCACACGCGAAAATCACAACGCGACGGTTCAGTTCACGAAAACGCTGAGCCCAACCACGGTGCTGGACGTCCGGTTGGGCCTGGAGCGATTTAAATCCGAAAGCGGCGACGAACAGGGTAATGGCACAGGTCCGTCCGCACTTGGCTTCTCTCCCACTTTCGTATCGCAAGCGGCAAACTGGTTTCCGAAATTCACCTGGGCGCAGTATGAGGGCGCAGGCGCGCAGCCCACCTACATCAGTCCGATCGCCCAGACCAACGTCGTGCAAGCTTCGTTATCGAAAGTGATCGGCCGCAATGAGATGAAGTTTGGAACAGACCTCCGTCTGCTCCGCGGCTATGCACCGGTGCCAGGCTACGATGCCGGTAATTTCTCGTTTGATGCGCAATTTACGGGAGCCAATCCTTTGCAGATCCAGCCTTCGTCCGGCAATTCATTGGCATCTTTTCTGTTGGGTGTACCGCAAAGCGGATACATTCAGGTCAACAGCGAGCCGGCCCGCCAGGAGAAGCTGGCGTCGCTTTACATACAGAACGATATCCGGGTAACGGAAAAATTAAAGGTGAATCTGGGCCTCCGCTGGGATTACCTGGGCCCCTTGACGGATCGATTCAACGAACTGCCGCGGGGCTTCGCAGCGACCACGCCCAATCCGCTCCAGGCGCCGGGTTTCCCGGTTAAGGGCGGTGTACTGTTTGCCGGCGTGAATGGGCAGCCGCGTGGTATTTTCAATTCGGATTGGAAAGCCTTTGGGCCTCGTGCTGGTGCAGCCTACCAGTTGGATAAACGCACGGTGTTGCGCGGCGGCTACGCCCTGGTTTACGGGCAAAGCGCCGGATCCTGGTACGACCCGGGCAATGCGCCGGGATTCAGCCAGCAAACGAACATGGTGACGCAGATCCAAACGGGCATTCCAGCCAACACCCTGGATAACCCGTTCCCAACGGGCATTCTGCGGCCGGTGGGCTCCTCTTTGGGATTAGAGACGGCTTTAGGGCAGACCTTTACATTCGCCGATCCTGCCGGCGGCCACCCACCGTTTGTACACCAGTTCTCGTTTGAAATTCAGCGGGAGTTGCCGGGCGATTTTCTGGTATCGGCGGCCTACATTGGGAGCCGTTCCCGAGATCTGCCCGCCACGCAGCAGCTCAATGCTCTTCCGCTGGCAGCGTTGCAGCTTGGCGCGACCGCGCTAACACAGAACGTTCCGAACCCATTGGCGGGACTCCTTCCAGGCACTGCGCTGAACGGCTCCACGATCGCGCTCCAGCAATTGCTGGCGCCGTACCCGGAGTTCCTGATCAACGGCATCACGGAGCAGTTCAAGCCCGTTGGAAAATCCAGCTATAACGCTGGCCAGTTCCTGGTCTCGAAGCGACTTTCTTACGGGCTGAATTTTAGCGCGGCCTACACCATCTCCAAACAAATCGATCAGGTCAATTACGCCAACCCGCAGATCCTGCGGCTGGAGAAGGTGATCGCAGCCTGGGATATCCCGCAGAACCTGCAAATCAATTTTCTCTATGAGCTGCCGTTCGGCGCGGGAAAACCATGGGGGTCGAACCTCGCTGCGCCCGTGCGCTGGGCGATCGGCGGCTGGGAAGTGAGCACGCTGACGCGCCTCCAGGCAGGCATGCCGCTGAATCTGAATCCAACCGGGAACTCTACGGAACCCATCGGTATAAATCCGGCCATTCCGAACCAAACACTCACCCAGTGGTTCAATACCTGCACGCTGCTGGCGAACGGCACCACCAGAGGATGCACAGGCAACCAACAGCCAGCCTGGACAGTGCGCCCACCGGACGTATTGCAGACCTGGTCGACGCGCCTGACCAGTGTGCGCAATCCCGGAATTCACAATGTGGATATTTCAGTAATTAAACATAACCATCTTACGGAACGCTTTGACCTGCTGTTCCGCGCCGATTTCATCAATGCTTTTAACTCGCCGCAATTCTTTAGCGGCCCTGTTACCGACGTCAACAATGCCAACTTTGGCCGCATCTCCGGCGCGATGGACCAGAGCAACCTGCCAAGGTTTATCCAACTCTCGATGAAGCTGCAGTTTTGATGTGGACTTTTCACGGAGGTGCAACAATGTCTCGCAAACAGAAGCTTATTTCGTTGGCGCTGCTGCTTGGATTCGCGGCGCCGGCAACGTGCCAGATCATTACCAGCTCAATCGTTGGACAAATCAGCGATGCTACCGGATCGGCAGTTCCGGATGCGGAAGTCACGGCAACGAACACCGGCACCGGCATCGCGGTGAAGACCAGGACGGATTCGTCCGGCACATACTCGCTGAATAACCTCCAATTCGGCACCTACGACGTCACAGCAGCCAAAACCGGGTTTGAAACATTCCGCATTACGGGCGTGCAATTGCTCGCCTCGCAGGCGGTGCGCGTCGATGTAAAATTGCAGGTCGGGCAGGTGCAGCAGACGGTGGACGTTACGGGGGCGGCGCCGCTGGTTCAGACAGAATCGCCGACCATCGGTGGAACCATCGGAAGAACCCAGATTGCGGAATTGCCTCTTGCGCAGCAGTCTATCGATCAGTTGATAGCGCTGACGCCAGGGGCACAAGTAGCTGGGTCCAACCCGCAAACGGGCGGCGCTACGCACTGGGGCGCTGTCAACTTCACCATCAATGGCGTGCAGGCCAATGATTTCGGCAATGGCGCGGGCGCCTACTCGTTCGGCTTGGGCCTGGTCAGTCTGCCCGGCATTCAGTCCATGGAGGAGTTTAAAGTCGAGGCCTACAACACCAATGCCGAATACCGCAATCTCGGCACGATCACGATGGTGACGCGTGCGGGGACGAACCAATATCACGGCGAACTATACGAGTACAATCAGAACAAATCGCTTGAGGCCAATACGTTTCTCAACAATGCTCTGGACCGGGCGCGCAATCCATTTATCCGCAATCAGTTTGGCGTGAACTTCGGAGGCCCGATCAAAAAGAACAAGGCGTTCTTCTTCGCCGACTACACGGGGATGCGCAACCGCCTGTACAACACGACCTCCCTGACCATCCCCTCTATGGCCATGCGGCAGGGAGATTTTTCGGCCCTGTGCGGTGTTTACGATGCCAACGGTGTTTGCGCCGATCCCAAGGGAACGCAACTCTACAATCCTTTCACCGGTAATCCGTTCCCTAACAATAAACTCCCTTCCAGCATGATTACCTCGCAGGCCCAGACGCTGCTGAAGTATCTGCCGGCTCCCACCAATCTGGCATCCAGCGCCGCGCCGAATTCCACCCCGAACTACTTTGGGTTAGTTTCCACCGCGCAGGATGTCAACGCGGCCGACCTGCGCATCGACTATCAGATTTCCAGCACAGACCAACTCTATGGAGTGTACTCCCGGAACGTGGGCGATCCCTGGCAGTGGTATTTGGGCACCCCGTCGACCTACGGCAACGGGAGCAATTACGGGTACAAGACTTTCGGCTACAGCCTGGTAGAAACCCACACGTTCAGCCCGCACCTGTTAAATGATTTTCGTTTCGCCTGGTTCGATCATCCTGGCATCCGGAGCGGCCAGAACCTGGATTTCGATCCGACGACGCTGTTCCCGCAGTTAACCAAGAGTCCCAATCGCGGGCTGCCCACCATGACCATGGCAGGTTATACGGGCATGTTTACCGATATCGGTAAGGGCTATTACGGACACGGCTATAGCACCGAGTTCACCGATAACCTTACCTATGTGCATGGCCGCCATACCTTCAAATTCGGGGGTGAAACGACCGTTTACAAAACCTATGGTCCTAACCCGAATGCGCCGCTCGGCACGTTCACATTTAACGGCCAGTGGACGGGCAACAAAGGCTGGCCAGGACAGCCGCAATCGCAAGGCAACTCCTTTGCAGATTTCCTGATCGGCACCGCCAATAGCTCCACGGCGGGTCTCGCCGGTGTATTTGAGGGCGTCTATTCGGCCTGGGACTCGGAAGCGTATTTCCAGGATACCTGGCAGGCCACCCCGAAATTGACTGTCTATTATGGCGTGCGCTACATGTACGAAACACCCTGGAAATGGCAGGATGGTTATTCCACGTATTGGGATCCCAAGACCAACAAACTGGCGCTGCCGGAAAATAGCGCCACTCCCACGCTGCCGGCGGTGGGCGCTTCCGCGGCTCTGTTCGCGGCCTATCCTTTTACCACCACGCAAGCTCTGGGAATTTCGAAAAATTACATGATCGGCGACAAGAATAACTGGGGCCCGCGTGTGGGCTTCGCGTGGCGTCCCTTCTCGGATAATCGTACGGTATTTCGCGCCGGCTATGGCGTGTTTTATAACTTCAATCCGGCCTTTGCCGGATCGCGCGACGACATTCTGAATCCCCCGTGGGTCGGCGGGTTGGGCGGCTTTTCTACGGGCACGTTTAACACTCGCCTGCCCGGCAATCCCACCGCGCCCTATCTTCCGGATATCACCTTTGCCAATCCATTCCCGGCCAGCCTGCAGACTGCGAGTGGGGCGCCGCCAAATCCCAACCTCTATTCCATGCAGCGGAATTTCGTGAATGCGGCCATTCAGCAATGGAACGGAACGCTGGAGCACCAGTTCACCGACAATTGGGCGGCCCGTATCACGTATGCCGGCAGCCAGTCGCACCATTTGCAGTGGTTCTTCGGCGACCTGAATGTGCCGGAGACGCAAACGCCCAACGTTCCCATTCAGCAACAGAGGCCTTACCAGCCCTGGAACACCATCTATTCGACGCGGAGCGGAGCTTCGCAGAATTTCGATCAGCTCCAATTGGAAGCCACCAAGCGCATGTCCTATGGTTTTAATTTGCAGGTCGAATATGCCTGGACGCGCAGCCTGGACAATGTGGATTACTCGGGAGGACCGCAGAACCCCAACTTCCCCGGCCTGGATTATGGCAACAGCGCCGGCATCCGCCGGCACTCGCTGGTGTTCGACTATCTTTGGGAGTTGCCGTTTGGCCGCGGGAAACAATTCCTCTCCGGCCTCAACCGCGGTGCCGACTTACTGCTGGGCGGCTGGCAGATCTCCGGTATTTCCAGTTACATGACGGGCGCGCCGTTCTCTGTGAACTTCTCGGTTCCAACCAACGATGTCGGTTGGTGGGGAGGCCGCGCCGACCAGGTGGGAAGCAACGTGTACTCCGGCCAGCAGAGCGGCCACGATATCGTCGATGGCGTGAAGTGGTTCAACGTCGGTGCATTCGCCCCGCCCAAGCCCTGGACGTGGGGCAATTCGTCCCGCGATATGTTGTTCGGCCCTGGGTCCTGGAACTGGGATATGAGCTTGGCCAAACACTTCAAAGTAACTGAGCGCTATCAGTTGGAATTACGCGGCGATTTCCTGGACGCCTTCAACCACTTCAACCTGAGCGGCCCCAGTTCTACCATCGCCGATACACGCGATGGCGGCCTGCCAAATGCCAATTCCGGACTGATCTTCTCCGGCACCGGCAATCGCGTCGTGCAGGTTGGCGCGAAGTTTTTGTTTTGATAACGAGCACAAATTTTCCGGAACGGTCGTGATACTCTGATGGGCACATGAGACCGTTGCGGGAATTATTCGATCTGACCGGGCGAGTCGCACTGGTGACGGGAGGCTCGCGCGGGTTGGGCCAGGAAATGGCCGAGGGACTTGCGGAGGCGGGGGCGGCGTTGATGCTGCTGGCGCGGCGCGAGGAGTGGCTGGATCCGGCGTTGGCCCATTTTCGCGGACAGGGCGTCCGCTGCGAGGCAATAGTGTGCGATGTCTCGAATCCGGACGACGTGCTGGCGGCTGTGGAGAAGACGCTGGCAGCATTCGGCAAAATCGATATTTTGGTGAACAACGCCGGAGTGAGCTGGGGTGCCCGCGCCGAGGAAATGACGCTCGAGAAATGGCGCATGGTGCTCGACATCAATCTCACCGGCGCATTCCTGTTCGCGCAGGCCGTAGGGCGGCACATGATCGGGCGTGGCGCAGGGGTGATTCTGAATGTCGCCTCGATTAATGCGATTCAGGGCGGTCTGCCGATGCTCGATACGCATAACTCGGGTTATGTGGCATCGAAGGGTGGGCTAATCGCGCTGACACGGGAGCTGGCGGCGAAGTGGGGGCGGCACGGCATTCGCGTGAACGCGGTTGCACCGGGATACTTTCCGTCGCGCATGACCGAGCGAATCTGGCCAAAGGCGGAGGCGCTGGCAGCGGAACGGGTCCCGCTCGGCCGCCCCGGCCGAGATGGCGAGTTGAAGGGCGTAGCTGTTTTTCTGGTGTCGGACGCCTCCAGTTACCTCACCGGACAGACTGTGGTTGTCGATGGCGGCACGGTGCTGGTGTAGCCCTCTTACTTTATGCGATTGACTCAGCTTGTACATCCCACTGAGGGCCGGCGCGTGGCGATGGTGGCGGACGACCGTCTGCGGCTGCTGCGATCCTACCGGTCGATCTATTCGCTAGCCGATAGGGCCATCGCGACGGCCACTCGCTTGCGGGATTTGGTGGAGCGGGATCTTTCGGAAGAGTTTGTCGATTACGAGCGGGTTTACGTGCGCGAATCGGACTGGCGGCTTTTGCCGGCCTTCGATCACCCGGAGGAGCCCGCGCGATGTCTGGTGACCGGGACCGGCCTCACGCACAAGGCTAGCGCTGAGAACCGGCAAGCCATGCACGGAGACGTGGAGAAGGTGACCGACAGCATGCGCATGTATCAATGGGGCGTGGAGGGCGGGCATCCTGAACCCGGCCAGATCGGCAGAGAACCAGAGTGGTTCTATAAAGGTTGCGGCACAATTCTGCGTGCGCACGGCGAGCCCCTGCTGGTTCCCGCCTATGCGGGCGATGGCGGTGAGGAGCCGGAGATCGCGTGCGCCTACCTTATCGATCCCACTGGCGCGCCGCGGCGCGTGGGTATGACGATCGCCAATGAGTTTTCCGATCATCGGGTGGAAAAGCTGAATTATCTGTATCTGGCATCGTCGAAATTGCGCACCTGCGCCATCGGTCCTGAACTGGTGGTCGACGCGGAGTTCAATTTTGTGCCGGGACTTGTCAGCATCTGGCGCAATGGACAGCGGATCTGGACGAAGGAAATTTCCAGCGGCGAATCGCGGATGTCGCACACGCTCGAAAATCTGGAGCACCACCACTTCAAGCACGCGGGCCACCGCCGCCCGGGCGATGCGCACATCCACTTCCTCGGAGCCGACGCCTTCAGCTTCGGTGCAGATATTCAGCTTGCGGACGGCGACATTATGAGGATTGAGTTTTCAGGATTCGGGCGGCCTTTGCAGAATCCGATTCAAATCGACCGCTCCACTCCAGAGTTGGTGCGGGTAGAGGCGCTATAACTTACGAACCATATCTCAGGGCGCGGATTTCCGGCATTAGCCGCAGCCCCGCTGGTTTCCGCGACCGAGCCGATCGTCGATATTCATCAGCACACGAACTTAGATCTGGCTTTTGGTTGCTTCGGCTGTTTGGGATGAGTGGCTTGATATTCTTTGGTGGCCTCGAGGATCGTTGCAATTGATCCGGTGCTTTCGTCCACGAATCCCCAGCCTGGCGCCGTCATGAAGGGTGGTGGCGGGATTCGCAAGATCCGTGTCGCTGTTGGATCGCGAGGTAAAAGCGGCGGCGCGCGTCATCTATCACTGAGCTGTACGCCGGGATTTGATTTTGTTGCTCTACGCGTATCCCAAGAACATTACGCCGGATCTGAGTCGAAGCAGATTGCGCATCTGGCTAAAGTTGTCAAAGAGGAATTCGGCGATGAAAAAAGGAGATGTTTGAAGAAGTGCTGGGCAGCGTCCGCAAGGCTGGAGGAATACTGCGCGGGGAGAGAAAACCCTGGCGGCGTATTGTAATCGGGGCTTCCGGTGTACGGACCATTAGCGAGCGACCAAGCTTTCGCAATCAAAACCGGGAACAGGATCGGCGTCGTCCAGCCGGACCGGCAGCCGCCCTGTTGAAGATCATTGGGCACGAACGCAACTGGCAGTGAAAGCGATTCATCGGGCATAGTGGCAGAGCTTCCCGGCTTGCACGTCGTACCACATATCTGGATATTCTATGGCAGCGCGAACGTCATCAAGGCTGCGCCGGAGGCGAGGCTCACGTACTGCTTGCCGTTCACCAGGTACGTGATCGGGGCAGTCACAATGGGAGCGCCGGTATAGATGTGCCACAGGTTCTTGCCTGTTTTGAATCAAAGGCCATCAAATAGCCGTCTTGATCGCCGGCGAAAATCAAGCCGCCGGAGGTCGCCATGGTTCCCGCCCAGGGCGCATGTTGATACCGG
>Ga0070735_10005678_pt1 | contig 10289 bp, 8 predicted proteins | sample Coa_R1_FD_66443 | JGI IMG/M metagenome (GOLD analysis project Ga0070735, IMG submission 66443) | Surface soil microbial communities from Centralia Pennsylvania, which are recovering from an underground coalmine fire - Coalmine... | ecosystem: Environmental > Terrestrial > Soil > Unclassified ... | reverse complement strand
GCCGAAGACCAGCCCTTCGAGCAGCGAGTTGCTCGCGAGGCGGTTCGCGCCGTGGACGCCGGTGCACGCGGCCTCGCCCGCGGCGAACAGGCCCGGAATGGTCGTCCGGCCATCGACGTCCGTGACGACGCCTCCCATCAGATAGTGCGCCGCGGGGCCGACGGGAATCCGATCCTTCGCGAGATCGAGCCCCGCGCGGCGGCACGCCTCCGCGATCAGCGGAAACCGCTCGTGGACGAACCGCGGATCGACGCGATCGAGCGTCAGGAACACGCGTCCGCCGGTCCGCTGTTCTTCGCGCACGATCCCGCGCGCCACGCGATCGCGGGGCGCCAGATCGCCGGCCGGATCGTAGCGCGTCATGAACGCTTCGCCGGCCTCGTTCACCAGCCGCGCGCCTTCACCGCGCAGCGCCTCCGACAGCAGGAACCGCGGCTGCCCCGGCACCTTCAGCGCCGTCGGATGGAACTGGACGAACTCCATGTCGGCGACGGCGGCGCCGGCGCGAGACGCGATCGCGATGCCGTCGCCCGTGGCGACCACCGGATTCGTCGTTTCGCTGAACACCTGCCCCGCGCCGCCCGCCGCAATCAACGTGCAGCGCGCGCGCGCGTCGTCCCCTCCCCCGTCTTCGCGCAGAAACCGGACCCCGGCGCATCGTCCGGACTCGACAATGAGTCCGGTCGCGCACGCGTGCGCGTGGACGCGGACGTTCGGCATCGGGGCTACGTGATCCCACAGGCCCCGGCCGATATCGCGGCCCGTGGCATCACGGACGTGCAGCACGCGGCGGACGCTGTGGGCCGCTTCGAGCCCGAGCTCGAGTCCACCGTCGGGTCCTCGATCGAACGCGATGCCCCAGTCGATCAGTTCGCGCACGTCGCGCGGGCCCTCCTGGACCAGCACCTGGACGGCGCGCTCGTCGCACAGGCCGTCGCCGGCCGCGAGCGTGTCCGCGAGGTGCCGCGCGGGACTGTCGTCGCCGCCGACTGCTGCCGCGATGCCACCCTGCGCGTGACCCGTGTTGCCTTCGAGGGGACCCGCCTTGGTGAGGATCAGGACGTCGCCGGCGCCCGACAGAGCGGCGGCGGCGCGCAAGGCGGCGATGCCGCTGCCGATGATCAGGAAATCGGCCTGCAAATCTTTGTTCCGATACTATCGTATCAACTGGTCTCGTCCCGTGCGTCGAGTGCGGTCCTGTCTGAAGACCGCCCCATCGCCAACAGCACGACACGGCCAACACTCCTCAAGTCCACCCTCCGTGAGCTGCTCCGTGAGCTACCGCGGTACGTACAACCCGCGACTGGTCTCGGCGCGCCCCACCTGAGCCACGGCTCCCATTCAAGTTCTACATCTGACTTGACAACCTGGCGACCACCCGAGAGTCGCGACATGTCAGTTCAACGTCGTGGTTCACAGAAAAGTCAATAAAGGCTGAAGGAGCGGCCACATGTGCGGGTCAACCGAAGATTTCTTCGAGCCCGTACGCGCAGGTTGCTTGCATCCGTTCTGGCGCGACCACACGGTCCTGCGGAATTCTGGCTGCGTTTCTGATTACATCGGTGACGTTGCCAAAATAGTCTCGTTGAAGCTGATGCACTGTGCGTGCGGTCTTGTCGTGCATCGCCTGGCGTACTTTTTCTTGCCAGAGCGCCCGTAGGCCCGCCAGTTCGCCTCCGAAAAGCTCGAGAGTGTCGTGGATGTAAAGAGCATCCTGCGCCCGCTTGTCGGAGTTTCGATACTTCTGTATCAAGAGTTTTTGCGCGATGAAGGTGACCGGGTTTGGCAACCTCGTCGTGACTGGGGAGCTGACCCGAACGCCGACGTCCTTGGTCAAGTCGACACCCCAAGGTTCGATAAGCAATAGGTCCAAATGACGAAGCTTTTGCGCCGTGACGCCCGCTTTCGCGACAGTGACGTCCGGTTCGCCGTTTCGTTTGATTCCGCTTCCGTGCAATGGCGTCAGAAACTCTGCGAAAAATCCCTGATCGTCGTCTCCAAGTCGGTACTGGGTTTTGTGCGGCGTGTGCTCTCCCGAGAAGTCTTTGTCGAATCCGGCGGCCTTCATGGCTGCCGCAACATCACCTTCGAGGGGTGCAGCCATCGAGAAAGCGACGTCAGCGTCCTTCGTTCGCAAAGGGGCATATTGTGGTGCATGCGACAGCGGATGAAATCTGTGAAGCCGATGCGCCCAACCTCCAATGATGACCACGTGCCCAAGCCATGGACGCAATGCATCGAGGAGGCGCGCGAACGCTGCGAAATCATCCATGGTTGCTTCCTTGAATGATCGGATTCAGCAAGCGCCTTCGAATTAGATCGGCCTGTTCCTGTCCCCGCGCAGGGTGTTCGAAAACATCAAGCCACACCTGAAGAACGTCACAAGAAGCGATGCCGTGCGGCCGCACCATTCCCCGAAAGACGGACTCGGGAAACGGCGCCTGACGAACGATCACGTCTGGCGGCTCGCCAGGCGCAATGGGAACGAGGTTTTTCCACGCCGACAAACTCGCGGGGCTGAGTCGTCGCACGTACACGTACGGCGGAACGCCTTCGACAAAGCCGACGCCGAGCGCCTCGGCTGCGGCGAACAATGCCAGACACGCTCTACCGCTTTCGAGCATTCGTTGAAGTGCTGGACGCGAGTCACTTCCGCGTAGCAGGAAGCGCATAGGTGCCTCGTTGATTCGGCGAAACGCGGACGCTTGCCATCTCCGAAACAGGTCGTCGCGTCGAACTAAACGCAAGTGGCGACCTGATTCATGAAGATATCCCTCGCGCTGAAGCTGTTGCAGAAACCGGAAGGCGCTCATCACTGAGACGTTCGCTGCTCGTGCCAGCTGCGAGGCGTTTCCGTATCGTCCTCGCGGCGCCGAGAGCAACGCGTCAGGCACTTCCGGTGCGAGAAGGACCTTGAGCATCCACTGGTTTAAGTCCGAAAAGACGTTTGGCTGCCCCTTCGAAGCGTGGGAGTCAACCGCGGCCGGTCCGGGTGGTGCGGCATTGAGTGATTCCAGATGAGGTCCACGGAACATGCGGAGGCCCGCGAAATCCATCACCCCGGCCGCCGCATCGGGCGCGTATTCTTGAGCGAAATTCAGAATCTGCTCCGCGATTTTCGGTGCGAGTTCTGGTGCGGCGACGACGGCCAGCGGCGCGTGCTCTCGAGCGGCACGAAGGGCTTGAAGACAGGTCTGTGACCATAAGGGGACTAACCGATCGCTCCGTCCCTCGGCTCCGACCTTCAGTTTCACGGCATACGACGCTCCCGGGCGGCGGACGACGAAGTCGGCACGGTGCCCCTTGCGATTTGCCGGCTGAGCCGAGATTCGCCAACCGGCGACCTCAAACGCCTGTCGGAGCAAGTGCTCGCCGTGCGCTTGGCGTTGGACCGCGTCAGATTTGCCCAATAAATGGGGGTTTTCCACGAATCCTCCAGTCTTGAACGCCTTATCTTGGCCAAGATAATTACCCTGGCCATGTTAACATGACTTACGATCCTGGCTCTGCAAAGGGCAAAGCAGAGCTTCGGATTATGGATGACGAAAAAGAACTGATAGTGTCCCCAATCAGAAAACCGACTTCGCGCCGCAGCGCGTGGCGGCACGCGGGATCGCATTCGCAAAGCGCGGCGCATCATTCGCACTAATGACGTGGAACTGGGTGCCAGCACTCAAGTGTTCGGCGCCCTTGTCGTCAATTGATTTCAACGTCTTTCCAGCAGCAACGCGCTCCGGCACGGTCACGATCGGAGCCGGCTCCTCAGCGAAGAACGAGTCGAGACCCGGTTTCACCCCTTCCACGTCGACGTCTTTCAGTGGGAGAACGTTATGCGATTGGCTGACCGTGTCCTTCTTGGGCAACACCTGCACACGGAACGCTAACGCACCCCGCAGATGTCAGAAGGGCTGATCGGGATCGGGCGGCTCGCGGAATCCTCGCCATAGAGCGCCTTCTGCTCGGCCACCTTCGTCTCTGAGAAAATGGATTCAAGTACGGGATCCAGAAAGCGAGGAACGATATGCGCGGCTTGACTGCTGTCTGTATGGTGCTTGTCATCCAGTCCACGCAGGGGCACGGCTTGCTGGATTCCGCTCGTCGTAACGGCGGTAAGTCGACGGTCGTGATCGATGTCGAACCTGGACTTCCCAGTTTCAGTGACGTCGTAACCCAGTCGGCTGTGATTGTGCGTGGCACTGTGAGGGGATTGACAACACGGTTGTCCGACGACCAAGAAGATGTGGTGACGCGGTTCGAGGTTGTCCCCGCAAGAGTTTACAAAGGCAACATTGGAGCTACCGCGAACAAACCCGGCCCAACTCAGCCGCTGATCGTGCAACGGCTTGGAGGAGATTTGACAAGTGACGGTTTGCAGCTCGGGACGCACGTGAGTGAGTTTCCGGAGAAGGAGTCGTTCCGCGAGGGAGAGGACGTGTTCCTGTTTCTGTCGCCGGACGCTGTGATGAAGGGAGTATTTACCTTTACGGATGGGTCATTTGGCGCTTATCGAATTGTTGACGAGCGAGTGACTGCAATGACCAAGCGGGTCGCGAGCACCAGGGGCGAACAGTCCGTGCCGCTTGCGGCGTTCGAGAACCGAGTGCAGAACTTGATCCGAAAGTAGGGTTCGGGCATTTGCGGTGATTCCGAACTGGTGAGCATTGGCGATACTGGGGTGATCCGTGGCGTCGCTGTTTCTTCGACGGCTTCGCTGATCCGTCGCGGCCAGGACAGGTGTATAAGACGAGGCGCCGCCAGCCCACTATGGACAACAGGTGAGCAGGACGTGGCATGTGAGCGAATGGAGAGCATCTGACAGCGCAGCAGGCAGGAACACGCGATAAATAGCCGCTGCGCGCACAGCACACGGTAAATCTTTGTTATCGTATCACTTGCCGTGCATCCGATTCACATCGCGCCGCGTCTCTCGCGAGAGCTGCCGGCGCTCCTCGATCGCGCCGGCGTGCCGGGCCGGCGGTTCATCGTCTCGAATCCGACCGTCTGGCGCATCCACGAGGAATCGTTCGCCGGACTCACACCGGAAGAACCGATCCTCATTCCCGACGGCGAGCGGCACAAGAACCTGACGACCGTCGCGCGTGTCTACGATGCGCTCATCCGCGCGCGCGCGGACCGCGCGAGCGCCATCATCGCGATCGGCGGCGGAGTCGTGGGCGACACGGCGGGGTTCGCGGCCGCGACCTACCTGCGCGGTATCCCCATCGTGCAGGTGCCGACGACGCTGCTCGCCCAGGTGGACAGTGCGATCGGCGGGAAGGTCGGGGTCAACCACGCGCTCGGCAAGAACCTGATCGGCGCGTTCCATCAGCCCGCGCTCGTCGCGATCGACATCTCGCTGCTCGAAACGCTGCCGCGCCGTGAATTCCGGGCCGGCCTCTACGAGGTGATCAAGTATGGCGCGATCGCGAGCCGCAGCCTGTTCGAGCACGTCGCGCGATCGCTCAAGCCGCTCTTCAACCGCGAGGAAGCCGCGCTGCTCCCGGTCGTGAAGGAATGCAGCGACATCAAGGTGCGAGTCGTCCAGAGCGACGAGCGGGAACACGGCGTACGCCGGATCCTGAACTTCGGCCACACGGCCGGCCACGCGCTCGAGGCGGTCACGAAATACAAGCGCTTTCTCCATGGGGAAGCGGTCGCCTACGGCATGCTCGTCGCCGCGGAACTCGGCGTGCAGCGCGGCCTGATGCCGGCGGACGATCGTGACGCGCTCGCCGACGTCATCGCGAAGATGGGACCGCTGCCGGCGGTCGCCGACATCCCCGTGCCCGAAGTGCTCGAAGCCATCGGTCACGACAAGAAAGTGATCAAGGGACAGCTGCACTACGTGATGCCGAAAGCGATCGGCACCTGCGAGGTCGTCACGGACGTGACGAAGGAGGAACTCGCGGCCGCGCTGATCGCGATCGGCGCGGCGGCGTGACGCGCTCGATGCCGTGAAGCGTGTGTCGCGAACCCGTGAGCGTGGAACGCGCATCCCGCATCGCGACTGACTCGTTACGGATTCGAATCGATTCCGAGATCCTTCATCTTCGACAACAGCATCTTGTATGAGATCTGCAGGAGCTCGGCGGCGCGGCCCTTGCTGCCCGCGGCTTCCTGCAGCACGGCTTCGATCTTCAGCTTCTCCGCTTCCCGCGTGATGCGGCGCGTCATCTCCGCCAGGCTGCCCGACAAGTCGATTTGTGACCAGGGCGAGGGCGGCTCCTCGCTCTGCACCGGCGCCGCGAACGACAGATTCAGGTGGCGCGGATGGATCGTGTCGCCGTCCGCGAGGATCACGGCGCGCTCGATGCAGTTCTGCAGCTCGCGGACGTTCCCGGGCCAGTGATAGCCCTGCAGCTGCTCGAGCGCCCCGGGCGAGAGGACGAGCGACTTCTTCTTGAGGTCCCGGCAGAAGCGATCCACGAAGTACCTCGCGAGGAGCGGAATGTCTCCGGGACGCTCGCGCAGCGGCGGCACCGTGATCGGAAACACCGACAGGCGGAAGTAGAGGTCCTCGCGAAAGCGCCGCGCCGCGACGGCCGCCCGCAGGCCCCGGTTGGTGGCCGCGACGAGCCGCACGTCCACCTGCACCGACCCGGTGCCCCCGACACGCTCGAAGGTCTTCTGCTCGAGCGCGCGCAGGATCTTGGCCTGGAGCGCGATCGGCAGATCGCCAATCTCGTCGAGAAACAGCGTGCCGCGGTGCGCCATCTCGAACTTGCCCGGTTTCCGGCCGGCCGCGCCCGTGAACGCGCCTTTCTCGTACCCGAAGAGTTCCGTCTCGAGCAGATTCTCGGGAATCGCGGCGCAGTTGATCGCGACAAACGGCGCGTCGGCGCGCGCGCTCAGCGCATGCAGCGATCGCGCGAAGAGCTCCTTGCCCGTGCCGCTCTCGCCTTCGAGCAGCACGGTCGCGTCCGTCGACGCCGCCCGCTGGAGCGCCGCGAACATCTTTCTGAGCGAGGGATCGTCGCCGACCAGCTGTGGGGCCCCGCGGCGAACCGCGAGCTCTTCCCGCAGGAGCAGGTTCTCCGTGACGATGCGGCGCTGCTCGAGCGCGCGCTGGACGAGCAGCAGGAGATGATCGGGATCGACGGGCTTCGCGAGGAAGTCCATCGCGCCTTCCTTCATCGCCTTCACGGCGTCCTCGATGCTCCCGTACGCCGTCATCACGATGACGGGAATGTCGGAGTCGATTTCCTTCGCCGCCCGAAGCACGCCGAATCCGTCGCCCTGCGGCAGCCGCAGGTCGGACAGCACGACGGCCGGCTGCGCCTGCTGCAGGAGTCGGACGGCCTCGGGTTCGTCGCGGGCTTCGAGGACGGCGTGCTCCTGGCGCTCCAGCGCGTGCCGGAGCATCGTCCGGAGCGAGTCCTTGTCCTCGACGATGAGAATCTGATCGGTCAGCGGATCCAGCCGGCAGGCACCATGGCCTTGCGCGCCTCTTCCTCGATCTGCGCGATGGCCTTGTTCCCGTCTTCGATGGCCTTGTTGACGCGATCGAGCTCGGCGAGCGCCTTCTGGCGATCGTCGCCGATCTGGGCGCGCTGGTACGGATCGTCGCGCGAGCTGAATTCGGCGGTCAGCGCGTTGATGCGGCTCTGGAGCGCGACGGCGAACGACTGATTGCGCCGGACGTCTTCGCGCGCGGCGTCCATCCGATCGTGCCAGTACTTCTCCGTCTTGGTCGGATCCTTCGCGTCGTCCGCCTTGGGCGCCTCGGCCGACTTCGCATCAGCCGGCTTGGCGTCCTTGCCGTCCTTCGCGTCGCCCGACTTCGCGGAATCGTCGGACGTCGACGGCCCGGTCGCGTTCTTGAGATCCTCGTTCGTGAAGGTCTTGGTCGGGGGCGCGCCCTTCTTTTCCTGCGCCTTCTTGGCCAGGTCCGTCAGCGTCGGGGTGGCTGTCGTCTGGGTCGTGGTCGACTGGGTCGTCGTCGACTGCGCGAGCGCAGGGACGCCGACGAGCAACAGCACGGCCGCGCAGAGACCGCTGGAGGACTTCATGACCTTTCTCCTTCTGTATCCATAGTTTAGCACGGCTCTGGTTCGGGCCGGATCGCCGGGCACGCGTATCGGATCGGGCCCACCGGGCCGCCTGTCAGGGTTATCGGCCGAAGGGTTGCGGTCCCGCGCGGCCCGCCATTACGAACCGACCCCGGTGTCCTCGGCGAGCGGCAGGGTCAGCGTGAACCGGGTGCCGCCCTCCGGTTCCGGCTGCACGGACACGCGGCCGTTGTGCGTCACGACGATCTTCAGCACCAGCGCGAGACCGAGGCCGGTGCCCCGCGCGCGGGTCGTCACGAACGGACGGAAGATCTTCGGCGCAACGACGGGATCCACGCCGGGCCCGTTGTCGATCACCGCGAGGCGCAGCGTGGACTGCGCGCGATCGATCCCGCCTTCGAGCACGATCCGCGGCGAACGCTTGACCGCCGTGCAGGCCTCGACCGCGTTGCGGCACAGATTGCTCAGCGCCTGCTTCAGCAGCACCTCGTCGCCCGGAATCACCGCGAACTCGCCGCGCACGGTGACCGAGCCGCCGTGTGCGGCCGCTTCGGCGCGGATCTCGTCTGCGGCGCGATCGACGATACTGCGGGCGTCGACCTTGCCCATCACCAGCTCGGTCGGCCTGGCGAAATTCAGGAAGTTCCGCACGATCGCGCCGAGCAGGTCGGTCTCGTCGCGGATCCCCTGGACGTACGGCCTCAGATCGGGGGAGAGGCGGTCGAGATCCAGCAGCCGCGCGTACCCGTGAATCGTCGCGAGCCCGTTTCGGAACTCGTGCGCGATGCCGGCCGTCAGCTCGCCGAGCTGCGCGAGGCCGTCCTTCAGCCGCAGCTGCTCCTCGAGTTCGACGATGTCGGTGAGATCGCTGAAGAGACAGATCGCGCCGTGGACCGCGCCCCCGCCGATCGGCGACACCGACACGCCCAGATGCGTCTCGCGATCGCCGACCCCATCGAGCTTCACCTGCCGCCTGCGGAGCGGCTGCCCCGTCGAGAGACACTCCTCGATGACCGCGGCGAGCGGGGCCGCGGCGCCGGACAGCACCATCCGGACGTCCTCGCGGGGACCGGCGTCAGGCATGCCGAGCAGCCGCCGCCCGGACGGATTGAGCGACTTGACCGTACGATCCGCGTCGACGACCAGCAGTCCCGACGTCAGGCTGGCGATGATCTCGTCGCTCAGCCGCTCCGACGCCTCCGCGCGCGCCGCGAGCACCTGCTCGCGGAGCCTGAGGCGCGCGAGCGCCTCCTCCATCGCGGCGGTCATGAACGCCGTCTCCGCGCCAGAGACGGTGCGTGACGCCTTCGCGACATTTCGCGCCGCCGCGAACGCCCGCAGGATCGCGAAGACGAGCACCGCCGCCAGGCCCGCGACGATCGCGGTCAACCCGAGCAGGACGTAGGCGTTTTTCGTCATGACCCGGCAAAGAACGAGGCGTACCAGGCGACAATCGCGTCGCCGTACAGGCTCGCGACGAGCGTGGCGGCCGCAATCATCGTCCCGAACGGCACTTTGGTCGCCATATCGGCGCGCCGGAACGCCAGCAACACGACGGCGACCACGCCGCCGACGATCGACGAGAGCACGAAGACCAGGCCGACCAGTTTCACACCGAGAAACGCGCCCACCATGGCGAGCATCTTCACGTCGCCGAACCCCATCGCCTCGACTCTGCGGACCCGGAACCAGACCTCGGCGATGAGCCACAGAATGCCGCCGCCGGCGACAATGCCGAGGACGGACATGAGCGGCCCGGGCGGCAGCAAGACGCTGCAGACCAGGCCGACGGCAATCCCGGGCAGCGTGATGACGTCGGGCAGGATCTGATGTTCGAGGTCGATCGCAAACAGGACGAGCAGCGCGCATCCGAACGCGAGTCGAACCGCAAAGAGCGCCGACGGCCCGAAGACCCACCAGTGCCACAGGAACAGGCCGCCCGTCAGTGCCTCGACGATCGGGTAGCGGATCGAAATCGGCGCCGCGCACTGATAGCACCGTCCGCGCAGCACCGCATAGCTCAGGAGCGGCACATTCTCGTACCAGGCGAGTACGTGCCCGCACCGGGGGCAGCGCGACGACGGAAACGCGATCGACTGCTTCAGTGGCAGCCGGTGGATGCAGACGTTCAGAAAGCTGCCGACCAGCAGCCCGAAGGCCACGACGAACACGTCGGCGATGACCGGCGGCAAGAAAGTCACGCGATCGTCACTGTGGCGGCTGGATCTGTCCCGGCAGGGGGAACAGTTTCGATTCGCGCGCGACGGTGATGTAGCCGGT
>Ga0070735_10005677_pt1 | contig 10290 bp, 11 predicted proteins | sample Coa_R1_FD_66443 | JGI IMG/M metagenome (GOLD analysis project Ga0070735, IMG submission 66443) | Surface soil microbial communities from Centralia Pennsylvania, which are recovering from an underground coalmine fire - Coalmine... | ecosystem: Environmental > Terrestrial > Soil > Unclassified ... | reverse complement strand
TTGTTCTCGCGCCGCGCCACCTCAAAGGCTTCCGTGCCCCATTCATGCCACTGAATTGGCTGATGCATCGCAGACCGCAGGTAAGCGGACGAAGCGCGGGATAGGGCGTTGAGAGTGCTGGTGGTCATGAGTCTAAGTCTAGTCGATCTTTAGGAAATCGCTGAACCGTGGCTGGCGAGAGGGCAGGAGGTCCCCACGGACTAGGATACGAACAGCTCTTGCTTCAACCCGAAGGTCTAGCGATAATGTGTTTGGAACTAACGGCCCAAGCGCCAGTAATTCCTAGACTCAACGTAGCAGCGGAGAAAATTATGTCGCCGATTGAACACAGTCCGATGACGTTGAGCCCGCTCGCCGCCGTCTAATCCAGCCGGTCGGCTGGGTTGGCTCCATCTTTCAACTTAATTAGTTGAAGCCGCATCCGCATTCGTGCGCCTGTCGGCTTTGCGCGCATGCGCGCAAAAGGGAGCTTTGTGAAACCAAGAAAACGTCGAGGTAAAGGCGCGGAGTTCGTGGACGCGGACTTCGCCGAAATTCTCTATGGAGAAGCAAGCGGCAGTCGGTCAGACAGCCGCCAAGTGCGCCGGAAGACAGAGCAGTTCTGCTGTCAAGTGCAGCGGGCGCTGAACCTGGCCCTCGCAGATTCAGATGTTGCTGGCATTGGCTGCGAACTGTTTGTAGATGAGGTTTCGCCAGCACCTGGTTGCGGCCATTTGCTAGTCCATATCGTCGTGCAGGATGGCTGTTCCGTCGTCGATGCGATGAGCGCGCTCCGGCGCGATGCATCGCGTTTGCGGTCGGAGGTGGCGATGGCGATTGCCAGAAAGCGAGCGCCAGAGCTGTCGTTTGTGCCGGTCTCGGTGCAAGGAGGCGACGATGAGTGATTCGTCGACGGCTCCGCTCCGAAGCTGGCTAGCTGCTCCACTGGATCGTGACGTGTCGGAGGCGCTTGAGCGTCTCCGGCGCGCCCCGGATGTTCAACATGTCGCTGTGATGCCCGATGTACACCTTGCCGCTGAGGTGTGCATCGGTGTTGTTGTCGCGACCTCCCATCTGATCTATCCCCAGGCTGTGGGAGGCGACATCGGATGCGGCATGCTGGCCGTCGCGGTTGACATGGAGGCCTCCGCGCTGAAGAATCCGAAAACCGCCGCACAGTTGCTGAACGAGATCGGGCGTGCAGTACCCTCGCGCAGACACAACAGGAACGCCGTAATTCCTCAACCTGCCGAGATAGCAAGCCATCCGCTCAGTCATGCCCGCCTAGAGGCAATTCGCCAAAGGGAGGGCGAGATCGAGTTTGCGACTCTCGGCAGCGGAAACCATTTCCTTGAGATGCAAGCGGACGAAGAGGACCGGCTCTGGCTGATGGTGCATAGCGGATCGCGAGCGCTCGGGCAGGTGATTCGCGACCATCATCTGGCGCGCGCCCAACCGGTCGAAGGACGACTGCGTGCACTCGATGCGGAATCGGATGCTGGCAAGGAGTACCTTCACGACGCCTTATGGGCCACGCAATTCGCCGCGGCATCCCGCAAGGCGATGGCAGAGGAAACTGGCAAAGTGCTGATACGAACGTTGAAGTGCAGCATCAGTTGGGAGACGATGATCGCCATCGATCACAATCATGTCGCGCTTGAGCGTCATGGCGAGCGCCAGTTGTGGGTGCATCGCAAGGGCGCAATGTCCGCTCAACAAGGACAGACTGGAGTCCTGCCTGGTTCGATGGGCAGTCCCAGCTTCCATGTGGAGGGGCGCGGCTGCGAAGAGGCGCTTTGTTCGAGTGCTCACGGCGCCGGCAGAGCCTTGAGCCGGGGCGCGGCCCGCAGCAAGTTCAGCGATCGCGATCTTCGGCGTCAGATGGAGGGCGTCTGGTATGACTACCGGTTGACTAGCAAACTCAGGGACGAGGCACCTGCTGCGTACAAGGACATTCGTGCGGTCCTCAGGGCGCAGCGAGACCTTGTGAAGGTTGTCCGCACGCTGCGACCGGTACTCAACTACAAGGGCACCTGACAGAATGCGTGCGCTGAACCCTGCTGGCTATCCCATCCTTTTCGCGTCCTCTGCGAAAGGGTGGGATTCCATAAACTATCCCACCAGAGGATTCACCACCTGAAGCACGCCATAGCGATGCCCCGCCGACAGATCCTCAGAATAGACGATACTCGCGCCCGAACTCTCCGCCGCATGTAGAACCAGAGCGTCCCAGAAGGAAATCTTGTGGCGTACCTCGATCTCCAACGCTTGCAGCACCGAGTCCGGCGTGTTCACGACGACCTCCCAACTCAGGTAGTCTTCAATAAGCCGCCGCACCTCATCAATTGCCAGGGGTTTGGCCACCTTGCGGCGCAGATTGATACAGAGTTCCTGCAACACCTGCGTGCTCAGAACGCCTTCGCCCGTATCCCACAGGTGTTCAACGGTCCGCCGAGCCCGTTCGTGTTTTACTCCCGCCGACCGATCATGCGCATAGATGAGAATGTTGGTATCGACAAAGTATTTCTCTGCCATTGGTTATCGCTCGTGCAATTCGTCGCGCGACCGGGGCGGCGTCCACTGCAGATTCATACCTTCGCGCAATCGAGCCAGGGCCCGTTTCCGAGCCCGGTCATACGTCTTCCGCTCGCGCACAATCTGCTCAAGCCGGGAGGCAAGGAGGGCACTGATGGAGGTGTCTTCTTCGGCCGCAAGAATCTTGGCTTCCCGCAGAAGGCTGGAGTCCAGCTTTAGGGTGATATTCGTTTTCATGGCTGGCACGAATATACGTGCAGCACGATTATACGTGCTCATGCTCGCAGACGTCAACCGGTCATGTCGACGCGAATGGTGATTTCGTTTTTCACCGGCATGGTAAGCAGCGATGGCCGTGCGATCTTGAAGTCGGTGGCTGGAATCGTGCCCGAGACGCGAGTCGCGCTGTCCTGCAATGAGGGAAATTTCACATTAGCTCGGCGCGCGCGTCACATCAATGGCGACCTTCGCCGGCCCGTCTGGCATATCTCCGCTGGCTTCGCCTTTCATGTGATCTCCGTCGCGGTGCAGGTGAAACACCAGCGGCTTTCCGCCTTGGGCCAGTTGCACGCTGAACTGGATCTCCTGACCCTCGACTTTCCCTTCCTTGATCTCCATCTGTTTTTCCGCGTTCGGACCTGCCGTGCCAGTCAGCGTACTTCCATCCTGCTTCAACGTGAACAATGCGGTGTCGTTTTCGACCTTGCCATTCGCCGATGTGATGTCAAAGCTCCCCGACCACTTCCCAGTCACGCTTGCATTGGTTGGATCAGCCGATCCAGTAGCCGACGCATTGAGGCCCCACAACGAACAAGCCGCGATCGTCGCAACCGCGGCAATCTTGCTCAATCGCAAACCGAGCATAGTCCCCTCCGTGAACGTAAGATTCGAAAACGTAGAGCGGGCAGGGCCGCCCCTCGCCTCGGATACGAGCCTGGCTGGTGCGAAGTTCCTTCCCATTTGTTTCTCAGGAACGCGCTGGGAAATCCACAGGCACGTGTGACATCTAACCTTGCGCGGTGAATAAAACTAGTCCACTATCGCCACTGCGAGTGTCGTGCCAGAATCCAACCTGGCGACACTAAGGTCTTTTAAATCAAGATTTTGGCCGCAAGTGATTGAGCCCCATAGATTTTTTATCAGTTTCTCGCTAACCCGAAGATTCTAAGAGACCGGGGGAGGGGGGGAGGGTACCAAGAACCGCGGCATTCCCATTTTGGACTGATTTAGATCTTCTCTTCGCAAGAAAATTTCGCGAAAACATCCACAGACAAGATCCGCGGAAACTCCAGATCTTCTTAGCGTCCTTTGCGGCAGTTCTTAGCGAACTTTGCGATAAGGTCTTTGGGAGAGAGGCCCGCTCAACGCAGAAGCTGCTTCGCGATCGTGCAGTACAAATCAATCGCCTCCGCCAGTTGCTTTTTCTCGATGTACTCGCCATCGGTATGCGCGACGTGAATTGATCCCGGACCAATCAGCAGCGCTTCGCCCCAATTCGTCAGCTTCGGAATGTCGGTGGTGAACTTCGCGATCATCGTCGGCAATCCATCGACAGTCCGTAAACGCAGGAAAGGAAGTTCCAGCGGAAATGTGACCTCAACCTGATCTCCCGCAGTCGCGACAATCTGCTTTCGCAATTCTTCCGACGGACCGACGAGCCGGTACAGCAAATCCGCGTGCGCGTAATCGGGAATCACATTCGGCGCGCGTCCGCCTTCGATCAGCCCAATATTCAGAGTGCACGGACCAACCTCCGGATCGGAAGGCAACGCCATCGCGCGCAGCCGCGCCAGAGCCGGAATCAGCTTGTCAATCGCGGACTCTCCAAGTTCCGGATACGCCGAATGGGCCATCCGCCCTTTCGCCGTGACTTCCGCACGCAGCGTGCCTTTCGACGCGAGTGCGATGTGATTTTCCGTTGGCTCGCCGTTCACCAGGAATTTGCAACCGGATAACTGACCCTTCGCCACAGCTTCGTTCGCAACTTGCGCGCCGAGACTGTCGCGCTCTTCGCCCGCGACAAACAGCAGGCCAACATAGATTCTTTGCTGCCGCAATCGCTCCGCAGCGGCGATCTGTGCCGCGATGATTCCCTTGGCGTCGCACGAGCCGCGTCCATAAATCCGCCCCGCATCTTCCGACGATGGAATGAATGGAGGAACCGTGTCCATGTGCGTCGAGAAGAAAACCGTGGGCCGCTGTTGTTCGGGCGAAACCGCATAGACGTTGAAGCGTTCGGCTTCGACCGCCATCTTCTGCGTCTGATAGCCGAGACGGCAAAGCTCCCCGTAAAGATAATTTCCAACCGCAGCTTCATTGCCCGTGATGGACTCGATGTCCACCAGTTGCCGCGTGAGCGTGATTGCGTCCATGGAGGAGAGAATAGCAGAGAAGAATCGCGCGTCAGACCTCGGACGTTCCACTTCTGCATTCTGACTTCTTCTTTCTGACTTCCGCCGTGTAATCTAAGCCAGTGACTTCCTCGGCCTCATCGATTCGCTCTCTCTTTCTCGACGGTCCCGCAGGACGCCTCGAAGCGCTGCTCAATGCCGGAGGCGAGAACGCGACGCACGCTGCAGTCGTCTGTCATCCGCATCCGCTGTTCGGTGGAACGCTGCACAATAAAGTTGTCTTCCACACGATGAAAGCCTTGAACAGCTTCGGTTTTCCGGTGTTGCGCTTCAACTTTCGAGGCACTGGGTTGAGCGAGGGAGAACACGCGCACGGCGAAGGCGAAGTCGAAGATGTGCGAACGGCGCTCGACTGGCTCGACTCGGAGTTTCATCTGCCCTTGATCTTCGCGGGATTCTCTTTTGGCGCGGCAGTTGGCATGCGCGCCGCATGTTCCGACTCGCGGGTTCGTGCGGCAATCGGCATCGGAACGCCAGTGGTTCCGGTTGCGGAGAGCACCGAGGAACCGCGCGTCTACAGCTATGAATACCTGCGCGAGTGTCCTAAGCCGAAGCTGTTCGTCAGCGGAGCGCGCGATCAGTTCGGCCCGCGCGCGAAGCTGGAAGCCCTTGTAGCGTCCGTTCCTGAGCCAAAGAAACTGGTCCTGATCGAAGGCGCCGATCATTTCTTCGAAGGAAGGCTGCGCGAGCTGCGCGAAGCGATTGAGTCGTGGGTTCGCGAACAAACGAATTCCTAAAATTACTTTCTTTGCGGGTTTTCTTTGCGAACTTTGCGCATCCTTGGCGACCTTTGCGTCCAGAAGGGTTCGCGGTTCACAGATTCCAGAATCGGACCCTATAATTCCCCAGTGCACACTGCGGAAAGAGAAGAGGAATTTCGACTCATGGGAGAAAGAGCGCGGGAAATCTTCCAGCGCGCCCTCGCGGAAGCCTCCATCAACAACGCATTCGCACGCCACGTGCATTGCGAACGAGGAATTCTGCGCATTCGCGAAGACCTCTACGATCTGCAATCTTATTCTCACGTGCTCGTCGTTGCTCTCGGAAAAGCCGCGCACACCATGGTCGAAGCACTAGCCGGACAAGTTGGAGCGTCGATTGAAGGCATCGTTGCCAGCTCGGTCGCGCCCGCGACGCAGGTTCACGGCTTCCGCTATTTTCGCGGAGGACATCCGACACCCAACGCCGAGTCGATTCAGGCAGCCAGCGCGATTCTCAGAGCGCTGGAGTCGCTGCCCGCGTCCGCGCTCGTGATTTTCCTGCTGAGTGGAGGAGGATCATCAATTGTCGAGAAGCCCATCGACGGCGAGATTTCGCTCGACGACCTCATCGCCACATACCGCGCTCTCGTGCATTCGGGCGCGCCGATTGCCGAGATCAATACCTTGCGCAAGCATCTCTCCGCCGTGAAAGGTGGACGCCTCGCGCAAGCCGCGTCTCCGGCGCAACAGGTCTCGGTGCTCGTCTCGGATGTTCCGGATAATACTCCCGATGCGCTTGCTTCCGGTCCTACGATGCCCGATTCAACGACGGTGGAAGACGGTTTTCGCATCGCAGAGAAATATGATCTGCTCCGCCAGTTTCCGCAGTCGACGCGCGAATTATTCGAGCGTCATGCATTGGAAGAGACGCCGAAGTCGGACGATCCCATATTCCACAATGCTCGCTGGTGGCAGATACTGTCGAACCAGTCCGCGATCGAGGAGGCTACGAACGCCGCGGAGCGCGCGAGTTTCATCGTTCACGTCGACAACTCCTGCGATGACTGGGACTACGACCTCGCGGCCGATTACCTCTTGAAACGCGTTCGAGAATTGCGAAAGCAGTTTTCCCCCGTGTGCCTGATTTCCGGCGGCGAAGTCACTGTGAAGGTCACCAATGGCGGAGTTGGAGGCCGCAACCAGCAATTCGCACTGGCCTGCGCTACAAAGATCGCAGGTGAGAAGATCACGGTGTTGAGCGCCGGAACCGACGGAATCGACGGCAACAGCATTGCCGCCGGAGCAATCGCTGATGGCAGCACGATCGCACGTGCGCAAGCGAGAGGATTCGACGCGCGTGCCGCGCTGGAGAACTTCGACGCCTATCCGCTGTTCAGCGCGCTAGGCGATGCGATCGAGATCGGTCCGACCGGAAACAACCTGCGCGATCTGAGAATTCTGCTGGCGTATTAATGCTGCAAGGTGACTCGCGGTGCGCTGGCGAGATGGAGTTGATGTATAGTACTCGAACGCTTGGGTATCGAACGGTAAGATCTCGGCGCAAATCGCATAGCCGAGTTGCGAGAAACGCAAGAGTAATGGAGGCCGGAATGGCGTTTCGGTATAAGCATTCCTTCCATCTCCTGGCAGCAACCACCTTGGCAGGTTTTATTCTCCTTCCTGCAAAGTCCCAAGACAAAACGTCGCAAGATAAAGGCGACGGTTCGAAAGTCAAGTTCGCGGTCCGCACCGAACTGGTCCTGATCCCCACCATCGTCACCGATAAATCCGGCAATCACATTACCGGACTTAAGAAGGAAGACTTCACCGTGAAGGAGAACGGCGCGCCACAGCAGATCGCCACCTTTGAGGAGATCCGCACCGATGCCACGCCGTTATTGCACGCGGTGCAACCCAACGAGTTCAGCAATTTCGTGGCGGGTCAGCCATCGACCAGCCGCATCACGCTGATTGTTCTCGACTTCATCAACACGCCTTTCGCTGCCCAAGCCGCTGGGCGTCAGGAATTGCTCAAGTATCTGACGCAATCTGTGAACACGCGCGAACCAACTGCCCTTTACACGCTCACGCGAACTGGCCTGCAGGTGATTCATGACTTCACGACCGGTCCTCGCGTGCTGGTCGCCGCACTTCACAAGGCAAAAGGAGATCCGACCGAACTGGTCGATAGCCCGGAACAAGTCGAGGCCATCACGGGAACGGCCAGCCCTGACGGCAGTTCCGGCGATAGCGCCGCAGCCAGTTCGAAAGGATCTGTACAGGCGGAGGCCGCGAAAATCCAGTCCATGCTGGAAGACGCGGAATTGAATTTTCAATCCTTCGAACAACGCCTTGCGATCACTTACACCCTCGATGGGATGGGGCAGATCGCCCAAGCGTTGGCCGGATATCCCGGGCGCAAGTCCGTCATATGGGCAAGTGGCGGGTTTCCGTTCAACGTGAGCGACAACTCGATGCAGCTGGCGCCCGCAGGCCGAGACACTCTGAGCGATGTGTTGCCCTTGTATGAACGGACATGGCAACTGCTCAACGATGCCCAAGTGTCGCTTTACCCCGTGGACGTGAAGGGGCTGCAGGTTGTGTCCATGCCCAGCGCATCCGTGCGGAATCCCGGCAAGAATTTCGGACGACGTGCGATGTACAAACAAATCGACACGCAGGCTACGCTGGAGACTTTTGCGGGAATGACAGGAGGCCGAGCCTATTTCAATTCGAATGACCTGGTGAAAGGATTTCGCGACGCGGTGAGCGATTCTTCTCAGTACTACATGTTGGGATACTACGTCGACCATTCGAATCCAAAGCCCGGCTGGCGCAAGTTGGCGGTCAAAGTCGACCGTGAGCACACCGAAGTTCGCGCCCGCAACGGCTTTTTTGTAACGAATGCCACGGTCAATCCGGACAATACGCGCAACACGGATATCTCGTCAGCTCTGCTGTCGCCTTTGGATTGCACTTCTCTGCCGCTCGTGGCAGCCTGGGGCAAGATCGAGGCGGGTAAGGACACAGGGCAGAAGCGCATCAATTACACGATTCATCTTTCTCCCCAGACGAATGTGATTAGCGAATCCGACAACAACCATCTTGCGCTGGATGTCGTTTCCCTGGCCTTCACACCTGACGGTAAACGCGTGGGGCAGCCGTTCAGTCAGAAAATCGATCTGCATCTGAGCCCTGAGAAGTTGGTGGCAATTCGAAATCAGGGTCTCCTTTTTCACGATGCACTAAACCTTGCTCCGGGAGAGTACAAGGTGCGCTTCGTCGTGCGGGATTTTCTCACGGGACGGACGGGTTCGGTTGCCGTGCCTTTGAAGCTGGAGTGACTTCGGTCTTTATTCCGTGACGACGGCCTTTACCAGGTTTCGCGGATGGTCAACGTCGTATCCCTTATTCACCGCGATGTGGTAGGCGAAGAGCTGCAGAGGAATCACTTCCACAATTGGAAGCAGTAGTTCCGGAGCGGACGGAACGTAAAACACGTGCTCCGCGATCGATGCAACTTCTTTGTCGCCTTCGGTTGCTACGGTGACTAGCGGTCCGCGTCGCGACCTCACTTCTTTCATCACTTCGAGCGTTCGCCGATAGCGCAACACCGAATCCGGATCGGCGTGATCACAAGTCGCGAGCACGACCACCGGCAACGTCTCATCGACTAACGCGTTGGGACCGTGTTTCAGTTCGCCTGCGGGATATCCTTCGGCGTGCGCGTAGGAAATCTCTTTGAGCTTGAGCGCGCCCTCGCGGGCGATGGCGTAGTGTACGCCTCGTCCGAGGTACAGAAATTTTTCCGCTTTGAAGTGCCGCGCTCCAAACTCTTCTGCAAGGCCGTCCCACGTGCGCAGGTTCTGCTCGATCGCATCGGGCAAGCGCGAAAGGCGCTGCAGATACGACCGGGTGACCTCGGAAGTCATGCGCCCGCGCTTGCGCGCGAGGAAGAGGGCCATCAAGTACAGGATCGTGAGCTGCGTGGTGAAACTCTTGGTGGCGGGAATCGACAATTCTGGTCCTGCGCCTGAAATCAGCGCCGCACCGGCCTCGCGCACAATCGTGGTGCCGTCGACGTTCGAAATCGCGATGGTCTTCACGCCGCGAGTGAGAGCCTCGCGCTGCGCGGCGATCGTGTCGGCAGTTTCTCCCGACTGCGTGATCACCATGACGATCGGCTCGACAGCCGCGTGCGTCGAGCGGTAGCAGTACTCGCTGGCATACTCGACGTCGACCGCAACGCCTGAGAGATCTTCGATCATGATTTCGCCGGCCAGGCCCGCGTGGCGGCTCGACCCGCTGGCCGCAATGATCAGTTTCTCGAAGGTCAGCAGAGCGCTTTCGATCGCGTGGAGTTCACCGGGAAAGATGAGATCGTCCTTCAAGTGCTTCGCGATGGTCTTCGCGATCGCTTGAGGCTGCTCGTAGATTTCACGCCGCATGGCGTGTGAATGCTTGTCGTTAGTAGGATTCATCGTGATTGGGCAGAGTAAATCATTTTGCGTACGTCGGGCAAACTGCGCAGCGTCCCGCACTAGCGGCGAGACGCGGCAACGACGGCAGAGCTACTTTACGTGCGCTCCTTCGAAGTGCGCCTCGATTTCTTCCAGCGTCTTTCCTTTTGTTTCAGGCAGGAACCACGCCGCGGTGATGAAGTA
>Ga0070735_10005676_pt1 | contig 10291 bp, 14 predicted proteins | sample Coa_R1_FD_66443 | JGI IMG/M metagenome (GOLD analysis project Ga0070735, IMG submission 66443) | Surface soil microbial communities from Centralia Pennsylvania, which are recovering from an underground coalmine fire - Coalmine... | ecosystem: Environmental > Terrestrial > Soil > Unclassified ... | reverse complement strand
CGGACAAACCGGGAAGTGCTTTGGCCCATAGCCACTGCTCACACGTCGCCCGCACAGCACGCCGGCTACGGTCGATGATCGAGAACAGCGCGCGAGCTTTGGCCAGTGCTTCGCCGTTGAAGTAGACTTCACGCAGTTTGGCGACTGCACGCAGAGCTTGCATACGTGTGTACTCACCACCGTCTTGGAGGTGATCGGCCAGAGCAAGACAAATCACCTTGTCGTACGGGGCGGCATGCAACGCCATGATGTGCCGATCTAGGTCTGTCACTGTTGTGTCCTCCTGCCAGTTGCTTCCACTTTGTTAGTTCTCCAGCACGACGCATCCCGATCGGGAAACGAAGTGCTCTTGAGTTTCTGCAGCGCACGTTGGACAGCATCAGTTTCGTCTTCTGCCCAGACGGTTACCTTTCCGGAATACTGCGACATCGGTCCAGGCACCGATTGCATCCACACATCGAACTCTCTCACTGTCAACCCTCCACGGTGTTGAGCCAGCTTGGTTTTCGCATCCTGGCGTGCTGGCGATCGCCAAGACGCGTGTTCACGTTGTTGGTTATTCTCTGCCGGGCAAAGTCGTATCACGAAACTTCCGCGCCGGCACGTCTATCAGTTCATTTGCGGTTCTTCTTCGCTCTGCTTCATTCTGAATCAGGCGGTCAACCTCATCATCTCCCGCTTTGCTGGCAGTGACCTGACCAGGCGGTTCATCCAGCATGTATCCGAAACGCTTGATGAACGCGGCACGGCGCTGCCGGCAAACTGGAGTGTCGGTAATGGCGCTGTCCCGGGAACTGTCGAAGGGTTCACCGCACCACTCACACCAACACGTAAATTTTCGCTCGTGTGGTGTTCCACGCTTCTTTCGTTTGGCCATCTTCTCTCCTTTTTGGTGTTCGCAATTTGGAAGACATAATATCGCGATCTGAATAAGATGTCTATGCCGGTATCGACAGAATTTTTCGCTCGGCCGAGAGCTGAGGAGTTACGGCCGTAAGGCTGAAAATCGGTTGCGTAGGATCGCTCACGTTCAACGATCGCGGTTCACGCTGAATGATTCCCCACCTGGTCGAGCTGGCCGAGCTGCTCCACCTGGTCGAGCTGGCCGAGCTGCTCCACCTGGTCGAGCTGGCCGAGCTGCTCCACCTGGTCGAGCTGGCCGAGCTGCTCCACCTGGTCGAACTGGCCGAGCTACTCCACCTGGTCGAGCTGGCCGAGCTGCTCCACCTGGTCGAGCATTGACATGCTCGCGATCTACCGTTAGCAATAACTGGCGGTTATTACTAACGGTAGATCGCGAGCGGAGAATATCGTGAGACGTCGGCAATCGAACGCGAGCAAAACAGGTGGGAAGGGCGCCAAACGAATGAAGGAATTCGGCTACAAAGCTGTAACGTGCTGGTTCGATCAGACCGAACTGCAGGCAGTTGATAAAGCTGCAAAGAAAGCGGGTCTGAAACGTGCCAGCTACGTTCGTAAAAGTGCGCTGGATGGCACTGGCGTAAAATTCACACTTCGTTGACCAGCGAGCAAACAACACGGAGGAAAGAAAGTTGTTTGAAGATAGTTTTTACTCGCGTTCCCTGACTCGACAGAAAACAAGACAAACGGTATAGTACCAGCGCTGGGCAAGGTGTAGAGCCCTTGCCTGGTCACCTTCCACGGTGGGTATCACGTTGGCCGCACGCCGCGCACTCTTTTGTGCGCGGCGTGCGATTTTTTTTTGCTTGCTTTTTTCGGCTCATTCTGACCAAAATATTTCGCGGTTCTGAGCGCTGACCCGACAGTTAAGAGAAATCAGTGGAAAGTTGGTAGCTGGTAGCTGCCACTGAACAGCGCTCAGGCCGCCGGGTACTCTACTACCCTCAATCCAACGTGAGCCCATGAACCTCAGAAAAGGCACCCCCGGAGGGGATAAAACCCCGCCACGTCCCGAGCATTTTTCTTACGAGCGCACCCCACCAGGTTGTAAGCCGTGGACGGCATGGCTTGCATGTGAACCGTATTGGTGTATCGCTCACACGTTTGAAGATTCGCCTACCAAGCCTTGCCTTAGTTGGATCACGTCAGGCGCTCTAACGTGCCACTTCTGCAAACCTCTTCACACTCCCCCGTGGGTGGGGTATGTCGGACTTTGGCGTGAATCAGATTTGAAAGCGTGCCTGGTCGTGCTGCGCGAGCAGAATTCCGAATTGAGTGAAGGATTGCAGTTCGGTGATTACGTCACTGTGTCGCGACAAGCGGGAGAAGGGAATCCCATCGCCATTCGGAAGCTCCTTGCTCAGCGACCGTGGAAGAGCAGGAAACCTCAGAGGCAAGGACCAGCAGATTTGTCACACTCACTCATAACCATGTGGAAAATACCCGTGTTGACTAACTGGTATGAATGTCAGGCATCGCAGAGTGACAACGCGGTGTCACAGACTCGCACCGTGTACGTCAAACCGGACGGGATGCCATATGGCCCAATGGAACAAGCCGCAGCGGGTAAAGCGGGCGCACAGAAAACCAACGATCCAGTCGCTTTGGCGAACTATGACAAATTGTTGGCACAAATCCGGAAACGCTCCGCGCTCCCAGAGCCGTCAACGAATGGTAATCACAAATCGGAAGAGTAAACCGAAACGCCCGGTCTACGCATGGATCGCGGGGCCGGGCGGAGTAGGATGGAGAGCGACCCAAAACAGGAGCGCTCCAAATGGCTGAACCACAGATCATCGGTGGGCTTGACCTGGGAAACCCACCGTATCGAAAACCTCCGGAGAAATCTGACGAGTCTACTTCGATTGACCAGATGCTCTACGGCACTGCTGCAGTACGAGGAGCAACCAACCTCATTCAACTCCCCTACACACGCAAGCCTCTGCTTCACGATTTGCATTTCCTCACAGGGATCGATTTACACGCCAAAGGATTCAGTGGGAAAATCATCAATCCCAACGTGGCGGCTAACCTTGCTCCCGCGCCTTTCGGGTACATCAACCCAACACAATACGGTCTGGAACCAAACTACCTGCAGCCGCTCAACAACGCACTGCAGATCAACGCGCGGTCTGAAATGCTGGGTCTGCTCCCTGATTACGATCCTCACGTCGTCGCTGCGAGGTACAACGCCAACGCTCGCGCCCAACTCAATCTCATCGAGTCTCAACTTCACCTGCTCACGAATGAGCAGCTCGAACAACTGCTGTTGCTTGCGGCCGGTCCCAAACGACAGCAGATTTTCTTCCAACCCTCCGAAGTATTCCGATCGGCACGCGCCGCACTCGCTTCAAGAATCGGTTCAGATGCGGCGTTCGAGATTGCCGGCAACTCGTACTACAACGCCTACGCCAACGAGCTGCCACGCTACACGGGCCCAGGTGTGATTCCCTCACCCAACATCGAAAATTACACCCCGCCACTGGGACAAGGTGGACAGGGTATCCAGTGGCCATCAGATCCAACTGGTGTGAACCAGGTGGGTGCGCTACTCAACCAACTTCCGCCCGATCCGCGCTGAGGTATCACGAAAGTGCCACAAGGATTTGTACCCGACGAGGGCGCGCCGCAGACGATGTTGGGTATGCTCGGTGTTCCTAACCCTGGCCTTAACACCGTGACTCTGATTTTGTGGGTAAACGATTTCACACCAGATTATTCGGTCACGGTCGCCGACCTGGTGGAACCCGACTTCAACGGCTATGTCAGGTACAACCTCGACCCAACACTTTGGAATTTGCCAGTCGCAAACAAAGGATGCACCACAACAACGTGGGGAGCGCAGCCGGTAACTTGGCCGATCAATGCCGCATCGAGCAACCTGATTTACGGGTTTGCCCTCTGGGACCGAATGGCCAACTTGTTGCGATGGATTCAACGCTTCGAGCCTGCAGACATTAACCCTCTGCAAGTCGGTTACACGCTCACGCTCACACCGACTATCACATTGACCAGCGCCGCTTGCACCGCGACAATGACAGCGCTCACACAGCTTCCATCACCACAACCTGCAGGGAGTGACCGTGCCTGATACAACCGCGCTGAGCTTGAGCGGCTCGAAGAAAACCGCAGCCGAAATTCAAGCGTACCTGGCGAACAGTGTACTTCGCCTTTTCCTTTCGACGTTCGTTCCATCCCCTACAAGCCTGCTCTCCGATTTCGTGGCTGCGGAAGCCAATTTTGATGGTTACGAATCTCAAACACTGGCGGCATGGGAAGCCCCTGTCTTGGCAGGCACTGGCTACATCACTTACGGGCCTCAAACCACCTGGTTATGGTCTTCGAGCGGTTCGGATGTGGGCAACATCATTGGCGGAATGTTCTTGGTCGGAAGCGACGGCACGCTCATCAACTACACGACCTTCAATCCGTTTTTGAGCATGACAGGACCGGATATGGCCATCGTCCGAACACCAGCCATCGCGTTTCCTGCAGGATGAAAAAAAGCCGTGCCAAACTGCTTTACGAAGACACGCAACCACGGACCCCTACGCAGGGTCCGTTTTGCTTCTCTGTCGCAAAGTGTCGGTACTTGCCATATAGTGCATACGGGTGTCGGTGGGCGTTTTCCCCGTGCCTTTTTACCCTTCGGAGAATCTTCCAAGTGGCAACAATTTACAGGGTGACCTACGGGTTCACCGGTCCCTCCGGTTGGAGCGAAACTCACGCGATCGACAACGGAAGCAACAACCCTTCCGACCTCATGCCGACGTGCGTGGCAGTCGCGCAGAAGCGCGTCACCATGTTAGGGCGAGAATGGGCAATCAACGCCATCCGAATCAGTACCTATCGTCAAGAAGGTCAACCGCGCTCGAGGGGCGTAGTCCTCAACAAAGTCAACTTTGCGAATCCAAATCAAACAGTTGCGTGGGCTGGTGAACCGTACCAGGTCGCGTATCAGGTCCTTGGCACTGCCACCCCGCCTGCTCCGCCTGCAACGTTGGCCAGCAACAATAACACTCACTACCTCGGCGGTCCTCTTGACAACACCGTTACCAGCGCTGGCGTGGTGGATGCGAGTCAGAACAACTTGCTCGCCAACTTCCAGAGCTGGGCGAACTTGATGGTTCAGAACAATTTTGGTTGGTTGTCTTACCCGATTCTTGGTGACACGGGTCTTACCACCATTACGCAAAACACCGATGGTACGGTTTCCTTCATCACAGCCGACAGTTTGGAAACTGCGCTCGACCAGGGCGTAAGATACCCGGCGCGTGTGCGAGGGGTCAACGGTGGCAAGTCACCACTCAACGGCGAGTTGATTGTGACGATTCAAGCTGACGGGAGCTTGAAAACCGCTGAGCCCATCGCGTTCAAGCTGCAACAACTCGGCGGATCGATCAAGGTGTACAGCAACCTGGCAAATTTCATCGATTACGCGCAACTAACGCTTGGTGCGTACACCATCAAGCACAAGCGGGGACGTCCTTTCGGTTTGCCACCTGGACGCCAAAAGAAGCGAGTCCGGGCCTGATACTGTTCAACCCGTGCGGGCACGTCTGTGACCTCATGCACAAGACGTACAGTACGGGTTGCAAGTTTCACGCTGACTCCGACCAGGTGGACACGATCCTTTGGGTAGATGCGCTTCCTACCGCTCCGGTTCTTCCGTTCCCCTCCGCGTTCCTGAACATCGATTTGGAACCTGACAAGTGGAACCTGTACCCCATCGGCGAGCAACCCGACCTTGCGCGTCCGTGGTTGACTAAGACTGTCCCCCCCGGTTTGGATGGCGTCCACTACTGCGGGACGCCACAAATGTTCCTCAACGGAGACACGACCAATGGACGAGAACCCTCAACAAAATATGCTGCAAACGGTTGGCCTCTGTGTTGTCAACCACCTCTTACCCCTCTTGGTGGTTATGGTGTTGCTGGGCTGTCTCCAGTGGCTCAGACTCCACCTCTCGCTCCTGGGCCTACCTGTCCCACAGCTACCCTGCTTCGATTGAACCAGATCGTCAATTATGTCACTGACCCGACACCTGGAATTTTGCAGTGGTGGTACTTCGAGACTCCACCAATTTCGGGTACGTACATTTTGCACATGCACTACAACGGCGGTAGCGCAACAATCCAGGGTGAGTTGTTTCGTGGACCAACAGGAAACCCCTGTGGCAACTTCTGGACAGGAACAGGGTGGGGGTTCGATTTCTCTTTCCCCGATGGCGGGTGGCCTACCATCACTCTCGGTGTCTACGGTTACTTCGCTTCGAGCGTGCCTTATACTCTCTGGCTGAGTACGTACCCATAAATCAAGACCACGGTGCGGACCAAACCGGAGTGTTTTAAATGGCCTCGTTCAACAAGTTCAACAAAACAGTTTTGTCGTTCGGAACAGCAGGATTCAATTTTTCCTCGGACAGCATTAACGTCGGCTTGTCGAACACCGCGCCCAACGCGACCAATAACCAGAACTGGTCAGACATCACAGAAATTGCGGCGGGTAATGGATACAGCGCTGGCGGTGCTGCTGTCGGTTCGGTGAGCTGGACACAGACAGGCGGCGTTGCGACACTCGCAGGAAACGCGGTGACCTGGACAGCATCCGGCGGGTCGATCGGGCCTTTCCAATACGCTGTTCTGTATGACGCGACTTCTGGAAAACTTCTCGGTTGGTGGGACTACGGGAGTGCGCTTACCATCACCTCGGGAAACTCGTTCACAGTCAAGCCCAACAATCAACTCACCGGCGGTACTTTGCTCACGCTGGCATAATCGCAGCACCACAGACTCACACCCAATGGTGTGGCAGTGATTATTTTTGACAACCTCACTTCTTGGTGGTCCTTCGAGTCCATCGGTACCACGACACTCGACAGCGTTGGTTCGAACACACTCACCGCTCACAATGGTGTCACCAATCCGCCCGGACTAGTGGGTAACTGTGCTGGTCTTGCGAGCGCCTCTAGCCAGTATCTTTCCGCTGCATCGAACTCCACGCTGGAGCGGTTGAGCAATTCATTCTACATGTGCGGCTGGATAAATTTCGCGAGCCTGTCGGCAACGCAGTGTGTTGTTGCAAAGGGTGGTACAGTCGGTTCTGTCACTTCCAGTTACCAACTGTATTACTACCCCACGACGGGTTGCCTCAACGCATGGTTTGGCAACGGCAGTGTTGGGATGGGCGTTGCCAACACCAGCTACACGGGTTGGACGACCGGCACCTGGCACTTTTGGGAATTTTGGTATGACGTACCAAACAACTCGATTGGAATCTGCACCGATCTCGGAAGCATCAACAGCGCTGCATGGTCGGGAGGTTACTACACGGAGAGCGGCACGTTTAGTTTGGGTTTTGGGATCCCCGGTACCGGCTACGTCAACGGCAAGTTGGATGAGACGGCATTCTACACCCGTGTTCTTTCCCAGACTGAACGCAATCTGATTTACAAATCTGGTGCAGGTACTTCCTACTCAGCTCTGCTGCAACTGTTCGATTCGATCCAAGGTACGTTCCTACTCACTGGCACTTCCGCCACGCTCCAAGAATCCTTCCTCCTGGTCGGCAGCCCGGCAACTCTCGCGCTTACAGGAAGCTCGTCGACCCTGAATCCAGCTATCGAAGCCGACACCGCAAGCAACAGCTTCACAGGTCTGGCAGCAGCACTAAGTTTTATCGAAAATCTCAACGCTTCTGCCGGCAGCTTTACCGCCACAGGCAGCGCAGCAGTTTTGGAAATTGCACTCTCCACTTCTGCCGGCAGCTTTACCGCCACAGGCAGCGCAGCAGTTTTAGACGTGGATCTGATCGCATTCCCCGGCAGCTTTGTCTTTGCTGGGCACAGCTCGATGAACGAAACAGTTCTCTCTGGCGCTGAGGGTGATTTCTCTCTTGCTGCTCCATCGTCAGTGTTAGACACCGAGTTGGTGGCAGACGCCGGCAGCATCCTGTTCACTGGCTACTCTGCAGGTGAAAGCAGTGGTACACTTGACGCAGAACCAGGGGCGTTTTCCTTAACGGGATTTTCGTCTGGTGGAGAGGTTGTACTTGTTGGCCAGCCGGGCGCTTTCCGTCTCACGTTTCCCTCTCCTCCCATTGTCGTAATCCGCATCACGCCCCAACCCAAAGAACTGGTTCAATTTTGGCCCGGGGGTTTCAAGAGTCCGATGTACGAAATCCTTTACGTCTCAATTTTGGGGTATGACATGCTTCCCAGTAACACAGGTCAAGGCACTCCTCCACCCGTAACCGTCGTGGTTTCCGCCACCGGCTCTCACGACATTTCCACTCTGGGCGTGCCGAGTGGGAAGGAAGTTTTCGCCGAAGTGTTCGGCGGTGGCGGTGGCGGTGGAGCTGCGGCGAACAGTGGTGACACTGGCGGTGGCGGCGGTGGCGGTGGTGGCTACGCAGCGGGCACCATCAGCGCGGCAAATTGGGCGGCTGGCGGTACGATTGTTATCGGAACTGGTGGAGCTGGTGGCGCTGCAGCCGGAGACAACGGCACAGCCGGAGGAGACAGCATACTAACCGCGAACAGCATTGCTGCGCTTACAGGCCGTGGAGGTGGAGCAGGTCAAACAGCGGGTACCGGAGGAGCAGGCGGCACAATCAATGTCGATGGGTCAGTCACCAATCCGCTGTTCCGCAATGGCAGCGCTGGCCGTAGCAACTCAACTAACCTCGGCGGCGCTGGTGGAGCTGGTGGCAACGGAGGCGGTGGAGCTGGTGGAGCGGGCGGGACCGGCACGAGCGGCAACGGTGGAGCTGGTGGAGGGTTCGGAGCTGGCGGAGGAGGAGGAGCAGGAACCGCCGGTACCGGTGGTACCGGCAGTAATGTATACGCTCGGTTCAGTTGGTCGGCTTAACCTCGGTTACAGTCGGTGCGTTCTGGTGGGCTGATTTTTCAGCGGACATCACTCCGCCCACCAGGTCCATCAGCGCGTCAAATGACAGCGAGATTTCTAACCACAGTTCGGGATTCAGTTCGTCATCCACCCGCAGTTCCGCGCGGTCCTTGTAACACACCCACGACAGCACCGGACTTTTCACTCCTCGACCAGCTACTCGCGTGAATGCGGCCGCACGATTTTCGGCGTCGGTTTTGTTCACCTTGTTCGGGTTTCTACATCGCTCACAGTCGCATTCGGTGCGCACACGATCTGCACGGTGATGACACGCAGGGCAGTAGGTTACTTCGCCGAGTTTGATTTCGTTCAACTGGTGACACCAGGAACACGAGACACATAGAGCCATCGTCGATCCTCCACGGGGTTAGAGTTTCACGTTGGTGGTTCAGTCTCAGTTGCAATCAGGACTTCGGTTTCGCGTTGTTGCGATGTCGCTTGCAAGATGCCTTCGAGGATCGGAACTGGCAACACGTCCAGCCATCCTTGAACGTGGTCACGGAGCTGCAACCATTCTCGATCGAGCGACCCTCCCATACCGGTTTCTGGAAGATCTGCAGGCAGAGCTAACAGGCGCTGCAAGAACTCGACCACAACACCGAACGCGAGCAGTAAATCACGTTGCGAGTTTTCCCAGTTTCGAACCAGAGCGAGGAGAGCTTTTATTTTCTCGTCGCTTTGAACGATGTGGTGGGAGAACTGGTTCTGAAGATCAGTATGCCGGCTGTGCCACTCCTGCGCCGAGCGTTCAAAGAAAGAACGCTGGGTTTCCAGAGTCACACACCGAGTTTCGAGCTTCCCCACCTGACCGGTCAAGTTGGTGATTTGTGCCCTAAAATCGGCAGATGTCATATCGCGAACCTCCACGGATTGGGGTATCCCGCCAGACATACCCAGAAGTGCCCAGAGGGAAGACTCAAAGAAACGTCATCGCCGAGTTGCTCGGCCTGGTCGCCACCGCCGAGCTGCTCGGCCTGGTCGTCGTCACCGAGCTGCTCCACCACCTTTGAACCACAGCCGGCTGGGTGGGTTACTTACCGTGCTATCCGGAGCGAGAGAACGCAGCCGTCGCAACCAGTGCGAGGCGAGAGTTCTCTCCCGTTCACGGCGAAGGACAGGCTACACGTCTTCCGCGGCGTAACGCCGCAGCCACGCTAGACCACTCCAACCGGCTGGGTGTTTCACTGTTGCGGTTCTCTTACCTCTGCTCTGCACGGTCTCTGTAGACCGTCACAATTCCCGTTGGGGGAGGTTTCACCCCCCCCAACAGTGCGACGCCGGTAGGTGTAGGTCTGACTTTGTGCGTGTTGACGACAACCTCACGCCCAAGACGATGACACACGAGCTTACGGTGGAGCGCTGGACGATGACGTTTGAGAAGCCAGTAACTCGGCACAAACAGCGTGCCCGGATTAGCAAGCCGGATGTACTGTTTTGACTCCGGGTCGGATGAGTGACAAGGA
>Ga0070735_10005675_pt1 | contig 10292 bp, 16 predicted proteins | sample Coa_R1_FD_66443 | JGI IMG/M metagenome (GOLD analysis project Ga0070735, IMG submission 66443) | Surface soil microbial communities from Centralia Pennsylvania, which are recovering from an underground coalmine fire - Coalmine... | ecosystem: Environmental > Terrestrial > Soil > Unclassified ... | reverse complement strand
CTGTCCTGAGCCGCCTTTAAGGTCGGGTTCGCTGCCTCAAATTTCTCCTTGATTTGCTGCCAGGTAAAAGCCGTCTGACCGAGCATGTTCTGGGTCGATCCGATTGTCACGAGCAGCCCCAGTTGAATACGCCAAGCTAACGTCGGCAAGAGTCCTCGCAGGTCTTCCAGTCACGGAAAAACGTCGTCGTGGCCCGTTCCGTCTGGAAGCGATTTGGATATCCGGCAACTTCAGTCAACACAAGCTCCTCTCATGACAACTTTTCGTTCCGTTCGAAACGCAGCCCGCGAGCGCTTTCTTCGCAATCTGAACTCGGCATAGAATATGGCCGCCTCAACCAGCACATACACTCCGAATACCGGAGCCATCATCCCCGGCGACCGAAGTTCGCCGGTATGGGGATCAGTGAAAAATTCGAACAAAAGCATCATTGACAACAAGAGGAAGAAGGAAGCAAGAATTGATTTCCTGTACGGCAGCGCTGGTAACGCCCTGTGTTTATTGCCTCTTCGCCTTTCCGTCATCTGAGCTCCGCTGTCACGTCGTCCCCCTGCGTTGCGTCATCACTACTTCCTCGCGAAATGTTCGTTTGGAATGCTCGCTACTGTGGCCTGGACGTGGGAGTTCTCTCAACAGTCTAGAAACCTGGACCCCGGCGCCTCCACCGATCATTCGTCTACCGGAGATCCGTCTTTGGATTGGATCTTTTGGATGGCTGATGGATATAGAACGTTCGACTTGAAGGTTCCTCTAAAATGGGGAGACAGGATCTCATTGGAGAAAAACAGGCCGCAACAACCGTTTTTGCGTTTCCTACAAGGAAGCAGGATCGGGGTGTTGCTGTGCGCGGGAGCCCTCACCACTGTCATTGCGCTCATCGACTGGCGTTTTGACGTGAACATCTCTTTCGGCTTTCTCTATTTGTTCCCCATGCTGATGGTGGGGAGCTGCCTTACCGCATGGCAGATTGCGATCGTTGCCGCACTGTATACCGGCCTTTCTGAGGCTTTCGGTTCTTTTCCCTGGGCTCCCGCGGTCGGAATTCCGCGTCTGATCCTTACCTTCGCGGCTTTTTTTGGTACGGGCTTATTCGTTTTCGAGTCGGCCCGCAACCGGCGGCTGGCCAATCAGCATCTGCGGGAGATCGAAAAAGAAGTTGGGCTGCGCCGTGAGGCTGAAGAACAATTAAGGTTTCTAATCGAAACCAGCCCGGCTACAATCTTCACTCTGGATGGCGATGGCAAAGTCCTACTAGCCAACGATGCGGCCCACCGGCTTCTGGGAATGGAGCCTCACAAGCTGGAAGGCGAATCCATTTCCCGGTATTTTCCCGCCCTCGCCGTTGTGCCACCGATAACGGCGGAAACCCAGGCTTTTCGAACCGTGATGGAGTGCCGGGGATGGCGGCAGAACGGCGAGGTTTTGCTTGCCCATATCTGGTTCTCAACTTACCGAACGCTATCCGGCCCGAGACTTGCCGCGGTTGTATTCGACGCTTCGGAAGACTTGCGGGAACGGGAGGAATTCAGCCTGCGCCAGTTGCACTCAGCGTCCAAAATCCTTGTGGGCGCCGTTTGCCACGAAATCCGGAACATGTGCGGCGCCATCGCGGCGGTCCATGCAAAGCTCGCGCGGAGCGAACGCCTGTCCCGCAGCGAGGATTTTCACGCACTCGGCTCCTTGGTGGAGGGCTTAGGCAGGATGGCAGGGTTAGAGCTGCAGCAAACAAGACCGCCGGAGACAGAACGCATCGATATACACCCGGTTCTCGAGGACCTGCGCATCGTAATCGAGACTTCTTTTCGCGAGTCTGGCATCTCTATTCGATGGGAAGTGCCGGAATCGCTACCGCCGGTTTCCGCAGAACCTCAGGCACTGCTGCAAGCATTCCTGAACATCACAAAAAATAGCCAGCGCGCGATGGAGAATCAGCACCGCAAGGAACTGACCATCAACGTGTCTGTAGATGGCCAAGTCCTGGTTGTGCGATTCATCGATAGCGGCCACGGCGTTGCTACGCCTGAGCAACTCTTCAAGCCCTTTCAGCCGGGTGCCGACGCCACCGGGCTGGGTTTGTACCTCTCGCGTGCTTTCGTCCGGGCCTTTCAAGGTGACATCAAGTACGAGCCGCGCGAGGTCGGATGCTGCTTTGCGGTTGTCCTAACTCCAGTTTGGGACCAGCCGGAACAATCTTTGGAAAGAGAACATGGTGAAACTCCGCCTGCTACTGCTCGACGATCACACACTCTTTCGGGAGAGCCTCAGCCGGCTGCTCGACACTGAGCCCGATTTTCATATGGTGGCCCACTGTGCGACTTCCGGCCAGGCGCTGAGCGTCCTGGCCCGCGAGCCCATCGATCTGGTGCTACTCGACTACGATCTGGGCGAAGAATACGGTTTTGAGTTTATCCGCAAGGCGCGCGATGCGGGCTATGCCGGTCGCATTTTCATCGTTACGGCCGGTATGAGTGATGCAGACTCAGTTCGTGCGCTCGGTTACGGCGTCTGTGGTATCTTCCTCAAACACAGCTCACCGGCGTTGCTGAGTGAGGCCATTCGCAAGGTGATCGCCGGCGAAACGTGGATCGACCCACGCTGTATTCAGGCCATAGTCCAGGCCGTGGATCGCACACATGAACGCGAGCGCCGGAGGCAACTGACCGAGCGTGAACGGCAGGTGCTGCTGACAGTCTTCGAAGGCTTGAGTAACAAAGAGATTGCGACCCGCCTCAGTTTGTCCGAGGCATCGGTGAAGTCTGCTCTCCAGCAATTGTTTGCAAAGACCGGCGTCCGTACGCGAAGCCAGCTGGTACGGGTTGCACTGCAAGAACATGCGGATGATTGGGGATTGCGCACGTGAAAGTCCCATCGAGGCTAACCCCCGTCGCTGTGCCGGCTTGAACCTCCGAGAGGCAACCCGGGATCTGCATAGCGGAAATCGGCTTTTGCCGGTGATGTTTTCTCCACGTCACATGAACATATCGCGCCCGTTCCGTGAAGGTGGACACTCAACTCCCTGGTTCTGGGACATGAGTCCCACCGCGCCGGAATCAGCCAAAATATCAACCGATAATAGGAAATAACGGTCACTCGGCTGGCACGTGTACAGTGGAGTGTCAGTCAGGTGAAATAAATCGGGAAAGGAAACATATGCCACCAAGGCTTTCCGATGTGCCGACGCGAGTTCGCAGCGGCGCACTCAGCTATCTATCGCTTTTTACTTCGCTCGGGACGCTGCTCTGCTGTGCGTTGCCATCGCTGCTGGTTCTGTTCGGATTAGGAGCAACGGTTGCCTCGGTCCTGTCGGGAAGTCCCGTGGCTGGTCACCATGTCGCATCACAAGCGCTGGGTGTTCATCGCGGCAGGCGTCCTGACTTGCAGCAATTTCGTCTACGTCTATGCAGTTGCGCTGAAGGGGAACCGGCGCTTTTAAATCTTTGCTTGGCACCATCACGCCTTGAATGACAACGGTCTGGCCGAGCTTTTTTGGGGACTCGCCGTAGGCCGCGGGGTTCTTCGGATCGGCAACGAGTGCCAATGTTTCCTTGGTCCCCGAACTTTCAGTTCGAGCCGTCCGTTAGCATTCGAGAGATCACCCCGAACGGATACTGCCGTTGCTTTCGGCGTGTATCCGTTCTTATGAATCAGTTCCCACAATTGCGGAACCGAAACCGAATTTCCCGGCTTCAGTTTCACCGTTGCGAGGCCCTTGTTTAAACTCACCTCGACCGATTCCACACCGGCAACTTTCTTCAAGGCCACGTCCACGACGTGGGCGCATGTCATTCAATCCATGCCAAAGATGGACAGATCAACTTGCAGCAGTTCCGCGTGGCCCGGTAATGCTCCCAGAATGAGTGCGCACGTCAGTACCGATAGTGTTGTTCGCATCGTATGTTCCTTTCGTCTAGAAGAAGTAGGCAAAGTTAATCGCGAACCGGTAGTGTTCCCTCGGATAAAGCGGACCGGCATCGCGATAGATCGGAAATTGTATTCCTGCTTCGATTCCAATTGCCCGGTACACTCAGAGCACGCTGGGACCGAGGAACATCTGTTTTGCTCCGCTGCCCGGAACTTCAAAATTCTGCCGTTGCAGCGTGCCGGTTCGTTCGCCGGTGAATTCTCCGAAAACGCGCCAATCCCAGCGGGGGTAATCGGTGCGCCAAGCAAGTGGGCGGTAACCGTAGACGGCGGTGTAGGAAAGCAGGTCAGGGCGGCGGTCGCCTTTCGATTCCGCGTAAAGCTGGTAACTCGCGCCCACCCAGGCGTACTGACTCCGCGATGCAACACTTGTAACCCCGCCGACGAGGTAGCCCCGGACGAATTGCCGCGCTGCCTGGATGTGAACACGACCGGTGCCTATGCAAACGTGGTTCAATCGAATCTGACCGTCATTGTAGAATCAATCTTCTCTTTCGACTGTGCTGGCATCTGCGTTCAGCCACCGACTTGAGGAGTCTGCGCGGAAGCGCGAAGGATCGGAATCCTTCGACACGGACAGATCGGCAGTTAAGGCGACATTGGAGCCGACGCTCGACCGCGGGAAAGGAGATATCCTTTTGCGGGTTCTCGTAATTGACGACGAACGAAAGACTTCGTCATATCTGAAAACTGGTCTTTCGGAACAAGGCTTTGTCGTCGATGTAGCCCGGAACGGAGAGGACGGTCTACATCTGGCCGCGCATGGCGAGTACGACCTAGTCATCCTCGACGTCATGTTGCCCCAGCGCGATGGTTGGTCGGTCCTGGCGAACCTGCGCGGCGAGGGAAACCGAACGCCGGTTTTGATGCTTACCGCCCGGGACGATGTGCCGGATCGGGTCAAGGGCTTTGAGCTGGGAGCGGACGATTACCTCATTAAGCCATTCGCATTTTCTGAATTGGTGGCGCGCATGCATAACCTGCTGCGACGCGGGCCGGTGCGGCCGGCCACGACGCTCTGCGCCACCGACCTCGAATTCGAGTTCGGCCGGCAACGCGCTAAGGCGCCGCCGAAGCCGCTCGGGTAGGCATTGTTCTGATCGTACTTGTCGGCGAAACAATAAGCAGAAAAGGCCCCGCGCTTTTCGGAGTTGAAATCGAGGCGCATGGAGCCTTTACCATCGTTGAGCCGGTTCTTCTCCGCTCCCGACGAGAATAGCCCTGGCCCCAGGCTGGGAGTTGGTATGTACTGGAGTAGATGGGTCGCGGGCACTGAGAATGCTCGCTGCGGGATAATCGCACTAGGGAACACACACTGCAGAGTGGAAGTGCAATTCGACGTGTAGTAGGCCTCTCCGTCATTCACGGCGTAGCCCAAGCGGCTTGTCAGCGATTGGGCCAGGTAGGAGCCGTTCACCCGTCCGGTCAATGTGTTGGCTGAATCCGAGAAATTGCCGGCGCGATTGGCAAGCGAGGGCACCTGCACCAGACCTGTCTCCATGCCTTGAATCGTACGTTGTCCTTGATAGTCGCCGAAGAAGAACAACTTGTTCCGGCGGATGGGGCCGCCCACGGTTCCGCCGAACTGATTCTGCTGGAACGCCGATCGCTCCGGCGAGAAGAATCCGCGCGCGTCGAGATCGGTATTGCGAAGGAACTCGAATAGAGAGCCGTGGAGCTCATTGGCTCCGGACTTTGTGATCACGTTGATCAGACCGCCGCTATAGCCGCCGTACTCCGCATCAGCGTTGCTGGTCAAGATGCGGAACTCGGCGATGGAATCGAGATTGGGAACGATGCCCGCCTGCTGTCCGATGGTCTCCTGGACGCTTGCGCCATTCAGGTAGAAGCCGTTGGCGGACTCGCGTTGTCCGTTGATCGAAAACTGTCCGGTGCTACCGTTTCCTCCGACGGGCACCGTACCAAACCCACCCCCTGAGGTGCTGTTGCCGGCACCGCTAGTCGTAATTGGCGTGACACCGCCTTGAATGGCCAGCAGGTCCGTATAGCTGCGACCATTCAGTGGTAGCCCGGTCACCTGCCTGCCGCCGATCACCTGACCGAGCTTCGTGTCTGTGGTCTCAACCTGGGTTGCGTCTTCGGTGACCGTCACCGATTCGCTCACGCCCGCGAGTTCAAGCCGTACCTCTAGCTGCACTGCGCTGCCGAGGTCGATGGCGATATCGGACTTCTTGTAGGGCCGGAAGTTCTCAATGCTGACTACTAGCTCGTATGCGCCGACAGGTACCACTGGAAACGCAAATGCGCCTTGATCGTCAGATTGAGTAGTTTGTTTCACGCCGGTTGCTTTGTTCGTCAGAGTCACCGCGGCTTGTGGAACCAGATTTCCGGCAGGATCCTTGACCGTTCCCAGGATCTTGCCCGAGGTGTCCGTCGCAAACGCGGCGGCGGCAAATGCCACAAACGCCATCGAGCCGGCCATCGCTCTATTCATAGAAATCATCATTCCCGTCTCCTCTTGATTCGGTACGCTTCGCCTTCAATCGCCAACTCGCGGGCGGCCTCGCCGACATCATTCTTGTGAGGGGAATCCGGTCTGGCGAGAACCGCAGGTCGTCGCAAAAAAACGCGGCCTGCTAATTCTTTGCCGATCCGGATTCGCCCGGTCTGGTCGGAGATTCCGTCACCTTTGAATCATCCATAGATTGGAACGTCGCCAAAATCTCCTCTCAGCAGTGCGGAGCACGCCTATGACATCCATCGGCAGACGCACTTCGAGAACTCTCCGAATCCAATGTGTCGCGGTGCGAACCGCTTTGATCGCCTTCGTCCGCATTTCTCTCCTCTTTCTTTTTTGATGTGGCTATTAGCTTGGAATTGCCCTCGCTAGAGAAAACTGTCTCCAACACTTTCCAAAACGCCGTTAAATCATGGCGGCATGCCCCTGGCCCGTCGCGATTCCCAGCCGTCGAACGTCTTCTGAACGAAGTAGGAGATCGGCACTAACACAAATCGGAGCCGCATAAGGTGGGGTACCGTATTGGGCGCCAGCCTGGACATACGTGGAGACCCCGCCGACCGGGATTGCTTGTGGAGCAGCAGGAACTCCCGAGTCGTGCTGGGCAGGCTGATTCATGGCCACCACGGGCGTTTCCCGGTCGTGACGGGGCGCGCCATCGTCTCGCCCCACGATGACTCGTTTAGCCCGAGTTCATCGCCTGGGAACGAAACCACGGCTGTAAAATCCAGGGAAGCGCGGATAGCGAATGCTGTCGAATCAGAAAGAGGAGCTGGTCAGAGACGGAGGCTCCGCTGACTCGGTTTCGATCTGCTGTTCGCGCAATCGACTGCCACCGCTGTCAGACAACATGGGCCTCCTTTCGCCTGGAATTGGGTAGGCCAATCAGGTCTCCCAAACACAGCGTATACCAGCCGGGGTATAGGTGTAAAGTTTTTTTTGCAGCTATTTTTATGAAAGAGTATTCATATGGCTCACACCCAAGAGGAGAAGAAGAGGCTGCTGAACCGCGTCCGTCGGATCGGGGGTCAGGTCGCGGCGATCGAGAAGGCGCTGGATCAGGAGGCGGAGTGTTCCGACGTGCTTCACAACATCTCTGCCTGCCGGGGCGCCATGGATGCGCTGATGGCCGAGGTGATCGAGGGCCATATTCGCTTTCACATCCTTCCTGCAGGTGGGAGGGCAACCGACGAGCAAACGCGTGCTGCTGACGATCTTGTCACAGCCTTGCGTGCCTACCTCAAGTAGCTGGATACGGTGTCAGGCCGCCGTCTGGGCTGTGTTGCAAGAACTCGGTGAACGGGTCTGATAGGCTGCAAGATATTCCATGATCAAACCGCGGCCAGCGCTGTTCAAATGGCGGCACTTCGAACCCGAGATCATTATTTGCGCGGTCCGTTGGTATCTGCGGTTCTCGCTTTCGTATCGGGACGTCGAGGAATTGCTCATGGAACGAAGTCTCCCTGCAGACCACACAACGATTTGGCCCTGGGTGCAGCGCTACGCACCCGTACTGAACCAGAGATGCCGGCGGAATTGAAACCAACCAACGGCTCCTGGAGGGTCGACGAAACGTACATTTGCCAAGGTGGGAGCTGGCGGTATCTGTATCGTGCTGTCGATTCCACCGGCGCCACGATCGACTTCTGGTTCTCCGCTGAGCGAGACGCGGCTGCGGCCAAGCAGTTGCTTCCAGAAAGCCTTGCAGGCTCCGGGTCATCCGCGGCCGCGGGTCATCACAGTAGACGGCAACCCGTCTTACCCGAAGGTGATCGCGGAGCTGAAGGAGGAACGGAAACTGGGCCGCCGGTGCCGCTGTAGAACCTGCCCATACTTAAACAATGTTGTGGAACAGGACCATCGAGGGATCAAGCGGCGGGTGAATGCCAGCCAAGGTTTTCGATCGTTCGATGGAGCGTGGCGAACGATTCAAGGCTACGAGGTTCTGCATATGATCCGGAAAGGCCAAGTGAGGTGGTTGCCGAAAGGGGATGTCCTTGGGCAGATTCAATTCATCCGGGAAATCCTCGGATTGAGAGCTGTATAGTCGACCGACGAGATTGGCGAATGGTTCGGTTTCGCCGGCAGAATTGTTTTTGCAACACAACCTGCGAGAAGGCCCACATCGTCAGGATGAGATCGCTGCAGTATCAAATCGGGCGTTGGTTCTGTCCCGGGAGGGTACCCGTAAATCCGAGCCGCTTCATCCGACCAGAATATCCGCTTCGTACTTACTTCTATTCCGACGCTGCCGGTTCGACTCAATCGCTGCGCATCTGCCAAATGCGCTTGGCTCCGCCGAAGTTCGATTTCGGTCAGCTTCCGAGCCGTGACATCCATTACCGCGCCGATGATCTCGATGGTACCGGTTTCACCTCTCTCCGCTTTTCCGACAACGTGCAGGTATTTGATCCTCCCGTCTGGCATCAGTAGACGAAACTCGAGGTTGATTCCTTCCGCCCTGGTAGCAGCGGCTATCGCCATGTCCACCGATGGCATATCCTGCGGGTGAACGCGCTCTAAAATCGTTGGCAATGACACTGTCGCAGACGGGTCGAATTCAAAAATACGGAAAGTTTCGTCCGACCAGAAATGCTCGTCGCTGGAAACGTTCCACCCAAAGCTGCCTGTATGGCTGAGCCTTTGTGCCTCGGCAAGATATGCCTCCCGACGCTTCAGCTCTTGCGTCAATTGTTCCTGCTCAGTCACATCTGTCCCCATTCCGAAGAGCCCGTCGGGAATGATCTTGGGCAGAACCAAGAATCGGGGGTCCGCTCATTTACAAACGTGAGCGCGCCGCTCGCGAAAGCGCACCGCCCATACGTCGGAACGATCCTGACGGTCGCTTCTAGTTCTGCCTCACGCCGCGAGTGCGCGTGAAGAGCTCCGTTGGTGGCAGCCATAATTTTCATTCCCCGCAACTCCTTAATCTTGCGATATCTGTCAATTCAGCGGGTCAAGGGAACCCTCGATTTTCGCATGGGACGCCCATCCCGTGTGGGTCGGGCCGAAGATCAGGCCTACACTCCCACGATGAACGTTCGCCCTCGCCTGACGATTTCCGCCCAGCCGCAGCGATGCGGTGTTTCAGCGCTCATCGTTACACAGCTACCCTGCCGCAGTCGACTGGCCGATCGACGCCCGTGATGAAGCTGCTTTCGTCGGACGCCAGGAATAGAACGGCCGAGGCAATCTGTTCAGGCCGTCCAATCCGCCGCATGGGCGTCATGGCGATGAACTGCTCTTTCATCGCGCCGACGTTCGGGCCGAACTGGGTGTCGAGAAGGGTGTTTCGATCGGCCTGTGCGCGGATACCCAAATATCATTGGGAACTCGGGCGTCGTCCCGATGATCACCCAAGGTTAAGTGACCTCGGCCTGTAGTTTGATGAAAAACAATATAGACGCGCCAGTGCCCTGGTTACGGCAACCGGGACTTGCCGCCGGAGAGAAACGGCCATTCGTTTTACGCGATGGAATTGCCGAATGCGCACGCTCTACGTGTACACGTTTTGTACAAACGGGCTGAGATTCTTGCGAATTCGACGCTTCCTGCGATTGCAGTCTCAGCAACTTCTGCGCCCGGCCAAACATGAGACCGTGATCAGTGAATCCATATCTACTGCCGCTGAAGAGTCCGGCATCGTCACGTCTCAGTGACGGGGGCGAAATGCCCCGATAGTCGAACTTGTCCGTATACCGGCCGTACGTCTTCTCCGTACGGCGGGTACTCAGTTTAGTCGAAGGCGGCCAACCCGAGCGTGGCGGTGTTAGCCGATAGCACCGCCGCTGCTGCCTTGGGCATCTCGTGTGGATGTCGGCAGGGCCAATTCTCAGCAGTCGCCTGTGTTTTCCTGCAGATTCGACGCTCCGTGCTGTTCAGGGCTTCTTGC
>Ga0070735_10005674_pt1 | contig 10293 bp, 7 predicted proteins | sample Coa_R1_FD_66443 | JGI IMG/M metagenome (GOLD analysis project Ga0070735, IMG submission 66443) | Surface soil microbial communities from Centralia Pennsylvania, which are recovering from an underground coalmine fire - Coalmine... | ecosystem: Environmental > Terrestrial > Soil > Unclassified ... | reverse complement strand
GGAGTTGCCGGCGGGAACCGAGATGGTGATGCCGGGAGACAACGTGAGCCTTGTGATCGAACTGATCACGCCGGTGGCGATGGAGAAAGGGTTGCGGTTCGCGATCCGTGAAGGCGGCCACACGGTGGGAGCCGGAACGATTGCGGAGATAATTCAGTAATATCGTGAGTCCTGAGTCGCGAGTCGTGAGCAATTGGCGACAGCGGCTCAGGATGACAAAGGTTAGGAGCTGTTTTCATGCCCCGAGAAATCGTGACATTACAATGCGGTGATTGCAAAGAACGGAACTATTCGACAACGAAGAACCGTAAGACGACCACCGAGCGGCTGGAATTCAAAAAATTCTGCCGCCGTTGCCGCAAGCACACCGCTCATAAAGAAGTGAAGTAGATTGGGTAATTGAATAATTTTGTAATCTGGTAATTGAAAAACCGCTCAGCACAGGTTTTTCAAATCACCCAATTAATCAATTACAAAATTACCAAATGGTTTTAGGGGCGTAAGCTCAACGGTTAAACTGTCGGTCTCCAAAACCGAACTTGGGGGTTCGAATCCCTCCGCCCCTGCCAGAGTTTTTGGAGAAAGCAGATTCACGGGCCGGGAGCAGTAATGGCAGTCGAGACGAAGAAAATGGCAAATTCAATGGTTACCGCGGGAAGCAGCTTTGGAGAGCGGGTCAAGTCCTGGCCGGAACGCATCAAGACGTTCTACACCGACGTGCGCACGGAAATGCGCAAGGTCACCGCGCCGACGTGGAAAGAAGTGCGCGCGACGACCACCGTTGTCATTATTACGGTCGCAATCTTCGCGTTCTATTTTTGGGTGATTGATTTCTTCATCCAGAAGGGCGTGTCGGCCTTGTTTAACCTCTTCAGGGCTCATTAGAACAAGGCGGGAAAAGCCAGCCCGTATGACACGGGCCGGTCGAGACGAAATGTTTACTATGCAGGACGAAGAGAAAAAAGAATCCACCGCAGGCGCCGACGCCGGACAAGCAGCTCCCGCCGAGGGTGCAACCACGGCCACTGAAGCGCCGCGCAATCCGAACATGAAGTGGTACATCATCCACTCCTATTCCGGGTTTGAGCGCAAGGTCAAAGAATCGCTCGAGTCGCGCGTCGCCGCGTTCGGATTGCAGGACAAGATCGGCAAGGTGCTGATCCCGACTGAGTCGGTCACCGAAGTTCGAGGAGGCAAGAAGTACACCTCCGAGCGCATGTTCTACCCCGGATACGTTCTGGTCGAGATGGACATGGACGACCACGTCTGGCATGTGGTGAAGTCGACGCCGCGCGTCACGGGATTTGTCGGCACCGGCCAGCAGCCGACGCCGCTCTCGGAAGAAGAAGTTCAGCACATCGTCTACAAAGTGGCGGACAGCCGCGAGAAGCCCAAGCTCAAGGTCAAGTTCGAGAAGGGCGAGACGGTGCGCATCGGCGAGGGTCCGTTTGCCAGCTTTACCGGCGTGGTCGACGACGTGAACGAAGACCGCGAAACTCTGAAGGTCATGGTGACCATCTTCGGCCGCTCGACCCCGGTGGAGTTGGAATTCAACCAAGTCGAAAAAGTCGCATAAGAATTTGGTGATTGGGTAATTTAGTAATTTGGTAATTGAAACCCCGCAGAGTGCGGAGGCCTTGGCTAGAAGCTAAGAGCTAGAAGCTAGGAGCTAACGAAGTGGCAAAAAAAGTTACAGGTTACGTGAAGCTGCAGATCGCTGCCGGCAAGGCGACTCCGGCGCCCCCGGTGGGCCCGGCGCTCGGCCAGGCGCAGATCAACATTATGGAGTTCTGCAAGCAGTTCAACGCTCGGACGAGCCAGAAGGAAATGGAAGGACTCATCATCCCGGTCGTCGTTTCTGTTTACAACGATCGCTCCTTCACCTTCATCACCAAGACGCCTCCGGCGTCGATTCTGCTAAAGCGGGCTGCGGGCATCGCCAAGGGATCCGGAACGCCGAACAAGGATAAAGTCGGCAAGGTCACCGCCAAGCAGGTTGAAGACATCGCGAAGCAGAAGATGCCCGACCTGAACGCCGCTTCGGTCGAGACCGCGATCAAGAGCGTCCGCGGCACGGCGCGGTCGATGGGAATCGAAGTGATCGGGTAATTGAGCGATTGCGCCATTGAGTGATTGAGCTTCAATCGCGCAATCACTCAATCTCACGATGACTCAATTTTGAAAAAACACCACGGGTGGTCGGATCAACGTTCATCGGTGGAAGACAAGGAAAAAAGTCGAAATGAACAAGAAGGAAGGAAAGAACATCGCCAAGGCGCACGCCGCTGTTGAAAAGCGCCCCTATGTTCTGCAGGACGCGGTCCCGCTCCTGCAGAAAGTGAAATTCGCCAAGTTCGACGAGACCGTCGAAGTTACGATGCGGCTCGGCGTCGATCCCAAGCATGCCGACCAGATGGTCCGCGGAACGGTCGTTCTGCCGCACGGTCTGGGCAAGTCGAAGAAGGTTCTGGTCATCGCGACCGGCGACAAGATAAAGGAAGCCGAAGCGGCTGGCGCCGATTTTGCCGGCGGCGAAGAAATGGTCGAGAAGATCACCAAAGAAAACTGGACCGACTTTGACGCGCTGATCGCCACTCCTGACGTGATGAAATCCGTCGGACGCCTCGGCAAGGTTCTCGGTCCAAAGGGACTGATGCCCAATCCGAAGACCGGAACCGTTACCTTCGACGTGGGCAAGGCTGTGCAGGAAGTCAAAGCCGGCAAGGTGGAGTTCCGCACCGACAAGACCGCGCTCGTGCATTGTCCCGTCGGCAAGATTTCGTTCTCGCCCGACAAGCTGATCGAGAACGCCACGGTGCTGATCACCAGTGTGATCAAGGCCAAGCCGTCAGTCGCCAAGGGCAAGTACATCAAGGGCTGCTATCTGAGCTCGACCATGGGTCCGGGGATCGCTCTTGACACGGCTCCGATCGAGGCAGCAGCAAAAGCGTAAGCGTTCATCTGGGGACAGCCGCCATGGGCTGTCCGCGTCGCGAAGCGGCGCTTGGCTGGACATCACTGACAAGATTCGAGGATTAATCCAATGGCGGTTAGCAAAGCGAAAAAAGTTGAGCAGGTCGACAAGCTGAGCAAGGACCTGAAGGATGTTTCGAACGTCGTCGTGGCGACCTATACGAAGTTGACTGTTGCCCAGGACTACGAACTGCGCAAAGCGCTGCGTGGCGCGGGCGCGAAATATCAGGTGGTCAAGAACACGCTGGCCGAGAAGGCGGCGAAGGGCACGAAGGTCGAAGGAGCGCTGAAGGATCTTGCGGGCGTCACCTCGATCGCCTATACGACTGGCGATCCGGTAGCGATGGCCAAGGCTCTCACCAAGTATGCAAAGGACACACCGGACTTCACCTTCAAGGTCGGCGTCGTCGAAGGCCGCGTCATCAACATTAAGGAAATCGAAGCGCTGGCCTCGATGCCTTCGAAGGAAGAGCTGATGTCGAAGCTCCTGTTCCTGATCAATGCTCCGGCGCAGCGCCTGGCGACCGTGATGAATCAGGTCGGCCGGAATCTGGCGGTCGTGGTCGATCAGGGCGTGCAGCAGAAGAAGTTCAAGGAAGCCTAGTGCTTCGATTGGGTCATTGAGTGATCGAGCCATTGAGCGATTGAAATTCCGATTTGCAATCGCCCAATCGCAAAATCACTCAATCACCCAATTTTCAATGGGTTTAGTCGTTCGCATTCGAGGGGTTGCGCGGTCCTTTCCGAGCGTTGTCTGGCGGGAGGATTCGGACCTTGTCGCACTGGAAACCTGGATTGCGGATGGCGAAAGAACAAAAGAACGAAGACTAATTAACGGAGAAACAACATGGCGGATCTCGCACAACTGGAAGAATCAATCGTAGGTTTGTCGCTTCTTGAAGCGGCGGAACTGGTGAAGAAGCTGGAATCGCGTCTGGGCGTGTCAGCGGCCGCAGCGGCTCCCGTGATGGTGGCGGGTGGCGGCGGTGGAGCGGCGGCAGCAGCCCCGGCCGAGGAAAAGACCGAATTCACCGTCGTCCTGAAAGAAGTCGGTGCCAACAAGATCAACGTGATCAAGGCCGTCCGCGAAGTCACCAGCCTGGGCTTGAAAGAAGCCAAGGAACTGGTCGATGGAGCGCCGAAGAACGTGAAGGAAAGCGTCTCCAAGGAAGAAGCCGAGACCATCAAGAAGAAGTTCACTGAAGCTGGTGCGACCGTAGAAGTTAAGTAAGGACCTCTCTGTGGAGACGGCCGTGATCGGCCGTCCAGTGAGCGGCAGCGAGCAGTTTTTAGCCCGCCGGAGCTCATCGGCCGGTGTCCGCTCCGCAGTAGGCGCGAAATCGCACTAAAAGCAGTGCAAAATCGATTATCTTGCACGTTCCACTTGTGAAGCCAAGGCCGGGGTGTTAGCATCTATATAACATCGCGGCCCTAGGCCTCACTCATAGCGAGCGAGGCTCGCGACGTAAGTTTGGGCAGGCTGCTCCGCGGGCAGGCGGGGCGGAAACAGGCCGAAGAACTGGCGCGAAAGAGTTCAAATCAGAAATGGCAAAACGCCTTGGTTGGCGTCAGCGGGAACCACTGTCCCCGCCGACGCCCGATCGTCTTTTGGGTTCTAAGATGTTCCGGCTCTGCAAGTAAGTAGGTCCCGCGGCGCCGTTTTACGCCAAAACGCGCCACACATTCCGCGGTTTAAGCGCGGCCATTCGGTCGCGCGTGACATTGGGAGTTTCTTGACGATGACAAATGCCTTCCGTAAACGCTTTGATTTTTCCAAAATACCGGCCACTATCCAGATCCCGAATCTGATCGAGGTGCAGAAGCGTTCGTACGACCGCTTTCTGCAGATGGATAAACTCCCCAGCGAGCGCGAAGACGGCGGCTTGCAGGCGGTGTTTCAGTCTGTCTTCCCGATCACTGATTTTCGCAACGTATCACAACTTGAGTTTGTGGATTACGCGATTGGTAATTGGGAGTGCAAGTGCGGCCACCTCAAAGGTCTGCATCACCTCCGTACCACGTGTAAGAACTGCGGCAACACGGTCATTACCGATCCGTTCCACCCCGGCGATGTGCTCTGCTCGAAGTGCGGCACGTACAACGCCAATACGCCCGATTTCTGCAATAAGTGCGGCGACCCGGTCGGATTGCAATTGAAGTATGACGTGGCTGAGTGCGAAGAACGCGGCATGACGTATTCCGCTCCACTCAAAGTCACGATGCGTCTCACCATCTTCGACAAAGACGCAGAGACCGGCAACCGTTCGATTCGCGATATTAAAGAGCAGGAAGTTTTCTTCGGCGACGTTCCGCTGATGACGCAGAACGGGACTTTCATCATCAATGGAACAGAGCGCGTCATAGTCAGCCAGTTGCACCGTTCGCCCGGAGTCTTCTTCGAGACCGCGAACAACCGTACGTATTTCCTTGGGAAGATCATTCCCTACCGCGGCTCGTGGGTTGAATTTGAATACGACCAGAAGAACGTGCTTTATGTCCGCATCGACCGCAAGCGCAAGTTCCTGGGCACGATTTTCCTTCGCGCTCTCGGCCTGCGTTCCGGCGAAGACATTCTGCGAACGTTCTACACCGTCGACCGCCTGGCGGTTCGCGACAAGAAGCTCTATTGGACGCTCGATCCAACCAGCGAGAAGCCGACAAACCTGCTCGGCATGAAACTGGCCCGCAGCATCAAGAACAAGTCGGGCGACGAGATCGCGCACTCCGGCCGCAAGATCAACGCGCAGGTTCTGAAAGATATTCAGAAGGCGAAGATCACTGAGATCGAAGTCGACATCACCGATCTCGAAGGCGCATGGACGGCAGGCGACATCGTTGACACCACCACCGGCGAAGTCATGCTCGAGGCCAACTCCGAGCTGACTGCCGACAAGGTGTCTAAGATTCTCGACTCCGGCGTCGTCGAAATGTCGCTGTTCTTCCCCGAGCGCGACGATGTTGGAACCGTCATCAGCCAGACGCTGAAGCGCGATGCGATCAAGACTCCGCAGGAGGCCCTGATCGAGATCTACCGCAAGCTGCGTCCTGGCGATCCCCCGACGCTCGACACCGCGACCGCTTTGTTCCACGGAATGTTCTTCGATCCGCGGAAGTATGACTTCTCGCGCGTGGGCCGCCTGAAGTTCAACATCAAGCTGTTCGAAAATCAGGAAGCGACTTCGCTCGACAAGCGGACTCTCGATCCGGAGGATTTCTACGCAACCATCGCCTACCTGCTCAAGCTGCGCAAGAACCTCGGTGCGGTCGACGATATCGATCATCTCGGCAACCGCCGCGTGCGCGCGGTCGGCGAGTTGATGGAGAACCAGTTCCGCATCGGCCTGGTCCGCATGGAGCGGGCGATCAAAGAAAAAATGTCCGTGTACCAGGAAATGTCGACGGCCATGCCGCACGACCTGGTCAATGCAAAGCCTGTGATGGCTGCCATCCGCGAATTCTTCGGATCGTCGCAGCTCTCGCAGTTCATGGATCAGACCAACCCGCTCTCCGAGATCACGCACAAGCGGCGTCTCTCGGCTCTTGGGCCGGGCGGCTTGTCGCGTGAGCGCGCCGGATTCGAAGTCCGCGACGTTCACCCTACGCACTACGGACGTATCTGCCCGATCGAGACGCCGGAAGGTCCGAACATCGGTCTCATCTCGTCATTGAGCTGCTATGCGCGGATCAACGACTACGGATTCATCGAGTCGCCTTATCGCAAGATCAAGAGCGGTCGCGTCATCGACTACGTCACCATTGTGAACGTCGGCGACAGCGACTTCAAAGTCGGCGATCACATTGAGAAGCACGAGATCGAGAAGATCAATGCCGATCTGAAAGACAAGCGCAAAAAGCCGGCGGCGATTGAGCCGTTCTCGTTCTATCTCTCAGCGTGGGAGGAAGACCGCCACACGATCGCGCAGGCTAACGTCGAGCTCGACGACAAGGGACGCATCGCTGCGGACCTGGTCAACGCCCGCAAGGCCGGCAACTTCGTCCTGGTCAATCGCGAGGAGGTTGACTATGTCGACGTCAGCCCGAAGCAGCTGGTTTCGGTCGCGGCCTCGCTGGTTCCATTCCTCGAGCACGACGACGCAAACCGCGCCCTGATGGGCGCGAACATGCAACGGCAGTCCGTGCCGCTGCTCCGCGCGCAGGCCCCGATCGTCGGAACGGGAATGGAAGGCGTTACGGCTCGCGATTCGGGCGCAGTCATTCTCGCGAAACGTAACGGCATCGTGGATTCCGTCGACTCCGAGCGCATCATCGTGCGCGTCGAAGGCGAGCATCATCCCACGCAGCTGTCGCGTGAGGTCGGCAGCGACATCTACCAGCTCACGAAGTTCAAGCGCTCGAACCAGAACACCTGCATCAACCAGAAGCCGGTGGTCAAGAAGGGGCAGCGCGTCTTGAAGGGTGAGATTATCGCTGACGGTCCTTGCACCGATCACGGCGAGCTGGCGCTGGGAAGGAACGTCCTTGTCGCCTTCATGCCGTGGCGCGGCTACAACTTCGAAGACGCAATCCTCGTCTCCGAAAAGATGGTGAAGGAGGACTACTACACCTCGCTTCACATCGAGGAGTACGAGATCGAAGCGCGCGACACCAAGCTCGGCCCGGAAGAAGTCACCCGCGACATTCCCAACGTCAGCGAGTCGATGCTCCGCAATCTGGACGAAGCGGGCGTCATTCGCATCGGCGCCTCGATCAAGCAGGGCGACATTCTGGTGGGCAAAGTTACGCCGAAGGGCGAAACCCAGCTCACGCCGGAAGAGAAGCTGCTCCGCGCGATCTTCGGCGAAAAGGCCGGTGATGTGCGCGATGCTTCGCTGTACTGTCCGCCGGGCATTGAGGGCGTCATCGTCGACGTGAAGATCTTCTCGCGCAAGGGCCAGGAAAAGGACGAGCGCGCGAAGTCCATCGAAGCCACGCAGATCGCGAAGTTGGAAAAGAACCTCTCGGACGAAATCCGGATTCTGACCGACGAGCGTCTCAAGCGTCTGGACAACATTCTGGGAGGCAAAGAAGTGCAGGCCGACCTGCACGACGAGCGTACCAACAAGCGCCTGCTGACCAAGGGCACGATGTTGACGCGCGAAGAAATCGAGCGCATCTCGACCCGCAACCTGAAGCGCATCAAGTATGCGGACAAGGATCCGCGGGTGAACGAGCAGATCGACGAGATCGAGGAAATGACCTCGCGCCAGATTGACGTGCTCAAGAAGATCGTCAACGAGAAGAAAGACAAGCTGACCAAGGGCGACGAACTGCCCCCGGGCGTGATCAAGCTGGTCAAGGTCTACATCGCCATGAAGCGCAAGCTGAGTGTCGGTGACAAGATGGCCGGTCGTCACGGCAACAAGGGCGTCATCGCTCGCATTCTGCCCGAAGAGGATATGCCGTACCTCGAGGATGGAACGCCGGTCGAAATCGTTCTCAACCCGCTCGGCGTGCCTTCCCGTATGAACGTGGGACAGATTCTTGAAACCCACCTCGGATGGGCCGGCTTCGCGCTGGGCGAGAAGGTCACGAATCTCTTGAAAGAGAACACGCGCACGGAAGCGATCCGCCGCGAGCTGAAGTCCCTGTTCAAGGACTCGCAACTCGCCGACATCATCGCCGACATGAGCGACGAGGAACTCGAAGCAGTGGCTCCGACGCTCACCAAGGGCGTGTTCATGGGATCGCCGGTGTTTGACGGCTCCAAGGAAGGCGAGATCAAGGCGCTGCTCGAACATGCCGGACTCCCGACCTCGGGCAAGACGTCGCTGCGCGACGGAATGACTGGCGAGAAGTTCGAACAGCCTGTCACCGTGGGCTACATCTACATGCTGAAACTGTCGCACCTGGTGGACGACAAGATTCACGCGCGTTCCATCGGCCCGTACTCGCTGATCACCCAGCAGCCGCTGGGCGGCAAGGCGCAGTTCGGCGGACAGCGCTTCGGAGAAATGGAAGTCTGGGCGCTGGAAGCCTACGGTGCGGCGTTCATCCTGCAGGAGCTGCTGACGGCGAAGTCCGACGACGTTTATGGCCGAACCAAGATCTACGAGGCCATCGTTAAGGGCGAAGCTGCCATGGAGCCCGGCGTGCCGGAATCGTTCAACGTTCTGATCCGCGAATTGCAGTCGCTCTGCCTCGACGTCGAGCTGATCAAGGCGTCCGAGAAGAAGCCGACCGCAAGCGCGGCAGCAGACTAGGTCGTTAGTCGCTGGTCGCGAGTCGTTGGCGGCCAGCGACAAAGAATTCAGGTTTAAGACAAGGCCCGCGAATTTTGCTCTTGGATTTGCGGGTCAAGAGATTTCGCTAGCGACCAACGACTAGCGACCTTTCAGGAGCCGCAATCGGCGGCGCAAAGGCCGAGAAAAAGCGGAGGAACACCTTGTTTCGTTCGAGCCCATTCGAAATGGCAAATGTGATCGCGGACTTCGACGCCATTCGCATCAGCCTGGCTTCTCCGGAGAAGATCCGGAGCTGGTCGCATGGTGAAGTCACCAAGCCCGAGACCATCAACTATCGCACGTTCAAACCCGAGCGCGACGGACTGTTCTGCGCCCGCATCTTCGGCCCGGTCACTGACTGGGAGTGCCTCTGCGGCAAGTACAAGCGCATGAAGCACCGCGGAGTGATCTGCGACAAGTGCGGCGTCGAAGTCACGCTCTCGAAAGTTCGCCGCGAGCGCCTTGGCCACATCGAGCTGGCGTCGCCCTGCTCGCACGTGTGGTTCTTCAAAGGACTGCCCAGCCGCATCGGGCACTTGCTCGACATCTCGCTGCGCGACCTTGAGTCCGTGCTCTATTTCGAGGCCTACGTCGTCGTCGAACCTGGCGACGCCCCGGTGAAAGAGCGCGAGGTGATCAAGGACGAAGCCAAGTTCCGCGAACTCGACCAGCAATACCGTCCGGCCGGATTCAAGGCCATGATGGGTGCGGAAGCGATCAAGGAACTGCTCAAGCGCGTCGAAACCGATACTCTCTCGACCGAACTGCGCGAGAAGATGAAGAACGAGAGCTCGCTGCAGAAGCGGCTCAAGTACGCCAAGCGCCTGAAAGTCGTCGAGGCCTTCCGCAAGAGCGGCAACAAGCCGCACTGGATGATCCTTGACGTCATCCCGGTCATCCCGCCGGAGCTTCGTCCGCTGGTTCCACTCGATGGCGGCCGCTTCGCGACCTCCGATCTGAACGACCTCTACCGCCGCGTCATCAACCGCAACAACCGGTTGAAGAAGCTAATGGACCTGCACGCTCCCGAAGTCATCGTGCGCAACGAAAAGCGCATGCTGCAGGAAGCCGTCGACGCCCTGTTCGACAACGGACGCCG
>Ga0070735_10005673_pt1 | contig 10294 bp, 7 predicted proteins | sample Coa_R1_FD_66443 | JGI IMG/M metagenome (GOLD analysis project Ga0070735, IMG submission 66443) | Surface soil microbial communities from Centralia Pennsylvania, which are recovering from an underground coalmine fire - Coalmine... | ecosystem: Environmental > Terrestrial > Soil > Unclassified ... | reverse complement strand
GCCGGTAGAAATGCGTGGGCTGCCCCTGGTCGGGCCCTCCCGGCGAGATGATGTTGCTGGCACCGACCGGAATATCCATCTGCTCTTCATAGTTCCGGTTCATGTAGCCGAAAACCATGTTGAAGCTGCCGTCTTTGTTCCGCTCCCAGCCTTCATAAACGGGAACCACGTTCTGACCGGACGCGTTCTGGATCTGCGCCTGCGCAAACGCGGGAGCGGCCGGCATCAGCCCGATGAGGACAGCGCAACCGCACAGTCTGGAGTAGATCCCCTGCATCAGCGCTGCGTTGACGACTCCGCCCGCGCGGCCTTGCGAGCCGCCACTTCTTTCTTGAACTCCTCGTCGCTCATATAGTAATAATTCAGCCACGACCGCGCCATATCGTCGCTGGTGCGATTGCCGAATCCCACCCAGTTGCGCGGATCGGGGTTCCACGGATTCTTCGAGGAATTATCATGCCACGAAATGGTGTGCATGATGGTGCCCGCCGGCAGCAGCGGCGCGACATCCTCCGCGTAGTTGTAAACGATCTGCCATCCGAAGTTGTAGCGGCTGACGCAGCTGATGGTTTCGGTCACCATGTTGGGATAAATCGCCTCGAGGCACTGAGCCTTGCCGCGATTGTGCATGTGCGGCATGTAGCTGGTGAGCCGCGAAGGTTTCTCCAGCTTGAAATACGCGTCCGACCGCACGTTCTCGGCGCCCGCCGGGATATCCAGATCGTCGTTCATCGGGGTCAGCATGGTATTCATCACGTGCTTGGGGACGTAGCCTTTCGGATAGAACACGAACGCGACCTGGCTCTGGTCCGTGATGGGCTTCCCGATGGCGTGATAGTGCATGTTGAAGTTAATCTTCGCGCCCGCCTTGATCAGCTTGCCGGAGCCATCGGCATAGATGTCGCCATTCTTGCCGACCGCGTACTCGTTCAGAGTGCCGCCGCCCGGGGTTCCGTCGTCATAGACGAGACTGGTTACGGCGTGGTGGACCACCTTGATTCCTCCACCTACTGACGGCTTGGTCTCGACGGCCTTGATGTAGCGGTCCTCGGTGAGTCCGGAGTCAGTCAGGAAGTTTCCCCACCAATCGGAATTCTCGGGTTTGACCGTAAATGCCACCGGCATGGAGACGATCAGATCCGGTTTGCCGATATGCCATTCATCGGCGTTTTCGAATTTGCGCGCGGGTGGCAGATCCGCGGTGCTGCCTTCCGGCGCACCGGCATCGGCCCAGGCAGTGATCGCGGCGATTTCCTTATCGGTAAGCGACGGATCGTCTTTGAAGCTGCGGATCCCGACGTTCTTGTCGATGAACCACGGCGGCATCTCGCGCTGCGCGACCTTCTGCTTGATCGATTTCGCCCACGGTCTCGCATCCTTATAAGTAAGCAGCGACATCGGGGCGATGCTGTCGGGGCGATGGCAGTTCTGGCAGGCCCGCTGGAAGATGGGAGCGATGTCTTTGGAGAACGTAACCGATTGCGCTCGGATCTCCGCGGTGGCGAAGATCGAGAAGACCGCCGTAAGCAAGGCACCTGACCGTTCGATGTTCATACGCTCCTACTCATGTATCACAATCCCCGCTCGAAGAGAAGCCGAACCAGCTTTCACTAAATCTGTGCTGCCTGCTTTTTGAACTTCCTGATAACCAGAGGTATAAGCCGGAAAAGTAGGAGATAAATCAGGACCGGAGGTAAGAAGGCCATTCCCACGAACAACAGAAGCTGCGGAATGGAGTCGCCCATGAGGCTGCCTATTGTTACAGCGGAGCCCAACCAAAAGAATATCCAGACTGCTGCCAGAAAGCCAAAGAGGTGCTTGAACGTCATCCGCCACCTATCATATCCAGCGCCAGTAGTGCTGGAAGAAAGGTCATTGGCAGGCCTTGAGTCGCGCGCACTCGTGCGTGCCGCGTCGAGATTCGTCTCGACGCTACGTCGGCAGACAACGGTCCCATCGGACATGAGAGTCTATTCGGCCGTAAACGCGAGCAACACGTTTCCCGGCATGCCGCCGTTGCGAGGATAGCCGGAGTTGAACAGGACCATCCCCTTCACTACCACCGGACCCGGCCCGTCGATCGAGCCTCCGTGCGCTTTGACGCCGTTCACCGTGACGAATTCACGCGAAGTGTCGAAATCCCACAGGATTTTTCCGTCCTCCGCCGAAAACGCGCGCATGTGCCCGTCGACCGAGCCTGAGAAAATAGCTCCCGGAATCCCGGTGACTGCCGCGGGCTGCGCCGGGCTGCATCCCGCTGGAGATCCTTGCGGACACGGCTTTGCCTCGACGCTCCACACTTTGCTGCCGTCGGCGACGCGCAACGCAGTGATGCCGCCGCCTTTGGTGGGATCGGCCGTGGTCGGGTTTGCACTTAGCGCCGCGCTGCGGACGCGGGCCAGATCGGAAACCGCTGCGTACACAAACTCGCCATCGGTCGACATCCCCCACTGCACGCCGCCGTTGATGCCCCCCTTGCCGACGCGCGTCTGCCACACGATCTCGCCTTTCTTGTCCGGATCGAGCGCCGAAACGATTCCCGATTTCTGCCCCGCCAGCAGCAATCGCCGCCCATCCGCCAGCGTGACCGGGATCACCGACGAGCCGAAATCGAAATCCGGACCGCATTGGACTGCATCTCGTCCGCATGAGCCGCTAAACGCATCGCCCGCGGTCAGTTGCTTCGACCATACGACATGACCTGTCGCGAGATCGAGCGCCACGACGGCGTCGCTGAGCTCGGTGGTGGGCCGCGAGTAGTTGTCACCCGTGGTGACGTACAATATGCCGCGCTTCTCGTCGAGCGTCGGCGAGGACCACACGCCGACTCCGGAAGGCCCCATCATGGAATCTCCGCGCGGATTTTTCCCGGTTTCGCGAGGAACATCCACCATGTAGGTCTTCCATATTTGCTTTCCATCGGCGATATTCAAAGCCACCACGCTGCCGCGAAACGTGCAGCAGGGATAGCCGGCGTCGGCCGCGCGCGTCTCTTCCCACGAAGCGACCGGCACGTAAACCACGCCGCGATACGCGACCGGTCCGCCGGTTAGACGAGTGGAATCGTGCTCCTCGACTTGCGTCTTCCAGAGAAGTTTTCCCGATTCGGCTTCGAGCGAGTAGAACCAGCCGGTCAGATCCCCGAACAGAAGCGCATGCCGGCGTCCACCATCAAGTGGCGCGGCGGTAATCGCGGATCGCACCGGTCCGTTCGCCTGGTAGCTCCATTCCAGGCATCCGCTCTCCGCGCGAATCGCATGCACGACGCCGCCGGCGCTGCCGACAAAAATGTGACCGTCGAGAACCGCCGGCGCCGCGAATGCCGCGACATCTCCATCGAATCCGAAGGCCCATTTGAGTTTGAGCTTGCGGACGCCGTCCACGCTGAGGCCGGCCAGATCGCTGGATTGAAAACGCGTGTTGGAAGTGCCTGGGCTCCAGCCGTTCCACCCGGACGGATTCGCGCTCAGCTTGAACGTGCGGTCCTTGCAGAAGGCGCTGGCGGGCGGACCGGGGATCTCGCTATTGGTCCCCAGATAGGAAGCCACGGCGATCCGGTCGTCGCGATTCATCCGGAACGCAATCGCCATCATCGCTCCGGAATCGAGCGCGCGCACGATCCGCGAAGCCGGCATCTTTTGCAGCGCGTCTTTCGGCGGCACGCGTTCGTTCACCTGATCGTGGCAGCCCGAGCAGCGGGCCTTGTAGACCTCTTCTCCAGTCGGAGCTGCGAAGCCTTGCACGCACCGCAGCGCGATAAGAAAAGCCCCGCCAGCGATGGCGGGGTTCAGCTGGCGCATCAAGAAATTCATGATGTCAGGGCGTGACCGTGACCGTCATATCCGCGAACGTAAACAGCGATCCATCGCAGGCGACCGCCCGCAAAACGTATGTGCCCGGCTCCTGGAAGGTGGCCGTCGATGCCCACTTCCCGTCCGCGGGCGGCTCGGGAATTGCATACGGAGGCGACCATGCCGAGTTCGCGTACGCGCGGGAGTCCATCCACGTCTTCATCTGGTCGGGACTGAACGTGACGCTCGAAGCTTTCCCCCGATACACCATCCACGCGACCCACAACCCTGGTCCGTCGGCGACCACCACCGCCGAGGGCGGCAAATTCCCGGAACGCCCCGGGCGAGCAGGTCTCGCAGGCTGGGCTTTTTCATTCGGATCGATCGGCTTTCCGGCGTGACGCGGCTGCGGTTTGCCATCGCGCCGAGCAGGAATGTTATCGGGATCGCCGGCGAGCGCCACCAATGTCACCGCTTCTCCCACGCGGACGGTTTTGCGCGCCTCTCCTTGAATTTCGAGCTCCGGCGGAATGTTGTAGCGCAGTTCATCGCGCAGGCTACCGCCGTCACCTCCGATCTCGGTTGATATCACTTGCTTATCGATCTGATAGTCGGTCTTGAGCGACGCGTAGGCTTTTCCCGTTTTACCGTTAGCCGTGAGAGTCCAGACCAGCTCTTTGTCGCCGAAATCCTTGGGCACGCGAATGGTGAACAGAAACGGGTTCCGGCGCGGATAGAAGTGCGTCGGCTGTCCCCGATCCGGGCCGCCCGGCTCGATGTTGTTCGCCGGACCCACCGGAATATCGAACTCTTCCAGCCAATTCGTGTTCATGTAGCCGAAGTACATGGTGAAGGAGCCATCTTCGTTCGGCATCCATCCTTCATACGCCGGCTCCACAGGCTGCCCTTTGGAATACGTGAACCGCATCTGCGCGCGGGCAGGCTGCACCAAAAGAAGACTGGCCAGCGCGAGGAGCGCAGTCCTCATGCTCAATTTCCTCCGGACCCGGACGGGGAGCGCGGCCCGATCGCCGGCGGCGCCCAGCACACCGGACAGCCGATATCGTAGTCATTCCGGTTCTTCATCTTGGCCCGCCGCTTGGCCATCTCCGCCTGGAATTGGTCGTCGGTGAGCGAGACGGAATATCCCAGATCGATGAACATGTTGGCGATGGAGCGGCGGCCGCCTCCGGCCCAGTTCCGCGGATCGGCGGGGTTCTTGTTGGCGCTGGTCGTATCGAGGAAACCGACCAGGTGAACGATAGTGCCCTTCGGAAGCAACGGCGCAGCGTCGTCTTCGTACTCGTATTGATGGACCCAGTTGTGGTCGTAGCCGACGAAGCTCAATGTCTGGACGTTGAATCCCCAGATCGATTCGAGACACATGCGCACGCCTGGAGCATGAAGGTGCGGCTCGAACGCGATGATCTTGGTGTTCTCCGCCAGCGTCGCGTACGCGTGCAGCTCCTGTTTGCCCTGATTCGGCTTGACGTCGAGGTCGATGCCGTTGCCCAGAATCAGGCTCGATCGTTTGTAGATCGGCTGGTAGCCTTCGGGGAAAAATTTGAATCCGAATTCAAGGTGCGCCTTGGTGGCTCGCCCGTTGGGGTGGACGTGGCCCGCGCTCAGCGATAGAACCGAGCCCGCGGCCAGCAGCCTTCCTGCTTCGGGAGGAAAGAGATCGGCATTGCGTCCGATCTCGTGAATGGGCCAGCTGGTTCCGCCTCCTTCATTGCCCGGCGAGGTGCTGGTGTAGGTCATGTGATGGAACACGAAACGTCCGCCCACGGTTTTGGTCGGGACGTCCTTGGGAATGTCGTTGACTTCCCGGATCTCGAGGGCTTGCACGTACCGGTCTTTCGTAATGCCGGTGGGAATGAGTCCGAAGTCTCCCCACTGGTCGGGTCCGTGGGCGGGGACCGAAACTTCTTTGGACTTCACCACCAGGTCGGGTTCGCCGATGGTCCACCTGCCGGAATCGTCGAAGACCAGGGCCTTCGGCATGTCGGCCGGATCGCCTTGCGGCGCGCCGTTGTTCACCCACTTCACGACGGTCGCGATTTCCTCGTCACTCAATGAAGGATCGCCCTTAATCTTCTGGATGCCGATGTTCTTCTCCACAAACCACGGCGGCATGACGCCGGCGTGCGGGCCGATGGTGATCCGCTCCTTGATCGAGCGCGCCCATGGCCGAACCTCCCGATAGTTCATGAGAGACATCGGAGCGATGCTGTTGGGATGATGACAGCCCTGGCAGGCGCGCTGGAGGATAGGCGCGACATCCTTCGTGAACGTTGCGGCCGGCTGGGCTCGCAAAGCAATCGGCGAAACCAGACTGGCCAGAGCCGCGACGGCGCATCCGAGCTTGCGCTTCAGTCGAAAATCGACGCAACCTTTAGTGTTCATGCCCCACCTCACTTGGGACGATCGCCTGCTTGAACCGGACGGGACTCTAAACGAATCGGCACCTCACTTCACTCACCGACAGAAAGTATACATGGAAAAATCGATCCCCATGCGACAGGCCGCGCAGCGGACGGGTGGTCGTGAAAAACCGCGCCGATGACAGTTTTCGCCGGCCGTTCGCGTAGTAGGAATGTTACGCGAACTTGAGATCCTCCCTGAGGTGAGCCAGGGATGAGTTACGCTTCAGCGCCCAAAAAGGAAGATTCATGAGACCACACATCACGTTGGCCGTTCTGACCCTCGGCCTTCCATTCGCTGCCCGGGCGGATATCACCGGAAACGCAACCCTCTCCGCCAGCCAAGGATTTAGCTTCGACAGCGGAACCGCGTCCGGCGCAAGCGACATCGTTTTTACCGGGAGCGGGGTCGTCTTTCAGAGCGGCGCGAAGGGCGGGGTTCTCCCGGTAGGCACCGGCTCGCAGGCGTACAGCTTTGTCACACAACCGTTGGAGCAGTCGCTGGCGTCCTTCAGCTTCTCAACCAGCCAGATCGCGGCCAGTGCGCTTCCGGTCGATACGATCGTCGGGATTCAGACCAAGGGCGGCAACTATGCGAAGTTCATAGTGACCGCGATCAGCAGTTCGTCTTTTGCCTTCCAGTTCACAACGTTTGGAGTGTCCGGAGGCGGTGGGGCCGGCGCGCCGACCATTACCTCCATTCTCAACAACTCCAGCACGATTCCCGTTGGATTCTCGAACTCCGGAGTCGCGCCCAGCACGTTGTTCGTGATCAAAGGCACCGGCATGGCGACGCCCGGCTCCGTTCCGGTTCTGCAGGACAGCACCAAGGGGCTGCCGACCACGCTGAATGGATCGAGCCTTTCTGTCTCGGCAGGCGGCAACACCTATACGCCCGCGATCTACTACAGTAGCCCGACTCAGATCGCCGCCGTTCTGCCTGCTGCCGTTCCGGTGGGCCAGGCGACGCTGACCGTGTCGTATAACGGAACTCCCAGCGCGGCCGCAAGCTTCACCGTGGTGCAAACCGCCTACGGCATCAGCAACTATAACGGCAATACCGCCGTGGTGCAGGATGCTGTGAGCGGCGCGCTCATCACCCCGACCAGTTCGGCCAAGCCGGGGCAGGTAATTATTATTTGGGGAACCGGCCTCGGTTCCGACCCGGCCGATAGCGACACGACCTATACGTCGTCCCCGCACGCGATCAGCGTGAGCCTCAAGGCCTATATCGGAGGCGTCCCGGTGACGGACATCGCCTACGCGGGCCAATCGGTCTACCCTGGTGTCCACGTGATCGGGCTCACCATACCACCGGGCGTTCTAACCGGCTGCGTAGTGCCGGTCATCATTGTGACCGGGAACAACATCGTCAGCAACACGCCGACCATGCCGGTGATGGCGAACGGCGGAACCTGCTCCGATCCGGATATCAATGCCAATGGCGACCTCATCAATCTCTTCAACACTAAACCGAATGTGAAGGTCGGATCTTTGCAGATCGCTCAATTGGTCAGCGGGGCAACCACCAGCAACATCGCTCAGGCTTCGTTCTCATCCATCGGGGGCGCGTCTTTTACCGGCGGCGGAGGAGGGGGAGGCCAGGCGACTCCCGGTTCCTGCACTGTCATTGAGATCAACGGGAATGCGGGCGGAGGCGGAGGCTTCGTTGGCCTGGACGCCGGCAACATCAGCTTGACGGGCCCCGCCGGGAATTATCCACTCGCAGCCGTCCCGAATTTCAAGGGCACGTATTCAGCGCAGTTACCTGCAAACGCGATTACCGCGGCTGGGGGAGTCTTCACATTCAACGGCACCGGCGGCGTGGACGTCGGAGCTTTCTCCACCACCGTCACGTTCCCAACTCCTGTGTTGACCTGGACCAATCAGGCCGCGGCGGTGACGGTGAATCGGGCCGGCGGGCTTCTCGTGACATGGACCGGAGGCCAGCCCGGCTCGTACGTGGCCATCTACGGTAGTTCCGCGAACAACGGCGCGGTGGGCGCGTTCTTCTGCTACGCCCCACAGAGCGCGTTACAGTTCACGGTGCCTTTGTACATTCTGGCGCCCCTGCCCGCGGGATCGGGATCGACCACCGTGCAAGACATAACCGCCTATTCGACCTTTACCGCTCCCCAGCTCGATTACGGGTACGCGTTCGGACTCATCAGCATCAGCGTGAGCAGTACGTATCAGTAAACTGCTGCTGTGGAGGCGCCTTACCGCTGCTGACTACCCGCCGGCTTGCGAGCCAATGCGACCCGTTCTTCCACCAGTTGAAGCATGGCGTCGAGGTCGGCGCGCGAATACCGCTTTCCGCCTTTGAACACTGATTCGATCTCTTGGGTATGACGAATCGTTTCCAGCGGGTTCGACCGCAGCATCACGAGATCGGCCACTTTCCCCGGGTCCACGCTGCCCTCGGTCGATTCCTCGCCCCTCCAGCGGGCTGCGTTGATGGTCCCCATCCGCAGCGCTTCCGCCGGAGTCAGTCCCGCCTTCACCAACGCGGCGAGCTCCTCATGAACCGACCAGCCCGGCATGTTGTGGAAATTATCCGCTCCACAGTCGGTTCCGAGAATCATTGGTACGCCCGCTTTGTGCGCCGCGAGTGTCGCATCCTGCCAGTGCTTGACGCTGACCGTCAGCAGCTCCAGCGAACGTCCCAGAATCGGTGCGCGAGCCCCGGTCTTCGCGTCCCACGTCGCCCAGACGGACGGGAAGAAGTAGCGCTTTCGCGCGTCGCGCTCATAGTCGCGCACCGCGTTGTCGAGTTCTCTGTCGTAGACCGTGAGCGTGGGAGTGACCCAAAACTTCTTTTCCGCCATTCGCCGATAAAGCACCTCGCCCTGCTTCTTGTCTTCCATTGCGAGCAGCCGAGCCGAGGTCTCGACCGCGTCCATGGCCCATGGCGTTCCCCTTCGGCGAGCCCGGTCCTGTACCAGACGCTGGTATTCTTCGCGCTCCGCGGCTACCAAATATTGGGCGTGTTCCATGCCATCGATTCCGGTTTCAACGAAGTCCTGGATTGGCATGTTGGTGGGCAGGTGCCCGGTGAGCCGCATCCCCAGGGCATGGGCTTCTTCGATCACAGCGCGCAGCACCTCGGGCGGGACTTCGCGGAAATAGATCTTGATGAAATCCGCGCCGGCTTGTTTGAGCTGACGCACTGCCTGGCGGCCTTCCTCAGCCGTCCTCACCCCGAGCGATCCCGCCCAAGCCGGCGGCTCTCCGTCGATTTTCCGCCCGGCCGTAAGAATTCTCGGACCGGTGCGCTTGCCCGCCGCAATCTCTGCCCGCCACTCGAGCACGTCGTCGGAGAGATTGCCGCCCACCTCGCGGATCCCCGTAACACCGTTCGGCAGAAACAGATCGAGCAGGGCCGCGTTGTCCTCGGCCATCGGAAGGGCGGGATTGGCCCGGTCCCCCCGCAGATGCACATGCATGTCCCACAACCCCGGTATGAGGTAGCGGCCGTCGCCTGGAACCCGCAGCGCACCGGAGGGAATTTGAGCTTTGCCCGCAGGAGCGACCGCTTCGATACGGCCGCCCGCGATCACTACGGTCTGGCCGGAGCGAATCTCGCCGCGAGAAACATCTACGACGTTCACGTTGACGATTGCCGTCGCCGGGGCCTGGGATAGAACATGCGAAGCCAGACACAGCAGCAGCGGCAGGACAGTCATGGACTTGCGCGGCATTTACGCATACTAACACTCACATGCCCTTGTGATTACATGCGGTGCGCGCATCCCAGACAATTCCGTTGTGCATGTTAGACTGCCTTCATGCCTGCCTAGGCAGCCTGCAATAGCGGCGAAATTCGATGATCCCCCGACTGGAAGCAGCATCCTTGGCCTCAGAGTGTCTGGCGCGCGAACAATCGTTGCACGAGACCGCAGAAACCGATCTAAGGGAATGCCTGTGGGTCTGGGAAGTCGAAACGTACTCCGTGGTGATGGGCCGGTCCGCCGACTGCGTTCTGGAAGTTCACCGCGAAGCGTGCGAACGGGCGGGCGTTCCCATTTTGCGACGGGAGTCCGGCGGCCGGACCGTGTTGCTCGGTAAGGGCTGTCTCAA
>Ga0070735_10005670_pt1 | contig 10296 bp, 7 predicted proteins | sample Coa_R1_FD_66443 | JGI IMG/M metagenome (GOLD analysis project Ga0070735, IMG submission 66443) | Surface soil microbial communities from Centralia Pennsylvania, which are recovering from an underground coalmine fire - Coalmine... | ecosystem: Environmental > Terrestrial > Soil > Unclassified ... | reverse complement strand
GGCGTGGACGGGCCAGAAGGCTGGCCGCTGTACCTGGACCGCTACGCCGCATTGGTGAAGGAAGGCAGCTGACGTGCCGCCGATCGTGACCAGCGCCGAAATCGAGCGCCCGGCAGCCGAGGTCTTCGCCTACGCCACCGACCCGACCCGGTTCGCCGAGTGGCAGAAGGGCGTGGTGGACGGGCACATGGACGGCCCGACCGGCGGCATCCAACCGCCGGCCGTGGGCGCAAAGTGCGTGACGACGCGGCGCATCGGCGGCGCCAGCCGCCCGTCTACTTCCGAGCTGGTGCATATCGACCCGCCCCGGACCTGGGGCGTGCGGGGCACCGACGGCCCGATCCGGGCGGCTGTCGATGTCCTGGTCGAGCCAGTGACCGGCTCCTGTTCCCGGCTGACCATCAGCGTCGACTTCACCGGCCACGGCATCGGCAAGATCCTGGTGCCGCTGGTGGTCCGCCGGGAGGCACGCAAGGAGATGCCAGACAACATGGCCGCGCTCAAGCAGAGGATGGAAGCGGGCTACAGCGCAGGCGCTAGCCCGGAGTTACGGCCTATTCGGCAGGCGATTCCTAGTTTGACCTGGTATTTGGCTGGTTCGAAGACGCGGTACGGCCCAGCCCCGCAGGCGCCGCAGAGCCTGAATCTCCCAGTTGACCTCATAGCTCACCGGGACGGCATGCCCAGGCGGCGGCCCGCTTCCTCATGAGACACGTAGCGGATCGCTCCGGCCTCACGGCGGGCCAAGTACCTGGCCCGGGCAGCATCGAACTCCTCGTTGACCTGTTGCTCCTGCATCGCCTGGCGCAGTTGCTGGTACTCCCCGATGGGCACGACGACCGCTACCACCTGGCCGCCATGGTGAATGACATCGTGGGTGTCACCGGCGGGCATCTCACTCATGAGGATCATGGTAACGAAGCGGACCGACAGTCTGACGTCACAACACGGCAGCTCTGGCTCGCCGGTCCAGCGGCGAGCTCGCGACGCTTCCCAGAGGCCGTCGACCCTTGTCAGCAAGTACTTCTGAACGTTTATACGGATATGGTCACGTGGGGCAGGTGGGGCTCGAACCCACGACCGGCGGATTATGAGAAGTCTGGCCCGCCGCTCCCGACGCTCTACCTGCACGGATACCGCGAAGCCGTGCCGCCGACAAGGACAAGAAGATCAAAAACCAGATCCGGCAGATCGAAGCACTCCTCGGTCACCCCATCACCATCATCGAGGCTGCGTAACCCGATACCGTCCCTGACCAGGCCCGATCACCGCGGCAGGCCCGCCGCCGCGCTCAGCCTGCGGCAGGCGCCCGGTGACCTGCAGCAGGGATCCGCATGCAGGGTCCGGGCCCGTGAGATCGCCGAACGGCTCGGAGTACCCGCGCTGCCCGGCCGGCTCACCCCCGCAGCCGTCCAGTGGAGCCTGCGCCGCGATGGCTCAGACTGGCTGCTGTAAGCCGGACCCGAGCGGGCCCGGCTGCGCGACGGTCGCGGCCTGCACTACCTGCGTGCCCTGCTGGCCGCACCCGGCAGCGAGATCCCGGCCCTCGACCTGGTGGCCGGCGGCCCCGGGCTGGCCGCCCCGGACACCGGGCCCCTGCTGGACGCCGCCGCCCGCAATACCTGCCGCCGCAGGATCCGCGAACTGGACAGCGAGCTCGCCGCCGCCGACCGCGCCGGGGACAGTACCGCCGCCGAACAAGCCCACCAGGAACCCCAGGCGCTGATCGGTGAGCTCCGCCGGGCCACCGGGCTGGCCGGGCACCCCCGCCGGGCCACCGACGACGCCGAACGAGCCCGGGTCAACGTGACCCGCACCCTCCGCGCCGCCATCAACCGCATCACGGCCGCCGCCCGCGGCCAGGACGCGTCACGCAGGAACTGCCCTAAACCTGACCCCGCCACGGCCGGCCACCGGAACTGCCTGCTACATCAGCGCCCACCATCCCAGGCCGCCATGACGCTGTTCCAAATCGGGCGGGCACCGAGTAACGGCTCCTTCCCCGGATAATCCGTTCCGAGGGAATGCTTGGTGGCCACGGCGCAGATGACCTCGCCTTCCCACACGAAGTCACCGGCCCCCAGCTGGCTCAGGGTGCTAGTCAGGCGGGCCAGAACGCCAGCGCGGGCCGCGGAGCCGAGCTGGCTGAGCCGGATCCGGTTCGAGCCCGAGCCGCTGGCCAGTTCCCAGAACGATGACCGGTCCCACTCGTGGCGCAGCCGGTCATGCCAGATGCGCTCGGGCCGGAGCCCGACCGACCGTAGCAGGGCGTCGACTGCGCCGGGCTGGTCTAGCCCGGAATCGACGCGGCGCAGCGGGGCGGGCGGCACGCCGGCTTCGGCAAGGACCTGATCCCACACAGTGCTGGCACGCGGCTGCCGTTCCCGCGCCCAGGTGATGATGCCAGCCCGGCCGCCGGGGCGCAGCACACGGACCGCTTCGGCGGCCGCCCGCGCCGGGTCAGAGAGGTGAAACAGCACGTAGGCGAGGATGACCGCGTCGACGGTCCCGGCGGCGAGCGGCAGGGCGAGCGCGTCGGCCAGGACGGCCGACGCGCCGCGCCGGGTGCGGGCGATACGGAGCATCCTGATGGAGGCGTCCAGGGCCACCACCCGCGCGGCGGGCGCGGCCGAGCCGATGGGGTCCAGCAGCGCGCCGGTCCCGGCACCGATATCGGCGATCACGCACCGGCCGCGGAGCCCGAGAGACCGGACCAGGACGGCAGCGGGCGGGAGAATCACCGGGCTCCACAGCGCCTCGTAGGCGCTGGCGCCTTGGTCGTAGATATCGGCGACGTCGGCTCGCCGCGGCCGCAGCGGACCGAGTTCCCCGTCACGGCGCGCACTGGCGTGGTAGCAGCGGGGCTCACCAGCGCCTGCTGTCTCACTGGCCACTGCGCCTCCCCAGGACGGGGTTCCGGAGCATCAGCCCGGCTGCGGGACGATGCGGATGTAGGGCTTGGGCGCCTTCCAGTCGCCGAAGATCTGCCTGGCCTCATCGTCGGAGACCGACCCGGCGATGATCACGTCCTCGCCCTGCCGCCAGTTCACCGGCGTGGACACGCGGTGCCGGGCGGTGAGCTGCAGCGAGTCGATCACCCGCAGCACCTCGTCGAAGTTGCGGCCGGTCGTCATCGGGTAGACCAGGACCAGCTTGGTCTTCTTGTCCGGGCCGATCACGAACACGTTCCGCACCGTCTGATTGTCGGCGGGGGTACGCGCCGCCGGGTTGCCAGAAGCGGACGCCGGCAGCATCCCGTAGAGCTTGGCCACGGCGAAGTCGGCATCGCCGATGATCGGGTAGTTGGGTGCCTGCCCCTGGGTCTCCGCGATGTCCGCCGCCCATCGCTCGTGGTCACTGACGGCATCGACCGACAGCCCGATGATCTTCACGCCGCGGCGGTCGAACTCCGGCTTGATCGTGGCCATGTAGCCCAGTTCGGTCGTGCACACGGGGGTGAAATCCTTGGGATGCGAGAACAACACCACCCAGGAGTCCCCGATCCACTCGTGAAAGCGGATCGGGCCCTCGGTCGAGTCGGCCTCGAAGTCTGGGGCGGTGTCTCCAATAGTCAGCGTCATCGTTGTCTCCTCCCTCTGCACTCCTGGCGTGCGGTCACCAAGGACGCTACGGGGCAGCTGTTCCCTGAACGTTCCCCGGGCGCGCTGACCGCGATCGACGGCCTTTCACGATGGATGCATAATTGGTCCGGACCCCGGAGGAGGGGTTATGGCTGCGGGTCTGCGTTTGTGGCTGCTGGGAGGGTTCCGGGCCGAGGTCGGGGGCCAGGCGGTGCCTGAGCGGCGATGGCACCGGAGGAAGGCCTGCTCGCTGGTTAAGCTGCTCGCCTTGGCGCCGAGGCATCGCCTTCACCGAGAACAACTGATGGACATCCTGTGGCCCGACCTCCCGCCGGATGGTGCGGGCGCCAACCTGCGCAAAGCAGTGCATTTCGCCCGGCAGGCGATCGGGGCTGAGGCTCTGCGAAGCCGCGATGACTGTGTCTGGCTCGAGCCCGATGGCTTGTGGGTCGACGTCGACGCGTTCCAGGCCGCGATCGCCGCCGGAGATGCCGCCGGCGCTCTTGGCCTGTTCCGTGGCGACCTGCTACCCGACGACCGGTTCGAACCGTGGGCGGAGGAGCGCCGGGAACTGTTCCGGATACAGCTATTCCGGCTCGCGCTGGGACTGGCGGCGGAGCTGGAGCACGGTGAGGAGCTGGGCCGCGCGAGCTTGGTGCTCGAGCGGGTCGTCGAACTCGACCCTCTCAACGAGGAAGCCCACCTCAGATTGGCTCGGGTCCAGGCGAAGGGCGGCCACCGCCATCTAGCCCTGCGGACTTGTCGTCAGATCCAGGAGCGCCTGCGCCAGGAGCTGGGCGAGAGCCCGAGCGCTGAAGCGCGCCGGCTCCGCGATGACATCGTGGCAGGCCGGATAGGGCCGGATACGGAGTCCGCCGCTGGATTCCGGCCGTCCGGCGGCGGAGAAGACTTGCTGGTCGAAGAACGGCGGCTGGTAACCGTGGCGGCGGTCCTATTCGCATCAGCGCCACGTGGAACGAAGACTGGCCACACGCGCCGCGAAGCAGGCGATCGGACCTGTGAGGTGTTCCAGGCGTGGGGAGGTAGCGCCGAGCGTTCGGACGACGGCTCAATCGCTGCCGTCTTCGGACTCCCCCTGCTCCACGAGAACGATGCAGGCCTGGCGCTTTCGGCCGCTCTTGAGATCGTCGAGCACAGCGGGGCACCGGTACGCATCGGCGTGCATACCGGGGAGGTCGTAGGGCAGACACTCCCGGCCCTGACCGGCGTAGCAGGAACTGCCCTGATCATCGCCCGCCGCCTGGCGGAAGCGGCAAAGCCCGGCACCGTCCTGGTCAGTGAACGCACTCACCGGTCCACCAGGACCCAGTTCGTGTTCGCCGGGCCGGTCAGTGTCGCTGGACCTGCTGGCGAGCCAGCAGTGCAAGCGCGCCGGATGCTATCCAGGCATCACGCCCTACCCGGATGGGATGTGCCAGGAGATTCCCCGTTCGTCGGGCGCCGGTTTGATCTGGATACGGTTTCCGCCCTGTTCCAGAACGTGGTCGCCACCGGCCAGCCTCGCATGGTCACCGTCGTCGGTCCGGCGGGCATCGGCAAGAGCCGTCTTGTCCAGGAGGCGATCACCGCGGTGTCCCGATGTCACCCGTCGGCCCGCATCCTGACCGGACGGTGTATCGCCGCAGAACGCGGCATGACCTGGTGGCCCCTTGCCGAGCTGCTACACCAGCTGTGCGGGATCTCCCTTGAGGATTCGGCGGAGACCGCCGGGGCCAAGCTCCGCCAGGGGTTGACCTCCATCCTCATCCGGGCCGGCTTTGCCGATGGCGAACTCGATCCGATCGTCTTCGCGCTCGCGGCCACCGCGGCGATCGCCGTCCCCGGCAACCCGCTAGACCGTTCAGAGCCGACGCTGGTGGCCGACGAGCTCGGACAGACATGGCCCCGGTTTCTCAGCGCCTGCGCGGCCGGCGCACCCACCTTGATCATCATCGAGGACCTGCACTGGGCCGACCAGCAGATGCTGGAGATGGTCGAGCGGCTCGCCGCTCGCGGCGACGGCCCCTACCTGCTGGTCGGCACGACCCGGCCCGAGCTGCTGGAATCCCGCCGCGGATTCGGAGCCGGGATTGAGGGTTTCTCGACCATAAGCCTGCGGGCGCTCAGTGACACGGACAGCGCGACACTGCTGCGCCAGCTGCCCATGGCTCACCAGATCCCGGACGAGATCGCTGGCGAAATCCTGGCCCGGTCCGAAGGCAACCCGTTCTTCATCGAGCAGCTGGCGTTCCACCTGGCCCATGACCAGGGCAACTCACTGCCCGACGCGCTGTACGCGGTGCTGGCCGCTCGCATAGATGCCCTGCCCGTCCCTGAACGGCGTGTGCTGCAAGAAGCGGCGGTTTTCGGCCGGGCCTTCTGGGCGGCAGCACTCTCAAACGCCGTTCCCGGCATCGACGTCCTGGCCGAGCTTCGCCGGCTGGAGCGCCGGGCGCTGGTGTCGCTTCGCCCCCGTTCGGCGCTGGGCGATCGCGCCGAGTACGCGTTCAAGCACGTGCTGGTCCGCGATGTCGCCTACGCCAGCTTGTCGGCCGCCCGGCGTGTCCGCGCTCACGCCGAAGCGAGCTCCTGGATCGAGGCGATGGCAGGCGACCGTCTGGAGGAGTTTATCGAGGTTATCGCGTTTCATGACGTTGAGGCCGCCGCGGAGCCTGGCGCGTGGCACAGCGGCGATGAGTACGACCGGGTCCGCACACGCGCCTACACCCACGCCCTGCAGGCCGCGTCAAGTGCCCGGCGCCGGTCCGCAGTGGACAACGCCCTCCGTCTTGACCGGCAAGCGCTGCAGCTTTCGTCAGGTGAGAGAGAACGCATCGGCGCGCTGACGGCTCTAGGCGACGACTGCGGGGCCGGATTTCGCGGCGACGATGGCCGGCATCACTACGAACAAGCGTTGCGGCTCGCCCGCGGCAACACCGCTCTTGATCCGGAGCGGGCCCGGCTGTGCGCCAAGCTGGCGAACATGATGGCGATGTTCCCAGGATCGTTCCGGATCAGCCCCGATCCGATCGAGGTGGACCGGCTCGTCGACGAGGGCCTGGCCGCGGCCGGAGGCGACGAAGTGAGCCAATCCCGGCTGCTGGTGGCGAAGGGGGCGTCCGCCCGGCTGTGGCGAGGCAGCGAACCGTTCGGGCAAGGAACCAGGCCCGACCCGTCCCCGATCAGTGAACGAATCACCTCCGTGCACACCGCGCTGGAGGTCGGCGAGAGAAGAGGCCTGGATGACCTCATCGATTCTGCCAACGCGGCGCTCGGCCTCTTGTACGGGATCGCAGGTCGCTACGGCGATGCGCTTGCCTTCGCGGAGCAGCGCCTCGCTCGAGCTGAGACCCGGCCCCGGCAAGAGCTCGTCGACGCCCTCCGGACCGCGGCCGTACTGACCATCACCATCAAAGGAGACTTCGAGAGCGGATTGGAGCTTGCCCGGCGGTGTCACGCTCTCGCCCCCGACGCCGTTCCTCACCAGCGGATGCATGTCACCTGGCCGCTGCTCGCTGCGCTATACCACCTCGGGCGCTGGGACGAGATGTTCCCGATCGTGGACGAACACATGACCGCTTACGCGCAGGAGCCCGCGGCGGAGTGTCTTTTCGTCCGGGACGGCCCGCTGATCGCAGCTAGCGCGCTCGCACACATGGGCCAGCTGGATCAAGCTCGCGCGCTGGCCGCCATTCCCGGCGACCCCGCGGCCCATCCGGATACCGCGAGCGACTGGCAGGCCTGGTATCTGGTAGCCAGCGGTGATCCCGAAGCCGCGCGGGCGATCGCAGGCCCGAAAGCGCTGGAGGGAAAAAGCTACGGCTCCCAGTACGCGATGGTGCTCGTCGAGGCGCTGGTGGCGCTTGAGGATTGGAAGGCACTCGACGAGATCCTGCCCCATGCACGGGCAGCCACCGCAGGTAACGCCCTGATGGATCCCTTCTGCGATCGAGCTCTGGGGCTCATGACCGCCGCGGCCGGCGATCGGCGCTCGGCGGCAAAGCACCTCATCCGAGCCTTGAGCGGTTTCGAGAAGTTCAAAGTGCCGTATCAAGCAACTCGTACTCGTCAGATCATGGCCGCGTTGACGACCACACGAGGCGGGTCATCGGAAGCGACCCTCGCAACCCGACCTGAGTCCTCGTCCCGCAATACACCCTAATGTTGCCGGTCGGCGGCCACGGGCCTACTTCTCTCACAACCGAGAGCGGCCGGCAGTTGTGACCCAGCAGATCAGGACGATCTGCACGCCGTATGAACCACGACCGCCCACGGCTAACGTCTGCGCTGAAATCGGCATCGATAAGGAACTCGGCTGGCCAGCGCTGCGATCGCGGTCGGCAACTGCCGGCCGGGGCATGCGGAAACCGTGCCAGAGTGAGATGATGACCGGCGCGTCAGCGGAGGCATGGTGATGCTGGTTACCGAGGCTCTGGACGGGGCGACCGTAGAGCGGGCTGGTGCGCTGGTCGCTTGCGAGCAGGCCGCTGCCCGGCGGGTGCGGCCGGAGCTGCCGGCCGCCTTCGGCAGTCCCGATGTCTGCACGGCTGTGCTGCAGCGCCTGTGCGACAGCGGCAGCACGGCCTGGTCGCGACCCAGGACGGGCGCGCGGTGGCGGTCATGGCCGCGGCGGCCCGGGAGAACCCTGCTGTGGGCCGGTCTGCTCTCTTGCTGGCCGAAGGGTTCGCCGTCGACCGGACCTGGCCGATCCGACCGGGGTTCTCGCCGCCGTATTCGCAGATCTCGCGGCGCCGCTGATCGCCGGCGGTGTGCGGCGCTACTACCTGCTGCACGCCGCGCTGTCCCGCCTGTCCGAGGCGCTGTCGAACCTCGGGTTCGGACGCCGCAGCGCCTACGGCATCCAGCCGGGCGCGCCGCGGGTATCAAAACCGCTGGTGGGGCGGGTGGGGCTCGAACCCACGACCGGCGGATTATGAGTCCGCTGCTCTGACCGGCTGAGCTACCGCCCCGGCATCGGGTGCACATTACACCAGTTCGCGCTTTGCCGGCGAGTTAGGGTAACTGTGGTTCGGAAGGCATGCGCGGAAGCAGAGGGGCGATGGCGGTGGCAGAGCAGGAGACGTTCGGCTTTCAGGCCGAGGTGGTTCAGCTCCTGGACCTGATGATCAACTCGCTGTACAGCAACAAGGAGATCTTCCTGCGCGAGCTGATCTCGAACGCGTCGGACGCCATCGACCGGCTGCGGCTGGAGCTGCTGGCCAAGGGCGAGAACCCGGAGGACGAGGGGCCGCTGCAGATCCGCGTGTCCTACGACCGGGACGCGGGGACGATCACGGTGGCCGACAACGGGATCGGGATGAGCCGGGCCGAGGTCATCGAGCACATCGGCACCATCGCCAAGTCGGGAACGCGGGAGTTCTTCCAGGCCCTGACCGGCGACCAGCGGCAGGACGCGACGCTCATCGGGCAGTTCGGGGTGGGCTTCTACTCCGCGTTCATCGTGGCGGACCGGGTGGAGCTGACCACCCGGCGGGCCGGGCTCCCGGAGGGCACCGCGGACGAGGCCGTCCGGTGGAGCTCCGACGGCCGGGGCCAGTACACGCTGGAGGCGGCCGAACACCCCGGCCACGGGACCACGATCGTGCTCCACCTGCGCGACGACGATCGTGACCTGCTGAGCGAGTACCAGCTGCGCGCCATCATCGCCAAGTACTCCGATCACATCAGCCTGCCGATCGTGATGCCTTCGGAGCGGAGCGCCGGGACCGACGAGCAGAGCATCGTCGAGGAGACCGTCAACCAGGCCTCGGCGCTGTGGACCCGGCCCAAGAGCGAGATCAGCGACCAGGACTACACCGACTTCTACAAGCACATCGCCAGCGACTACGCCGATCCGCTCAGCTGGGTGCACAGCAAGATCGAGGGGACCTACGAGTACACGCTGCTGCTGTTCATCCCGTCCCGCGCCCCGTTCGACCTGTGGATCATGGACTCCTCGCGGGGGGTCCGGCTGCACGTCCGGCGGATCTTCATCATGGAGGACTCGGGCCAGCTGATGCCGCGCTACCTGCGGTTCATCCGCGGCGTGATCGACTCGGCCGACCTGCCGCTCAACGTGTCGCGGGAGCTGTTGCAGGGCAGCCGGGTGGTGGACCGGATCCGCTCCAGCGCGGTCAAGAAGGTGCTGCAGCTACTGAAGGACCTGGCCGAGAAGGAGCCGGACAAGTACGCCACGTTCACCAAGGAGTTCGGCGCGGTCCTGAAGGAAGGCATCGTCGAGGACCTTCCGAACCGGGACGACATCGCCCGGCTGGCGCGGTTTACCACCACCCAGGGCGACGACGTCCCGCTGGCCGACTACGTGACGCGGATGAAGGACGGCCAGGACAAGATCTACTACCTGCTGGCGCCGACGCTGGCCGCGGCGCAGAGCAGCCCGCACCTGGAGGCCTTCCGGGCCAAGGGCGTCGAGGTGCTGCTGCTGTCCGACGTGGTGGACAACTGGGTGGTCACCACGCTGCGCGAGTTCGAGGGCAAGCAACTCCAGTCGGTCGCGCAGGGCGCAACCGACCTGGGCGGGCTGTCCGACGAGGCGGAGAAGGCGGCCCAGGATCAGGCCACTACCGAGTTCGCGGGGCTGGCGGCCAAGCTGAAGGAGCTCCTGGACGGCCAGGCCTGGGACGTGCGGGTGACCAGCCGGCTGACCACCTCGCCGGCCTGCATCGTGGCCAACGAGCCGACCTCCGACATCAAC
>Ga0070735_10005669_pt1 | contig 10298 bp, 18 predicted proteins | sample Coa_R1_FD_66443 | JGI IMG/M metagenome (GOLD analysis project Ga0070735, IMG submission 66443) | Surface soil microbial communities from Centralia Pennsylvania, which are recovering from an underground coalmine fire - Coalmine... | ecosystem: Environmental > Terrestrial > Soil > Unclassified ... | reverse complement strand
CCTCGCGGTAGAGGAACATGACCACGTCGGCATCCTGCTCGATGGACCCCGACTCGCGAAGGTCAGCCAACTGCGGCCGTTTGTCGTCTCGGCGCTCGACTTCACGACTAAGCTGCGAGAGCGCGATGACGGGCAGCTCCAGATCCTTCGCCAGAGCCTTCAAGGCTTGCGTGATCTTGGTGACATCCTGCACGCGGTTGTCGCTGCGGCGGCCATCATCGACGGTGACGAGCTGGAGATAGTCGACGATGAGCAGCTTGATCCCGTGCCGGCGCTTCATCCGCCTCGCCCGCGTAGCGAGGCGCGCAATCGAGAGTCCCCCGGTATCGTCGATGTAGAGCGGAAGCTGCCCGATCTCGCGGGCGGCGGTGTGGAAGGCCTGGAACTCGTGAACCTTGACCTCGCCGCGGCGGATGCGGTCGCCTGAGACGCGCGAAGCCTCGGCGGCGAGGCGCGTGATCACCTGCTCGCCGTCCATCTCGAGCGAGAAGACGCCGACGGACTCGCCATCCCTCGCCACGCTATAGGCGACGTTAAAGGCGAGCGCGGACTTTCCCATCGAGGGCCGGCCGCCGAGGATGATCAGGTCCGGCTTGTGCAGGCCGCCAAGCTTGGCGTCGAGGTCGGCAAGGCCGGTGGAGAGACCGGAGAGGCCGCCGTCGCGGCTGAAGGCCTCGTTGGCGGTCTGGATTGCCGCCTCGGCGTACTCGGAGGCGGAACGGTCGCCGGCTCCGCCGCCACGCTCGACGATATCGAACAACTTGGATTCGGCCGCCTCGATTTGCTCGAAAGGGTCAGCCTCGTTCTCAGGGTCGGCGGCCGCGGTGCTGATCTCGCCGCCGAGGAAGATCAGGTCTCGCCGCAGCGCCAGCTCGTAGATACTCCAAGCGTAGTCGGCGGCGTGAACGGACGGCGGGCTGCGGTCGACCAGGTCTGCCAGGTAGCGGACGCCGCCCAGTTCGACGAAGGCTTCATCTGCCGAGAACCGCTCGACGAGCATGATCGGCTCGGCGAGGCGCCCGGCGCGGACGTGCTCGCTCACCGCCTGGAACAGGCGGGCGTGGAACGGCTCGAAGAAGTGCCGCGGCAGGAGCTTTTCGGTGATCCGCTCCAGGGACGCGTTGTCGAAGAGCAGCGCGCCCAGAAGCGCCTGCTCGGCTTCCAGGTTGTGCGGCGGCGCGGTCGGCTGGTTAGAGCGCGTCAGATCGAGGGCGGGCGTGAGGGTCACGCTTAGGCCGCCTCGCCTTCATCCAGCCACGCTGCGACTTCTTCACCGTCTTCCAGCGCGCGCATGTTCGCGACCGCCTGGCGGAAATAGGAGGCCTTGATCTCCGCGCCCATGCCGCGCCGGCCCATCTGGACGGCGACGTAGAGCTCGGAACCGATGCCGGCGAAGGGCGAGAAGACGACGTCGCCGGGATTGCTCCAGAGCTGCACACAGCGGCGGATGGCGGTGAGCTGCAGCGGCGCGATGTGGCGCTCGTCTTCCTCGGCCCTGGCCGCGCGATGGGAGAGAACGTCGGACTGAACGATGTCCATCCAGACCGGCTCGGCGTAGCGCTGCCAGACCTTGACGCTGTAACTGTCGGCGACGTGCCCCCGCTCGCCGTCCGGCTTGGTCGGCGGAAGCGTGCTGTCGGCGCCGTAGTAGGCCTCGAACTCGCCGGCTACCGGATCGGCGTTCTCGCCCGGCTTCCGGACCGTGACCATGTAGTCGGCGATCGCCATGCGACTGAGCGCCGAGTCCTTGACGATCTGCTTGTGCAGGAGGCCGATAGCCTTGGTCCGCTGCATCGCGGCCACCGGGTCTTTCCGGATCAGCACCTCGGAGTGGTAGATCAGCCCGGCGTCCTGGTGGGCCTTGATGATCTGGCCCCGAAAGTCGCGGAGGCCGATGAAGCCGTCCCGCGTCTTCGAGGTCGGAAGCTGCATGCAGTGGATGGTCATCAGCCGGCCGGGCTTCAGCGCCTGCGCCAACTCGGCGATCAGGAAGCGATAGTGGGTCCAGAAGGTCTCGTCGTCGGCGCAGTTGGAGAGGTCGCGCGGGTCATCGGAGAACGTGTAGAGGCTCTGGAACGGCGGGCTGTAGATCACGTAGTCCAGCGACCCGTCCGGGAGACCCCGGACTACGTCGATGCAGTCGGCGTGATAGAGCGTCCAGCCCTCACCGGAGACTTGGTCGACGACCTTCGGCGCGCTCATGCGGCGGTCAGCCATGCGGGAATCTCCATCTGCTGGTTGGCGGCGTAGGTGGACGTCTGGATGCGGCCACCGAGGACGGCGCGGCGGGTGAAGTCGCGCATGTGATCGGCCATCGCCGCCTGCATCCGCTCGAAGTCGCGCTCCTTGCGGTCCTGGTTGGCGACGACGGCGCCCTCCAGCTCGGAGGCGATCATGTAGGCGTCGACCGGGTGAAGCTGCCCGAATCGCCAGAAGCGGCGGATGGCTTGGTAGACCTGCTCGAAGCTATCGTTGAGACCGACGAAGGCGGTCGCGTGGCAGTGCTGCCAGTTCATCCCGAACCCGGCGACTGAGGGCTTGGTCACCAGGTCTTTGATCTCGCCTTTGCTGAAGGCGACGAGCTTGCGGCGCTTCTCCTCCCGAGGCTCCGAGCCGGCGATCTGCACGGCTCCGGGGATAGCGCGGACGAGCGCGTCGGCCTCGTCGTTCAGGTTGCACCACAACACCCAGGGCTGATCGGCCGCGCTACGGACGAGGTCGGCGGCGTAGTCGACCCGTTGCGGGAGGCTCTGGCGGCGAGCGGCGAGGCGCTCGGCCATCGTCTGCGCCTCGAATTGGAAGAGCGCCCCGTCCGGGGGTCGATGCTCGACCGGGACCGTGATCTGGTGCTTGCGGAGCGGCGGGAGATCGTATCCCGCCTCCTCGAAGCCCAGGTCGGCCGGGCTCTGGATCATCACGCTCCAGGAGGCGACCCAGGCCCAGAAGTCGCGCTCGGCGTGGCGCTTCAGCCTCCAGCCGTCGCTGGCGCTTCCCTCGTTCGCGCGGATCGCGCCGTCGTGGACGAAGTACATGGCGAGCATTTCCTTTGCCCGCATGACGCCCAGGAACTCGGCGTGCTGGCCGATCTCGGTCCAGTCGTTCGGTGCCGGCGTCGCTGTGGCGCAGAGCCGGTAGGGAACGCGAGCGCAGGCCTCGGTCAGTTGGGCGCGGGTCTTGCCGTCGTGCGCCTTCAGGATGCCGCTCTCGTCGAGCACGACCCCGCCAAAGGCCTCGAAGTCGAACTTGTGGCGAAGGTCGTAGTTGGAGACGACGATCGGGGTCTTCGCCTCCTCCTGGCTGGCCGCGTAGGCGACGCCATCGATGTCGAACTTCTTCGCCTCATCGACGATCTGCTCGGCCACCGCGAGCGGGGCCTCGATGAGGACGGGCTTCTTCGTCTCCCCCCGCACCTCTTGAGCCCAGGCCAACTCCTGCACGGTCTTACCGAGCCCCGTGCCCTCGAAGAGCGCGGCGCAGCCGCGGCGCAGCGCCCAGCCGGTGATCGCCGCCTGAAAGGCCTTCATCTTCTCCGGGAGGCGGTCCGGCTGGACATCGAATCCGACAGCCGCCGCGGCGCGCGCCTTGTTGGCGAGGAACTCCTGGTAAGCGTCGCTCATGCCGCCTCCCGGTCGTCTTTGCGCTCGTCGTCTTCGAGATCGGTTCCGGCTGCGTCGAGGTCGTCGAGCCAGCCGATGGCCTCCTCGGCGATGTACTCCAGCCAGGCGCGGAGCAACGCTTCTTCGCGCCTGGTCATGCCGCGTTCTCCAGCGGCGCGGCGACGAGCAGGACCGGCACCTCATGCCAGCGGCCCGGATAGCGCGGGCTCTCGTAAGCACAGCGGGCGACGAAGCCGTTCTCGGTCAGCTCCAGCTTCGCGTGCGGGCGGAAGAGCGCGTTGTTCAGGCGAAGACGGACGATCTCCGCGGCGCCGGCCGGGTTGGCGGCGGCGACCACGATCTCCATTGGAATAATCCAGCGGGGGCCCCTCATGTGCGCGCCCGCCGCTTCGGACGCGTCCCGCGCGGGACGGAACGCAGGTGGTGCTCGTGCGCCAGGCCCGCGAGGAGTTGGGCGGTGGGGCCGTGGCCGCACACCCTGGCGTAGTCGCGGGCGTCGTCGCGGATGTCCTGCTCGATGACGGCTGGATCACGCGGCGGGTCGCCGGGAAAGAGACGGGCGACGGCTCTCATGCGGCGCGCCGCAGGACGATGACGTTGGGGTCCATGACCGCGGCCGGAGCCGGCGGCGGCGGGCAGGGATAGACCCGCTCGTGGTGGTGAGGGCAGAAGGACGATCCCGGCTTGGTCGTCTCGGCGCAGAAGAGCGTCGAGGCCGTCGCCTCTTCGGCGGTTGCCTGCAGCGGCCAGCGACACTCCCGGAAGCCGATCTCGGCGAGCGTCTTGCCGAGGTTCCTGCGCGGGCCGGGCTCGGCGATCTCGACCAAGTCCTCGGCGAACTTCGTCGATCCCAGCGTCGGCGTCGTGAGGCCGCCTCCCCTGGGAAGGTGGATGTCTGGGGCGCCGTCCGGCCGCGAGGCCGCCTTGAGCACCAGCCCCATCCGGGACCTCTTGCTCATGACCTGGTTGTAGGTCTTGCCCAGGAGCTTGGCGCTCTTGCGGACGCTGACCCCTTCGTGGAAGTGTCGCCTCAGGGCCTTGACCACTTCGGCCGGCCAGAGCGCCGTGACGCCTTCCTCCTCGATCTCGTCGACCATCACGCGGCCCTCGCGAAGCTGGATTCCCGGAAGCTGACCCAGGCCGCGAGCCCGTCGAGCGGGTGCAGCGCCTCCTGGCGGTAGGCGCGGGCAGCGTGGGCGGTGCAGTAGGAGCGTGGCCCATCCGGATCGATCGGCGCGCCGCAAGCGAGCGCGTCAGCGGTTCCGAGATCCTCGGGCGCATCGATGGGCCAGGCGCACTGGCAGGGCGTCCGGAGGCGGAAGGCGACCGGCGCGGCGTTGGCTGGAAGGTTGTCTCCCATCGGCGGCAGCTTCGTGCCTTTGCGCACGCCAGCGGATGGCGGTCGCGGCACGAAGCGGATCACCCGCTCCTGGCGTTTCGGTTTTGTTCCCTGAGCAGGAAGACCCCGCGCCTCGGCGCAGGCCTGGCGGTGCAGAGCGATGGCCTCCGGCGTGCGGCGCCAGCTCTGCCGGCGCGCCATTCCGATCACCATGTTCTTGGTGCAGCCGTCACCGACCTCGGCTGCGATCTGTCGCGCCGTCCGGCCTCGTTCGACCCAAAGCGCGCGACAGGCCTCCAGGTTCTCGCCGGTCCAGAAGTCGGACGTCATGCCGGGAACTCCATGAGGGGTGATCGGATTTGGCCTGGGACCGCGGAGCGGACGCTCACGGTGACGGCGCCGCCCTTGACGGTCTCGCCGGTCCACGCTGCGAAGATCGACTGCGCCATGCGGTCATCATCGGTGACGCCGACCTGGCTAAGGGCGTCGCTTAGCGGCTTGATCAGGTTGTCGATGTCGCGCTTGCGCCGGTCCGGCGCGGCGACGTGGATTTCGAGGTGGTACGGGCCTTCGACGCGGGCCGGGCGCTGGAAGAGCGCCTCCTGGGCGGCGTGCTCCAGCCAGTCGCGGTAGGCGGCGCTCTTGATCGCCCGGCCGTTCACGTTCCGCCAGAGGCGGTTCGCGGACGGCGGATAGGGCAGCGAGAGAATGACGGGAGCGGTGTCCATCACTCGGACCTCTGCGCGGCGAGGATGGACTTGCGCGTCTGGCAGGAGACCTTGCCAGGATCGGTCGAGGTCGAGCCGCGCGGTTCCCGGCAGGCCGCGCCGGCGCGGTCGCCGCTCCAGACCCGGAAATGGATCGCCGCGCCCCTCACCAGCCGCGTCCTCGGAAGCCGCCGTTGTTGATGTCCCGGATCGTCAGGACCGCCGGGCGCCCGAACTCCCTCGCCCAGGCCGCGAGCGCCTCTACCCCCCCCCTGTTCGGCGCGATCGAGCCTCGCCGCCGCGTCCTCAAGGACTACGCTGTTGCGTAGGTTCGGCTCACGCGAGCCGCTGAAACCAGCGAGCCTCGGCCGTTCTTTCAGGCAAGCATCATCGGCCATGTGTCGCTCCATGTTTCGCGGCCAAGAGGGCCGGCGGCGAAACCCCGATGGGGCCGCGCCTATGTGATCTGAAGGTCTGGCAGCACGCGCCTCATCGGCGCGGGACGCCCCCCGGTGGAAGTGCGGTTTCGGGCCGATGCTCACTGGGGCCCGGCCCGGCGCCCCTACTCCCGATGATCCGCGCCGGCCTCTGCAGGGGCCGGTTGCGGGACGTTGCTACTCAGAGCGCGGCTGCCGCGCTCGCCTGATCGCCGTAAGCTCGGCGACGGCCACTCGGCGGTGAAACGCGAATGCCAAGCGCTCCACGATGGACAGGAACCAGGCCGCCAGGGTCCTTCGGCGCGCCGCGGGCGGAACGCTCCCGCTCGAGGCGCGCATGGAGGGCGGCGGCTTCGGTGAGCCGCTGTTCAATCTCGTTCTCCCTGGCGGTGATGGGGTCGGCGCCGACGACTGGCGTCATGACGGCCTCGACGAAGTCCCAGCCGTAGGCCGCGGCGATCTTGTCTTCGAGCCGCCAGCCGATGTTCCTGTCGTTCAGGAGGCGTTGAACGTCGCGCTTGTCGGCGCCGACCTTGAACGCGAACTCCCCGGCCGACATGCCGGTTTCCACGAGCAGCCGCGCGACCCAGTCGGCCACGCGCGCGCCTCGCTCGGGAAAGTTGTGAATCCTAGCCATGAACCCCGTCTCCACCTCTGCAAAAAGCCTCGCCGTAGACAGACGGGACGAGGTTGCACGTGAAGCGGAAAGCCGGACCTGGGACGCGACTGCCATCGCATCGAAGGCCGGCGGCTGGGCCGGTGGTTCGGGATGCCCGACCTGGGCTCTTCGGCTTTGAGGCGCCCCGGGTCACCATCAGGATGCGGCCTTCTCGGGAAGAACCGCGGCGAGCCTATCGAGCGTGACGAGCTGCTTGCTCGTCCAGCCGCGCTCCGCCCAGGAGCGCGCGGTGGTGTAGGGAACGCCGGCGCGGCGCGCGTAGTCGCGCACGCCAACACGCTCGGCCTCCACCTTGATCGCCTCCATGGTGTCGCAAATCACCGCCATGCCGAATCGTTACGATAATTCGTAACTCGGTGCAAGCGGGTTGCGAAACCGCGCACTTCACGGAACTGCGATGCTCAACGACCTTGCCCTCTCCATGCGCGAGACCGATCAGCGGCGGCAGGCCTTCCTGTCTTGGATGAAGGCCCATGGGCTGAAGGTCCCGTCCGTTGCCCGCAAAGCCGACGTGCCGTCCTCGACTCTCTACAGCTACGTGAGCGGAAAATCGGCCAGTCTGGCGGGTTCCACCGAGGCGCGAATCGCCCAGGCGTACACCACAACCGTTCACGCGATATTCAGCGGTGAGGAACGAAGCTTTGGCGTTGGTGTCTTTGGAAAGATCGGCGCCAAGGCGGACGTTTACCCGGTGAACGACTTTGAGTCGGAGCCTATGTACGAAGTCCCGCTCCCCCCGACGGTCGACCCGGAGGCCGAGTACGTCGCCTTTGAAATCGACGGCCTTTCCATGCCTCCGGCGCTTCCGGGCTGGGTCGCGGTCTTCCGCCGCGCCGAGGTGCCCGTCGAGGATCTTCTCAACTCGGTCTGCATGGTCGACCTCGAAGATGGCCGCCGACTCTTCAAGCGCTTGCGCCGCGGCTACGAGCCCGGCCGCTACAACCTCGAGAGCTGGGATGGCTCGCCGCTGATCGAGAACGTCCGCATCGTCGCCGCCCTCCCCTTCGCCGCGCTGACGCCAGGCCGCAGCGCCCGCTAGCCGCTTAGCCCGAATCAGAGAGAGGCATCCGCCGTCAAATACGGCGGGCCGAATGCGCCTGGATGTGCGGCGTCAGGTCGCAGATGTGCCTCCCCGACCGCTCGCGTGTGAAATATCGCAACGCCTTGAACGGCCAGAAATTGCGAAATCTCGCACTTTCATGTTGCAAGTTACGAAATCTCGTATATCTTCGCCCTACCAAATCAGGGGGGCGATCCCATGGAACTGCAAACCATCACGACGGCGCCGGTCAAGGTCGCGCCGCTCCGCGGTTCCCCCGCACTCAACGCCCTCAACGAAGCCCGCGAAGACTATCAGTCCGAAGCGCGCGAGGCTTATGAGGGCGTCACCGACACTGGTCTGAACGACGACGAACTGGCCCTGACCCGCATCGGCGGCCTCCTCGCCAAGCTGGCGCGGGCCGTCGTCGAAGAGGGCCCGGCGCTCAACTTCCCGCCGCCGCGCTACGACGCGACCGGCGCCTCCTACCCCATCCGGCCGAGCCTCAGCGATCTGATCGAAATGCTCGGCGACGTCATCGCCGATGAACTGCCCGGGTGCGGCGCGGTCGTCCGGGCGCAGGCCCGCATGGAAGCCGGGCTCTAGCCATGGCCTTCGGCGACTTCCATCCCGAGCGCGGCGCCGAACTGGGCGCGGCCACGCTGGCCGGCCACGTCCGGTCCCGGAGCCGCGAGCTGCGCGCCAGCGACCTCTCCGACCTCCTGACGGACCTCGCCCACCTCGCCGAGCGCGAGGGCTGGGACTTCGGCGCGTTGGCCGAGGGCGCCATCTACAACCGCGAGCGCGAGGTGAAGGACGCCTTCCCGCTCGCCGCCTTCCGGGAGGCTGCGTGATGCCCGGGCACACGCCGGCGCCCTGGGTGGTGAGCCGACATGGCGGCGCCATCTTGGGCGGCGAGGTCCACGACTTTGCGCGCGGGTCTGGGCAGAGCCAGGTGGCCGTGGCCACGATGGACGCCGTTTCATCACCCGAGGAACGCGACGCCAACGCCCGCCTAATCGCCGCCGCGCCCGATTTGCTGGCGGCGGCGGTCGCTCTCCGCGACGCCCAGCGCGCCTACATGGCCGACCGGGGCAATGAGAGCTTGGGACGAGCAGTCGGAGAGGCCGCGGCGACACTGGATGTCGCCATCTCCAAGGCGACCGGCCAATGACCGACCGAAGCGCCCGCCGCGAGGTTAGAAACCCAGTCCTCGCCCTTCCGTCGATTGGCGATCTGCAGGCGCTCGATCTTCCCGTCCGCAAGGCGCTGCGTGGCGTCCTCGGCGACCTAGCGAGAGACGCCGCTGAGCGGGCGCAGTCCAGCTGGCGATCGAACAAGGCGCCGATGGCCGCCTACTGGAAGGCGGTCAGCGTCTACGCCAAGCACGTCCGGGCGGCGCTGGCATGACCGCCGGCTCGCTCTATCACGCGGACAAGGTCGTGGCTGACCGCCTTCTGGCGGCGTCGGGCATCCTGCGTTTCCCCGCACGACCAGCGCTGCTCGCCGGCTGCGAGCATGGGCGCATCTGGATCGACAACGGGATCGGCGGTCGGGACTGGCCGTCGAACGGCCAGGCGAAGGAGACCTTCACTCGCCACTGCATCGCCGTCCTCGACGCTGTCAGGGCGCGGGAGCCGGACGCGGAGGCCTACCATCGCCGGTTCGAGGACGATCTCCGCGCCGCCTTTGACGCCCGCGACGAATATCGCGGCCAAGGCCCGCTCTTCGGGGCGGTCGCATGAGCCTCGCCCTGGTCTACGGCGCGCACGAGGGCGCGGTCTGGTCCCTGGACGACCAAGGCCGCCCGCTCGCCCGGCTTGAACTGAGCGACGCGGTCGCCAGGCGCAGCCGGTTCCTCGATCGCGCGGTCCGTCTGATCGGCGCCGACGAGATCATGAGCGCCCAAGCCGCCGCCGGCGTCGCCGACGAACTCCAGGCCGCCATCGCGGCCGTCACCTCAACCCATCGGGGGAACTGAGACCATGGCCAAGGCCAAGACCAAAACCGCGCCGTCCGGCGATCTCGCGCCTTCGGGCCAGCCTTGGGCCTATGGGGTCCGAACCTGGGCCAGCGACGGAACATCGCACGATGGCCGCTTCAAATGGGACCTGACGCCGGGCGCGCGGACCGAAGCGCCGGATTGGCGGTCGACGGCGGAGTGCGGCCACGGGCTGCACTGCAATCGCGACGGCTGGGGCGACTGGGCTCTTCTGGACCTCAGCATCCCCGACAAGATCGTCGGCATCGTCCGGTTCGATCCGTTTCTCTCGGTCGAGATCGACGACGGCGAGAAGACCAAGGCGCCCTGGATGGAGGTCGTCATGACCTCGCGGGAAGCCTCGGCCGGGGCGATCTATGGCTTCATCGCCACTCACTGGCGCAAGCGGCTGACCGACATCCTCGCCGCGGCCGGCCCTCTCACCAAGACCGCGACTGGCGACAGAGGCCACGCCGCCGCGACTGGCGACAGAGGCCAC
>Ga0070735_10005668_pt1 | contig 10298 bp, 14 predicted proteins | sample Coa_R1_FD_66443 | JGI IMG/M metagenome (GOLD analysis project Ga0070735, IMG submission 66443) | Surface soil microbial communities from Centralia Pennsylvania, which are recovering from an underground coalmine fire - Coalmine... | ecosystem: Environmental > Terrestrial > Soil > Unclassified ... | reverse complement strand
GGCGAGAACGCCGACCTGGGGCTCGGCCCTCCGGCCCGATTGATCGCTCGGCTTACTCGGCCAAGGGATCGGTCCACGGATTGAATACGGGGACCCGCGCTCTTTTATAATCGCTGACGTCACGAGATACGACCGTCAGACCGTGGTGGAGCGCGGTTGCGGCGATGATGAGGTCGGGCTGCGAGAAGGTATGGCGGGCCTTGCGGCCTTCTTCGACCAGAATACGCCACTTGAACATAACATCTTCGGTAATGGCGAGCACGCGCTGCTCAAACATTGGCCGTACTTTGTGCTCCAACCAGTCATGGAGGTCGGCGCGACGGCTTACGTCGCTTGCACGCTCAATTCCAAATCGAATCTCGGCGAGCGTCGCCGTGCTGACATAGAGAAAATCGAGCGGCTGAGCCGCGACGAAGCTAAGGACTCTTCGTTCGGCTTTTGGGCGGCGCAGTTCGGAAAGAATGTTTGTGTCCAGAAGCCAGCCGGTCACAAGGAGACTTCTCGCACCGGCATGGATTCGCGCTTCGGCTCGAGATCGAACTCTCTTTGCGGCGAGCCTTGCATTGCAGCGATCAGCGCCTCGCCCGTGAGATCGCCCTTGAGGCGGCGAAAGTCCTCGGCGGTGATGACGACGACTTCGTCGCGGCCGTGAACTGTCACGCGCTGCGGCCCCTCGCTTCGCACCCGGCGGACCAACTCGCTGAAACGCGCCTTGGCGTCGTGCAGCAGCCATTGGCCGGATTGCGCTCGAGCCCTCCGATGCGGCTTAGCCAGTTTGGATGATTTCATTATTCTAGTCATCTTGACCAGATTATTCGGCCGACGACCTGATTTCAAGGCCCTTAAGGAGCTATGGCGCGCGCCAGGCGAGCAGGCGCCGCTCGGCGGCGTTCAGCGCCAGCGCGCCGGCAAAGCCGACCGCGCCGAGCAGAATGACGCCGGCGAAGAGATCGGCGGAGCGGAACATGCGCGCCGAGAGCAGAACCCAGTTGCCGAGCCCGTTCAGGCCGGCGATCATCTCGCAGACCACGGCGAGGATCAGCGCGACGGTCAGGCCGAGCCTCAGGCCGGCCAGGATGTCGGGCAGCGCCGAGGGCAGGGCGATCTTGAAAATCACCGCCGGCCGCGACAGGCGCAAGGCGCCGGCGACTTCATAGAGCCGCGGCTCGACCGCGGCGAAGCCGTGGATCGTCGCCAGCAGCATCGGCCAGATCGCACCGAAGGCGATGACGCCAAGCGCCATTGCCGGGCTCAAGCCGAAAATCGCGATGGCGACCGGAATGATCGCGGAGGCGGGCAAGGGCCGCAGGAATTCCAGCGTCGGCGCGATGAAGGCGCGCGCCTGGCGCGACGAGCCGATCAGCGCGCCGAGCGCGATTCCGGCGATCGAGGCCAAAAGCCAGCCTTCGACCATATGCTCGACCGTGCCGGCGAGCTTGGCGCCGAGATCGCTCGCGCTGAGGCCATGGACCAGCGCGGCGAAGGCGCGGTCGGGACCTGGAAGGTAGACCGGCGAAACCAGCTTGAGATTGGCGACGGCTTGCCAGAGCGCGACGAGCAGCGCCACGACGGCGAGGCCGATCAGACGGTCGCGAGCGACTTTCATGGCGATTCGGCGGCTTGCGCCGCGCGGCCGAAAAACCGCTTCTGCGCCAGGATCAGCAAGGCGTTGAGCGCGAAGCCGACGATGCCGATCCAGACAAGGTAAGCGAGCATCAGGTCGGGCCGCAGCGCCTGGCCGGCGGTCATGATGCCGGCGCCGAGCCCGATCGGATTGACCGCGATCTCGACCGTGACTGCGACGATGAGGGCAACGCCGGCGGCGAGGCGGAAGGCGACGAAAATGCGCGGCAAGGCGGCCGGCGCGACGATTTTCACGACCCGCGCGACTGGGCCGAGGCGCAGAGCGCGGGCGACTTCGACGAGGCGCGGCTCGACGCCGGCGACGGCGGCGCGGGTGAGAAGGAGCAGCGGCCAAACGCAGGCATAGGCGACGATCGCGATCTCCAGCCGATAGCCGAAGCCGAGCGCGACCAGAGCGATCGGCACGAGCGCAACCGACGGGATGGGCCGCGTCAACTCGATCGCCGCTTCCAGCGCGCGATTGGCGGCGGGCGCAGCGCCGAGCATGACGCCGACAACGAGGCCGATGGCGCCGCCGAGCGCCAAGCCGGCGAAGGCGCTCGCCAGCGTATCGCGCGTCGCCGTCAGCAGTGAGCCGTCGCCGAGCGCTTCATAAAAGGCCGCCGCGACCGCGCTTGGCGGCGCCAGGCTGTCGCTCGGCCCGTGCGCTCGCGCGGCGAACTCCATCAGAAGGACGAGAAGGATCGGCAGGACGAAGGCGCGGCCGTCGATCTTCATCGCTCGGCGCTCTTGATGAAATCGTAAAGAGCGCGCCGCAGGCGCAGGAATTCCGGCGCTTCGCGGGTCGTCACCTGCTCGCGCGGGCGCGGCAGGTCGATCGCGAGCTCGACGCCGACGCGGCCGGGATGCGGCAGCAGGCCGATCACCCGGTCGCCGAGATAGATCGCCTCTTCGAGATCGTGGGTGACGAAGAACACGGTCGCGCCGCTCGCAGCGACGATGTTGAGCAATTCGTCCTGCAATTCCTGCCGCGTCATGGCGTCGAGCGCGCCGAACGGCTCGTCCATCATCAGCGCGATCGGCTCCTGCGCGAGGCAGCGGGCGATCTGCAGGCGTTGCTGCATGCCGCCCGACATTTGCGAAGGGTATTTGTCGGCGTGATGCGGCAGGCCGACCTTGGCGAGCAGAGCGGCGATGCGCGACGCGCGCAGGCGGCGCGGAACTCCGGCCGCCTCCAAGGCGAGCGAGACGTTGCCGGCCGCGTTGCGCCAGGGCAGCAGGGCCTTGCCGTAATCCTGGAAGACGACGGCGACGTCGCGCCGCGGCCCGTGCAGCGGCGCGCCGTTGAACGCGATCCTTCCCGCCGTGGGCGCGAGCAATCCCGAAGCGAGGCGCAAAGCCGTGGTCTTGCCGCAGCCGGAAGGGCCGACGATGCAGACGATTTCGCCGCGTCCGACCGAAAGATCGACATTGTCCAGCACGGTCTTGCCGCTGAAGGCGAGGCTGACGCCGGCGAATTCGATCAGCGGATCGGGCGCGCCTTTCGCGTTTCTATCGCTCGACGCCGGCGGCGCCGCGTCCGCATCGAGCGCGTCGGCTTTCATCGTCATGGCGCCGATCCGGTTTCGCCGGGATAGACCAGCGCCAGCGTCGAATGGAGATGGGCGGCGAGCTTCGCCGTCGCCTCCCTGTCGCGGCGCGCCAGGACGAGGTCGGCCAGCTCCTCATGCGCCTTGATGAACTCGCTCGCGTCTTCAAAAGTACGCATCATGACGCGGCGATAGCGATAGGCCTGATCGTAGAGATCGGAATGCGCCCGGATCATGCGCGGCGAGCCGCAGGCGGCGATGAGGGCGGTATGGAAGCTCTTGTGCAGGGCGTCGAAATCGGCCCGCCCTTCCCGCAGGCCCGCGCCGTTTTGCTGGGCATAGCGCCGCAACTGATGCAAAGCGGCGACGATCGCGCCTTCCCAGGCGCCGTCGCCGAGTTTCATGCTGCGGCGCAAGGCCTCGCATTCGATCAGGCTGCGCAGCCGCGTAATGTCTTCGAGATCGGCGCGCGAGACCTCGCTGACGCGAAAGCCGCGCTGGCCGATCGCGACGATGAGGCCGCGCGCGACGAGGCGCGACAGGCCCTCGCGGATCGGCGTCGCGCCGATCGCGTAGCGCTCGGCGAGATCGGCGATGGCGAGCCGGGCGCCCGGCGCGAACGCGCCGGCGACGATGTCGCGCTCGACGAGAGAGGCGGCGCGCTCGCTGAGCGTGTCGCCGACAGTCTGCTTGTCGAGAACGGCTTGGCTCATTTCCAGACGATTTTCGCCGGATCGACGGCGTTTTGCAGCATGTTCTGCTGCTTCATCACATCGAGCCACCAGACGAAGCCTTCCGGCTTCAGATCGGGCGCCTCGACATTCGGGCGATTCATCTTGACGATGTCGAGCGGCTGCTTGGTGAATTTCGAGATCGACTCGCTCGCCTTCTCGCGATCGTTGTTGACGATCTCCGCGCCCTCGGCGATGGCGGCGCGAAAGGCGGCGATCGCCTGCGGGTTTTTCTCGGCGAAGCTGCGCGCGGCCACATAGGAGATGATCGGCTCGGTACGGCCGAGCTCGGCGGCGTAATGAGCGGCGACATAGCCGATCTTGGCGGCGTTGAAGCGGGTGACGAAGGGCTCCGCCGTGAGCACGGCGTCGACCGCGCCGGAGCGCAGCGAGTCGCCCTGGGTCGGGAAGGTGACTTCGACGAAATTCACCGATTTCGGATCGACTCCCTTCTCGGTCAGCCATTTGACGAACAGAACCTGCAGGAAGGCGCCGATGCCCGGCGCGCCGACTTTCTTGCCGACAAAGTCCTTGGCCTCGTGCAGCGCCGTGCCGTTGCGCGCATAGGCGGCGACGGCGTTGTTGGCGACGGGGTCCATCACCGACGCGCCGGCGACGGCGACGAGATCGAGCCCGCCGTCCACGGCTTGCAGGAACACGGTCGCGGTCGGACCGCCGATCTGGATCGAATCGGAAACGATCGCGGCCGGAATGTTCGAATTGATGCCGATCAGCACCATTTTCGCGTCGAGCCCATGCTTGGCGAAAATGCCCTCGTCCGCCGCGACCATCGCCGAGGCGCAGTCGGACGTCGCCGTGCAGCCGATCGCGATTTTGGTCTGCGCGGCGGCGAGGGGCGCGCCGAGCAACAAGGCAGCGCCGAAAGCCGCGGCGCGGGCGGCGAAGGTCCTGACAATCGGCATGGGCTTCCTCCCGAACAGCATTGTCGCTTGAAAATCGACAAAAATTAAGATCATATATTTTTTGACTTTGCAAGGAGGGGACCGGTGAAGCTCGCCACTTTTCGCCGCGACGGCGCCGAACGCGTCGCGATTGTTCATGCTGATGACGGAAAAGCGTTCGATCTTGCCGCCGCGGCCCAGCGCGACGGCGCCGCCAATCCGGCCTTCGACTCCATGCTCGCCTTGATCGACGCCGACGATCGCGGCCTCGATGCGGCGCGCGCTCTTTTCGAGCGGCGCGGCGGCGAGAGCGATCTTTCCTACGCGCTCGGCGAGATCGAGCTTCGCGCGCCGCTGCCGCGGCCGCGCCAGATGCGCGACGGCATGTCCTTCGAGACCCATATCCGGCAATCCTCGCGCGGCGCCATGGCCGCGGCGGCGCGGCGCAAGGGCGGCGAAGCGGCGTTCCAGGCGGCGATGGCGGCGCCGCTCGAAGACCTGGCGCCGGTCTACCGGCAGATCCCGATCTACTACATCACCAATCGGATGATCGTCGCCGGGCCGGGCGCGACGATCCGATGGCCTCGCTACAGCGAGGAGATGGATTACGAGCTCGAACTCGGCATGATCACCAAGCGCACGCGCGCCAACATCCCGGCCGCCGAAGCGGGCGCGCATATTTTCGGCTACACGATTTTCAACGATTTCTCGGCGCGCGACCGTCAGCGGCTGGAGATGCAAGGCCGGCTCGGCCCGGCCAAGGGCAAGAGCTTCGACGGCGCCAATGTCCTTGGGCCGTGGATCGTCACGCCGGACGAGATCGGCGACCCGCAACGACTCGATGTCGCGGTGCGCGTCAATGGCGAGACGCGCGCGAAGAGCACGACCCAGGGCATGCTCAACGCGTTCGAGGAGATCCTCGCTTACGCCTCGCAGGACGAGACGATTTTCGCCGGAGAGTTTTTCGGCTCGGGCACGGTCGGCAATTGCTGCGGCCTCGAGACCGGACGGCTGCTGGCGCATGGCGACGTGATCGAGCTTGAAATCGAGAAGATCGGCGTGTTGAAGAACAAAGTCGTCCGCCAGGACGCTTGACCGGCCGGGCGACGCGAATGGGGAGAAGAGAATGGGCCGCCGGCTGATCGATATTTCCGTGCCGCTGCAGAACGACGTGCCGGCCGATCTCGGCCCGGGGCCGAAAATCGCCTATATCGATCATCAGCAGGGGCTGCCGGCGCTGCTGTCGATCTTTCCCGGCCTGGAAGCCGCCGACCTGCCCGACGGGCAGGGATGGGCGGTCGAGCAGGTCGCGCTCTCGACGCATAACGGCACGCATCTCGACGCGCCCTGGCATTTCCATCCGACCATGAATCGCGGCGAGCGCGCAGCGACGATCGACGAAATTCCGCTCGACTGGTGCCTCCAGCCCGGCGTCAAGCTCGATTTCCGCCATTTCGCCGACGGCTATGTCGCGACCGCCGCCGATGTCGAAGCGGAGCTGAAGCGCATCGGCCATGAACTGAAGCCGCTCGAAATCGTCGTCGTCAACACCGCCGCGGGCGCGAAATACGGCCAGCCCGATTATGTCCCGTCGGGATGCGGCATGGGCTACGAGGCGACGATGTACCTTCTCGAGCGCGGCGTGCGCCTGACCGGCACCGACGCCTGGAGCTGGGACGCGCCCTTCGTCCACACGGCCAGGAAATACGCCGAGACGAAGAACGCCGCGCTGATCTGGGAGGGCCACAAAGCCGGCCGCCATATCGGCTATTGCCATATCGAGAAGCTGCACAATCTCGAAGCCTTGCCGGCGACCGGGTTCACCATCGCCTGCTTCCCGGTGAAGATCGAGCGCGCCTCCGCCGGCTGGACCCGCGCCGTGGCGATCATCGAGGAGTAGTCGGCGCTTCGCCGTCATTGCGAGCGAAGCGAAGCAATCCATTGGTCGAGCGCCGCCTTACGAATGGATTGCTTCGTCTCGCTACGCACCTCGCAGTGACAGGCGATATTGACAACTTATTGTCATTATGACATAAAGGCGTCATGTCGTCCGCCAATAAAGCCGCCGCTCTCATTCCCCTGATCGTCGCCGATCTGTTCGAGCTCGCCGGCGCGTTCCGCGAAACCGGCGAGGCGATCGCCCGGACGACCGGCCAGACCCAGGCGCGCTGGCAGGTGCTGAGCGCCGCCTCCGCCGAGCGCAAGACCGTGCCGCAGATCGCCCGCCGCCTCGGCGTCGCGCGGCAAGGCGTGCAGCGTCTCGCCAATCTCCTCGTCGCCGACGGCTCGGCGGTTTTCGAGCCCAATCCCGACCATCGCGCTTCGCCGCATCTCGTCTTGACCGAGAGCGGCCGCGCCGATCTTGCCCGCCTGACCAAAGCCGCGGCGGCTTACCACGCGGCGATCGCCCGCCGGATGACCGGCGACGATCTCGCCGCCTTGCGCGCCGGGCTCAAGCGCCTGATCGAGGCGGCCGAACAAGCGGCCGCCCGCTCATCCAGGGAGCAGTGAAAGGAAGGACCATGGACAAGCAAGTCATCGCCGAATGCATGAAGGCGAGCTTCGCCGACACGCCGTTTCCGGAAGTCGTCGCGCGCCTCGCCGGCGCGGGCGTGCGCGCCTATCGCGCCGACCTGATCAAGCTGCGCAAGACTTATTACGACGATGCGCGCGAAGCCTATGATCATGCGATGCCTTACAGCGAGGCGCCGGACGTCGCCGCGCAATTTTCGGCCGGCGATGTCGCCGGCGCGGTCAGCGCGATTCAGCGCCGAGAGATCGGCTATGCCGAATTCTTGAAGCGCATCATGCAGGCCGGCTGCGCCAGCTACGGCGTCTATATCGGCGGCCGCAAAGCGGTCTATGTCGGCCGCGACGGCGACGAATATGTCGAGCCGTTTCCCGCTAAGCCCTGAGCCGCAATTGCTCCTCGCCGCCCCGCTGCGCTATATTTGAAGAGATATAGATGGCGGCCGCGGCGCGGCCGCTCGTTGCGTGAAGGCGAGGCGTCGGGCGTGGAGCAGGGGGCGAGTTTAAGCGCAATCCTTGCGCCCTTCACCCCCCAGGAATGGACGGCGATTCTGCTGTCGCTGAAAGTCGCGACGGTCGGCACTTTGGTCAGCCTGCCTTTTGGCCTCGCCGTCGCCTATCTGCTGGCGCGGCGCAGCTTTCCCGGCAAAACGCTCCTCAACGGGATCGTCCATCTGCCGCTGGTCATGCCGCCGGTCGTCACCGGCTGGCTGTTGCTGCTCGGCTTCGGCCGGCAGGGGCCGTTCGGCCATGCCTTCGAAGCGTGCTGCGGGCTCGTCTTCTCCTTCCGCTGGACGGGCGCGGCGTTGGCCGCGGCGGTAATGGGCTTTCCGCTGATGGTCCGGGCGATTCGGCTGTCGATCGAAACGGTCGATACGAAGCTGGAGCAAGCCGCCAAGACTCTCGGCGCGCCTTCGCCGCTTGTCTTCGCCACGATCACCGCCCCGCTCGCCTTGCCGGGAATCGTCGCCGGCATGATCCTCGCTTTCGCCCGGGCGATCGGCGAATTCGGCGCGACGATCACCTTCGTCGCCAACATTCCCGGCGAGACGCAGACGATCGCCACGGCGCTCTATAGCGCGACGCAAATCCCGGGCGGCGAAGCGGGGGCGGCGCGGCTCACCATCGTTGCGATTCTGATCGCCTTCGCCGCTTTGGTGGTCGCGGAGATTTTGGCGGCGCGCGTTTCGCGCGCAGCGATGGACCAATGATCGAGATCGACGCTTTCCATCGTCAAGGCGATTTCACCTTGCAAGCGAACGTGCGCGCCAAGGGCCGCGCGCTCGCTCTGTGCGGCGCGTCCGGGGCCGGCAAGACGACGTTGCTCAACATTGTCGCCGGGCTGGTGCGGCCGCAAGCGGGCCGCGTCGAGGTCAACGGCGTCACGTTGCTGGATACCAAGCTCGGGATCGATCTTGCGCCGCGCCGTCGCCGGGTCGGCTACGTCTTCCAGGAACTGCGCCTGTTTCCGCATCTCAAGGTCGAGCGCAACCTTCTCTACGGGCGGCGCTTCGCGCCGAAAGCGACGCCGAGCGTCGATTTCGATCAAGCGGTCGACCTGCTCGGCCTGCGCGGCTTGCTGACGCGCTGGCCGGCGCGCCTGTCGGGCGGCGAGAAGCAGCGCGTCGCGATTGGCCGCGCGCTTCTCGCCAATCCGCAAATCCTGCTGATGGACGAGCCGCTCGCCGCCCTGGACGACGCCCGCCGCATGGAAATTTTGTCCTATATCGAGAAGCTGCGCGACGCCTTCGCCATTCCGATCGTCTTCGTCAGTCACCGCCTCAGCGAGGTCGAGCGGCTGGCCAGCGACATCGCCGTGCTCGATCATGGCAAAGTGGCCGAGAGGCGCGGCGGCGGCCGCGCGAACGGGAGCTAATTCATTGTAAAATCAAAATAAATTAGGCGTGACGGAAGGCGCGTTGTGCGCTCCGCCGCAATCAGTTAGGGTGGCCCTGGGCTAGTCCAGCCCTCATGAGTCGACTTCAAATGTTGGCTCTCGCGGCCCCAATCACCATATTTCGCCCGTCGCCTCCAAAAGGGCGCGGCGAAGCCCAGCAAACAAGGCCGACCCATGGATTTCCTCAAGCCACGGTTGATCCCCATGAACCGCCGTCGCCGCATTTATGAAGGCAAGGCCAAGGTCCTCTATGAGGGCCCCGAGCCGGGAACGCTGATCCAGCATTTCAAGGACGACGCCACCGCCTTTAACGCGAAGAAGCATGAGGTCGTCGATGGGAAAGGCGTTCTGAATAACCGAATTTCGGAATATCTCTTTCAAAATCTCAACGATATCGGCGTTCCGACCCATTTCATCCGCCGGCTCAATATGCGCGAGCAGTTGATCCGCGAGGTGGAGATCATTCCGCTGGAGGTCGTGGTCAGGAATGTCGCCGCCGGCTCGCTGGCGACGCGGCTCGGCATCGAGGAGGGCACGCAATTGCCCCGCTCGATCATCGAATTCTACTACAAGAACGACGCGCTGAACGATCCGATGGTCTCCGAAGAGCACATCACCGCGTTCGGCTGGGCCGCGCCGCAGGAGATCGACGACATCATGGCCCTGGCGATCCGGGTCAATGATTTCCTGTCCGGCCTGTTCCTCGGCGTCGGCATCCGCCTCGTCGATTTCAAGATGGAGTGCGGCCGCCTCTGGGAAGGCGAGAATATGCGCATCGTCGTCGCCGACGAGATCAGTCCGGATTCCTGCCGGCTGTGGGACATCAAGTCGAACGACAAACTCGACAAGGACCGGTTCCGCCGCGACATGGGCGGGCTGGTCGAGGCCTATACGGAAGTCGCGCGCCGCCTCGGCGTCATGCAGGAAGGCGAGGTCGCCCGCGCCGCCGGGCCGAAGCTGGTGAACTGAGGCGCGCCGGCCGAGTTCGTGTTCTTTGAGTCCATCTTTGTGATCTTTGTGTTTTGATTCAAACACAAAGATCAGCACTGCGAATTTCATCCGATCG
>Ga0070735_10005666_pt1 | contig 10302 bp, 10 predicted proteins | sample Coa_R1_FD_66443 | JGI IMG/M metagenome (GOLD analysis project Ga0070735, IMG submission 66443) | Surface soil microbial communities from Centralia Pennsylvania, which are recovering from an underground coalmine fire - Coalmine... | ecosystem: Environmental > Terrestrial > Soil > Unclassified ... | reverse complement strand
GAATGCGGAATGCGGAATGCGGAAGACGGAAGAAAGAATACGCGTGCGCAAGCGTGTGGTTAGCTGGTCGGCTTATCTTTGGGTGGCAATGCGGCGTGGAAGTCGTGTTGCACGCGGTCGGAATAGCTTCGCAGCAGCTCCTGGATTCGCGCCGCGCTCGGCGATCTCACGATCAGGCCGACGTGGTGTTCGCGATCCATCCGCCATACGATTTCGGGATCGTTGTACGCCGATGTATCCGGGTGCTCCTGCCGCGCGAGCGACACCAGCAGACCCGCGTAGTCGTTTCGAACCTCCGGAAGGTGGTACGGCGTTTTGCCGCCTGCAATTTCGACCTTGGCCCATTCGGCCCACAGGTTGAGGCCGGTCGCGGCGTGGACCAGGTCGGCGATGTGCGCGCCGCCCACTCGCGCCGACGTCTCAAGGAAGTAGATCCGCCCGTCCTCGTGCGCCTTGATGAACTCGGTGTGGCTTACGCCGCGCAGCATGCCAAGGGCGTGCATCACCCGCGCGTTTTCCGCGATCAGGCTTCGCGCGTTTTCGGAATCGCGCTCCAGAATGCGAGTAGTAAAGATGCCGCCGCCGTGCGATACTTCCATGGGCGGCCGGCCATAGCCGCTGGCGATCGCAAATTGCACCTGCCTCTCATAAACGATCGTGTCGACGTGAAAAATATCGCCCGGCACGAAGCGCTCCAGCAGGTAATGCGATTGCATATCGCCCATTGCATTGACGATTCCCCAGAATTCGTCCGGGTTGTGTACCTTCTTGATGCCAATGGCCCCAGCCATCGAGCGCGGCTTTAGCACCCAGGGCCCAGGAACACGAGCCATGAACTCTCCGAGAGCAGAATGGTTCAGCACATGGATGAAGTCGGGTACGTTGAGCCCCTGCTCGCGCGCCTGCATCCGCATGGCGAGCTTGTCGCGGAAATAATGCGCAGTCGTTTCGCCCATGCCCGGCACGCGCAGATGCTCCCGCAGCATGGCGGCGACTTCGACGTCGAAATCGTCGAGCGGAACGATGCGGTCGATCGCGCGGCTGCGTGCGAGGTAGCTCACGGCGTTGATCGTCTGCTCACGATCCCACTTGTGATTGTCGTCCGGCATGTAGAAGATTTCGTCGATGCTCTCGGACGGGAACTTCGCTTTGTCTTTGATGCTGAGCGACGTGAGCAGCAGCACCGTACAGCCCTGCCGCTTGCATTCGCGGATGAAGTCGTAACCCTTGTCGTAGCTGGCGAGGCAGAGAATGGTCATAAGATGAAGGCGGCCGACGCGCCGACCCACTCCATGCCTTTATTGTGATCCACGCCCATCTGCGATCCTCTGCCCATTCGAATAATCGTGTTGACGGTCCGCAGCCCGTCCAGCCAAATATACATGACCCGAACTTCGATCTTGGTGGCTCCGAACGGTGTCTCGATCACCGGCCGGAAATCGACGCGCTCCTGAAGAATGTATTCATGCCGCCGCTCCGCGGGGATCGCATCGATCTGATCCTTCGACGGCCCGACGATTACGCCGGCTCCGGCGAAGGAGAACAGCGGCTTCAGAACATACTGTTCGGGATGATCGACCGGCTCGAGAAACCGCGTCCGCGGCACGGCCGGATGATCGAGATAGGGAAGAGAAAACTTGCTCAGACGGAAAAACCAGTTTGGATGTCCGGCCCATTCGACGTGGAGATCGTCTCGAAAATCGAAGGGCAAACGGATTTGCTTGCGTTCGAGCTCATCGACGATACAGCGGTTGTAAATCCGGTGAATCGGCGTGTCGCCGTAATAAAGCCGGTGGCCATGCTTACGCAGCTGCGTGATATCTACCGTGCGGACGCCTAACAACTTTTCAGTGATCAAAAAATCGTGGCGAGTCTTCTGATGCCATGGGTCGATCTCGGTGAGTACCACATTCTCAGGGTCATGATCGCCGACGATCGCATGTCGAAGAAGACTCCTGTACTCGCTCGATGTTAGTCCGCAAGGGAACATCGCGCCTTCGATCCCGTAAGCGTCGCGATAACACTCCGCCATCACCGGCTGGTAGGCGTAGAGCGAGGGGAACCCCTGGATCTCGACGAGCTTCGGCTCGAGGTTCTGGTCGAGCCCAAAATCGGCTTGCACGAAAAGCGGCACGGGCGCTTCGTTCGGAGCGCGATAGAGCGGCGGAATAGCTTCGCGCGAATAGTGCAGATATTCAGGATCTGCGAGAAGTTGCTCCACCATCTCTCCGCCGCACCGCGCCATGCGATCGACCAGCTCGGCAGGCAGAAACACCGGCGTTTCGCTATGTCGAAATTGGACGCCCTCGCCGCAGCGATCCTCGAGCAGCCGCAGAAAACGCGCGTACTTCTCCTGCGTGTACGACGCGTTAAACCATTGCCGGCGCGAGGGAATCAAGTAGGAAGGCTCCGCTTTTCATGATCTGACGGCCGTCGATCCAAATGTCGAACCGGCGGCCCACCACGTCAATGTGCGTGGATGAATACCAATCGGCTCCCGTGTGGGCGCCGTAAGGATTGCCAAACGCGATATGAATCCCCGGAAGCTTCTCGTCCTGCAGAATATTTCCGATCACGTTGTGGAGGGCGATATTGGTGCCGATGGCGAACTCACCCACGCGGTCGCTGTTTTCATCCGTGTGGCAGTAGCGCCAGAACTCGGCTTCGAGTTCTTTGTTGTCGCAGTGCGCCTCCCTCAGCCGGCTACCGGCGATTTGGATCGTCAGCGGCGTTTCCCGCAGATCTCCGTATTTTTCGCAGAGGTAATCGCCGACCACTCCGTCGATGACGAACGTCCCGTCCACGCGTTCGGGCGTCGTGAACGTCTCGCCGCCCGGCAGGTTGCCCCACTTGTGCGGCGAGATGATGCCGCTGGTCTTGAGCCACTTCAGGCTTGGCGAAAAACGTCCAAGAAGGTCCGTGCCGGCGGGAGTGGTAGCGCGAATCTCTTTCGCGGCGCTCGCCATTTGCCAGACCTGTGTGCTGATGCGATCCACTTCGTTGAAATCGGCGCGCATGCCTTCGAGCATAATGCGGCGCTCGATGTTGACCATGTGCGCATGCCGCATCTTGCGGCGATTGACGACGTCCGTCATCTGCATCCGGGTGCGCAGCTCATTGGCTTGCGCCTTCACGGCGAAGATGCTGACGTCGCTGGTCTCCATGTCGTCGAGGACCGCCTGGGGCATGTCGCGAAGGGGGCGCGGCGACAAGTCTTCGAGGACGAACGCATTGTAGTTGCGCACGCGACGGTCGAGCTCGTGCGCGAGGCTCGCGCCGATTTCCTGGCAGGCGACGTCCGTGATCAACGTAACTTTTTCGTTGGGTTGAATGCGTAGGCAGGATTCGACTGCATTGCGGGCGCCGGGAGTAAGTTCGGGGTCGAAGGCGATGTCGCGGAGGAGTTCTTTGGTTTCAGTCATGATGCTTAAAAGAGCCCACACTCCGTCTCCTGAATCATATAATCAACCACCTTGTTCAAATCCTGAGTTTCGGCAAACACGCGCAGTTGACGGTCCGCGCCATTGCCCTCTTCGAGAATGCGCCGGATGTAACCGATCTCTTCGACACTGTCCAGTTCCTCGGCAACGTCGGACACGAAATCCAACATTTCTCCGAGCAATTCGCGTTCCGGCACTTCCTGTTGCTTTCCGAAATCGATGAGCTTGCCGTCGAGCCCATAGCGCGCCGCGCGCCACTTGTTCTCCATGATCAGCGAGCGGCTGTAATGCCGGAAGCTGAGATTCCGCTCGTGCAGCTTGTAGAGCTTGGCGATGACGGCCTGGCACATGGCCGAAATCGCGATGGTCTCGTCGACACGCATCGGAATGTCGCAGATGCGAAATTCGAGAGTCGGGAAATTCGGGTGCGGACGGATGTCCCACCAGATTTTTTTCGCATTATCGATGCAGCGGGTCTTGACCAGAAGATTGACGTAGTTCTCAAACTCCGACCAGCTCTGGTACAGATCGGGAATCTGCGTGCGCGGGAACTTGTCGAATACCTTGCAGCGATACGACCGCAGTCCCGTCTCCATCCCGAGCCAAAACGGTGAGTTGCACGAAAGAGCAAGAATGTGCGGCAGAAAATACCGGGCGCCGTTCATGATCTGGATGGCGGTTTCGCGGTCTTCAATGCCGATGTGCACGTGCAGTCCGAAAATCAGGTTCGCGCGCGCCACCATTTTCATGTCCTCGACAATCGTGTGGTACCGCTCATCGGGGTAGATCTCCTGTTCGCGCCATTGCGCGAACGGGTGCGTGCCTCCGGCGGCGAGCCGCAGATTATTCTCGCGGGCCAGGGTGACCATCTGGCGCCGGATAGATCGAATCTCTTCCTTTGCTTCCTTAATGTTCTTGCAGACGCCGGTGCCGATCTCAACCACCGATTGATGCATCTCGGGCTTAACGCGCTCCGCCATCAGCGTCTTGCCCTTCTCGACGATCTCGGCCTGAATGTGCGACCGCAGATTGCGGGTTTCCGGATCGATGGTCTGGTATTCTTCCTCGATCCCGATGCTGAGGCTCGGGCGCGACCCGCCAAACGATCCCGAATTCATCAGGCCCCTCCGCCCGCGGTTCGGCCCGAAAGAAAACGGGACCAGTTGTAGCCTTGTGGAAGCCCCGCCGGCTCCAGCGCGCGCTGCACCGCCATTTCTGCGACGGCGTCCACGATCCAGCGGAAATTCTCCGGACCGACGCTTTCGAGCGCAGCGTCGGGCGCCGGGTTCATGAAGTCGATCGCGTACGGGATGCCGTCTTCTACGGCGAACTCGACGGTGTTCAAGTCATAACCGAGCGCACGGCATATCGTGAGGCAATCGTCGACAATTCGCTTGTGCAGTTCGGGCGCCGCCGGAGGATTCCCAGGCACATAGCGCAAGTGATGCGGCTGCCCCGGATCATACCGCATTACGTGTACCTTCTCCTGATTGATCCCGTAACAACGGAAATACTCCTGGAATTTCACGCCGCGCTGCAGCGTCATGCACAGGTCTTCGGAATCGTCGTAGGCTTTGAAGAATTCCTCCGGCGAATTCACCTTGTAGACGCTCTTCCAGCCGCCGCCGTCGTGCGGTTTCAGAAACGCCGGGAAGCCGACGTACTGAAAGATGCCGTCCCAATCGAGCGGATACGTCAGGTTTCGCATCGAGCGGTCGGTGGTTCCGGGCGGATGTTTCTTGTGCGGCAGAAGAACAGTCGGTGGTATGGCGACACCCAGCTTGGTCGCCAGCGCGAAATTGAAAAACTTATCGTCCGCGCTCCACCAGAACGGATTATTAATCACCTTGGTCCCGTTCAGCGCCGCATTCTTGAGGTACGAGCGGTAAAACGGGATATCGTGCGAGATGCGATCGACGATCACATCGTAGCCGGACGGGCTCGCCATCTCGACGCCGCCGGTCTTGAGGTGTTCGGCCGTAACGCCGGAAACGCCCATGGCGTTGATATGGTCAACCAGGGCGGGAGGGAATGATTCCTCCATGCCGTACACAATCGCGATTTTGCTCATAGTCGGTTACCCGAAAAACTTCTCCGCCATACGATGCCACCACGGCCAATCGTGCCCGAAGCCTTCCCAAACATCCAGCAGGTGAGGCACGCCTTTCATGCCGAAACAATGGGCCATTTTCACGTTCTGGTCGAACAACGGATCGTGGTTGCCGACCACCAGGACATAGTAATTTCGCCGGAAGCGTTCCAAAAACCAATTGTCTTCGAGACGAGGTAGGTAATCCAGCGGCGCGTGCAAGTACGCATCTATATTATAAAACCCGTCGAGGAAGCGATTGGGCACATCGAAAGCGCCCGACATGCTCACCGCATAGGTCACGATGTCGGGATGCCGCAGCGCGAAGTTGATCGCATGGTAGCCGCCGAAGCTGCATCCGGTCGTGCCGATTTGCGCCCAGGAGGTGCGATTCTTGATGAACGGCGTGACTTCGAGCGTCAGGTAGGCATCGAAAGCGTTCTGCCGGTGCAACCGGTCCCGAGGATGCGCGCCCTTGTTGTACCAGGATTCCTGGTCCACCGAATCGACGCAGATGACCTGCAATTCCCCGCGATCGATCTTGGGCGCGAGAGCGGCGACCATGCCCCGGTCTTCGTATTCCCAGAACCGTCCGCCCGATGTCGGAAACACGACGATCGGGAAGCCGCGTTCGCCAAACGCGAGCAACTCCATGTCGCGATGCAGGGACGGGCTATACCACTTAACATAATCTCGACGCATGATTGGGACGTGTCTCATGCATCGTAGCGGTATCGGGGCTCAATGAGCAAGATTCGCCGGAATACCGCGTCCCGGAAAGCGCTCGACCTCGCTTCGATATGACAAGATAAGCTTAAAACAGGATGCTCACTCGTCTGCGCGTCTCTGGGTTCAAGAACCTGGTCGACGTCGACATTAGCTTCGGTCCGTTCACCTGCATCGCCGGGGCGAATGGTGTGGGCAAGTCTAACCTGCTAGACGCAATCGTCTTTCTGAGCGCGCTCGCCAACGGAACGCTGCTTGATGCAGCTCTTTCGGTGCGGGATCAGGGCGCAAAGACTGGTGACATACGGGGTCTCTTCCATCACGTGGGCGACCACTTCGACGACACGATGACATTCGATGCCGAAATGATTATTCCCAATGAAGGAGCGGACGATCTCGGCCAACCGGCGAAGGCCAGCAGCACGTTTGTGCAGTACAGCGTGGGTCTTCGACATAAACAGGAAAATGGATCGCGCACCCTGGGCTCGTTAGAGCTGGTCAGGGAAGAACTCACTCACATCACGTTAGGTGAAGCGGCTCACCACCTTCCTTTCGGTCCGTCGCCGGCGTGGCGTAAAGCCGCTGTCAAGAACACACGCCGGTCGCCGAAGTATATCTCGACAGACGGCGCAGGAGCAGAAAGGGTCATCCGGGTTCACCAGGACGGCGGTAGCAGTGGTAAACCCCAAACGCTCCGAGCGGCGAATCTTCCACGCACCGTGTTGTCGGCGACAAATTCTGCCGAGTCCCCCACAGCAACTCTTGTTAAGCGCGAAATGCAGTCCTGGCGCCTGCTCCAGCTCGAACCATCTTCGCTGCGCGAACCCGACAGCTTTACGGCGCCGGTTGAACTAGCGAGCGACGGGGCTCACCTTCCGGCGGCTCTGTATCATTTGGCGCACGTGGGCGATCCGGATGCCGTTTACACCGAGGTGGCGAACAAGGTTTCGCAGTTGATTGAGGATGTCCGGTCGGTTTGGGTCGACCGCGACGAACGCCGCCAGCTACTAACCCTGTATGCCCGAGGGCGTGATGGCACCGCTTATCCGGCGCGAGCGCTCTCCGATGGGACGTTGCGATTTCTGGCGCTCGCGGTTCTCTCGATCGATCCGAACTCCCGCGGCGTGATCTGCATGGAGGAGCCTGAAAACGGGATACATCCAGAGAGAATACCCGCGATGATCCAACTCCTCCAGGATCTGACCACCGATATTCAGGAGGAGCCAAATGCCGTGAATGCGCAGCTGCTTCGGCAAGTCATAATCAATACTCATTCGCCCTCCGTGGTTCTACAGGTTCCGGATAACAGCCTCGTCATGGCGGAACCCATGGAGCGAATGCGGAACGGCACGCCTTTTATGGCGCTCCAGCTAAGAGCCTTGCCCGATACGTGGCGGTCGAAGGCCGGTAATGCACCTTCAATATCGAAAGGGCGATTACTTGCATACTTGAATCCCGTGCCTGCTCACCTTAGAGAGACCTGGGACGGCGACAAGCCCGAAGATGACCTGTCAACCAACGAACACCGGCGGGTGATCGATCGAGAGGATCTCAGGCAGTTGAGGATCCCGTTTCCCGAGCTTGGCAATTGATCTATACACTCGCCGCGGATGGTCCTTCGGACATCGTTCTGACTCCAATTTTGACCTGGTCCCTGAAACAGGCCTCCGCTGGACCAGTGATGCCCCAATGGGCTGACTTCAGCCGCATTCCGAGCTGCAGGGGTCTTGAAGACCGATTGCGCGCGGCCGTGGAATTATATCCGTGCGATGTGCTCTTCGTGCACCGGGATTCAGAGGGACAGGAGCCGGCTCTCCGTCGCAATGAAATTGCCGGGGCGTTGCGGCAGATCCGAATAAGGCACATTCCGGTAGTGCCCGTTCGTATGACGGAGGCGTGGCTGCTCGCAGACGAAATGGCAATCCGTTCTGCGGCCGGCAATCCTAACGGTAGAGAGGAATTGAATCTGCCTGATATCCGTCGCCTTGAGGACGTGCCTGACCCGAAGAGAGTGCTTCGCGACGCACTCACTAGGGCGACTGGCCTCAACGCCCGGCGACGTTCCAGCTTTCCGGTCAGCAGGCGAGTGCGCATGATCGCCAACTATGTTGACGACTACTCGGGCCTCAACGTATTGCCCGCCTTTCGCGCATTGCAGCAAGATATCAGGGCATTCGTGACGAGTCTTAAATAATCGGGCTTCTGTATCGTCCACGACGCGCCACGATCCCTCCACGTACCCTTACCCAAGCTCATCTATGCGATCACGCCAGAGAAGGCAGTTGACGCCGCACGTGCATCCGGTAAACTGGCCCTTATCAGGATATGAGGCGCTGATGGACTCCCCCGCTGAAGCCGCTCTCTCCGAGGCAATTCGTCAGACACTCGCAGCGCCCGCCGAGCGCCGGGCGACGATCTTCGAAAAGCTCGCGCGCGACATCGAGGCCATGGTCGGCGAGAAGTGCCCGGAACATCCCTGGACGTACCAGACGTACGACGGAATCGACGGCTCGCGCATCTTTCGCGGCGGGGTAGCGACGTCGCTGGTAGTCGACCCCGAGGGCCGCCTGTGGAGGGGACGCAATTATGAGGACTTTGAGACGACCTGGCGGATTGAGGGCGACACGTGCGAGATTGAGACGCTGCGGCCGCTCTACTCACAGATGAAGGAGTACTTGCCGAAGTAGTCGCTCAGCGCATCGCGGCGATGACAGCGTCGGTGAACTCGCGCGTGGATGCCTTCCCGCCGATATCGCCCGTGACATGTGCGCCCTCAGCGTAGACGTGCCCAATGGCCTCCTGGAGACGCTCCGCGGCGGCGGTTTCTCCCAGGTGGCGAAGCATCATCACCGCCGATAGCATCAGGGCGGTTGGATTCGCGATACCTTGTCCGGCGATATCCGGAGCGCTTCCGTGGACCGCTTCAAAGACCGCGTAATCGACGCCCATGTTCGCGCCCGGCACCACGCCGAGGCCGCCCACAAGCCCCGCGGCGAGGTCTGACACGATATCGCCGTAGAGGTTCGGAAGCAGCAGCAGGTCGAACGTCTCGGGGCGGATCACGAGTTGCATCGACGCGTTGTCGACAATCAACTCCTTGTACTGGATCTCCGGAAATTCCTGCGCCACCTCGCGGCAGCAACGCAGGAAGAGGCCATCGGCGAGCTTCATGATGTTGGCTTTGTGAATGGCCGTCACCTTCTTGCGTCCGTGCCGTCGCGCATATTCAAACGCATATTTGGCGATCCGTAGCGACGCTGTACGTGTGATGACTTTGAGACCGGTCACCACGTCTTTCACGACCTCGTGTTCGAGACCTGCGTAGAGGTCTTCGGTGTTTTCGCGGAAGATCACCATGTCGATGGCAAGGTCCGCGAATCGGGTCTTGATGCCGGGAAGCGTGCGGACGGGGCGAACGTTTGCGAAAAGATCGAGAGCTTTGCGCAAAGCGACGTTGACGCTCGAAAACCCCGTCGCGATTGGAGTCGTCACCGGGCCCTTCAGGCCCACGCGCGTGCGTGCGAGCGATGCAATGACGCTCGGCGGCAGCACCTCGCGCGTCTCCAGAATAATATCGGCGCTCAGCTCCACGCGCTCCCAATCGATTTTCGCGCCGGTTGCGTCCACCGCGCGCATGGTCGCATTGGCGACCTCGGGCCCGATGCCATCGCCCGGAATCATCGTAACTTGATGCGGCACGATTACCATTGTAAGGAATGGCTGCAATTCGAAGAGCGTTGTTGAGCGTCACGGACAAATCCGGTCTGGCCGGGTTCGTGCGCGGGTTACATGAGCTGGGCGTCGAGGTTGTCTCGACCGGTGGAACGGCACGCGTGGTGGAAGAGGCCGGCGTTCCCGTGAAGGAAGTATCGGCGGTGACCGGTTTCCCTGAGATGCTGGACGGACGGTTGAAGACGATCCATCCGAGAATTGCCGGAGGAATTTTGGCGATGCGCTCGAAAGCCGCGCACATGAAATCGCTGGCCGAACACGAGATTCCGGCCATCGACATGGTGGTCGTCATCTCTACCAATTCGAAAAAGCGGC
>Ga0070735_10005665_pt1 | contig 10304 bp, 6 predicted proteins | sample Coa_R1_FD_66443 | JGI IMG/M metagenome (GOLD analysis project Ga0070735, IMG submission 66443) | Surface soil microbial communities from Centralia Pennsylvania, which are recovering from an underground coalmine fire - Coalmine... | ecosystem: Environmental > Terrestrial > Soil > Unclassified ... | reverse complement strand
CCTTGGCGCGCTGCACGAGCAGGGACTGGTCGATCAGATCGCGCAGGAGGTTTTTTTCCTTGGCCTCGACCTGAGTACGCACCTGCTCCGCCGTGCAGTTCTGACATTCGTCTTGTACTTCCTTCGTGACGCTATCCCGGGCGCGATCCAGATCCTCCCGCGTGATGACATCGTTATTCACACGCGCGACGATCTCCTCAACGATGACGGACTTGGTTTGCGCAGCGACGGTCCCGGCCGCAAGAAAAACAGAAATAATAAGCCACTTGCTTTGTTTCATAGAATCTCTTTCATGGTCTTCATGCTCAGTTCCGGCAGCGCGCTTCACACGAAGCGCTCGGCGTGAAGTACATCCTGCAACTGGGTACTCTGAAGTTTATCGCTTCAATTCCAGCGGAAGCAACACGTTTCTGACGCTTTCGGCGATGCGTCCGCGACGTTCGATGCGCATCCAAAGCGTTCCGCTGGGGTCCAGGCGCATCCCTTCCCCCTGGGAGCGGATAAGTCCGACAAGCTTTTCCGGAGGTAACGTTGTCTCTGGATGAAACTTGATGGCCACTTCGTTGGCGCGCCGCTCGATTGAGGAAACCAGAATCCTTTCAGCAAGCCCTTTGAGCAGCGCGTAGTCCAGAAGATTTCCGACGGCTGCCGGCGCGGGCCCGAAACGATCGGCCAGTTCGCGATCCACTTCCTCGCGTTCCGCATCATTCGTGATTCCAGCAATGCGTTTATAAGTTCGCAAGCGCAAGTTCTCGTTCGGGATGTACTCCTGTGGGATGCGGATATCGAGTCCCAGGTTGATGGTGGAGCGCATCTCGGGCTTGGTTTCTTCGCCTTTTAACGCGGAAACCGCGCGTTCCATCATCTGGCAGTACAGATCAAAACCAATCGCGTTGATATGGCCGTGCTGCTGGCCACCGAGCAAGTTTCCGGCGCCGCGAAGTTCCAGATCGAGAGCCGCGACGCGGAATCCCGCTCCGAGGGCGCTGAATTCCTTAAGAGCGGCAAGGCGTCGGGTCGCCAACTGGGTTAGCGAAACGTCCTCCGGAACCAGCAGGTACGCGTAAGCGCGCTGGTTGGAACGCCCGACGCGTCCGCGCAATTGATATAGTTCGGAAAGGCCGAAACGATCCGCACGATTAATGAGAATTGTATTCGCGCGCGGAATATCGAGACCATTTTCGACGATCGTCGTGGAGACGAGCACGTCGGCTTCATCGCGCACGAATTTCATCATCACAGTTTCCAGTTCTTTTTCGTTCATCTGGCCGTGGCCGACAACGACGCGCGCTTTCGGAACGAGTTGATTGACCAGTGTTGCGATGGAGTAGATCGTTTCGACGCGATTGTGGACCAGGAACACCTGGCCATCGCGCGCCAATTCTTCCTCAATCGCGCGGCGGACCAGCGATTCGGTAAACGGAGCGACGACCGTTTGAATTGCGAGGCGGTCCTTCGGAGGCGTTTCGATCACGCTCATGTCGCGCAGCCCGACGAGCGACATATTGAGAGTGCGCGGGATAGGAGTGGCCGAAAGCGTCAGCACATCGACGCGGTTCTTCAATTCTTTCACGCGCTCCTTATGCGCGACGCCGAAGCGCTGCTCTTCGTCAACTACGAGAAGTCCAAGATCGTGAAATTTAACGTCGCGGGACAGCAGACGATGCGTGCCGATGACGATATCCACCTTGCCGGTTTCAACACCGGCGAGCGTTTCTTTCAACTCGCGGGGAGAGCGGAATCGACTGACCATGTCGATCGTCACGGGAAACGCGGCGAACCGACGGCGAAAAGTTTCGTAATGCTGGAAAGCCAGCACGGTAGTCGGCGCAAGAACAACAACTTGCTTGGAGTCGACGACGGCTTTGAAGGCGGCGCGCATGGCCACTTCGGTCTTCCCGTACCCTACGTCGCCACAAAGTAGGCGGTCCATCGGCTGCGCGCGCTCCATATCGCGTTTCACGTCGGCGATGGCGATGGCCTGGTCGGGCGTCTCGTCAAACTCGAAGGCGTCCTCAAATTCGCGTTGAAATGCGCCATCGGGAGAAAAAGCGAAGCCCTCGCCGGCTTTTCGCTCGGCATAAAGCTTCAGAAGTTTGTCGGCCATGTCTTCGACCGATTTGCGCACGCGAGCTTTGCGGGCCGTCCAGGTAGTGCCGCCAAGCTTGTCGAGAACGGGCTTCGCGCCTTCGACGGCGCGGTAACTCTGCACGAGGTCAAGGCGCTCGAGTGGCACGTAAAGCCGCGCGTCATCCGCATAACGCAGGCGCATAAATTCGCCCCGCGCCCCGCCGTTCTCGATTTGATGCAGGCCTTCAAACTGGCCAATTCCGTGATCCACGTGCACGACGTAGTCGCCGGGCTTCAGCTCGGAAAAATCGCTGAAAAAACTAGCCGTCTTCGGACGACGGCGCGACGCCGCACCGATCGGCTGAGTTTCAAACAGGTCCCCGGTCCCGTAAATCGTCAGATGTGAGTCGGGAAAAACGACGCCGTCAACAAACGGCGCGCGCACCAGAACAATCGCGGGAACGCTGCCAGCGGAGGAATCCTCGGAAAGGCGCGCGCTGGTGACATTTTCTTCAAGCTCACCGAGGCGATACGGCACTTCATATTCATGGCAAAGATCGACGAAGCGCTCGAGTTCACCAAGATTTCCGGCAGCGAGCAGGACTCGATCGCCCGCGGCGATGCGTTCGCGCGCTTCCGCCATGAACGCGGGGACGTTGCCGTGATAGCGAGTGGTGGATTGCGTCTGCATCGTGCGATTCTCGGTTCCTTCGCGTGTGACGAGAAGGTGGTCGAGTTCAAGGCGCGCGTGCCGCGAAAGTTGCCGCTCCCAATCGCTCGTGAAAAAATGGGAGGAGATCAGGTCTTGCGCATCGGGAACGGAATCAGCTCCGTCCTGCAAACTTTCCTCGGCGTTAGTAAGAAATTCTTTTGCGGCCTCATCGATTGCTTGCGGCTCATCGATTATGACGATCGTTTCGTCGAGCAAATCAAACAGAGAATGCGTACGCGGGGGACCGCCGTTGCCGCCCGAATTTCCATCGGAGAAACGCGCGCCATTTGCGGGTTGTTCGAGGAGCGGCGGCAAAGTTACACGCTCGATCGGGCGCACGGAGCGTTGCGTATTGGGATCAAACTCGCGCAGGGATTCAACCGCATCCCCAAATAATTCGAGACGCACAGGGCGTTCCGCTTCGGCCGGGAAAACGTCAACGATTCCTCCGCGAACCGTGAACTGGCCGGGCATTTCCACCATGTCGTGAGATTCGTACCCGACGCGCCGGAGGTGCGCGACGAATTCGTCGAGGGAGACTTCCTGGTCCCTGGCAAGCGAGCGCGCCTGTCCCGCGTAGGATGCCGCGTCGGCAAGTCGCATGCGGGCCGCGGCAATGGGCGCGACGACCACGCGAGCAAGTCCGGTTGTGTACCGCCACAAAGTAACGGCGCGCGTCTCTAGAATTTCGGCGTGCGATGAAACTTCCTGCCAGGGGTACGCATCAAGCGCAGGAAAGACGGCAACTTCTGTAGCTTCCTGACCAGCGAGCGCCTTGTAGAAAAATTCCAGCGACGCAGCGACGGCTTCCGCGCGTGCGCCCGATGTGACCAGCACGATGACAGGCCGGCGAAGTTCCGCGGCAACATGAGCGGCAACCAAAGCTTTAGCGGTGTCCGTCAGTCCAGCAAGATGCTCGTGCGCGACTCCGCGCCGGAGCGCTGAAATCGCGGCTTCCAGAGCAGGATGGCGGCTTACAGAAGCCAGAGTTTCCGAAACCGAAGGTAGAAGCATGGTCAGGTTTGCCGGTCAGCCGCTCCGTCCTCGACAGGCACAGCGGCCTTGCGAATCTTTTCCAGAAGGCTAGTGGTGGAGTACCCCTGCGCGAGAGGAACGGAAACGACGCGGCCTCCCGCAGCCTCAACCTCTTCGCGCCCTACAACGTCGTTCAGTCTCCAATCCGCACCCTTGACGAGTACGGAGGGAAGAACGCGCGAGATCAAGTCGAGAGGAGTCGGTTCATCAAATATCGTGACGTAATCGACGGAGCATAGAGCAGCGAGAACCTCCGCGCGGTCGTTTTGCGGCACGAGCGGGCGCTCAGGACCTTTATTGCCGCGAACGCTGCGATCGCTATTGACGGCAACGACCAGCAGGTCGCCCAGTGCGCGAGCTTCCGCGAGACATCTGACGTGGCCCGGATGCAGAAGGTCAAAGCAGCCGTTGGTGAAAACCACGCGTCGCCCATTGCGCTTTTCGCGCGCGATGAGCAGAATGAGTTCGTCTTGAGAAACGATTTTCCCCATCGATGGTGGTGCGTCACGAAGAAAGTACAGCTCGACACGCTTCGTGGCGTTTCTCTATATTATCACGCCGGTGGACTCACTTGACTTCACGGCGCGAAACGCTTTCGGCCATTGCTGGAGTATTGTTGCTGCTTGTGGGTGCAGTTCTAGTTGCGCGTTCTCATGGACCCATGCGCGACACGCGAATTGCGGCCCTTACTGTGCGAATCCTTGAGCCGGCACGCTTACCTGCTGCCGGAACGGCGGTCGTTTTTCATGGTCTGGCGTCAAACCGTATCTTCATGCAGCAATCTGGACAATGGCTTGCCGCCCAGGGATTCCGCGTATTTTTGGTGGATGGTCCCGGGCACGGCGAGACGCCCGGCAGCTTCACACATACGGCAACGCAGGAAGCTTACCTCCGGCTCTTGACTGAATTGGAGCGCAATGGAATCAGCTCCGACGGAAAAACGGAACGTCTCAATCCGCAAACAACAATCCTCGTTGGACATTCGTTGGGCGGCGAAATGGTGGTTCGTCTGGCCGATTATTTTCCTGTCGCGGCGACGATTGTTTTTGCTCCCGCACCGATGGTTTTGCCGCGGCGAATGCCCGCGAACTTGTTGGTCATCAGCGCGCAGTTGGATCTTCCCCAGATGCACGCCGGCGCCCAGCAACTCCTGCAGGCTGCCGGCGATCCGCGAACTTCTCTCGAAGATTTCGAACAAAAACGCGCCGCGAACGGAATTGTCGCACGGTGGACTGCGCATGGGTCCGTTGTGCTTGATTTGAACGCGCTGAGGGCCATGGCGAGTTGGGCCAGAGCCGCGATTGGGCTGACCGGGCCAATTGAAACGCCGCCCGGTAATCCATTGACCGGCGAAATTCTGGGAATCGTGGGAATTTGTTTAGTGTTCCCGCTCGCGACCACATGGATTGTGAGGATATCCCGCGCGAACTTAGTGGAGGAGCACGAGCAAGTTCGATTGTCTTTACGGGCGCTGATCGCCCGATGGTGCGTGGCGGCTCTGCTCGCCCTCAGCATCGTCAGTCTCTGGTTTCCGCAGAAATTATTTCCATTTTATGGAGGCGGCTATCTCGCCTGCTTTCTGTTGCTAGTGGGAATTGCTGTCATGTTGCTTTTGCGGAAGGAACTTCGCGGCGTATTCAATCATGGATATCGCCCAGTACTGGCGGCAGCGGCGCTCGGACTGCTTGTTTTTTGTGGGCTTGGAGCGTGGCTGAACTGGCAACTCATGGAGGTCTGGCTCAGCGGCGTGCGATGGATTTATTTTGTTCCGCTCTTTTTGGCGAATTTGCCTTACTTGATAGCCGAGGAAGTGGCCTTAGGTCCTCCCGGAAAATTCCGTCGTGTGGAGAGATTTACAACTTTCGTGGTGTTGCGTTTAATTCTGTGGCTTGCGTTGCTTGCGGGAATCCTGATTTTTCTGAGCGGGCAAGTCCTGATGGCGATGCTTGCGGCATTTCTTATTACGGTTTCACTGGCGCAAAGATTCGGCGGTGACGCGATACGCCGCCGCACAGGGTCGGCCGCAGCCGCGGCGATATTTTCTGCTATACTGGCGGCATGGTTCATGGCTGCGGTGTTTCCGCTGTCATGAACGCATCTTTAACCAGCCAGCGCCGGGACCCGAGCCAGGCTCTGCCCTTTTCATCGAGGCTTTCGATGCGTGATATTGCGGTTGTGGGCGGCGGCCCGGCCGGAGCGATGTGCGGAGAACGGTTGGCGCGCTCCGGATATAACGTCACGATCTATGACGAGCATCTGGCCTGGGAAAAACCTTGTGGCGGCGGCTTAACGCACAAGGCCATCAAAGCGTATCCTTTTCTTCTTGACGGCCCCTATCCCAAAAAACTTATTCGTACCGTCGAACTGATCTCCAGCAAAGGTCACCGGGCGCAGTTGACGCTCGATCATCCCATCGTTATTTACTCGAGAACGGTGCTGAACGGTCTGCTTTTGGAGCGTGCCGAGGCGGCCGGATGCCGCGTTGTGCGTTCGCGTGTGAATCAGATTGATGCCGAAGGTGAACGCGCATGGCTGACGATTGGCGAGAATCGCGTTGATGCGGACTTTGTGGTCATCGCTGCGGGCGCGCGGAACTCTTTGCTTCCCGATACCCGTCCCCTGATGCGCAGCGATCTGGAAATGACGCTGGGCTATTTCGTACAGGCCCAGGCCGAGGGCATTTCGGTGAAATTTCTGCGCGGCTTCGAGGGTTATTTGTGGTCGTTCCCACGATGCGATCATCTTTCGGTAGGGATTTGCGGCAGCATGGCGCGGCATACGAGCCAGGAGTTGCGCCGGCATCTGCACGCATTCATGGCGGAAGAACGAATTTCGCGGGAGGGTGCACGGTTTTATAGTCACGTGCTTCCATCACCGCAGCAGCAAACGCTTTCCTCGCGGCGTGTCGTCGGCCGCAACTGGGCTCTGGTGGGTGATGCGGCCGCATGGGTGGACCCGATTACTGGCGAAGGCTTGTACTACGCGTTGCGCTCGGGTGATCTGCTGGCCCAGGCGGTGATTGCGGGTAAACCACGCGAATATCCCGCGCGAGTTCGCAAGGCGTTTTCCGCCGATCTGGAATTCGCTACGCGTATTGCGCGGCGATTTTACCGGGGACGATTTTTGGGCGGGGCGGTAGCAACACGAATGATTCAATTCATCGAGCGAAGTCCGACGTTTCGCGCGCTGATGGCCGACGTGTTCGGCGGCGCGCAGGATTATTGCAGTTTGAAGCGGCGGCTCTGGGCGCAGTGTGGCACAACGCTGGCGGAAGTTGTCGGCAGCCTGACGAAAAGACAGTCTGGGCTTCAGAAGAGCGCACCCGCGACCAGTACGGAAAATCTTCAGTAGGTCCGACCACAAAATCCGAACATCAGTGGCTAAAGCCGCGCAAATTTTGCAGCGTTAATGTCGTGGCTAAAGCCACGACCCACAAAGATCCCTTAGACCCGCAAACTTTTCCAGGCTGCCGAAAAAGTCCACGGGTCGTCGTTCCGGACGAAGTGTTGTCATTCCGAACGAAGTGAGGAATCTCTCTGCGTTTGAATTTCAGTAGAAAGAGGCATTTGATGACACGCAGCGCGCCTCGGACTTACAACGTTATGAAATAGATTGGGCAGTTTTGTAAAACGAAACAAAATTCTCAAAAACATCAGCTTTAGTTAATATGCGGAACGGCGGGCAGCGGGCTTGCGCGTTGGCAGGGGCATCACGGTGGCCATTTTTCGAATCATGGCCAGCACCAAGCGCTTATCGCCTTCGGAAAGCGTCGTGCTGTATTTTTTAATTTCGGAAAGGAATCGGATTTCGTCTTCAGAAAGCTCACCGAGCATTTTCTGTGTGTCTCGGTCGCGCGGAGTTTCAGCGCCAGGAAAGAAATCGGCAAGCGCAATTTCCATGGCCTCGGCAATTTTCGCAAGTGTCTCCAGCGATGGGACAGTGTGACCGTTCTCGACACGCGAAAGATAGCAACGCAGTAATCCGGTACGCCGCTCGATATCGCCCTGCGACAGACCTCGCTGGCCGCGATAACTCCGAATTACTTCACCGATATTAACCTTGGGCTTCTCTTTTGGCACGACAACCACAACCTTCCAATTTCGCGAGTATATTACGCAGTGGGAGTGAGGCATGCAAGAGTTTTCTTAACTATTTTGCCCATACCCCCTGTACAAACGAAATCTTACTTAATCATAATATGAAACGCCTACCTTAGCGAGTTCCCACCAGAGCCCGTGACCGTAAACGGTTGCGCCACGCGAAAATCGAGCAAAGTCTCACTGGGGACATGGACTTGCTCACCCTTAGTCATCACTTGTACCGCGGCGCCCGCACCGGCGCCGACTCCCGCGCCGATGGCAGCGCCTTTGCCTCCGCCGGCTAGTGCCCCGATCAGCGTGCCGGCAACTGCGCCAACACCCACTTTTTTCGCGGTATCTGCGCCGCGCGAGGACCCGGAAACCTGATAGTCACCCGACATGATAGGCTGCGGCCGGGAGTTAATCAGGATGTCCGTCAACTCCAGCTTAAGCTGTGACTTACCCTCGAAATGTCCTGCCTCCTTGGCCTCGGCAAGTCGCCCGTAAATGTCGGCGCCGCGTCGCGCCACAACCACTCCGTCGACCGTAAGGTCCTGCTCAAGGCTGGCACGGAAGCGATCGCCCACGTGATTTTTATCTGAATCCACACTATCAATCATGCGTACCAGGATACTGGTGCCGGCTGGAACGGTGAGTTCAGAGCTATTCCTCTGAGTGTCGGCGACGGGTGCTTCTGCGTCCCGGTCACGTTCCCTGCTCCGTTCCCGAGGGGGCGGGGCCATTCGCGTCTCCGCTGACGGAGCGCCTGTAAAGGTTATGGAGATCACTTGATCTACATCGTAGAGATCTATTTTCCCGTTGGACTCAAATTGCACACTGGCCTGCGTCCCCCCTAGAAATCTTCCCTGGACCACGCGGCCATCTTTTAATTGCAGTGTATCGGCTGAAGCGGAGACAGCGAACAAAACGAGACCGGTCCATGCGACAGTAGCGAGCAACAGTTTGCGAGTGTTCACGTCCGCTCCTCCTTGAATGCGTTTTAAAAATTCTGCTCGAATAAAATCAGAGTACACCGCGCGGCAGCCAATACAAAATAGTATGATTGTCTAATAGTGCGAATAAGTGAACCTACGTTCAATTGGACTCGGCCGGTAATTGCACTCGCATTTGGGTTCCCTGGCCGGGCAGGTTAATGGCCTCGATCGTGCCGTTGTATGCGTCTACCAGCGCTTTGCAAATTGCCAAACCCAAGCCAAAGCCGCCGGTCGAGCGGGCGCGTGACGGGTCGCCGCGATGAAACCGGTCGAAGATGTGAGGCAGCTCCGCGGGAGGGATCCCAGGGCCGGAATCCACGACAGATATTTCCACCATGGTCCCGCCGTTGCGCCGCACGTGCAGAGTCACGGTTGAATCTTCCGGGCTGTACTGAACCGCATTTTCCAAAAGATTCAGCCAAATTAGTTCGAGATCCTCAGGGTCGGCCCGCATGAACACGGCGGAAGGACTTTCAAACTCAAGAGTAATATTGCGTTCCTGCGCTACTTTTCGAATGCGTGATATGGCCGACTCACAGGTGGAAGTAAGTTCCGTCGTGGCCATATTGGCATTGGGAGTGACACCGTTCTCCGCCAATTGTTCGAGCCGCGCCAACCGCAGCATTCGACCCAACAAATCTTCCAGCCGGCCGCAATCGCCGAGCAGCCCTTCGAGCTCCGTCTGATATTCCTGTTGTGTACGCGGGCGATGAAGCAAGGATTGCAATGTAGACTTGACGATGGCCACGGACGTTTTCAGCTCGTGGGCCGCATCGTTGGTGAAATCGCGCTGCTGGCGGAACGATTCCTTGAGGCGCGTGAGCACAGCCTCAATCGCATGCACGAATGGAGCGAGCTCGGTGGCCATGGAGTCACCGGGAGGCGCGCTGAAATTCCAGTTGTGGACAGAAATTGTGTTCGTCTGCGCGGCCAATTCGTGCAATGGGGCGAGTCCGTGGCGGACGCTCCAGACCGCAAAAGCGCTGGTCAGCAGCAGGAGCAAAATACTCGTGGCGCCTACGAGAGCCGCGAGTTGCGCTAATCGCAGCCGGTTGCCTGCCAAAGATGATGCGTAGACTAATGTGACTCTGGCCTGCGGCGCCACCTCGCCATCCTCCAGGACTTCCTTGTCAAAGACTTGCACATTTCTCAACGAAATGGCTCGATACGGCGCGCCAGCTAATTTGAAGTCGGCGTGCCGCCGCTCCGACTTGGACACTTCCGCGGGAACACCGTCCCACCCGGCCGAACGCGCGATCAAACGGCCATCGGCGCATCGTATTTCATACTGATCCTGGTGCACGGGGTCCGAGGGAGGAGGCAGCAGCGAAGCATCAAAGGTCAAGACGTGGGGTTCGGGTTCTGTGAACTGCACCAGCGCAAGTGCGCTCAGAGCTTTGCCTTCGAGCGCAG
>Ga0070735_10005664_pt1 | contig 10307 bp, 9 predicted proteins | sample Coa_R1_FD_66443 | JGI IMG/M metagenome (GOLD analysis project Ga0070735, IMG submission 66443) | Surface soil microbial communities from Centralia Pennsylvania, which are recovering from an underground coalmine fire - Coalmine... | ecosystem: Environmental > Terrestrial > Soil > Unclassified ... | reverse complement strand
GTGCGCCCGCCCCGAGAACCCGAGCTGAGGCCGCCGCCAATGCGAGCATCGGCCGGCGAAACGAAGGCGATAACAGGCAGCGCCAGCATCAGAACGACGACGGCAGCCGGCATCAAAGCGAAAGCGCGTTGCATGAATTTCATGGCAATTTTCCTTAAATCCCCAACAGAGGGGAACGCCTTTAACATGGGCAGGGTTGCCCAAATGTGAAGCCGTAACGAGGGGAAAAGGCTGCGGCGCTCGGTCGCGGGGGGCAAGGGAGGCGGCAGCCGACTTCGGCTTCCAAAGAACTTATGCACCACTTCTCATCGCTATCCGAGCGTGGCATGACCTTTGTCAACGATGACGCTTGTATAAAAATGTGGAAATAGCCCATCGTTCTCAACCTAAACTTGCAAGCAAAAAACTCGGCGCTACGATAACCATTTTCTAGTTGGACCTTTATTTACATGTATGACACTTCCCTCGAACCATCTGCTAGCAACAGAGAAGCCGACGACCAGCAAACAGACGTCGTGAGTCATGTCGTAATTTTGGTACACGGCATCCGAGACTTTGCACTCTGGGAAGCGGTTGTTCGAGGCCCTCTTGAACAAGCCCATTTTACTGTAGCCCCAACGAACTACGGTCGTCTGAATTTATTGAAATTCCTAACTCCGTTCCCCTTTTTCCGTAACTCCGCAATAAGGGAGGTCTGGGACCAAATACGAATCGTAAGACAGAATAAGCCGAATGCTAAGCTTTCAATTATAGCGCACAGCTTTGGCACTTATGTTGTCGCAAACCTGATGCGACAGAATTTTGATATAAAATTTGAGAGGGTGATTTTTTGCGGAAGTGTCGTGCCGCGCAAATTTCCCTTCGTGCAAATTCAAGACCGCTTCGTGCAACCGATATTAAATGAAGTAGGTACACGCGATATTTGGCCCGCTATCGCTGAGAGTATAACTATCGGCTATGGTTCGGTTGGCACTTATGGCTTTCTTCAGCCTCTTTTAGTTCGAGACCGGTGGCATAATGGCGCCGACCACGGCTTTTTTCTCAATCAGGATTTTTGCAAAAAATATTGGATTCCATTCCTGCGCGATGGAACAATTTTATCGGCCGCGGATAACCCAGAACCACCCCGCGGGTGGCTGAGGCTCATTTCAGCTTTTAAGTTGAAATACATTACACTCCTTACGATGACATGGCTGTTCTTTCAATATGCCTTGGCTTGGCGGGAGGAAATTATAGATCTTGTTCTTGGTGCGATCGGCGGAAGCAGGTGGACTGAAATTTATGTCCCCGATCCAAGAACCGTAGGCACAGTGAACGATTTAAGCGCTGATCTGGCTAAGATAGAGCGGAAGAAGCCGCGAATGACACGCGATAAGATCAAGCAGGTTTCGGATGAACTGACTGGTAGATTGATATCGAATGACAGCAGCATAACGCGCGTCACGAGACGACAGATGAATGAGAAAATCGTTCATACCCTCACTCTTCTGAACGACAATGACCTGTCTTTCGTATGGCGAGCCCTTCCGCGGAACCTCGATCTTTCAGCATTAAACCTTAGTCATGTGAATCTAAACGGAGTTCGATTTGACCATACATTTCTAATTTACAACAATTTTGAGGGGGCAAACCTAAATGACGTTGTGTTTGATCATGCGTGGGTGCGAAACGCCGACTTTTCGGGTTCCGACCTTTCGCAGACCAAATTTATTAGCACCGATTGGTTTAACGCGCTCAACCTACCCGGCGACGTTAATGATGGGGAACCCATACCGTTTGAGGAATGGACTAAATGTCCCACCAGTTACAGAATGAATCCGCAGAAGCCATTTTCTGACTCGATATCGTCTTGGTACGTTATTGAATTTGATCGGATTGAGGATGACGGTAAAGCCGATTTGATCAAAGCTTGGGCGGCTTATTCGAAGCCCGGTAGCATTTGCGACAAGGCCAAAAAGGAAAGGTAAACCTCAGGGTATTGACGGCGTCATGGTTTCCTTCACCGCGGCGACCAACTGGCTCAGCGTGAAGGGTTTCGGCAGGAAGGCGAATTGCTGGTTTTCCGGCAGGCTCTTCTCGAAGGCATCCTCCGCATAGCCCGAAACAAAGATGATTTTCAGATCCGGGTTGCGCTCACGCATGGTCTTGAGAAGGGTCGGCCCGTCCATCTCCGGCATCACCACGTCCGACACCACGAGATCGACCGCGCCGTCCTTCTCTTCAAGCGCCTCAAGCGCCTCGACCCCGTTCGAGGCCTCGATCACTTGATATCCCCGCGAGCGCAGGCCGCGCGCATTGAGTGAGCGCAAGCCCTCCTCGTCTTCGACCAGAAGGATCGTGCCCTGCCCGGTCAGATCGGTGCGCGGCTTCGCCTCGGTGGTGGCTTCCTTGGCCGGCGCGGTGGCGGATGCGGCATCGGGGACGGCAACCTCTTCCCGCTCGGGATGGTGGCGCGGCAGGAATATCCGGAAGGAAGTGCCCTTGCCGGGTTCGGAATCCACATAAACGAAGCCGCCGGTCTGTTTGACGATGCCATAGACCGTCGAGAGCCCGAGCCCTGTACCTTTGCCGACTTCCTTGGTCGAGAAAAACGGCTCGAATATCTTATCGACAATCTCAGGCGGAATGCCGGTGCCGGTGTCGGTGATGTCGATCCCGACATATTCGGCCGCCGGCATCCCCTTAAAGGCCAGCCGCGCGGCCTCCGCCGCGGACACATTGGCGGTCCGCACCGTGAGTTTGCCGCCGTCAGGCATCGCATCGCGCGCATTGACCGCGAGATTGACGATCACCTGCTCGAATTGCGACACGTCCACCTTCACCGGCCACAGGTCGCGGCCGTGAATAAGGTCGAGCTTGACCTTCTCGCCGATCAGACGGCGCAGCAACATGGTGAGGTCGGACAAGGCATCGCCGAGATCGAGCACCTGCGGGCGCAGCGTCTGGCGGCGCGAGAACGCGAGTAACTGGCGTACCAAGGTTGCCGCGCGCGTCGCGTTCTGCTTGATCTGCATGATGTCCTGGAACGAGGGATCGGTCGGCTTATGCGCGTTCAGGAGGAAGTCGTTCGCCATCATGATCGCGGAGAGCACGTTGTTGAAATCGTGCGCGATGCCGCCGGCGAGCTGGCCGACCATGTCCATCTTCTGCGATTGATTGATCTGGTTTTCCAGCGTCCGCCGCTCGGTCGTCTCGAGCATATAGACGATGGCGGCCTCGGCCTCGCGCTCGTCTTCCTCGACCGCGGTGACGAAGAACTGCCCCCAGCGTTCTTTGGCGCCGTCGAGCATGACTTCAACGGGCGTGATGTCCCCCTGCCCCTGCGCCGCCTGATGGATGGCCGCGACCAGAAGATGCCGGTCGCGAGCGTTGACGGTGCCCAGGATCGACTTATTGGCGCCGCCATCGGCGACCAGTCCTTGCGCCAATTTGGCGAACCGCGCATTGGCGCGCACGATGGTTCCCGAGCGATCCACCGTCGCAATCGCCATCGGCGTGTGATCGAAGAAGCGCATGAAGCGGACTTCCGCCGCCCGCTGCGGATCGGCGCGTTCGTCGCGCGCGCGGCTGATCACGAGCGTGCGCGAGGCGCCGGGCGCGCCGTCGGCGCCGAAGGCGAGCTTGTGGTAAAGGCGAACCGGCATGGTTTTGCCGCCTCGCATGCGCAGGTCGATGTCGAACACTTCGGTCGCGACCTCGCCCGCCACGGGCGAAATCGAGGTCAGAAGCGAGGCACCGTCGCCGGACACGATCTCGGCGAGCTTCAAACCGCCCGAACCGATCTCGGCCAGATCATAATCGAGCCAGTTGGCGAGCGTCGCATTGACATAAACAATCTCGCCCGCGGCATTCACCGAGAAGAAACCGCATGGCGCGTGATCGAGATATTCGATCGCATGCTGCAATTCCTGAAACACATCCTCCTGCCGCTCACGGTCGCGGGTGATGTCGGCAATCGACCACACCGTATACTTGGCCTCCCGCCGGTTTTCGCCGAGCGGACGAACCCGCATTCGCAGCCAGCGGCCATCGACGCCGTCACTCCCCGCGACGCGGGCCTCCTCCTGCTGGCGCTTGCCTTCGCGCGCGGCCTTGAGCAGCCGAAACACCGCCTCCGATATGTCGGGATTGCCGATAAAGGCCCGTTCGACGGGACGAACGTCATGCGGGCTTGACGCTCCGGTCAGCGCCCAATAGGCCGCGTTGGAATACACCACATGGCCGCGGGGATCGGTGACGGCGACGCCGTCATAGGCGAGGTCGGCGATGCGGCGAATGACGGGATCGTCGGCGGAGCGGTCCGCAAAGCGAATGATGCCGGCCGCAAACGCAAACAGGTTGAACAGACCGACCATCGCAAGCAGGGCCAACAGGCCCAAAATATAAGGCTGGGCCTGCGCGCGGCCGATCGTCATCAGCGCCACCGCGATCGCGACGATCGCGCCCGCCACCAGCAACACCAGCAAAATGCTGCCGCCCCGCCGCATCGGCACCTGGGCGGCGGCCTGTTCTCGCGACGAAGAATGGTCGGGTTTGGCGGTCATGAGCTAAAAAAATGCAGCCTGTAAAGAAATGCAGCCTGTGGACGCGAAAGAACGCATGGAAGTTCAAGCGACGACATGCGGTTTGCGCGGTCCGCCCCTTGAGTGCCTGAATCGGCCCCGCAAGCGCAAGTACGTCAACGGGTTATTCTGCCGATTGCCCACCTATTCCCAGATCGCGTCCTTCCATAGCCCGGGAGTTTGTTTTTCCTGCCCAGCCATCATTTCCGCCGCCCCGAAAGCCCGCGCCGCAGCCCCATCACATAGCCAATGATTTCCGCGACCGCGTGATAATGCTCCACAGGTATCTCCTGATCGATCTCGACCGTGGCGTATAAGGCCCGCGCCAGCGGGACGTTTTCGACGACGGGAATGCTGTATTCGCCCGCAACTTCCCTGATTTTCAGCGCAATCCGATCGACACCCTTGGCGACGCAAACGGGCGCGGCCATGCCGCGCTCGTAAGACAACGCCACCGCGTAATGGGTCGGGTTGGTGATGACGACGGAGGCCTTGGGAACCGCGGCCATCATGCGCTTTTTCATGCGCGCCTGCCGCAATTGCCGCATGCGGCCCTTGATGTGTGGATCACCTTCGGACTGTTTGAATTCTTCCTTCATTTCCCGCAGCGACATTTTCTGCCGCTCGTACCATTGGCGATACTGGAAGAAGTAATCGGCGATCGCCACGACCGCGAGCATCGCCACCACCGCTCCCATCAAATGCAGCGTCAGCCCGCTCACCGTCCCCAATATCGCGGCCGGGTCGAAGCGCAGCATCGCCTCCAACCGATGCCGCTCGGGCCACAAAATGGCGATCATGACCGCGCCGAGCGCGATCAATTTGAAGAGGCCCTTGGCGAAATTGGCCACCGCCTGCTTGCCGAAGATGCGCTTGGCCCCCGCCATTGGCGAAATCTTCGAGAGCTTGGGCATGAGCGATTCGCCCGACCAGACCAGGCGGTGTTGCAGGATATTGCCGGCGATCGCAGCTAGAATCAGCATCAAGATCGGCACGCCAAGCGCTGCAAACAATGCGAATTCGAGATTCTTCAGCAATGCCAACAGGCCCGCGCCATCGACCTTGATCATCCATGAATTGGCGATGAGGCCGCGAAGCGGCGTCTTTATCTCGCCGATGGAGCCGGCAAAGGTCGAGAGCGCCAGCGTCGCGCCCGCGATCATGAACCAGGTGTTGACCTCCTGGCTTTTGGCGACGTCGCCACGCTCCAGCGCATCGTCGAGACGTTTTTGCGTGGGGTCTTCTGTGCGTTCGCCAGACTCGTCTTCATCGGCCATGGTTAGAATACCCTCACTTGAGCGGTATCATGTCGTGCATCACGGCGATGAAGTAATCGAGGAAGCTTCCCATCATGGCCGCGAGAACGGCGGCAAAGACCAAAAAACCCAACATGATCGACAGCGGTACGCCGACGAAATAGACCTGCATTTGCGGCATCAGCCGCGCCAACACACCAAGGCCGATATTGAAGACGAGGCCGAAAACCAAAAACGGCGCGGATAGTTGCATGCCGATCTTGAAAGCGGCTGCGAAGGCGCGGGTGGCAAGCGCCGCGACGTCGCCGCTCGGCACGGCCTCGCCCGGCGAAAAGATCGAATAGCTGTCGTTGAGCGCGGCAATGACCAAATGATGGGTGTCGGTCGTAAACAGCATGGTGACGCCAAACAGCGTGAGAAAATTCCCGATCAGAACACCCTGCTGACCCTGATTGGTAAGATCGACCGAGACGGCAAAACCAAGGCCAAGCTGTTGGGCGATCACGGCGCCCGCGACCTGAAGGGCGGACAAGGTCACCCGCGCGGTGGCGCCGAGCACAATGCCGATCAGGATTTCGTAGATCATCAGCACCAGAAGTGCGGCCATCGAGCCCATATCGATATGGTAGTCCGCGCGATGCAGCGGAAGAATGATCAGGGTCAGAAGCAGCGCGATCGCAAGCTTGATCGAGACCGGGATGTTGGTCTCGCCCAATCCCGGCAATAGCATCACCATGGCGCCGATGCGGGCGAACACCAACATAAAGGCGGCCGCAAGCACCGGCAGGAGCGAGATATCGATTCGCATGTCCCTGATGTCCCGGTTCCAACCGTCGTATTCCGTCGCGGCATGGCCTCTTGCGAATGGTGGAGACGACGGGATATTCGCAAATAGGATGCCCCATCATGCCATCAGCCGCCGATGATTCGCGACGATATCCGCATCATGTGACTATGCAAGGAATCGGCCATGAACGGCAGCGCCAGGAGCAAGGTGAGAAAGATCGCAATTATTTTCGGAACAAAGGTCAGCGTCTGCTCCTGAATCTGGGTCAGCGCCTGGAATAGGGACACAATGACGCCGACGACGAGCCCGACCAGCATCAGCGGCGAGGACACCACGACGATGGTCCAGATCGCATCCCGCGCCACGTCGAGGGTTTCAGCACCGGTCATTTTACATTCTCACCGTTCTACTTTTTCACCACTGCGTCAGCGAATAGGGAGTAGCGAATGGATCGCTACCCTTTGGTCACTACTCGCCACTCGCCATCGCTCAAATCGGCATCTTCAGGATGTCTTCATAGGCGGCGATGACTTTGTCACGCACCGACACAAGGGTGGAGACCGCGACATCGGTTTCCGCCACCGCCGTCACCACATCCATGACATTGGCCTTGCCGGAGGCCATGGAGACCGTCTGCGCATCTGATTTGCGCCCGACATCGAGAACGCCGCCGATGGCCTCCTTGAGCACCGCGCTGAAAGAGGTGTCGCCGGTTTCGGAACCCTTGGAAGCTCCGCCGGGTTCCAGAATGCGGGCGGCCGAGGCATAGGCGTTGGCGGCAATCGTGGGTGAAGCCATGGTTGAGGTCTTCCTGTGTTAGGCCTTGAGGATGTCGAGCGTGCGTTGAAGCATGCGGCGCGTCGCGCCGATGATGTTGAGGTTGGCCTCGTAAGACCGCTGGGCCTCCCGCATGTCGGTCATTTCGACGAGCGGATTGACGTTGGGATATTTGACATTGCCGGCGGCATCGGCGGCCGGGTTGCCCGGCTCATATTTGACGTGAAAGGCGGATTGGTCGGGCCTGATTCTGCCGAGTGTCACCACCTTGGCGTCCAGCGTGCGGTCGAGCGCGGAGGAGAAGCTCGGGACCTTGCGCCGATACGGGTCACCGCCAGCGGTCGCAGCGGTCGAATCCGCGTTGGCGATGTTTTCCGAAATCACGCGCATTCGCCCGGCCTGGGCGCGCAGACCCGAGGTCGCAATTCCCATCGAGCGGGCGAAATCATTCATGTCGCTGGCCATGAGACGTCCCTCGTGCCGTTAGCGGGTCTTGGTCGGAAAAGTTCGGCGCCCCATCATGCCTCAGCCTTTTCCGATCGCCGTTTTCAGAAGATGCAGGCTCTTGCTGTAGAGCGAGGTCGCCGCCGCATAGTCCATCTGGTTGGCGGAAACCTTCAGCATCTCTTCCTCCAGGCTGACGGCGTTGCCGGCCGGCCTGGTTTGAAATCCCGCCCTTCGATTTTGCTCGAATGTCGGATCGACCGCGCCGCTGGAAATATGGGCTTGGCTCGTGCGCGCGATCGGCAGCGGCGCCGAACCGCCGCCGACCACGCCCGAGCCGGTTTCGAATTTCGGCTCGATCAGGTCGCGCGGTTTGAAGTTGGGCGTATTTGAATTGGACACGTTTTCGGCCAGCACGCGCTGGCGCTCTTGATGCCATTGCATCTTGGTGCGCAAAATCGACAGGGTCGGAAGATCGTTGATCGGCATCGCCGCGCTCCCCCTTGGCCAGCGGCGTGACGCCGCTCCAGGTAGGCAGAATTTGCCGCCCGTATGGTTAACAGCCGGTTAAGATCGCAGGCTCGGATTCACTCGTTCTGAACGAAAGCAGGCCTTGCACGAATCGTCTTGAGCGCAATTTCGCCACGAATGCCGCGTTACCAGACCAAATTGTCGGCGTTGGTGCCGCGAGAAGTCGTTTTGGCCCAGCCGATTCATGGGCTATTAAGACATCGGGACGGCAGTTTCTGCCGTGGGGAATTAACAATTGGGCTGAACTTGAGGCGCTGTTTGCCGGTCGCAAGATCCCGATCGATCTTGTCACCTTGCCATCGACTGACAGAGTCCTGAAGAATTCACGGTTTGCCGGGGACAAAGTATGCAGGCACTTACATTTTTCTTCGCGTTCGTGGTGGTCCTGGCGCTGATCGGCGTCGTGGCTTGGCTGGTCCGCCGATTCGCCGGCAATCGGCTCGGCGCCAATCCCAACCGCAGCCGCATGCCGCGTCTGGCGGTGATCGATGCCGCCGCCGTGGATGGACGGCGGCGCCTTGTGCTGGTGCGGCGCGACAATATCGAACATCTGCTGATGATCGGCGGCCCAACCGACATCGTGGTCGAGCCCAATATCGTGCGCGCCATGCCAGGACGCGATCAATTGCCGCCGCGATCGGCCGTCGCGAGCCCCGAGATGCCGCCGCGCATCGCACCACTTCCCGAGCCCAATGGTTGGGCGGACACCGAAGGCCCGCGCGCCGCCGAGCCCCTTGAACATATCGAGCCGCAAATGCCCGAGCCGCGGCCGGCGCGGGCGTCTTTTGCCGAAGAAGCGCGTCGCGCGGCGCCAGAACGGCGGCCCGAGCGCGGCGATCCGCTGGCGGGCTTCGCGCCGGAACCAATGGGTGGCCGCCCTGACATTCGCCCCGAACCGGCGCCCCGCATGCCCACGCGCAGCGAACCCTTATTGCCACGCAGCCCGCGCGCCACCGAGGCTCCTAAACCGGTGGCGCGACCGGCCGAGCGCTCCGCGGCACCGCCGCCCCCGCCGGCCGCCGCCGCCGACCAAAATCTTGCAGAGATGGCGCAACGGCTTGAGGCCGCGCTTCGCCGTCCCGCAAGCGACACAATGGCGCCGCCCGTGGCACCGGAGCCGCCTTCCAGCCGCGCCGCGCCGCGCGCCGAGCCCGCGGTCGCCCCGCCGGTCCTCGCGCCATCCAGAAGCGGCTTTGAGAATCTGGAAGACGAGATGGCATCCCTGTTGGGCCGCCCGAAGAATCCTTCGTGAGGCCCGCCGCACGCCCGCGTAGAGTTTTATTCTTAAACATCCTGATCGCCGCGACATTGCTCGCGGCTCCTGCCTTCGCGCAGGACATCAGCATCAATCTCGGTCAGGGAAACGGCGGCGTCACTGAACGCGCGATCCAACTGATCGCGCTATTGACGGTGTTGTCGGTCGCCCCGTCGATCCTGATCATGATGACCTCGTTCACCCGCATCGTGGTCGTCCTGTCGCTATTGCGCACCGCGCTTGGCACCGCCACCGCGCCGCCGAATTCCGTCATCATCGCGCTGGCGATGTTTTTGACCGCGTTCGTGATGGGGCCGGTGTTGCAGAAATCCTACGACGACGGAATCAAACCTCTTGTCGCCAATCAGATCGGCGTCGAGGAGGCTTTGCAGCGCGCATCCGTGCCGCTGCGCGGCTTCATGCTGAAGAATGTGCGCGAGAAGGATGTGAAACTGTTCATGGACATGTCCGGCGAGCCGCTGCCGGCGGCGCCGGAAGAAGTGTCGCTGCGGATTCTGATTCCGGCCTTCATGATCTCCGAACTCAAACGCGCCTTTGAAATCGGTTTCCTGCTGTTCCTCCCCTTCCTGATCATCGACCTCGTCGTCGCGTCGGTCTTGATGTCGATGGGCATGTCGCTATTGCCACCGGTCGTGGTGTCGTTGCCCTTCAAACTGATCTTTTTCGTATTGGTT